>Ga0268298_10001723_pt1 | contig 25081 bp, 29 predicted proteins | sample WWTPWeurt_MetaG_FD_194462 | JGI IMG/M metagenome (GOLD analysis project Ga0268298, IMG submission 194462) | Activated sludge microbial communities from WWTP in Nijmegen, Gelderland, Netherland - WWTP Weurt | ecosystem: Engineered > WWTP > Aerobic digester > Activated sludge | place...
GGGGGAGATCTCCATCGCCACCTTTCGGCCACGCACCAGGGTGGCCAGCCCGGCGTGCAGTTCCTCCCAGCGCGCGTAGGGGATCACCGTCCCGGGGAAGCTCCCCCCCTGGAAGGGCTTGAGCTCGATCTTGTGCACCAGCGCCACCGGCTCCCCCTCCCGCGGGATCAGCACGAACAGCCGCCGGCTGGAGAAGCCGATCTCGCCCAGCAGCCGGGAGAGGATCGGGTTGATGCCGCGGAAGTCGAACAGCAGCCAGCCGTCGAGACCGAGCGTGGTGAGGGTGGCGCGGACCTTGGCCAGGTCGAGACCGTCGAGCAGCATCAGTCGTATCCTCCCACCGCGGTGGCGCGCCAGCGGCAGCTGTCGTCGCCCTTCCCGCGGCACTGTTCGTGGACCATCGCTCCCTCGAACCCGGTGAGCAGCCGCAGCAGCTCCGCCAGGGCCGAGGCGTAGAAGGCGCAGGCCTCGCCCTCGGGCAGCGCCAGGATGGACAGCGGCTTGGCGATCTCCGCCATCGCGCCGCTCTCCCCCACCGTGAGCTCCAGGCCGAGCACCTTGCGCGCGGCGCGCTGCGCGGCGCCGGCCCCGAGCGAGCGGCCCAGCCCCCCGGGCACCAGCCGCGTGGCGGCGCGCGCCAGCACCGGCGCGCTCCGCCCGGCGTAGCGCGCCGCCCGCCGCCCGGCGTCGGCGAAGACCAGCGCCGCGTCGGGCCGCCGGCCCGCCAGCCGGAACACCGAGACCGCCTCATCCACCGACACCGGCTCCCCCCGCCGCACCTGGTCCTGGTAGCGCGCGATCTGCGCCGCCACCGTGGACGAGAGCCCGAGCCGCTTGGCCACGATCTCCCCCGCCAGCTCCTCGAGCCCGTCCTCGACCGGGGTGTCGAGGTTGCGCAGGGCTTCGAGCAGGCTCATCGGTATGATCGTGGGAACGGACACGGAGATCCGGGGCGGAGGAGACGCGGCTTGGGCTGTGGGGGAAGCGGGGTACAATATATAGTGGTCCGGAGGGAGTACCGAGTACCGGACCCCGACCTTCTTCCCATGCCCCTCCTGACCGCCCTCTTGTGCTCGGCGCTGATCTCGGCGGCCGGCTGGCGCCTGCGAGCCCTGACCCGGGGCGGCGGGCTCGCCGCGACCGCCGTCGGCACCACCATCCTCGCCGGCACCAGCTGGGCCGGGATGGCGGCGCTCGGGGCCTTCTTCGTGGGCGCGAGTTGGGTGAGCCGCCGCGCCCCCGACCGCAGCGCCGCCTTCGGCGCCAAGGGGCAGACCCGGGACGCCTGGCAGGTGCTGGCCAACGGCGGCGCCGCCGCCCTGGGCGCGCTGGTGCCGGAGGCGGGACTCTGGATCGTCACGGCGAGCCTCGCGGCCGCGGCCGCCGACACCTGGGCCACCGCCGTCGGTGGCTGGAGCCGCCGCGCGCCGCGCCACATCCTCACGTGGGCGCCCGTGCCCGCCGGCACCAGCGGTGGCCTCACGCCGCTCGGCACCATGGGGGCGGTGGCCGGCGCGCTCCTAGTGGCGGGAGCGGCGGCCGTGGTGGCCGGCACCCCAAGGCTCGGCGCCGCGGCGCTGGGCATCGGGACCCTTGGCATGCTGCTCGACTCGCTGTTCGGGGCCACGCTCCAGGGCCGCTTCCACTGCGACCACTGCGACGCCCCGACCGAGCGCACCCGGCATCGCTGCGGTGCCGGTGCCCGCCGGGTGGCCGGCGTGGCCTGGCTCGGCAATGACGGCGTGAATGCCCTCGCCACCGCCGCCGCCGCGGTGGCGGGGTGGGCGGCCTGGCGGATGCTGGGCGGCTGACGGCGCTGGTTGGCATCCGCTCCCCGGCCGACCACTTTCCCTGCCATGGGTTCCTCTCCCCTCGACGTCCTGATCGTCGGCGCCGGTCCGGCGGGCGCGGCCACCGCGTGGCACCTGGCACGCGCGGGACTCGCGGTGCAGCTGGTGGACCGGGCCCGCTTCCCTCGGGACAAGCCCTGCTCCGAATATCTGAGTCCCGAGGCGGTGCGGCAGCTCGACCGGCTCGGGGTGCTGGCGCGGGTGGAGCGCGAGGGCGCCCCCATCCTCGGCACCACGGTGGTGGGGCCGCGCGGCGCCACGCTCACCGGACGCTTCGCCGGGGCGGCGGTGCCCCCGTGGCGCGACACCGGGCTCGCCATCGCGCGGCGGGTGCTGGACCACGCGCTGGTGGAGGCGGCCGCCGGCGCGGGCGCCCGGCTGCAGGAGGAGCTCGCGGTCGAGGCGCTGCTGCACGAGGCCGGGGGCGTGGCGGGCGCGGTGCTGCGCGACGCCGCCGGCCGCCGCGCGGCGGTCCGCGCCCGGCTGGTGATCGGCGCCGACGGCCTGCGCTCGGTCGTCGCACGCCGGCTGGGCGGCTCGGCCCCTGCCGGGCTCGGCGGGCTGGCCCGGATTGCCTTCGTGGCGCACGTGGCCGGGGTGCCGGGCCTCGAGGGCCTCACCGAGATGCACGTCGGCGACGACGGTTACGTCGGGCTCAACCGCCTCACCCGGGATGGCGTGGCCAACGTGGCGCTGGTGGTGCCCGCGCGCCGCGCCGCCGCCGCGCGCGGCGACGCCCCCGGGTTCTTCTTCCGGGAGCTGGCGCGCTACCCCGGCGTCCGCGGCCGGGTGGACCCCGCCAGCCTCACGCGCCGGGTGCTGGTCACCGGCCCCTTCGCCTCGCGGGCGCGCCGGGTGGTGGCCGACGGCGCCCTGCTGGTGGGCGACGCCGCGGACTTCTTCGACCCCTTCACCGGCGAGGGCATCTGCAGCGCGCTCCGCGGCGCCGAGCTCGCGGCCGCCGCCGCGATGGCGGCGCTGGCCCACCCCGGCCCGGTCACCCGCCACGCCCTCGCCCCGTACCTGCGGGCCCGCCGCGCGGCGTTCCTCGGCCGGTGGACCATCGAGCGCCTGGTGGGGTACGGGATGCTGGCGCCCCGCCTCTTCGACCGCGTGGTGGACCGGCTCCACCGCCGCGGCCTGGCCGACACCTTCATCGGCGTGACGGGCGACTTCGTCCCCGCCCGCGCGGTGCTCAACCCCTGGTTCCTCTCCCGGATGGTGCTGTGAGCCGACCCGACGCCGATCCCGAGCTCTTCCGGCAGCTGCTCAGCCGCTTCGCCACCGGCGTCACGGTGCTGACCACCCGCGACGGCGCCGGCGCGCCGGTGGGGATGACCGCCTCGAGCCTGGCCTCGGTGTCGCTCGCGCCGCCGCTGGTCTCGGTGTGCGTGGACGTCTCCGCCGACATGCACCGCGCGCTCTCCGCCAGCGGCGACTTCGTGGTCAACATCCTCGCCGCGGGGCAGGAGGCGCTGAGCCGGCGCTTTGCGCGCGAGGCGGCGGCGGGGCGCTTCGACGGCGTCGCCTGGCGGGAGAGCACCGGCGGCATGATCGTCCTCGACGATGCGCTGGCCCACGTCGAGTGCGAGCGCTTCGCCGACTTCCCGCTCGGCGACCACACCCTCTTCGTGGGCCGGGTCACCGGCGGCGCCACCCGCGATGGCGCCCCGCTGCTCTACTTCCGCGGCGACTACGGGGCGCTGCAGCGCGGATGAACGCCGCCCTGCTCGCCGCCCACGGCGACGAACTGCTCGACCACCCCGACGCCGATCCCGCCGCCGTCCGCCTCTCGCTGCACCATATCGCCCGCGCCAACCGGTGGTTCGGCGGCTGGTGGGCGGTGCGGCACGGGCTCGAGGCCCTGCTCGGCGGCTCGCCCCGGGGCCCCCTGACGGTGCTCGATGTCGGCTGCGGCGCCGGCGACCTCATGGCGCGCGCGGTGGCGTGGGGCCGGGCGCGCGGCCTGGCCCTGCGGCCGGTGGGCCTCGAGCGGCACCGCGCCGCGGCGGCGCTCGCACGCGAGGGCGGCCTCCCCGCGGTGCTCGGCTGCGCCGCCGCGCTCCCGCTCCGCGCGCGGAGCGTGGACCTCGTGATCGCGAGCCAGCTGCTGCACCACTTCGCGCCCGCGGCCATCACCGCGTTCTGCCGGGACGCGGACCGGGTGGCGCGCGTCGGCGTGGTGATCGCCGACCTGCGGCGCTCGCGGCTGGCGCAGGCCGGCTTCTGGATCGGTTCCCGCGCCCTGGGCTTCGACCCCGCCACCCGGCACGACGGCATCACCAGCGTGCAGCGCGGCTTCACCGCGGCGGGCCTGCGTGGGCTGCTCGCCGGGGCGGGGCTCCCGGCGCGGGTGGAGCGGACCCCCGGCTTCCGGCTCGTGGCCACCTGGCCCGCCGCGCGCCCCTGATGCGCACCGTGGACGAGCGGCTGGTGGCCGCCCCCGCCGACCGGGTCTTCGCCGCCGCGGCCGACGTGGAGGGCTGGCCCGCCATCCTGCCCCATTACCGCTCCGTGCGCATCGAGGAGCGGCGGCCCGACCTCGCCATCGTGGCCATGAGCGCCAATCGCCCGTTCGGGCCGCTCAACTGGCCCACCTGGTGGACCTCCGAGATGTGGGTGGATCCGGTCCGCCGCGAGGTGCGCTACCGGCACATCCGCGGCATCACCACCGGCATGGACGTGGTGTGGACCGTGGAGCCCCAGGGTGCGGCCACGTTCGTCCGGATCGTCCACGTGTGGGACGGCCCGCGCTGGCCCCTCATCCGCGGGGTCGCCGCCAACCTGGTGATCGGCCCGGTCTTCGTGCACGGCATCGCCTCCCGGACGCTCGCGGGCATCGCCCGCGCGGTGGAACGGGCGCCGTAGCCGGTGGCCAGCGCCCCTCCTCCCTCACGCCTCCCTCGAACCACGGATCACCGCATGTCCGACTCCCGACGCGTCGTCATCACCGGCATCGGCGCCATCACGCCGATCGGCACCGGCGTCGAGGCCCTGTGGGACGGGCTCGGCGCGGCGCGCTCGGCGGTGGGACCGGTGACCCGGTTCGACCCCTCCCCGTTCCGCTCGCGCATGGCCGCCGAAGTGCCGGATTTCCGCCCCGGGGACTTTCTCGAGGCCAAGCGGGGCAAGCGGCTCGACCGCTTCGGCCAGTTCAGCGTCGCCGCCGCCAGGCTGGCCCTCGACGACGGCGCGCTCGACCTGGCACGGGAGGACCGGGACCGGATCGGCGCGATGATGGGCACCGCGCTCGGCGGCGTGGCGTACGCGGAGGAGCAGTACCCGAACTACCTGCGGGAGGGGCCCCGCGGGGTGGACCCGGCGCTCGCGCTCACCGTGTTCGCCGGGGCCAGCAGCTGTAACCTGGCCATCGAGTTCCGCATCACCGGGCCCAACGCCACCAACGGCATGAGTTGCGCCTCGGGCACCATGGCCATCGGCGACGGCTACCGCGCCATCGCCCGGGGCGACGCCGACGTGATGCTGGCGGGCGGCGCGGAGGCGCCGCTGGCCCCGCTCTGCTTCGGCAGCTTCGCCATCATCCGCGCCATGTCCACCCGCAACGACGACCCCGGCGCCGCCAGCCGCCCCTTCGACAAGGGGCGCGACGGCTTCGTGATGGCGGAGGGGGCAGCGGTGCTCCTGCTGGAGGAACGCGGCCGGGCGCTGGCCCGGGGCGCGCGCATCTACGCCGAGGTGACGGGCTACGGCACCACCAACGATGCCCACCACATGACGGTGCCGCGGCCTGACGGGGTCCAGGCCGCCCGCGCCATGCGCATGGCGCTGGACGGGGCACACGTCACCCCGGGCGAGGTGGGGTACATCAACGCCCACGGCAGCTCCACGCCGCTCAACGATCCCACCGAGACCGGCGCGGTCCGCCAGGTCTTCGGCGAGGCCGCGGCGCGGATCCCCATCAGCGGCACCAAGGGCTACTACGGCCACGCCCTCGGCGCGAGCGGCGCCTTCGAGGCGGCCATCTGCGCCCTGGCCAGCGCGCGGCGCTGGCTGCCCCCCACCGTGAACCTGACGGAGCCGGACCCGGCCTGTGACCTGCCCTACCTCACCGGCGGCGGGCTGGCCGCCGACCCGGAGTACATCCTGTCCAACTCGTTCGGCTTCGGTGGCATCAACGCCTGCCTGGTGTTCCGGCGGGCGGACGGGCGGTAGGGCGGCGACCGAGCCCCCTTCGGGAACGGCGCGACGCCGCGACCCGGGGGCGAGGGATTGGCGGCCCGGCGGCAGGGAAAAAGCACGGTGGCGCCCCGGCGATCGGGGCGCCACCGTCGTGCGTCGCAGGGCCGGCTACTTCTGCTCGGCGCGGGCCTGGGTGATGAGCAGGATCGCGTAGACCAGGTATACCGCCGTCGCGATCCCGAAGGCGGCATACAGGTAGGGCGCGTTGGACGGCGGGATGAAGGGCACCGCCGCCTGGGTGGCGGCCGTGAGACTGTCGGGGACGGCGGCCAGGGTGTCAGCCTGCATGGGCGGCCTCCCTGGCGTCACGGGAAAGCTGGATGCCGTAGCGCAGCACCACGAACCCGAGGTAGAGCAGCAGGCCCGCCGCGAATCCCACCATGAGCGTCCGGAGCATCTCGGGCGGCAGGCTCGGCGCGCTGGGCTTGATGACCACCGGCTTGGGGTGCAGGCCGCGCCAGATGTACACGCTCATGTGGATGAACGGCACCAGCACCAATCCCATCACGCCGAGCACCGCGCTGAAACGGGCCCGGTCGCTCGGGTCGCGGAGGGCGGAGCGGAGCGTGTGGTAGCCCAGCAGCAGGAAGAAGAGAAACAGCGTCAGGGTCAGGCGGCCGTCCCAGGTCCACCAGGTGCCCCACACCGGCTTGCCCCAGAGCGGGCCGGTCAGGAGCACGATGAGGCAGAACACGGTGGACACCTCGGCGCTCGCCGCCGCGAAGCGGTCGAGCCGGACGTCGTGCAGCCAGAGGTAGAGGAGCCCGGCGATGGCGGTGGCCGGCACCGCCACGAAGAGCGCCATGGTGGCGGCGGGCACGTGGACGTAGAAGATCTTCTGCGCCAGGCCCTGGCGGGCCTCCATGGGTGTGAAGGCGAAGGTCATCACGGTCATCGCGACCTGCGCCAGCAGGCCGAGCAGCGTCAGCACCATGCCCCGGGTCATCACGGAGCGGGCGCGGGCGGCATCAGGGATCATTCATCCACCACGGCGGAAAAGAGGAGCACCGAGAGGGTCACGAAGGCCACGTCATAGAGCGCAAGGAACCTAAGCCCCGGGACCACCTCGCTCAACGGACGGCCGGCAAAGAGGGGGACGGTGGTCTTCACCGCGAAGACCAGCGGCGGCACCATGAACGGCAGCAGCAGGATCGGCAGCATCAGCTCGGCGAAGCGGGTCTTCACCACCATCGCGCTGAACAGGGTGCCCACCGCCACGAAGCCGATGGTGGCCAGCAGCAGGGTGGCCAGCAGCCCCGGCAGCGCCGAGCCGAGGCCGACGTTGAAGAACAGCACGAACAGTGGCAGCGTGATCGCCTCGACCACCAGCACGAAGGCCAGGTTGGCGAGGTACTTCCCGACGTAGAGCATCTCGCGCGACACCGGCGCGAGCAGCAGCCCGTCGAAGGCGCCGTTCTCGCGCTCCACCGTGAAGGCGCGGTTCATCGCCAGCACCGAGGCGAACGCCACGGTCACCCACAGCACGCTGGGCGCCAGGTCCACGGTGGCCACCGCGGTCGGGTCGCGGGCAAAGTTGAACACCATCAGCACCAGCACCGCGAACACCGCCGCCGACAGCAGGCTGGTGCGGGTGCGCAGCTCCACCCGGAGGTCCTTCCCCGCGATCGCCAGCGCGTGGCGCAGCCCCTTACCCACGGGCCAGCTCCTGGTAAATCTGGTGAAACGCGCCGAGGTCGGCGGGTCGCGGCTCGAGGTAGGCCCAGCGGCCGCCGGTGAGGATCCCCACCCGGGTGGCGAGGTCCCACGCCTCCGAGGCGTGGTGGGTGACCACCACCATGGCCCGCTCCCCGGTGCAGTGCTCGCGCAGCAGCGCGCGCAGGCGGTCGCCGGCCACGGCGTCGAGCCCGGTGAACGGCTCGTCGAGCAGCAGCAGTCGCGGGTCGTGGACCAGCGCCCGCGCGATCGCCGCGCGCTGCTGCATGCCGCGGGAGAGCTGCCGCGGCCGGTCGTCCTTCCGCTCCAGCAGCGCCTGCCGCGCCAGCAGTTCCTCCGCCCGGGCCCGGGGATCCGGGATGTCGTACAGCCGGCCTGCCAGCACCAGGTTCTCCAGCAGCGTCAGCTCGTCGTAGAGCAGCGACTGGTGCGAGAGCAGCCCGATCGGCCGGCGCGCGTCGGGATCGTCACCCGAGAGGGTCCGCCCCGCCACCGTGACCGTGCCCGCCTGCGGCCGCAGCAGTCCCGCGAGCGAGCGGAGCAGGGTGGACTTCCCCGCCCCGTTCGGCCCGAGCAGCAGCAGGACGTCGCCGGGGTGCAGGTCGAGGTCCAGCCCGCGCAGGGCGTGCACCGGGCCGTAGCGCCGCGCCAGGCCCCGGGCGGTGACGAGCGGCGCGCTAGCGGGCGGCATCAATGTGGCGGGCGAGGTCGGTCAGGTCGAAGGGCTTCACCAGGTATCCGTGATGCGGCAGGGCGAGCACCTCGAGCTGGGGCTCCAGGCTCATGTAGGCGGAGGTGATCACCACCGGGAGGTCGGGCCGCGCCTGGCGGAACTGCCGCAGCAGCGCGATGCCGTCCGTGTCGGGGAGCCGGAGGTCGAGCACCACCACCTCCGGCGCCGACTCGGCGAAGCGCTCGAGCGCCTCCCGGCCGGACGCGGCGAACACCGCGTGGTACCGGACCTGGAAGGCGCGCTCGTAACTCTGGCGCAGGGCGGGTTCGTCCTCGACGAAGAGTACCCGCCGGCGGGCTGGGGGAGAACCCATCCCCCAATATAGCCCCTACGCCGCGTCGGCCTCGACTTCGAAGAGGTCGTCGAGCTTGGTCAGCACCAGCAGGAAGCGGAGCTCGTCGTTGGGCCGCTTGAGCACCACCACCTGGCGCCGCTCCGAGGCCTTGCGCTGGATCAGCATCAGGGCGCCGAGACCGGCGGAATCCACCGTCCGGGTGCCGCGCAGGTCGATCACCAGCCGGCCGGTGCGCTCCGGCAGCTGCTCCAGCAGGCCCACCGCGCTCTGGCGGAAGATCGTGCGGCTTTCGAGCCCGAGATGTTCGGGGGCGGCGAGTTCGAGGACTGCGGGTTGGGTCGCCTGCATGTTGCCTCCGGCGCTCCCTCAAGGAGAGCGCGATGCTTCCGCCGGCCTGACCTTCGTGCGGGGCGCATCGCGCGGGGATCGCGCGGGGCACCCGCCTTCGGCACCGAGCTATCTCAGGCACGCCATTCGGCACGCGCGAGACCTCTAGTTTTGCGGCCCCGGATCACTCCGGGTGTGCTCTTATCGGGCGGATCGGTTTTCAGAGACCTTGTGGCCTCCGACCGGGTCAAAGGCGAGCCCGGTGCCAATCTCCCAAGTGCTGAAACCACAATATGTTAGAAAGTGTCGTTGGGCCCCCGCAACGGCTTTTCCCCTCGCACCGCGCGGTGACCCTCTGCCAACTGCAAGTGCCCGCCGCGCCGCCGCCGTGCCGCGACGGATGTCGCGGGCCACTTGCCGAAAGTGTCACATTCGGTCCATCCTGAGGGCGATGGACTGCGCACCCCGGCCGCGCCACCAGCCTGCGGGTCGCCGCGGGTCCCCGGCTGGCCGCACCTCACCCCGAACCCACCCCCATGACCGACCAGATCTCGACGCTGCTCCAGGAGCACCGCCGTTTCGCGCCCCCGGCCGACTTCGCGGCCCAGGCCAACGCCCAGCCCGACCTCTACGAGGCCGCCCGCCGCGACCGGCTGGCCTTCTGGGAAGAGCAGGCCCGGGCCCTCGACTGGATGACGCCCTGGCACACGGTGCTCGAGTGGACCCCCCCGCACGCCCGGTGGTTTGTTGGCGGCCAGCTCAATGTGGCCGTGAACTGCGTCGACCGGCACCTCGGCACCGCGCGCCGCAACAAGGCGGCGATCATCTGGGAGGGCGAGCCCGGCGACCGCCGGACCATCACCTACTGGGAGCTGCACCGCGAGGTGGGCCGCTGCGCCAACGCCCTCCGCAAGCTGGGGGTGAAGAAGGGGGACCGGGTCGCCATCTACCTCCCCATGATTCCCGAGGCGGCCATCGCGATGCTGGCCTGCGCCCGCATCGGCGCCGTGCACTCGGTGGTCTTCGGCGGGTTCAGCGCCGAGTCGCTGCGCGACCGGATCAACGACGCCCAGGCGGTCTGCCTCATCACCGCCGATGGCGGGTACCGGCGCGGCGCGGTGCTGCCGCTCAAGCGCTTTGCCGACGACGCGATCGCCCAGTGCCCGACGATCAAGGACGTCGTCGTGGTCCAGCGGCGGCCGGGGGCCGCCGCCGGCGACGAGTCGTTCGCCAACATCGTCGAGGGACGGGACCACTGGTGGCACCGGCTGCTCGACCAGGCCTCCCCCGAGTGTCCCGCCGAGACGGTCGACGCCGAGGACCTGCTCTTCATCCTCTATACCAGCGGCACCACGGGCAAGCCCAAGGGGATCGTGCACACCACCGGCGGCTACCTCACCCAGGTGGCCGCCACGATGAAGTACGTCTTTGACCTCAAGGAAAGCGATCTCTTCTGGTGCACCGCCGACGTGGGGTGGGTCACCGGCCACTCCTACGTGGTGTACGGCCCGCTCGCCAACGGGGCCACGGTGCTCATGTACGAGGGCGCCCCCGACTGGCCCGAGCGCGACCGCTTCTGGAAGATCATCGCCCGCTATGGCGTCACCATCTTCTACACGGCGCCCACCGCCATCCGCGCCTTCATGAAGTGGGGGGAGCAGCTTCCCGCCAGGCACGACCTCTCGACCATCCGCCTCCTCGGCACCGTGGGCGAGCCGATCAATCCCGAGGCGTGGATCTGGTACCAGCAGCACATCGGCGGGGGCCGCTGCCCCATCGTCGACACCTGGTGGCAGACGGAGACCGGCGGGATCATGATCACGCCCCTCCCCGGCGTGGTCACCACCAAGCCCGGCTCGGCCACGATCCCCTTCCCGGGCATCTCCGCGCAGCTGGTGGACCAGAAGGGCGTCCCGCTGCCGCAGGGCGGCGGGCTGCTGGTGCTGACCGAACCGTGGCCCGGGATGCTGCGCACCATCTACGGCGATGACGAGCGCTACCGGCAGACCTACTGGTCCAAGTTCGGCGACAAGTACTTCGCGGGGGACGGCGCCAAGCTCGACGAGGACGGGTACTGGTGGATCCTGGGCCGGGTGGACGACGTGCTCAACGTGGCCGGGCACCGGATCGGCACCATGGAGGTCGAGAGCGCGCTGGTGGACCACCCCTCGGTGGCGGAGGCGGCCGTGGTCGGCAAGCACCACGACCTCAAGGGCCAGGCCATCGCCGCGTTCGTGACGCTCAAGGAAGGCAACCGCCCCACCGCCGAGCTCAAGGACGACCTCAAGGACCACGTCGCCCGGAAGATCGGCGCCATCGCGCGTCCCGACGACATCCTCTTCTCCGCCGACCTGCCCAAGACCCGCAGCGGCAAGATCATGCGCCGGCTGCTCAAGGACATCGCCGAAGGCCGGGCCCTGGGGGACACCACGACCCTCGCCGACCCGACGGTGGTCGCCCGCCTCAAGGACCAGTACGAGAGCGAGGAAGGGTAGGCGTCCCGGCGGCCGGCGGTGTAGACTTCCCGGATCGTCACCCGTGGAGTGTCCCGATGCGCGCCCGTCATCTGCTCTTCCTGCTGGCCGGCATGGCCGTGCTTTCCGCGGCCGCCGCGCCGGCGCCCCGCACCGGGGCGCCGCCGACGATCACCGTGTACCACTCGCCGACCTGCGGCTGCTGCAAAGAGTGGATCACGTATCTCAAGGCCAACGGGTTCACGGTCAAGTCGGTGGAACAGGACGATGTCTCGCCGATCAAGGCGGAACTCGGCGTCCCCCGGAAGCTGGTCTCGTGCCACACCGCGATGGTGGCGGGATACGTGATCGAGGGGCACGTGCCCGCCGGCGACATCCAGCGGCTGCTCCGCGAGAAGCCCAGGGTGGTGGGCCTCTCCGCGCCTGGCATGCCGCCCGCCTCGCCGGGCATGGACATGGGGAAGGACCCGTACGAGGTCGTGGCCTTCGACGCGCGCGGTGGCTCGACGCTGTGGGCCCGGCACTAGCGCCGGACTTTCCGGGCGGGTGACGACAACGGGCGGCCTCCCCAGCTGGGGGGCCGCCCGTTCATCGTCCGGCCGGGCCGCCGCGGCGGCCTAGAACTGGATCTGCGCCCCCATCTCCACCACCCGGTTGGGGGGGAGGTTGAAGAACGTCGTGGCGGTCTGGGCGTTGCGGGTCATGATGACGAACAGGCGCTTGCGCCACAGGGACAGCGCGGGCGGCGCGTCGTCGGGGCGGGGCGTCTTCTCAGGGGTGACGATCAGGGTCTCGCGCCCCAGGTAGTAGGTGGTCTCGAGCGGCCGGACCGAGACGCCGAACGCCTGCAGCCCGCGCAGCGCGGCCTGCACGTCCGGGCTCTCCATGAAGCCGAACCGCACCGTGACGACGTAGAACTTCTGGCCCAGGTCCTCGCAGCTCAGCCGGTCCTCGTCCGCCACGTACGGCACGTCCTCCGTCTTCACCGACATCAGCACCACCTGCTCGTGGAGCACCTTGTTGTGCTTCACGTGGTGCAGCAGCACCGGTGGCGCACCGCCGGGATGGGAGGTCATGAACACCGCGGTGCCCGGCACGCGGGCGCAGCGCTTGACGGCGTCGCCCAGGAAGAGCTCCATCGGCAGGGAGTTGCTCTCCATGATGCTGGAGAGCCGGGTGCGGCCGCGCTTCCACGTGCTCAGCAGGGTGAAGACCCCGATGGCCACCACGATCGGGAACCAGCCCCCCTCCGCGAACTTCACCAGGTTGGCCAGGAAGAACGCCGCGTCCACCAGCAGGAACAGCCCGCACATCCACAGCACCTTGGCCCGGGTCCAGCCCCACTTCTCGCGCGCCACCACGCCGAAGAGCACGGTGGTGATGCCCATGGTCCCGGTGACCGCGATGCCGTAGGCCGCGGCGAGGTTGCTCGAGTTCCGGAAGGTCAGCACCAGCCAGATGCAGGCCACCATCAGGGCCCAGTTGATCTCCGGCACGTAGATCTGGCCCTTCTCGCTCTCGGAGGTGTGCTTGATGGTCACCCGCGGCGAGTAGCCGAGCTGCACCGCCTGCTGCGTGAGGGAGAAGGCCCCCGAGATCAGCGCCTGGCTGGCCACGATCGCCGCCAGCGTGGCGATCACGACCATCGGGTACAGCAGCCGTTCCGGCACCAGGGCGTAGAACGGGTTGACCACCTTCTCCGGCTGCTGCAGCAGCATCGCGGCCTGGCCCAGGTAGTTGAGCATCAGCGCCGGGAGCACCATGGAGTACCAGGCCAGCCGGATCGGGCGCTTCCCGAAGTGCCCCATGTCGGCGTAGAGCGCCTCGCCACCGGTGATCACCAGCACCACCGCGCCCAGGATGAGGAACCCCTGCAGCCCGTCGCGGATGAAGAAGTCCACGGCGTACCAGGGGTTGAGCGCCGCCAGCACGCCCGGCTCCCGCAGGATGCCGTGGATGCCGAGGGCCGCGATGCAGAGGAACCAGACGATCATGATGGGGCCGAACACCACCCCCACGCGGGCGGTACCCCGGCGCTGGAAAAGGAACAGCCCGATGAGGATGATCACGGTCAGCGGGACCACCCAGGTGGTGAGCACCGGGGTGGCGTACTCGATGCCCTCGAGGGCGCCGAGCACCGAGATGGCGGGGGTGATCACGCCGTCGCCGTAGAGCAGCGCGGCGCCGAAGAGCCCGAGCATCACCAGCACGGTCCGGCGCCGGCTGTCCTCCCCGCGCACCAGGGCCAGCAGGGCGAGGATGCCCCCCTCGCCCCGGTTGTCGGCCCGCATCACTTCCGCGATGTACTTGTAGGAGACCACGAAGTTCATCGCCCAGACGATGAGCGAGAGCACCCCCAGCACGTTCTCCCGCGTGGGCGGGATGCCGTGGGCGGCGCCGAAGCACTCCTTGAGGGCGTAGAGCGGGCTGGTGCCGATGTCGCCGTAGACGACGCCGAGAGCCGCCAGCGACAGCGCCGCCAGGGCCTTCCCGGACGGGGGCGCGTGGCCGTGCTGGTCGCTCACGCCGCCCCCGCCACCGGCTGCGGGCTCATCCTAGCGGGAGGTGGTGCGACCGAGCGAATCGAGCATCGCCTTGAGCATGTCGTAGTGCACCGCGCCGCCACCGGGGTAGAGCCGGCCGTTGATCAGGAAGGTCGGCGTGGACCCGACCCCGACCTGGCCGCCCTCGTTGCGGCCGGCCTGGATCCGGCCGGCGAACTTGGCGGTCTCCATGCAGCTGTCGTAGCGCGCCATGTCGAGGCCCAGGGCCTTGGCGTGGTCCCGGAAGATGCCGTTGCCATCCGCCTTGAGGGTCCAGTTGGGCTCCCAGGAGTAGATCCGGTGGCTCATCTCCCAGTACTTGCCCTGCTCGCTGGCGCAGGCGGCGGCATGCGACGCGGGGCGCGAGTTGCGGTGCATGTCCAGCGGGAAGTCGCGGTAGCGCCAGCGCACCTGGCCGGTCCGGATCAGCCGTTCCTCGATGGTCGGGAACTGGATGGTGTACCACTGCTGGCAGGCGGGACACTCGTAGTCGGCGTATTCCGTCACCGTGATCGGCGCGCTGTCGGAGCCCAGGTAGTACCCGGAAAAGCCCGTGGTGTCCGCGGCCTGCACCACCACGTTCGCGGGGATGCTGACGTCGGGCTTGCGCAGGGTCACGAACGCCAGCGCGGCGGCGGCGGCCACCGCCGTGGCGCCGAGTAAGACATAGAAGCGGTTCAACCCGCTTGAGGCGGCCGCCATGGTTCGTCGTCCTCCAGCTCGTCGGGGGTATAGGGATGCTGCCGCGCCTCGTCCACGATCCGCCGGCTGTCGGCGACCTCCGGCGTGTCGTAGGTGCAGCGCACTTCGTAGTGGAAGAGCTCGCTCCGCGCGTCGCCCAGCAGCCGCTGCAGCTCCGGCGCCGCGCCCAGCAGCCCCCCCGCCTGGTCCAGCGCCTGAATGCGCTCGGCCAGGTGCCGGAGCAGCGCCAGCAGCTGCTGCTCCCGGGCCCGGCCGTAGGTCTCCTCGTGCTCGCTCATGACCGCCTCGTGACCGGCCGGCGCTGCTGCCGCCCACCCCGGCCGTGATAGGGCAGGGAATCTAATCAGCCCCCCACCCCGGGGGGGTAGGAGGGGTCATTTGCCGGGGTTCGGTGCCGCAGGTTATATTGTCGGCCGTACCTACAGGCCCATTGGAGACACCACAGCATGGCGAAAGCGAAGCCCCGCCGGACCACCCCCGCTCCCCAGGCACCCCGGCTGTTCGATCAGGCCCGAGATGAGCTGTTCAGCCACATCCTCAGGTGCGGCGTTTTGGAAGCCCTTCCGGAACATCAGAAGGAGTGGTTCGACGACACCATGCTCTACCTCGCCGAGCGGTATGAAGACCTGAGCGAGGAAGAGCGGGGGCAGCTGCGGACGCTCGGCGAGCGGTACTGTCAGCCGGTCATGAACCGGCCCGCCTCCTCGGCGGAACCCGAGACCGAGACCGCCTCGGTCACCTGACGGCCCGCACCCGATCGCGCAGGAACTGACGCCCTGGTCCCGTCCGGACCGGGGCGTTGTTGTCAGCGGGGGCGCCGCGGCCCGTGCAGCCAGCGCCGCCGCAGCCCGACCGCCAGCCGGACGCCGCCGCCGACGCCGGCCTCGACGACCAGGCCCAGGCGTCCGCCGGGACGGGTTTCCAGCCCCAGCCCGAGCACCAGGTCGCCCCGCGCCCGCGCCGCGAACGTCCCGGCCACGCCGCCGAGCGCGTAAAGCCCAACCCCGCCCACCCGGGCCGGCTCGAGCAGCAGGTGGCCCACCAGCTCGCCCCGCGCCGCCAGGCCGGCCCGGTCTCCCCCCAGGGCGGCCAGCTGCAGGCGCACCCCTCCCCCCGGCCGCCAGCCCAGGGTGGCGCCCCCACCCGCGAAGTCGCGGCGCCCGACCAGCAGGAGGCCCTGGGCGCCAGCTTCCACGCCGCGCGGCTCCTGCGCGCCGAGCGCGCCCGGCCATAGCACCAGCGCCAGCAGGAGTCCGGCCCGCCTCATGCGAGGATGAGCTCGTGGGTCAGCGCCACATCGGGCGCGAGGGTGTGCACCACCGAGCAGTACTTCTCGAGCGACAGCGCAATCGCCCGCTCGGCGCGGGCCGCGTCGAGCCCCTCGCCGGCCAGGCGGAACACGAGGTGCATGGCCAGGAACCGCCGGGGATCCGCGTCGCGGCGGGTGCCGGTCACCTCCACCCGGCAGGCCGCCAGCTTCACCCGCATCTTCTCCAGGATCGACACCACGTCGGCGCCGCTGCACGCCGCCGCCGCCACCAGGAGCAGCACCACCGGGCTGGGCCCCGCCACGGAGTCGCCATCCACGGTGATGGCCGGCCCGCCGGGGGCCCCGCCGGTGAAGACGAGGCCCCGGTTCCAGTCCAGGGTGGCGAACCGCAGGTTGGGGTTGGTCATCGGATCGTCCGGCGGCTCAGCGCCCCGGCTCCTGTTCGTAGCGGGCCTCGATCTCGGCGATGAGCTTCTGCCGCTCGGCGATGACGCTGCCCATCGGCACCCCCAGGAAGCGCTGGCTCTCGAGCGCGAACCAGGCGCCGACCATCACCACCACCATCGCGACCGTGAGGTAGAAGACCTTCTCGTTGGGCGGGAAGAAGCCGGTGATCGCCAGCACGATCGCCCCGACCACCGCGAGGGTGGCGACCGGCTTCGACCAGACGCCGAGGTTGAAGGGCCCCTTCTCCGTCCACCCCTTCCCCTCCGCCAGCAGCCCGGCCAGCACCGGCATCACGTAGGAGAGGTAGAGGAACACCGCGCACCCGGTGGCCAGCACCACGAACGCGCCGCTGTACACCGTGGAGAGCCACGCGACCACCACCGAAGTCCAGATGGCGTAGGTGGGGGTCCGGAAGCGCGGGCTCACGTGCCGGAGGAGGCCCGAGGCGGGCAACCCGCCGTCGCGGGCGAAGGCGAACATCATCCGCGAGGTGGAGGTGAGCCCCGCCAGCGCGCAGAGGAAGTTGGCCACGACGATCCCGATGCTCAGGAAGGCCCGCACCCCGGCCGGCATGGCGGTCTGCTCGTACAGGTAGTAGAAGGAGTTCCAGCCCTGGCCGGCGCCCTCCTGCACCGTGGGCAGCACCAGCACGAAGGTGCAGACCATGAGGAATCCCGCCACCCACGACACCAGCACCGCCGTCCACATCCCCCGGGGCACATTCACCTGGGCGTCGTGGGTCTCCTCGGAGGTGTGCGCGGAGGCGTCGAAGCCGGTGATGGTATAGCAGACGAACAGCAGCCCGAGCAGGAAGGCGAAGGGCGCGGCACCGGTGGCCGGGAACACGCCGCCCCCCGCGTCGCCGGTGAAGTTCGCGAAGGTGACCAGCCGGCCGACGTCGAGCGGCACCGTGGACCCGGTGAGCAGTGCGCCCACCAGCACCACTGCCACCACGAAGATCAGGTAGCCGCTGAAGTCGGTCAGCCGGGTGGTGAGCCGGATGCCGTAGTGGTTGATCAGCCCCTGCGACACGAGCAGTGCGCCCACCGCGATCAGCTGCCACATGTCGAGGTCGAAGCCGCTGGTGACGGTGACGGTCCAGGCCGGCTCGAGCCCGAACATGGGCGTGAGCACCAGCGACTTGAACAGCAGCCACACGCCGACGTCCACCGAGCTGACCACGAACACCAGGCCGAGCAGGTTGAACCAGGCGGTGGCCCAGCCCCAGGCGCGCCCGCCGAGGATCGAGCCCCAGTGGTACAGGCCGCCGGCCGTGGGGAAGGCGGAGGCGATCTGCCCCATGGCGAGCGCGACGCTCATGGCGAACAACCCGCCCACCAGCCACCCGACCGCCACCGAGAAGCCGCCCCCGGCGCTGAGCGCCACCGGGAAGGCGGTGATCCCGCCGGCCAGGATGCAGATGATGGAGAACGAGATCGCGAAGTTGGAGAAGAGCGACATCCGCCGGGAGAGTTCCTGCGCGTAGCCCATCCGGTGCAGCACCTGCTTGTCGTGCGCCCGCGTGGTCTCGGCCATGGCGTGCGTCTCCCGGGGGGAAGGAGGTGAGGGGATGCGGCGGTCAGCGGCCGACCGGCCGCCGGGCCCTGGGGGCGGCCTGATTGTAGTCCCAGATGGCGTAGAGCGCGATGGCGCCGGTGGCCCACGCGAGCGGCCGCAGCAGCGGCGAGTCGGTGAGGAAGGCGATGACCGTGAGCACCTGCGCCACCGTCACCGCCTTGCCGCCGAGGCGCGCGGGGATGGCCATCGGCCGGCCGGAGACGTACGTGCCCAGGAAGGCGAGGGTGGCCACGAGGTCGCGGAGCAGCACGCCGGCGATCTCGTACCACGCCAGCCGGTGGGACAGCGCCACCACGATGAACGCGGCGAGCATGAACAGCTTGTCGGCCACCGGGTCGATGAAGCCCCCGAACCGGGAGCTGCCCAGCCGCCGCGCCAGCGCGCCGTCGAGCAGGTCGGTGGCCGCGGCCACGAGGAGGATGCCGAGGCGGGCCAGGTCGTGCGGCACCAGCACGAAGGCCACCGCGAGCGGGATGCGCGCGAGCGTGAGCGCATCCGCGACGGTGAAGCCCGCCGCGGAGGGTGACGGATGACCTTGCTCCCCCTCCCCCCGGGGAGTACCTTGGGTCGCCGGGTCGGCTGAGAGGCCGTCTCGCCCGTCCATCGCTCACCCTCCAACCCTGACGCCCATGGACCTGCAGCTGCTGAAGAAGACGGCGATCTTCGCCGACCTGGACGAGGGTGAACTTGCGCGGGTCGCGGAAATCTGCAAGGAGCAGGCGTACCAGGGCGGGCAGCACGTCTTCAAGGAAGGCGAGCCCGGCAACCGCTTCTATATCATCGTGAAGGGCGAGGTCCGCATCAGCCGGAACATCCCCGGGGCCGGCGAGGAGGCGCTCGCCGTCCTGCAGCCCGGCAGCTGCTTCGGCGAGATGGCGGTCTTCGATCGCTCCGAGCGGAGCACCGACGCCATCGCCAACGGTCCCGTCACCCTGATGACCATCTCGCGGCCCGATTTCGAGATCCTGCTCGACTTCAATCGCGACATGGCCTACAAGATCCTCTGGTCCATGGTGCGGCTGCTGTCGTCGCGGCTGCGGGTCACCAACGACAACCTCCGCTCGCTCCTCGCCATCTCGATGTTCTAGGCGGTCCGGCCCCCCGGCCGGGGGCCGAGCACCGGGCCTCGATGCAGCACGCCCTCACCGAACTGACCGGCATCACCGCCCCCACCCTCGCCGACGAACAGGCCCTCGCCGCGCTCGCCATCGCGGCCGCGGGCGCCCTGGGCCTGACCCCGCACGGGCCGCCGGTCACCCGCACCGGCCCGCAGGGCATCGCCGTGGGCCTGCTGGGGCACGGCGGGCACATCGTGCTCCACGCGGAACCCGCCACCGGCCGCTGCCTGGTGGATGTCGTCACCCCGAATGCCACCCCACCCGCCCGCGCGCTCGAGGTCGTCGCGCGCCGGCTGGGGGTGGTGCCCCGTCCCGTCTAGCCGCCGAGCCCACCATGCTGAAGGAATCGCCCGACCACCTCGACGCCGACCTCATCCTCAAGATCTACGACCTCCGCCGGGAGGAGGTCATGCGCGAGTCGCGCAACGCCATCAACCGCGACTACTGGCCGCGCAACTCCGAGGAGGCGGTGGCGGTGCTGCGCCAGGACCACCCGCTCAACCGCGCCTGGCGCCAGACCACGGGCTACTGGGAGATGGTGTACTCCATGGCCCGGCACGGCATCATCAACCCCGACTTCCTGGTCGAGAACAACGGTGAGGGGCTGTTCCTGCTCGCGCGGGTGGAGCCGTACCTCGCGGACCTCCGCGCCGCCTCCAGCCCGCGCGCGTTCCGCAACGCCGAGTGGATCGCGCGGGAGACCGAGATGGGCCGGGTCACCATCGACATGTTCCGCAGCCGCATCGTGAAGGCGCTCGCCTCGCGGTGATCCACCGGCTCACGCGGAGCGTCTGGCTGCCGCGGCCCCGCGCCCAGGCGTTTGCCTTCTTCGCCGACGCCGCCAACCTGGAGCGCATCACCCCGCCGGAGCTCCGGTTCCGGATCCTCACCCCGGCCCCGATCCCCCTCGGGGCCGGCGCCGTGATCGACTACCGGCTGGTGTTGTTCGGGGTGCCGCTGGGATGGCGCACGCTCATCACCGCGTGGCAGCCGGGGGAGCGGTTCGTGGATGAGCAGGTGGAAGGTCCCTACGCGATGTGGGTGCACACCCATCGCTTCCGCGACGAGCGCGGCGGCACCCGCATCGACGACGAGGTGCGCTACCGGCTGCCGCTCGCGCCCGCGGGCGCCCTGGCCTGGCCACTGGTGGCGCTGCAGCTCCGCCGCATCTTCGACTTCCGCGCCCGCGCCGTCGCCCGGCTCCTCGGCGCTGGCGCCGGCACCGCCTAGCGCCGGCGCGGCCGGCTGAGCACCGCCACCACCAGCGCCAGCCCCGCGGCGGCCAGCAGCGGATTGAAGACCGCGTAGATCGCGGCCGCGATCGTTGCCACCCCCAGCAGCCACAACCGGTACGGCGGGTCCGTGTCCCGCGGCTCGACCTCCGCGGCGCGCGACCCGTTGGGCATGAACACCCGGCGCTGCTGGTAGGACAACCCGCTGCCGAACGGATGCAGCCACGCGGCGCCGGTGAGCGCGGCGCGGGTGAGGTCCAGCCACGGCGCGGGCGGTGGCGGCTCCGGCGCCTCCATGCTGGTCCCCGGCGGTGGCGGCGGGGCGCCCTCGTCGTCGGTCTCCGCCAGCAGGGCCGTGAGCACCGCCTCGGGACCGTGCACCCCGGGGAGGATGGCCGCGGCACGCAGCGCCGATTCCACCGCCGCCTGCCGGTCCCCGCCGGCGCGCTCCAGCACCGCCTGCAGCCAGGCCACCGCCGCCGACCCGGGCAGCCGGGCCCCGGCCTCGCGCGCCATGTGGACCGCCTCCTCCACCCGCCCCTCCCCTGCCAGCAGCCAGAGTCGCGCATACCAGCAGTGCTCCTCCATACCGCCGGCCCCGCCGAGCGTCTCGCGCAGGTGGGCCGCCCGCGCGTAGTCTCCGGCACGGAGGAGGGCCTGCAGCAGCGCCAGCTGCGCGGCCGAGGCGCGGGCGCTCCCGGGGAGGGGCCGGGGTGGCGGCGCCTCGCCGGGGACCTGCCCGGGTCCGGGCGGCGGGGCGGCCCGGGGTCCGGGCGGGACGGAAGCGGCGGGGCGCTGGCTGATGGGTCCTGTCATGGTCCGGAGTATCGGCCGCACCCGGCGCCGGGCGTAGCCACCGGGTGTGGCCGGCCCGCTGGCCGCTGCGGATGTCGAGCGACACCGGCGCAATCTGCCCGACCGACACTCGACCACACCCGGCGACCGAGTCATGGGCAGCCGCACCGCCTTCCCTCGGAAGTCCCCGCGCGGCCGTGGGCTCGGCGACGGGCACCGGCCCCGCGGCGCAAAGCCGAGCGCGGGGCACGGGAATTGAAGTTCCGCACTCCGGCGGCGGCGGGTCGACGCGCTATTCTGCTCGACGTCGAATCAATTTCCCTAGGGAATGCCACGCCAAGCCGTTCGACATCGCAGCTTTGATCTCTCCATGCGCAACCCTCCGGCGGATCCCCTCGGTCCCCGCCGGCGCAAGGAGCCCGGCACGTGAAGACCCTCGCCCGCTGGGCGCAGTAACCGGGCATGTCCGTCGCCCAGGTGGGCTTCGCCCACCCGGAGGGCGGCTGGAGCCCCCACCCAAAGGAGCACTTCGATGGACCTGGCACCTGACTACGACGTGGGCATCATCGGCGCGGGACCGGCCGGCAGCGCCCTGGGCTGTTACCTCGCGAAGGCCGGCGTGCGCTGCGTGATCTTCGAGCGCGAGCTGTTCCCCCGGCCGCACGTCGGGGAGTCGCTCGTGCCGTCGTCCACCCGGGTCTTCAAGGACCTCGACTTCATCAAGGTCATGGAGGCGGAGAAGTTCCCCCACAAGTTCGGCGCGGTGTGGACCGCGACGGGCGGGCGGCGGGAGTTCGAGCATGGCTGGGAGGGACTGGAGGCCGACAGCACCGCCGACATCCGGTTCGAGGAGCGCGAGCAGCGCGGGGTGGACCAGACCTACACCTACCACGTGGACCGCGGCCGGTTCGACAACCTGCTGCTGCATCACGCCCGCGGCCTCGGGGCCGACGTCTTCGAGGGCGTCGCGGTGCGCGACGTGGACTTCAGCGGCACCTACCCCGAGATCCGCTACCAGATGGGCCAGCGCGAGATCGGCTGCCGGGTGCGCATCGTGGCCGATGCCAGTGGCCGGCGCACCTTCCTCGGCAACCGGCTCAAGCTCAAGAACAAGGACGAGGTGTTCGACCAGTACGCCATCCACACCTGGTTCGACGGCCTCGACCGCACCGCCACCATGGGCAAGGGCTCGAGCCAGAAGGGCGACTACATCTACGTGCACTTCCTGCCCATCACCAACAGCTGGGTGTGGCAGATCCCCATCACGGACACCATCACCAGCGTCGGCGTGGTGACGCAGAAGCAGCACTTCGCCAAGGCCAAGGGGGAGCGGGAGGAGTTCTTCTGGCAGGCGGTGGCCAGCCGGCCCGAGCTGCATGACGCCCTGCGCAGGTCGCAGCAGCTCCGGCCCTTCACCGACGAGGGCGACTACAGCTACGCCATGCAGCAGATCACCGGCGACGGGTGGGTCATGGTCGGCGACGCCGGCCGGTTCGTGGACCCGATCTTCTCCACCGGCGTGAGCATTGCGCTCAACAGCGCGCGCTTCCTGCACACCGACATCCTCAATGCGCTCAAGACCGGCAACACGAAGAAGGAGGCGTTCGCCACCTACGAGGCCACCCTCCGCCGCGGCACCAAGAACTGGTACAACTTCATCTCGGTCTATTACCGCCTGAACGTGCTCTTCACGGCGTTCATCCGCGACCCGCGCTACCGCCTCGACGTGCTCAAGCTGCTCCAGGGCGACGTGTACGACGAGGAGGAGCCCGAGGTGCTGACCCGGATGCGGGCGATCGTGACCGAGGTCGAGGACAACCCCAAGCACATCTGGCACAAGCTGCTGGGCGACCTCACGGCCAACGCCTTCAAGCCGGCCTTCTGAGCGCGGCTACTTCCCGCCGCCGCTCCCCCGCACCACCCCCTCCGCCCGGCGCTGCGCCGGGCCGAGGGTCGTTTCGGCCACGACCCGCACCTGCTCCGCAGTGACCGCGCGATAGCGCTCCGCCGTGCCCGCGAGGTCGGCCAGGCCCCCACCCGCCAGCCAGGCCTCGAGGATCTCCGCCAGCACGGCGCTGCCGCTCTGGCGTCCCACCGCGGTCTGTCCCGCGAGGTAGCTCGTGGCCTGGGCCAGTTCGGTGGCGCTCACCCGTTCCGCCGCGAACCGCGACAACTCCCGCAGCATCTCGCGACGGGCCTCCTCCTCCCGCTCGGGTGCGGTGGCGATGTACGCGAGAAACGCCCCGCCGCGCGCCTTCTGCCAGGACGACGCCAGGACCGTGTACGCCAAGGACCGGCGGTCGCGCAGGGCCTCGAAGAGCCGGCCCCCGAGCCCGCTGGCCACGGCGCTCCACACCTCCGCCGCGTGACGGGACGGGTCGCGACGGGCCGGACCGGGAAAGGCCATCGCGAACGCCGTCTGCGCCTTCTCCCGCGTGACCACGCGCGACGCGCCCGCGGCCGGGAGTTGCCACGCCACCGCCTGGGTCAGGCTGGCGGGCGCGCGCGCGGCATCCCCGAACGCGGTGCCGAGCCGGGCCATCGCCGCCTCGGGATCGAGGTCGCCCACCGCCACCACCACCCCGCGGGGCCCGAGCAGCGCCCGCCGGTGCCAGGCGCGGACCTGGTCCGGGGTGATGCCGCCCAAGTCGGCTGGCAGGCCGAGCGCGGGAACGCCGTAGCCCTGCTCGCCGAACAGCTCCGCGAACGCGAGCTGGAACGGATACCGGAACATGTCGTCCGCGGCCTGCGTGGTTTCCTCGACCAGCAGCCGACGCTCGGCTTCCACCTGCGGCGCATCGTAGGTTGGCGCGGTCAGGACCCGCGCCAGGAGGTCGGCCGCCGGCGCCAGGCCACTCGCGAGTACGGAGGTACTGAAGCCGAGCCAGTCCAGCGCCACGCTGCCACCGAGGGTACCCCCGAGCCGCTCGAAGGCAAACGCGAGGCCGGTGGCGTCGAGGTCCCCGGCCCCGCGGATGGCGCTGCGTACCGCCAGGGCGCTCACACCCGCCTGCCCCACCGGATCGAACTCCCCCCGCGGCACGTAGACCCCGAGGTGCACCAGCGGCACGCCGGGCTTGCGGCGCACCAGGAGGTCGAACCCCGGCAGCGCGACATGGTGGACGTCCGCCACGCACGCGCCCGCCGTCGTGACTCCGCGCGCCCGCCTGACGGTGGCTGCAGGCGTGGCAACCGGCACCGGCCGCCCACGGGTCCGCGACGCACCGGCGGCCTCGAAGGCGCGCGCCAGGTCGGCAGCATCCATCTCGGCCCCGCGGTCGCGGGGCAGGTAGGTGACGGCGCTGACCGCCGCGGGGTCGAGCACCTGGGCCGCGGCGTCGCGTACCTCCCCGGCCGGGGTGCCGCGAAGCTGCTCGAAGTCCCGGTCGAGCAGCCGGTAGTCACCCAGCGCCTCGGCGGCGGCGAGCGCGGCGGCCCGGCCGTCCATGTCTTCCAGTCGTCGCGACCACCGGGCCAGCAGCAGGGTGCGCGTCCGCTCGAGATCGTCGTCGGCCGGCCCGTCGGTGGCCAGGCGGGAGGCCGCCGCGGCGAGTTCCCCGACGACGGCGGGGAGGCGGTCGGGGTCGCAGTCGGCGCCGAGGGTAAAGGTGCCGAGTTCAGTGGGGGAGTAGTGGTAGGCGCTGACGGCGGTGGCCAGGCCGGGCTCGCGCAACGCCCGGTACAGCCAGCTGCCGCGCCCGGAGGCCAGGACGCCGGCGGCCAGGTCGAGCGGGATGGCCCGCGGATCGAGCGCCGGGACGCCGCGCCAGCCGAGCGCCACCTCGGCCTGGCTCACGTCCCCGCGGAGCGTCCGCGCGCGCACCTCGCGACGGTCCGGCTCGG
>Ga0268298_10001725_pt1 | contig 25079 bp, 16 predicted proteins | sample WWTPWeurt_MetaG_FD_194462 | JGI IMG/M metagenome (GOLD analysis project Ga0268298, IMG submission 194462) | Activated sludge microbial communities from WWTP in Nijmegen, Gelderland, Netherland - WWTP Weurt | ecosystem: Engineered > WWTP > Aerobic digester > Activated sludge | place...
ACCGGCAAGACCCCGGCGGATCTGGTGGCGGGCTGGACCAAGGCCACGCCCTTGCAGCGCCTCGGCACGCCCGAGGATGTCGCGAACCTCATCGTCTTCCTCGCCGGCGACGGGGCGGCCTTCATCACCGGCCAGACCATCAACGTGTGCGGCGGGTTTCAGTTCACCTGCTGACCGCCCGCGCTTTCCCCATGAAGATCACCGCCGTCCGCGCCGTCACCGTCCGCTATCCCGAGCCGCACGACCACAACCGGCCGCGGTTGCTGACGCTCGTGCGAATCGCCACCGACAGCGGCCACGTCGGCTGGGGCGAGGCCATCACGATGTTCATCGGGGCCTGCCGCGCCACGGAGGCGGTCGTGCGGGAGGATTTCGCCCCGCTGCTGCTGGGCCAGGATCCGCTGGATGTCGCCGGCCTGCACGACCGCCTGCGGCGGCACGTCTGGTGGTATGGCCCGCAGGGCATCGCGGCGCTGGCGCTGAGCGCGGTGGATATCGCCCTGTGGGATTTGAAGGGGCGCATCCTGCAACAGCCCGTGTGGTCGCTGCTCGGCGGCAAGGTCCGCGATGCGGTCGTCCCCTGCGCCTGCATCCATTTCGATATGGACCGGTTCGAGTGGAACCTGGCGGAGTTTCGCGGTTTCGCCGCCGCCGGCTACCGCTACGTGAAGGGCGGCTGGGGCTCGCGGCCGGACAATGTTTTCGGCCAGGATCGCACGCAGGACATCGCGCTGGTCGCGGCGGCGCGGGCCGCCATCGGCGACAAGGTGGATCTCGTGGTTGACGCGCTGGCCGCCCGCACGCGCTGGGATGTGAAGACGGCGGCGCAGCGGTGCCGCGACTTTGCGCCCTACCGGCTGCGCTGGATCGAGGAGCCGCTGCCGCCGTCGGACCTGGAGGGCCATGTCGCGCTGCGGGCGCTGACCGACACCGCCATCGGCACCGGCGAGCAGGAATGGAACCTGGAGGGTTACCGCCGCCTGCTCCGCTACGGCGCCGCCGATGTCGTGCAGATGGACCCGGCCCGCACCCAGGGCATCACCGGCACCATGGCGATCATCCGGCTGCTGGAGGCCGAGAACAAGGTGTTCAGCCTGCACACGTGGAGCAGCGCCCTGTGCACCGCCGCCGGCATCGCCGTGCAGGCGACCTCCACCCACGCGCTCACCTTCGACCACAAGCCCCATCCCAATCCCATGCAGCACGAACTCGTCGAGGACCCGTGGCTGGTGGAAGGCGGCGTCATCGCCGTCCGCTCCACCCCCGGGCTCGGCGTCACCGTGCGCGAATCCGTCGTCGAGAAATACCAAATCTGATGAACCCCGCCACCCCCGGCCAGCCCGGCCATCTTGCTGATCCGCTGCACGCGTGGAGCACGCCCCTGGCGGCGCCGCTGTCCGCGCCCTTTCCCTTCACCTTCCGCGATGTCACCGTGCTCACGCTCAGCTACCGCACGACGGCGGAGGCCGTGCGCCGGCTCCTGCCCGCCCCGCTGGTGCCGACGAGCGACTGGGTGTTGGTGCACCTCTACAACATGGGGGATGTCGAGTGGCTCGGCCGCTACGGCGAGTGCAATGTCATGCTCGGCGCGGAGCTGCCCGGCCGCGCGCAGGGCGGCTTCTCGCCCTTCCTGTTCCTCAACTCCGACGGCGGCCTGGCCCAGGGCCGCGAGGTGCACGGCCAGCCCAAGAAATGGGCCAACCCGCGCGTGGAGACCCGCGGCGACCTCATCGTCGGTGTGCTCGAGCGCAACGGCATTGACGTGCTGACCGGCACGATGCCCTACAAGCACCGGCGCGGCGACCTCGCCGACCTGAAGCGCGCCACCTTCGACTTCAGCCTCAACCTCAACTACAAGGTCGTGCCCCAGATCGACGGGCGGGATGCCCTCCGGCAGCTCACCAGCCGGCGGCTGAAGGCGCTGACCGTCCACGAGTGCTGGACCGATCTCTGCTCGGTGGAGATCCGGCCCAACATGCAGGCGCCGCTCCATCTCCTGCCGGTGCGGGAGACCGGCAACGCCTACTACTGGCGCGCGGAGTTTACCCTCGAACGCGGGGAAATCCTGCACGACTATCTGGCCCCCCATCCGCCAGCTTCCCCGGCCAACCCATGACGACCATCCTCATCACCGACCACGGCTTCCCCAACCTCGACCGCGAGCGCGCGGTGATCGAGGCCGCCGGCTTCCGCCTCGTCGAGGCGCAATGCAAGACCGCCGACGAGGTCGTGAGCGCCGCCCGCGCCTGCGGGGCCGCCGGCCTGCTGGTGCAATGGGCCCCCGTCACCGCGGCGGTGTTTGCCGCCCTGCCGGACCTGCGGGTGGCCGTCCGCTACGGCATCGGGGTGGACAATCTCGACTACCGCGCCCCGGCGGCCCGCAACGTGGCCTGCTGCAACGTGCCCGACTACTGCATCGAGGAGGTGGCCGATCACACGCTGGCCCTCGCGCTGGCCCTGGCCCGGCAGTTGCCGCAAACCCATGCCCGCACCCAGGCCGGCACCTGGAAGATTGTGCCTCCGGGACCGGTGCCCGCGTTCGGCGCCACGACCTTCGCCACCGCCGGCTTCGGCCGCATCGCCCGCGCCGTGCACATGCGCGCCAAGGCCTTCGGCTTTGCGCGCGCCGCCTACGATCCTTACGTGCCGGACGAGGTTTTCCGCGCGGCGGAGGTCCGCCGCCTGACCAAGGAGCAGCTGTTCGCCGAGGCGGGCATCCTCTCCATGCACCTGCCCCTGACCGACGACACGCGGCATTTCGTCAACGCCACGACCCTCGCGCAGCTCCGGCCGGAGGCGGTTCTCGTCAACACCTCGCGCGGCGGCCTGATCGACACGGCCGCGCTGGCCGACCACCTGCAGGCCGGGCGGCTCGCCGGCGCGGGCCTGGATGTCTTCGAGCAGGAGCCGCTGCCCGTCGATCACCCGCTGCGGTTCGCGCCGAACACCATCCTCACCTCGCACACCGCCTGGTTCAGCCAGGCCAGCGTGCCCCGCCTCCAGCGCATGGCGGCCGAGGAGGCGGTGCGGGTCCTGCGCGGCGAGAAACCGGCCAACCGGCTCGTGCCCTGAGGGCCGGCGGGAAGCAGATTCCCGGTTTGCGTGGCGGCACCCGCGCCTCAAGCGTGCGGCTCGCCCATGAAAACCAAGCCGGTCATCTCGCGGATCAACTTTGACGGCCTCGACGCAGTCGAGCTGCGCACGCGCGACCTGCGCCTGGTCGCCCTCACCGCCAAGGGCCCGCGCATCGCCTTTTTCGGCCGGCCGGCCGGGGACAACCTGTTGCTCTGGGCACCGGGCAAATACCGGCGCGGCGCGTGGGACCTGATGGGCGGCCACCGGCTCTGGGCCGCGCGCCCGGGTGCCGACGAGGCCGAGGAGACCTACGCCACCGACAATGAGCCTTGTGCGGTGAAGGTGTCGGCCAGCGGTTTCACGGTCATCGGCGCGCTCGATCCCGTGCAGAAGATTCGCCGCGGCTTCACCGTGACGGTCACGGCCGACGGCCGCGTGGTGCTCGATCATTTCCTGCGCAACGAAAGCGACATGCTCTGGAGCGGCGGTCTCTGGGCGCTGACCTGCACGGTGCCGTCGAAGGGCTCCACCTACACGCTGCCGCTCGGCGACGGCTCCTCGTGGGACTATGCCACGATCGTGGCCTTCCGCACCTGGGGCGGCGGCCACGGCGGCGTGGGCTTCGAGGATCCGCAGTTCGGTTTCACGAAGGACGCGCTGGTGCTCAAACCCTCCGGCCGGGAGAACAAGCGCATGCTCAAGGCCGACGCCGGCATCATCGCCTGGCACGACCCGGCGCGGAGGCTCCTGTTCGCCAAGCACGCCGCCTACGCGCCCGAGGGCAACTACCCGCTCGGCACCAACCTCGCGCTCTACGTCGGCCCGAAGAACTTCATGGTCGAGATGGAGACGATGGGCTCCTTCACGACGCTGAAACCCGGCCAGGTGCTGAAACACCGCGAGACCTGGCTGCTGACCGCCGCGAGAACCGCGCCGACGGCGAGGGTGTTGCGCGGGTTGTTCTGAGGTGGAACTCGGCCTCCGTGTTTGGGCCGGGTTCCACCTCACGCCGCGGCCACGCCGGCCATGAGGCGCATGAGCGTGGCCTCGCTGAAGTCGGCGCGGGCGACTTCGCCCGCAATGCCGCCGTGGCGCATCACGATGATGCGGCGGCACAGGCCGATGAGCTCGGGCAATTCGGATGAGACGACGAGGAGCGCCTTGCCCTCGCAGGCGAGCTCGTCGAGCAGCTGGTAGATCTCGGCCTTGGCGCCGACGTCCACGCCGCGCGTCGGCTCGTCAATCAACAGCACATCGCAGGAGCGCGCCAGCCACTTGGCGAGGGCGATCTTCTGCTGGTTGCCACCGCTCAGGCCGGCTGTGATGGTCTCGAGCGAGGGTGCCTTCACGCGCAGGCGCGAGGTGTAGCGCTGGGCGAGCTCGCGTTCCGTGGCGCGCTTGACCCAGCCGAGCGACGTGAGCGCGGGCAGGGCGGCGAGGGAGGTGTTCTCGCGGTTGTTGAGGCCGAGCACGAGGCCTTGGCGCTTGCGATCCTCGGGCACGAGGCCGACGCCGGCGGCGAGCGCGGCGTCGCGCGAGCCGCAGGGCAGGCTGAGGCCCTTGACCGTGGTGCGGCCGGTGGCGGCGGCATCGAGGCCGAAGATGGCTTCGACGACCTCACTGCGGCCGGCACCGACGATGCCGGCGACGCCAACGATCTCGCCGGCGCGGACCGACAGGTCGATGCCCGAGAATTTCCCGGGCGAGGCGAGGCCCGTGACCTTGAGGCATTCGTCGCCGAGCGGTTTGGCGAGATGATTGGGCGTGGCGAAGAGCAGCTCGCGGCCGATCATCTGCGTGACGACGCGGTGCGGCGTCGTGTCGGCGATGCGCTCGGTGGCGACGTGTTTGCCGTCGCGGAGCACGGTGATGTTGTCACACAGCGCGAACAGTTCCTCGAGGCGGTGCGAGACGTAGATGAGGGTGATGCCGCGGGATTTCAGTTCGCGGACGAGGCGGAAGAGTTCAGCGGTCTCGGCGGCGGACAGCGAGCTGGACGGCTCATCCATCACGATGACCTTGGCACCGGTGCCGACGGCGGCGGCGATCTGCACGAGTTGTTCGCGACCGGTGGAAAGGGTGTCGATGATGACATCGGGATCGATGTCCGCCCCGATGGTGGCGAGCATGGCCCGGGCGCGCTGGCGGAGCTCGGTGCGGTTGACGAAACCCGCGCGACGCGGCAGGTCGCCGAGACAGAGATTCTCGGCGACGCTCAGGTTGGGGCAGAACGCGAGTTCCTGGTGCACCATGGCGATGCCCAGCTCCCGTGCCGCGAGGGGTGAGTCGGGGGTGATGACCTTGCCATCGAGGCGGATCTCGCCGCCATCGGCCGTCTGCACGCCGGCGAGGATCTTGCCGAGGGTGCTCTTGCCCGCACCGTTCTCACCGATGAGGGCGTGGCAGGTGCCGCGCTCCACGGTGAAGCCGACTCCGTCGAGCGCGAGGACGCCCGGGAAGCGCTTGGTGATGGCTTTGAACTCGATGAAGCTCATGGCGTGGCGAGTTGTTCGCGCAGCCAGCCCGGGCGGTTGGTGGTGATGCCGTTGACGCCAACCGCGGCCAGATTGCGCGCCACAACGGGGTCGTCCACGGTCCAGGTGTAGAGTTTCAGCCCGGCCGCGTGGACTTTCCGCACGAATTCCGCGTCGATGGGGAAGCGATGGTTGAGGTCGAGGCCGTCGAGGCCCGCGTCCTTCGCTTTTTGGATCAGTTCCTCGATGGCGGTCCCGGTCTTCGGATGATCCACGATCCAGCAGACCTCATGGGCGGGCAGTTGCTGCTTCACGGCGCGGGCGGTCGTGAGGTCGAAGGTGATGAGCGGGAGCTGCGCCGGCGCGAGGCCCGAGGCGCGGATCACGCGCCCGAGCTCGGGCAGGATTTCAACGCCGACCTTGGTCTCGATGAAGAGCCGCTTGCCGGCGGGCACGAGGGCGAGGATTTCGGCAAGCTCGGGGATTTTTTCCGCAAAACCCGAGCCCTGCCACTGGCCCCACTGGCCGGCGTTGCGCGTGCGCAGTTCGGCGAGTGTCTGGACGGCCACAGGCTGTTTGTGTCCGCTGACGCGCGCCGTGTCGGCGTCGTGGATCACCACGATGCGGCCGTCCTGACTCAGGTGGATGTCCAACTCGCCGGCATCGGCACCCTGCGCGTAACCCAGCCGCAGCGCCGCAACGGTGTTCTCGGGCGCGTCGAACGAGGCGCCGCGATGGGCGATGATCTCAGCGCCAGACAAGATGCCCGCGGAGGCCATAAGAGGGGCGAGAAGCAGGACGGGGAGGTTCAAGGGGCAGGCAGGGGGCAGGGCATTTGTAACCTATTAGGTTACAAAGATTCTGTCGCGCGGTTCAGCGCGGCAGCCACTTGACCCAGTTTTTGCCGAACTCGTCCACGTTGGCCTTGGTGACGGGGACCAGGGCGCTGATTTCCTTCACGGCCGGCGGGTTTTTCTTGTGGACGATCTTCTCGATGAGCAGCTCGACGGAGCGATGGCCCCATTCGTAGCATTGCTGGGCGAGGAGGACGGGGACGTGGCCGCTGCGGATGTAGGCGAGCTGGGCGGGCAGGGCGTCCACGGCGACGCACTGGACGGTGCCGGGCTGCCACTTGAGGGCGTTCTCGGTGAACAGCGGCCAGCCGCCGATCATGGCCCAGCCGGTGATGTCGGGGTTGGCCTGCATGACCTGCTCGACCTTGGCGGCGGCATCCTGCGGGGTCTCCTTGTGGTAATAGGTGTCGCGGACCGTGATGCCCGGATATTTCTTGGCGGCTTCGCGCGCGCCTTGGACGCGCTTCTGGAGGTTGGGGGCGTTCTGGTTGCCGGCGAGGATGGCGACGACGCCCTTGCCGCCCATGACCTTGGCGAGTTCGTCCATCGTCTGCTTGCCGCACTCGATGTCATCCACGCCGTAGGTGACGAAGCGCTTGGAGGCGGGGGCGTCGGAGTCGAAGGTCGCGACCGGCACACCGTTGTCCACGGCGCGGTTGATGGCGTCGGTCAGTTTGTTGGCGTCGGAGCAGCTGACGGCGAGGCCCTCGGCACCGGCGAGCACGAGTTGCTCAATGGCTTCGGCCTGCTTCTGGGCGTCCTCCTCGTTGGGCGTGCGCCAGTCGATGCGGATGTCGAGGCCGAGCTTGGCGCTCAGTTCCTTGGCGGCGTCCTGGGCGCCGACGCGGGCGGCCTGGAAGACGGGGTTGCCCTGGGACTTGGCGACGAGGCCGATGGTGATGACGCGCGGCGCGGCGGAGGCGAGCACGGCGCCGGCGGCGAAGCCGGCGAGGAGCAGGAGTAGTTTTTTCATAAGGAGTAAGGGGAAGGGGGCTCTATTGAGCACGGATTTCACAGATTGATACGGATCAATCCACAAAAGCCGTCATCCTGAACGAAGTGAAGGATCCAGTGGCACGGCCGCCAGCGAGCATCCAGCTGGATTCTTCGCTATGCTCAGAATGACAGGTGGGGGTTGTCTGATCCGTGTTCATCTGTGAAATCCGTGGTTAAAATCAGCCGGCTTTGGCGGTGAGGCGACGCTTGGCTAGCCAAGTGTTGAAATTGTCGAGCACGACGGCGGCGATGACCACGGTGCCGATGATGATCTGGCTGTAGTTCTGGTCGATGCCGAGGATGACGATGCCGCTGGAAATCATCTGGATGATGAGCGCGCCGAGCACGACGCCGAGCGCCGAGCCGCGTCCGCCGCTCAGGCTGGCTCCGCCGACGACGGCGGCGGCGATGACGTTGAGCTCGTAACCCTGGCCGTCGCCCGAGGTGGCGGCGCCATAGTAGCCCAGCGAGAGCAGGGCGGCGATGCCGGCGGTGAGGCCGGAGAGGAGGTAGATGCCGAGCTTCACGCGCTCGACGCGGATGCCGCTGAAGCGCGCCGCGAGCTCGTTGCCGCCGATGGCATAGACCCGCCGGCCGGCGGCCATGCGCGACAGGAAAACCCAGCCCGCGATCGTGACCAGCACCATGGCGGCGAGCGGCACGACGCTCAGGCCGTCGCCCATTTCGAAGCGCACGAAGTCGCGCAGACCCGCCGGGAAGCCGCCGACGGACTGGCCCTTGGTGGCGACGAAGGCGATGCCGCGCAGGATGGCCATGGCGCCCAGGGTGATGATGAAGGGATGGACGCGCAGGGCGACAATGAGCCCGCCGTTGAACAGCCCGCACAGCAGCGCGGTGCCCAGGCACGCGCCGATGCCGAGCGTGACGCCGAGCGCCGGATTGTTGGCGCCCTCGGGTCCGTAATGGTTCAGCACCATCGCGCCCATCACGGAGGCCAGCGCGTAGATGGAGCCGACGGAGAGATCAATGCCGCCGGCGATGATGACGACCGCCATGCCGACGGCCATGATGGCGGTGAAGCTCGTGTCCTTGGCGAGCTGCGCGAGGTTCTGCGCGTTGAGAAACTTGTTCTTCTCGACGAAGGCCGGCACGCGCTCGCCGTCGGGCCCGGTGGTGAAGACCCGCTGGCGGCCGCCGTCGGCCGTGCGCTCGAAAAGCGGCGTGCGCACCGTGCCGGCAAACACCGTCAGCAACACGCCCAGGGCGAGGATGACGAGCAGCAGGCCGCTTTCCTGGAACTTCAATAGGGAGCGAAGGGGCGAAGGCATGGGCGGTTGAACCGGGCGCGTGAGGCTCCTACTTGGCGGGGCGAAAAGGTGATCGTCAACCCTGATAGCCGTCTTAATCAGCAGGATAGAAATGTCCCCGGGAATGGCCGCTCGGAGGCCCGGTCAGTGGAGCGGGGACGGGTCGAAGCCCCGGTTGATGGTCTTCCATCTCTTTGTCTGGCTGTTTATTGGGAGAAAACTGATGCCTGCGGTCCAAGCGCTGGGATGGGCTGCGGGCAAAATCCCCGGAATCGGACTTGCCAAGGGTGGGAGCGTCCTCTCTTTTCGCCCTTCCTGTTCCTTCCAACCAACCAACCAAAACCGCCGGCGGCTCCCTGACAGGATGGTGCAGCCGGCAAAACTGCGATCGCAAGGCGGCCCTTTTGGCCGACCTGTGTAGCACCTACATAGATCAACATGAACGTAACTCCGAAAGACCTCCTCGATGCCGGCGTCCACCTCGGTCACCAGACCAAGCGCTGGAACCCGCGCTCGAAGCCCTACGTGTTCGACCACCGCCAGGGCATCACCATCATCGACCTCGAGAAGACCCACGCCGCGCTGGCCAAGGCCTGCGCCTTCATCGAGCAGCTCGTCGCCGGCGGCGGCGACGTCCTCCTCGTCGGCACCAAGCGCCAGGCGACGGAAATGATCAAGGAGGCCGCGCAGGCCACCGGCATGCCCTACGTCACCACCCGCTGGATGGGCGGCACGCTCACCAATTTCGAGACCATCAAGAAGTCCCTCGCCAAGTATAAGAAATACCAGGCGATGGACGCCAGCGGCGAGCTCGCCAAGTTCTCCTCCAAGGAGGAGTCCGCCATCCGCCGCGAGATGGCCCGCATGACCCGCAACTTCGACGGCATCATCGGCCTCACCGGCCTGCCCGCCGCCATGTTTGTCGTCGACACCAGCTACGAGGAGATCGCGGTCGCCGAGGCGAAGCGCATGAACATCCCCTCGATCGGCCTGGTGGACACCAACTCCGACCCGACCCAGCTCACCTACCCGATCCCGGGCAATGACGACGCGGCCAAGTCCGTGCGCATCATCATCGAGACCGTCGTCGCCGCCATCACGCAGGGCCTGGCCCACCGCGAGACCCGCCGCCACGCCCACGCCGAGGCCAAGGCCGCCGCGGCCGGCGTCAACGCCGCCGGCGAGGTGGACCTCGACAAGGTCGCCATCCCCGCGAACCTGAAGGACGCCGTTGACGAGGAGAAGCCCGCCGCCGCTCCGCGCAAGCGCCCCAGCCGCACCACCGGCGCCAAGAAGTCCGCCGTCACCACCGACGAGGTCTGATCGCCGCACGTTTTTAATCACATGGCTACCGTCACCACCTCCATGATCAGCGAGCTCCGGGAAAAAACCGGGGCTGGTCTGCTCGACGTCAAGAAGGCTCTCGATGAGGCCCAGGGCAACATCGAGGAGGCCACCACGATCCTTCGCAAGAAGCTCGGCAACAAGATCGACAAGCTCGCCTCCCGCGCGACCAAGGAAGGCCTCGTCCACGCCTACATCCACGTGGGCGGCAAGGTCGGCGTGATCGTCGAGATCAACTGCGAGACCGACTTCGTCGCCAAGACCGACGACTTCAAGGCGTTTTGCCAGGACGTGTGCCTGCAGATTGCCGCCACCAGCCCGACCTGCGTCCGCCGCGAGGACGTGCCCGAGGCCGATCTGGCCAAGGAGCGCGACATCGCCATGGCGCAGCTCGCCGGCAAGCCCGCCGCCGCGGTGCAGAAGATCGTCGAGGGCAAGCTCGACAAATACTATTCGCAGGTCTGCCTGCTCGAGCAGCCCTTCGTCAAGGACAACGCCCGGACCATCAAGGACATTCTGACCGAGAAGGTCGGCAAGCTCGGCGAGAACATGCAGATCCGCCGCTTCACCCGCTACCAGCTCGGCGCATAAGCGAACACGCATTCCGATCTCGAAGGCGCTTCCGCGAGGAAGCGCCTTTTTGTTTTTTGGGGATCGATGGAGGGTCGGCCTCCCGGCCGACCGCGGCCGGTCAGGAGACAGGCCCTCCAAATTATCCGTGTGCATCCGTGTCATCCGTGGTTAATGCCTTCCCCATGCCAGTCACCCGCACCCAGATTATCACCCGAGGCCTTGCCAACCGTTGTCCCAACTGCGGCGGCAGGACGCTGTTCAAGGCCGGCACGCTCTTCGAGCTCGACCGCGCGTGCCGCGATTGCGGTCTGAAGCTGGAGAAGGACGAGGGCTTCTTCCTCGGCGCGATGGCCATCAACTACGGCGTCACCTGCGTCGGTCTGCTCACCCCGGTGGCCGCCCTTTGGTATCTCGGGGCGCTGTCGGGCAAGGCCGCCATCGGGCTGGCCATGGCTCTGGGGCTCATCGCCCCCGTGGCGCTGTATCGCTCCTCCCGCAGCTGGCAGCTGATGCTGTATTATTACTTCCTGCCCCAGCACCTGCCCGCCAACCGGCGGGAACTCAGCGGCCTGGAGGACGAAAACGTCTGAAACCGCCGCGGAACGGCCGCGCAAGTTTCGGCTTCCGTTTTGGAGTCGGTGGCCTACGTTTCGGCCCCTGTTCCCGGAGAGGTGGCAGAGTGGTCGATCGCGCCTGACTCGAAATCAGGTGGGCCGCAAGGTCCCGGGGGTTCGAATCCCTCCCTCTCCGCCACTTACCGCAGGTAAGCGGCGTGGCCGCAAAGCGGCCGGCAGGCGCGAAGCGGATGCAGAGGAGGGATAGGGGGCGCGCGAAGCGCGAGTGCCTTGCACCTGCCAAAGGTAGCCAATCCCTCCCTCTCCGCCACTTACCGCAGGTAAGAGCCTATCCGAATAACCTATTCCCGGCAGCCTGGTTTTCTGTAGTGGCGGTCTGTGACCGCCGTCGAGCGTGGTGTGGTGATCGTTCGGCGGTCATAGACCGCCGCTACAGGACAGGCCGTTATTCGGATAGGTGCAAAGCGGCCGGCAGGCGCGAAGCGGCTGCAGGGTTGGGATATGGGCAAAGCCGCAGGCTTTGGGGCGCAGCCCTGAGCGAAGCGAATCAATCCCTCCCTCTCCGCCATTGCCCCCGGCAAGGGCGGAGAGGCGAAACTGGTGACAGACGCGAAGCGGGGCGTTGCCCCGGCGGAGGCCACAGTGCCTTTCGGCCCCGCCCGGAGGCGGCTGGTCGTTTAGGGGTTGAGCCGATTGTCGGGGCGGGCCTAGCCTGACGGCCAACCATCCCCCCTATGCGAATCCCCTCCCGACTCCTCCGTCAGGCCCTGTGCCTGTTCCTGCCCGTCGCCTTGCTCGCGGCCAAACCGGCCGACCTGGCCCCCTTCCAGGCCCAGGCCGCCAAGGCCAACAGCGTCCTGCTCCTGCCGACCTATCCGGTGACCCCGGACGAGGTGAAGACCCTCGCCGCCAAGGCCATCGAGACCGCTGAGGCCGCGCTGACCGCGCTCGCCGCCCAGGATCCGGCCAAGCTCACTTTCGCCAACACGTTCCAAGCCTATGACGCCATCTCGGGCCAGGGCAGCAACGCCTTTGCCGTCATGAGCACCGTGTCCGAGTCCGCACTCAGCAAGGAAATGCGCGACACGGCCAACGAGATGAACGTGAAACTCCAGGAATGGAGCGTCGGCCTGGATTACCGGGAGGACATCTACCGCACGCTCAAGGCCTATGCCGACACCAAGCCCGCGCTCGACCGCGAGCAGCAGCGGCTGGTGGACGAGGTGATGCGCGGCTATCGCCGTGCCGGCCTAGGCCTGCCCGCCGCCGAGCGGAAGGAGGTCGAGCGCCTCCGGAAGGATCTGGCGGGACTGGAGACCCAGTTCGCCATCAACATCAACAGCGCGCGCGCCCCCCTCGATTTCACCGCCGTGGAACTGGCCGGCGTGCCGGAGAGTTTCCTTAACGCCCCCGGCGTGAAGCAGGCCGACGGCCGCTACCGCGTGCTGGCCAACGTCACCTGGCACCGCGACGCCATCCTGGAGAACGCGCGCAGCGAGGCGACGCGCCTCAAGCTCAACCACGCGCGCCTCAGCCTGGCGACGGCCAAGAACATCCCCGTGCTGGCGAAGCTCGTGGTGCTGCGCGCGGACATCGCCCACCGGCTGGGCTACGCCAACTGGGCGGATTACCAGACCGAGACGCGCATGGCCAAGAACGGCGCCACCGCGCTGAAATTCGAGGCCGACCTCGTGGCCGGCCTGCAACCCAAGTTCGACGCCGAGATGAAGATCCTGCAGGCGCTCAAGGCCGCCGACACCGGCAAGCCCGACGCCGTGATCGACCTCGCCGACGTGCCCTATTACCAGAACCGCCTGAAGAAGGAGCGCTACGCCGTCGATACCGAGGCGCTGCGCGTCTATTTCCCCTATCAGGCGACTCTCGAGGGCATGTTCGCCATCTACCAGAAGATCTTCGGCCTGAAGTTCACCGAGGTGGCCGCGCCCTACGTGTGGGCGCCCGGCGTGCAGCTCTATGTGGTGCAGGACGCCGCGACCGGCGCGCCGATGGGGGCCTTCTACCTCGACATGTTTCCGCGCGAGGGGAAGTTCAACCACTTCGCCTGCTTCCCGCAGAAGATCGGCGGCGTGCTGCCGGACGGCCGCTACGACCTGCCGGTCGCGGCGCTGCTCTGCAATTTCCCCGAGCCCTCGGAGGGCAAGCCCTCGCTGCTCAAGCACAATGACGTGGAGACCCTCTTCCACGAGTTCGGCCACGTGATGCACGGCATGCTCAGCCGCTCGCGCTTCGCCGCGCAGTCGGGTTTCTCCGTGCCGCGGGACTTCGTCGAGGCGCCCTCGCAGATGCTCGAGAACTGGGTGTGGGACAAGGCCGTGCTCGACACCTTTGCCGCCGACTACCGCGACCCGGCAAAGAAGATTCCGGCCGACACGATCGCCGCCCTCACGGCGGCGCGGCAGGCCACCGACGGCTATTTCAACCGCCGCCAGCTCGCCATCGGGTCGCTCGATCTCAAGATCCACACGCTCTCCGCGGACGAGGCCTGGCTGGCCGACGTGGCGGAGCTGACCAACGGCGTGACGGGCGCGATCACGATCGCCCCGCCGGCGGACACCGCGTGGGCCGCCTACATCGGGCACCTCGCCGGCTACGACGCCGGGTATTACGGGTATCTCTGGGCGAAGGTCATGGCCATCGACATGGCCAGCGTCTTCAAATCCGCCCCCGGCGGCTTCCTTGATGAAAAAGTCGGCCTGCGGCTGCGCCACGAGGTTTACGGCGTGGGCCACACGCGCGACGTGGGCGAGTCGGTCGAGAAATTCCTCGGCCGTCCGCGCTCGCAGGAACCGTTCCTCGACTACGTCGGCATCAAGAAGTGATGTCCGCCCGCGCCGCCCCGGACCTCCGGGGCGGTTTTGTTTGCGGCCGCATCATACTACCCAATGCCCGTAGCTTTTATACCATTCAGCTTGGTTTGGCTCTTTTGTAGGGGCGGGCCTTGTGTCCGCCCGCGCGGGCGGACACAAGGCCCGCCCCTACAGTGCCAATACACGACGTAACTGGTTTTAGCCTTTTGTCATCGCGAGGCTCGCATAGCGGGCCGTGGCGATCCAGATGGATGACCGACTGTCGGCCTACGGCCTCGGTAGCTTCGTCGCTCCGCTCCTCGCAATGACAGGCCAAAAGCCAAGAGCCTATCCGAATAACCCATATCCGACGGTCTGGTTTTCTGTAGCGGCGGTCTATGACCGCCGTCGAGCGTGGCGTGCTATCGTTCGGCGGTCATAGACCGCCGCTACAGATCGCCCATCGGTATGGTTATTCGGATAGGCTCCAAGGGATGTTGGCGTCAGTCCGGCCAGCCGAGGTCGAGTTTGCCCAGAGCGGCCTCGGCCGCGTCGGGATGCAGCAGGTGGATTTCATTCCGCCCGGAGCCGATGAAGAGGGTCTGCCCGTCGGGGGCCCAGACCCAGCCATCCGATTCGGCGCCCCCGGGCAGGGTAAAGGTCATTTGGGTCCGGCCGGTGGCGGCCTCGACAATCTCGACGGTGGAGTTGCCGACGAGCAGGGCCGCGCGGCGGGAGTCGGGGGAAAACAGCATCTGCGTGGCGACCGCCCGGGCGGTTGGCAGCTGCCGGCTCCAGACCGGGCGGCCGGGCTCGGCGAGGGCGCGCACGTCATAGCTCTCGTCATGGGCGATGCCCAGCCAGCGGCCGTCAGGGGAGAAGGCCGGCCAGGCCGGCCGTTGCACCGGGAAGGTGGCGCGCAGTTCGGCGGCGGGCAGCGCATACAGATTGATTTCGGAATGATAGCTGGGCCGGTGCGCCGCCATTCCGCCATCGGCGCTCAGGCGCACATATTGCCTGCCGGGCCGGGCCGGGCCGATTGGCCGCGCGTGCGCCCGCTCGCCACCCGGCCAGAGCTCAAGCCTGGTCTCCTCCCGGTTGGCGACGAACCAGTGCCGGCCGCCGGCATCCACCCCGCGCAAGTGACCGGCATCGGGTGGGCAGATTTCCTGTAGATCCGTGGCCATGACCGTGCCGTCGCCCTCGCCTGGTGCCAGTCGGAGGCTGCGGATGCCCATGGCGGGTGAACTGTAAAGCACCCGGCCGTCGGCGAGGGGGGCGAGGGTGCCCGGTTCCGCGCCCGGGTAGTCCAGCAGCTTCATGTCACGGTGGGTGCGCGTGTCCCACGCGTAGAGGCCGCTGGGTTTCTGGACGAGGAGCCAGCGGCCGTCGGCGCTGAGGCCGAGGTTGCGCAGGCGGCTGCCGCCGGCGGAGGCCAGCCAGCCCTGGCCGGCGGCCGCGAAGTCGGCAAACTCAATTATCCCGAGCTGTCGGTAGTCGGTGGCGATGGCGGCCCGCCGGCCGTCCCGGCTGAGGGTGAAGCTATACGGACCGGTCTTGCCCCGCACCAACTCGCGTCCGGTGGCAAGATCCCACACGTGCAGGATGGAATCGTAGTCGAGCGAAAGCACGCGGCGCGCGTCCGGAAACAGCGCGATGCCGATGCTGCGCAGCCGCCCGCCGCGCAGCACCTGCTCGATGTCGCCTTGGTCGCGGCCGATGACCACCAGTTCATGGGCGCCACCGATGGACCGGTCGCTGATAAGCTTCTGCCCGTCGGGGGCCCACGCCGGCGGGGCGACGCCGAAGTCGCCCTCCAGCGACCAGAGCAGGGTGCGGTCGGCAGTGCGCCAAAGCTCGAGATGCTCGTCGCGGACCACGGCCAGCAGCGTCCCATCGGGGGAGGGAGAAAACGCGAAAATCTCCTCGCCGGCTCCGCCGAACGGAGTGTCCCGCCCCGTGGCGGCGTCATGCCACGCGGCTTGCTGGCCGGAGGTCACAAACCACCAGCCGCGCGCGCCGGCGGCCAGGGCGAGGTCGCAGGATTCGACCTTGGCGGGGCGGTGGTGCCAACGCGGCTGCACATCACCGGGCCCCCAGACGGCCTGCGTGCAATCGGCATAGTCGGCGAGCACCCAGCCCTCCTCGGGGGCCATGCGCGTGGCCACGAGCCGGCCGGGGAACGGGGCGGCAAGGCGCCGGATCACCTGGCGGTCGGCGATGCGCAGGATCTCGATCGCGCCGTCGGGGCCGGGGATGGCGGCATGAGCCAGGTCCGGGTCGAAGCCGATGAGGTGATTGGCCGTGATGCCGGGCAAATGGTGCTGCCAGGTCCATTGCCAGTCGTCGAGGGCGAGGGCGGCCAGGGCCTCGGTCCGGGTCTGGGCGGTGGGCCCGCCGAGCGCGGCGGCCTCGCGGATGAGCCGCAGGGCTTCGTGCCGCTGGCCCAGGCGGCCGCTCTGGCGGACGGCGCGGGCCTGCGCGAGCAGGGAGTCGCGCAGGGCGTGACGGGCCCCGGCCTCGGCGGCCTCGGAACGGGCGAGGGCGGCGGTGAGGGAGCGGTTGCGCTCGGCGAGGAGCAGGGCGCTTGCCGTGCTGCCCAGGAAAATGACGGCGAGGGCGGCCGCGAGCCCGGGCTTGCGCCGCGCCCAGCGCACGAGCCGGCCAGCCGCCGAGATCGGGCGCGCCTGGATCGGATGCCCGGCGAGCAGGCGGTCGAGATCGTCGCGCAGCTCGTCGACCGAGGCGTAGCGCGCGGCGGGGTTCTTTTCGAGGCACTTGAGGATGATGGTCTCGAGGTCGCGGGGCACCGCCGGGTTCAACCGGCGCGGGGGCACCGGCTCGTAGGTGACGATCTGGGCAAGCACGGCGGTGGCGGAGTCGCCCGTGAAGGGCGGCCGGCCGGTGACGCATTCGTAGAGCACGACACCGAGGCCGTAGGTGTCCACCGCCGGCGTGGGCGTGGCTCCGGCGGCGAGCGTCTCGGGGGCGAGGTAGGAGGGGGAGCCGGCGATCTCGCCGGTGCGCGTCACCTCGCCGGTGGCGCCGGCCAGCGAGGCGCTGAGGCCGAAGTCGGAGAGCTTCGGCTCGCCAGCGCTGGTGAGCAGGATGTTGGAGGGCTTGAGGTCGCGGTGGAGGATGCCGGCGGCGTGGGCGCGGGCGACGGCGTCGGCGAGCTTGCGACCGAGCGCGGCGGCGGCGCGCGGCGGCAGCGGGCCGGCACGGAGCCGTTCGCGGAGGTTGCCGCCCTCGCAGTATTCCATGGCGATGAAGGCGCCGGCGGGGCCCTGGCCGACCTCGTGCACGGCGACGACATGCGGATGGGTGATGGCGGCGGCGGCGCGGGCCTCGCGCAGAAGGCGGGTGGCGGCGGGACCGGTGTCGGCACCTCCCGCGGCGATGACCTTGAGCGCCACGAGGCGATCGAGGCTGCGCTGGCGGGCGAGCGTGACGACACCCATGCCGCCGCGGCCGAGCTCGGCCACGAACTCATAGTCATCCGTCGGCGCGGGTGAAGGCGTGCCGGCGAGGGCGCCGGCCAGCGAGCAGCGCGGGCAGGGGCCGCCGGTGGTGGCGGGGTCGTAGGCGGTGCGGCACTGGGGGCAGAGTTCGATCATCGGAACGGGCGTATCCTCTGCTTATTGGATCGGGCGGCCCGGCTTTCAGACTGTTTGCGGCTCAGCCCAGCGCCTGCAGGCAGTGGCGCAGCTCGGCGTCGATGTCGGTGCGCAGGCTGACCGTGGCGGCGACCTCGGCGCGGATGAGTTCCTGGTAGCGCTTGCCGAGCCGGTGGACGAGCACGGGCACGCTGCCGCGGGCGACGCCGAGGCTCGCGGCGAGGCGGTCGTAGTCGCCGGGATCGGGCCGGCGGGTCAGGTAGGGGCGCAGGAGTTCGAACTGCCGGCGTTCGTCCGCGGTGCGGTGCTCGGCCTCGAGGCGGGCGAAGGCGTTGCGCAGGAGGGCGAGGGCCCACTGGCGGTCGAAGTCGGCGGCCGGGTCGGCCGGCGTGGCGAACTGGCGCTCGTCCTCGGGCGTGAGCGTTTCCCACGGGACGGCGGAATGGCCGCCGCCGCGTTTTTCCGCGGAGCGTTTTTGCCACTCGTTGCCGAGGAAGAGGCGGCAGCTCTGGCGGAGGTAGCCCCGGAAACGGCCCTGCTCGGGGTCGGCGGAGGCGAAGAAATCCTTCTCCAGCAGGTGGGCGAAAAAGGCCTGGGTGAGGTCCTTGGCCGGTTCGGGGCCATTGCCCAGGCGGCGGATGAAAACATACACCGGCCGCCAGTAGATGCGGCATAACTTTTCCAGGGCCCGGCGCTTGCGGGTGCCGTCGGTGCCGGCGTCGAGGACGATGCTCCAATCGGTCGTTTCGAAGACGCCCGGCCCCTGGCCGTTCTTGTTGGGATCCGCAGGGTTGGGGGCCGGCGCCGACATCGGTGAGATTTTTCGTAATAACGCCGGGGGGAGTCAATAACTTGGAGTGTCAAGGCATACCATCCCCCGCCGCCGTGCCCTCCTCGTTTCCCATGACCTCATCCTTTCGCTGCCGACTTGCCGGACTGGTTTTCATTTTGGCGGCCTCCGCCAGCATGGTGCAGGGGCAGATGCTCTACACCGTCACGCAGCTCGGCACGCTCGGGGGCACGGACAGCCGGGCGACGGCGGTGAACTCCGCCGGGCAGGTGGTGGGCTACTCGGATGTGACGGGCAACGGCAGTTACCAGGCCTTCAGCTACACGACCGGGGGCGGCATGGTGAACTTGGGCACGCCGGGCGGCGCCTACAGCCGGGCCACCGACATCAATGCTTCCGGCCAGATCGTGGGCTGGGGTTCCACGGCGGGCGAGGGCGGCAACGAGGGGTTCATTTTCTCGGGCGGCACGCTCACCGTCCTGGCCGGCACCAACAACGCCAATGCGATCAACGATTCCGGCCAGATCGCCGGAGTGGCGGGCAACACGGCGTTCCTGCACAGCGGCGGCAGCCTGACCTTGCTGCCCAAGCATGCCCCGCAGGACAGCACCAATGGCACCGGCATCAACAACGCCGGCACGGTGGTCGGCGGCGGCCAGTATTACGATCCGCCGGGGGTCTTTTCGCCCTACAGTGCCACGCAGTTCGCCGTGATCGGGGGGAGCATTTATCATTACCGGCCGACGGGCGACAACAACGCCTTCGACGTCCTGAAGGTGAACGACGCCGGTCGCATCGCGGGCACCAACGCCCAGGTGGGCTATGGTGCGGTCTATGCGGCGGTGATCGGCACGGCCAACGCGAGCGACGGCGGCGCGCTCAGCTACCTGTTCAACTCCTACGTGGGCGGCAGCACGGCCAACGACATCAACAACGGCAACCTCGTCGTGGGCTCCAAGGGGTATAATGCCAATTTCTACACGCCGACGGCCTACATCCATGATGCCAACTTCGGCACGGTCCGGGTGCTCAGCGCGGAGGCGGACATCACCGCCGCCGGCTTCACCCAGCTCAACGAGGCGACGGGCATCTCGGATGCGGGGCACATCGTCGGCTACGGCAAGATTGACAGCGGTGAGACCCGCGGCTTCCTGCTCACCCCCATCGCGCCCTTTCTCTATTACGATGCCGGGGCGGCGGCGGGCCTGAACCTCAGCAACGCCGACTGGAGCACGAGCGCGGGCGTGTGGGCGGCCGATCCGGCGGGCAACAACCGGGGCAACTGGAGCAACGGCGCCATCGCCCATTTCTTGTCCAGCGGTTTTGCGAGCGCGACCGTCACGCTCAAGGACAGCTTGTCGCTCGAAGGCGCGATCGTGTCGGACAACACCGGCATTTTCATCGCGCCCCAGGCCGCCGAGTCGCTGACCTTCACCGGCCAGGCCTTCGTGGACACGCGGGGCAACAATGCCTACCTCGAGTTGGGCGCGGAAGTCGCAGGCACGTCCGGCCTCTGGAAAACAGGTGATGGCACGCTGCGGCTCACCGCCGCCAACACCTACACCGGTCAGACCCGCGTCAGTGCCGGCACGCTCGTGGTCACCCATGACCAGGCGCTCGGCGCAACCGGCGCAGGCCACGAGACCGTCATCGAGGGTGGCAGCGTGTGGATGGCCGCGAGCCTGACCAGCAGCGAGAGCTTCATCCTGCGCGACAGCCCTTCCTCCCACATCGTGATGGAGTCCGATGCCAACCGCGCGGTGGTGCTCAATGGGGGCATCCTCCTCGAGGCCACGGGCTGGCTGGCGGGGGCGAACAGCGGGGACAATTCCACGCTGACGGTCAACGGCGTCATCTCTGAAACCGGCGGCCCTCAGAATCTCGTCGTGGCCGGGGCGACGCTCACCGGCACCAACACTTTCACCGGCGACTTGGTGGCGCGCGACGAGGGCGTCACCGTGGCCACCCTCAACGATGCCAATGTGGCCGGGCCGCTCGGAGCCGGCCCCCGCCTGGTGCTGGGCTACAACGCGGAAGGCTGGCAGCCGGGCAACCTCCGCTACACGGGTGCGACCGCGAGCTCCAATCGCGGCATCCACAGCGAGGGCGGCGGGCAGATCAACATCGTCAACGCCGGCACGACGCTCACGCTCACGGGTTCCATCACCGGGAGCAGCGGCTTCGAGAAAGCCGGCCCCGGCGCGCTGGTCATCACCGGCGCCAACACCTACACGGGCCAGACCCTCGTCAGCACCGGTGCGCTGCGTCTGGCCAACCTGAGCGGTTCCGCCCTCGGCACGGGCGATGTCCAGGTCATGAGCGGCGCGGTGCTCACCGGCCCCGGCAGTTTCACCGGAAGCCTGTTCCTGGAGGGCGAATACCAGCTGGGCGATCCGGGGGCGACGGCGCTGGTGAGCCTCGGCGGCGACCTGTCGTTGGAGAGTGGCGCGTGGATCGTGTTTTCCCTCGGCGGCCTGGCGCGGGGCGTGCAATACGACGCCCTCGATATCGCGGGCCAGCTTGGTGAAGGCGCATTTGGGACCGGTGGCATCCGGACGACCTTCATCAATGGCTTCACGCCGACCCTCGGTGACTCCTTCAACCTGCTGGATTGGGGCTCGACGACTCTCACCACCCTGAATACCGACCTGCCGGTGCTCGCGGGCGGCTTGGCGTGGGACACCAGCCAGTTGCTCGCTTCCGGCGTCATCAGTGTCTCCGCCATCCCCGAGCCCTCGACCTACGCCATGCTGGCGGGGCTGGCCGCCCTGGGCCTCGCGGCGTGGCGGCGGCGGAGCACCGGCTGAACTTTGAACCACAGCGCGTCATTTTCCCACCATGAAATCCCACCTGAAATCCCTCGCCGGCTTCCTGCCGGCCATCCTCGCTCTCTATGCGGGGTCGGTCTCCGCCCAGACCCTCGTGCAGAACAACAACGCATCCTCTTATTCCAGCGTTCTATTTACGGGGCAATCCTTCCTCACGCCCGATGACGGCACCTCCGATCTCATGACGGGCTTCACCTGGCTGGACATGAGCAACGCGCCGATGGGAGCCGGCTCGCTCTACTTGCTCGACCAGGAGTATCTGGGCGCACCCAGTGGCATCACGTCAGCCGCCGGGCTGCTGGCCACGAGCAGCGCCTACTCCGCAGGTTCCTATTCCTTTGGGAGCGGGGTGGTGTTGGCGCCCGACACCTACTATTGGGTTTACACCAGCACCTCGCAGCAGATTGGCAATACCTTCGGCAATGCCTATGGCGACGGATTCTATTATTCATCGTCAGCCAGCGGCACCAATTACACCATGAACGTCGGTGGCATCGACGCGACATTCGCAGTCACTGCCTCCGCCATCCCCGAACCGTCGACGTATGCGGCGCTGGCCGGGCTGGCTGCGCTGGGCCTCGCGGCGTGGCGGCGAAAGCGGTCTCAACTGCGGGCGTGAGCGCCTCCAGGGCACAGCCGACGAAAACACACACCGGCCGCCAGTAGATGCGGCACAGCCTCTCGAGGGCCCGGCGCTTGCGGCTGCCATCGGTGCCGGCGTCGAGGACGATGCTCCAATCAGTGGTGCAAAAAGCCGCCGTGCCCTTGGCGGGTTCCGGGGAGGGGGCGTCGGGGGTGGGGCCGCTCACGCGCGTGAATATCCGTAATTTCGGGCGGCGCAGTCAATAACTTGCAGGATGCCATCGCCAAACCTATTCCTGAAACAACGACTCCCGCTGCTCCGGTTCGCCAATTTCGTGGCCGTGGCGGCGGCTGGTCTCGCTTCGCTCCAAGGCGAGGACAAGCAGACCGCGCTCGATTCCGTAACAAACTTCTGGAGCAGTCCGATCTTGTGGACCTCGGTGGGCGAGCCCAACGCCGGCGACAACATCACGGTGGGCTACGGCTCCGCGGTCGGCAGCACCTTCCTAAACGTGCTTCCGCTGGTCTACAACAGCACCCGGCCGGAGGGCACGATCTTCGGGGACTTCAAGATCAACGGCGAGATGAAGCTCTCGCTCACCCAGTTCGTGACCAAGGTTCCCGCACCCCCTGCTCCGTATCTCCCGGTCCCCTCCATCGACCTCGGCCTGGAGGCGACGTTTTCACGAGGAGTCATCCAGCCAGGGCTGACCTTCCGGACGACGCGGGAGATCATCGGCGACGACGACTCGGGCTTTTTCTTCCAAACCGGCGGGCTCCACACCGTCGAGGAGGATGCAACCGTGGGCCGGCTGAGCACCGGCGTCGGCGCCTACCTGATCGACGCCGCGATCGACGGCGTCTACCGGGTGCGGAGGGACCTGATCGTCGGCGACGCCGGTTTCGGACTGCTCCAGCAGGTCGGCGGCCAGTTGATCGTGCAACGTGATCTCTGGTTCGGCCGCAGCGCCGGGGGCAAGGGCGTCGGCCTGCTGGCCGGCCCGGCGGAAGTCTGGGGCGATCTCAATGTCGGGGGCAGCGGCGTCGGACAACTCGGGCTCAGTCCCGGCTCCTATGTCATCAGTGGCGACATGAACATCGGTTACGAAGCGGGCGGCGACGGCACGATGGAGGTCCTGCCCGGTGTGGCGGCCGGTGTGGCCGGGGAAACCCGCGTCGGCCGGGCCGGACGGGGCGAACTCTCCGTGGATGGTGCCGGCGCGTCGATCCAGACGGGCCGGCTTACGGTGGGCGCACGGGACACCGGCGACGGGCACGCCGTGGCCTCCGCCACCGGGTTGATCGAGGTCGGAACCGACCTCTTCGTCGGCGACGAAGGCACCGGCAGACTCTCCCTCGTGCTCGGTGGTCAGGTCCAGGTCGGGCACGACTTGGTCGCAGGCCGCTCCATCGGCGGCAGCGGCACGATTGAATTCACCGCACCCACGGTGACCATCAACACCCTGTCCGTCACCAACGACCTCGTCCTGGGAGACCAGGGCAGTGCCACGGTGACCGGGGGCCGCGCCAGCGTGACGGTGGGCGGAAATCTCATCCTGGCGCAGGGATCCGGCAGCTCCGCTGCGGTCGAACTCGGCGCCACGCCCGACGGGTATGCCAATTTCCTATCCGTCGACGGAGCGATGCAGATCGGCGTCGGCGGCAACGCCTCGCTCGAGTTGGGCGGATTCACCACCACCACCGTTGTCGGCGGGGTCACGGTCGCCGAGGAGGCGAGCTCGACCTCGTCCCTGCGTGTAGACCTCCATTCCACGCTGCAAGCCGGGAACATCCGGGTCGGCCTCGCCGGCCACGCGGGACTTGAAGTAGACAACTCCAGCGTCCTGACGTCCGTGGGCGACTTCACGATGGCGGACAGCGCTGGATCCGTGGCCGACGGCTCGGTCGGCGCCTCCTCCCACCTCGGAGTTGGCGGGACCGCCCGGATCGGCACGGCCGGACAAGCCACCCTGACGGTCAACGTTTCAAGCGACCTTGCTGAATACGGTGTCGGGATCAGCGGAGACCTGCAGCTGGGCGTCGGTGGAATGGGCAGCGTGAACCTGCAGTCGGGACATTTCGGGGTGGCGGGAAATGCAGTCATTGGCCAAGGCGGCGCCGGCATCTGGACTCAGAGCGGCGGGAGCACGATCTTTTCGGGTTCGGTGGACTTAGGTGACGCGACCGCCGGCTCCGGGTTGCTCAGTCTCAGCGGGGGCACGTTGAGCGCCCAATCGCTGAACCTGTTCAACACCGGCACGCTCACCGTCACGGGCGGAACCATGAACCTTGGCTCGCTGCAGCTGCTGGGCGGCACTCTGTCCAACAGCGGCGGCCAGTTGACGGTCGGCGACCTTTACCTCGGCGGCGGCTCCATCACCGGCGACATTCGGACCCCCGGCACCACGACCGTCGATCCCACGGTTTCCGGGCTCAACGGCCAGCTGGACAACGGCGGCACCTTCGCCCTGGACCAGCCGTTCTCCCCTTCGGGCGGATTTCGCAATTTCGGGACCACGGTCATCACCGATGGCGGCGTGCTCACCACCCCCGTGGTGATCATCGGGTCCGGTGACCTGACCGTCGAATCCGGCGGCGTCATCGACGTCGATGCCCTGCACAACGAAGGCGGAGACTTCACCATGAAGCCCGGCAGCTGGCTGTTCACCGACCTCCTCGACCTGGCCGGCGGAAGCACCGACATCGAGGGCGGCCACCTCACGATCCGTGATGTCCTCAATGTGGAGAACAGCCTGGTCGAGATCGCCAGTGGCACGGAGTTCGATTCCAAATACATCACGGTGGGTTCGGGCGGCTCTCTGTATCTCGGGCCGGGGGTTTGGAATCCGCCGGCAGACTCCCGCCTCGCCATCGCCGCCGGGGGCGTCGTCAGTCTCAATGCCATCAACCCGACCGCCGGCCTTAATCTCCCCGACGGGGTTGTCGTCATCGGCGACGGCGTGCAGACGACCTCGCTGGAGGGTGACGGCGCCTGGCACCTCACGGCCAGCTCCACCATGCTGCTCAGCCGGGCCGCGCTCAACGGTGGCGGCACGCTGACGATCGACCCCGGCGCGCAATTGGACATTGTCGGCAACGGGGCCAGTCTCTCCCGGGATATCTTCAACCACGGCCTGATCCGCCTGAATGCCACGGACGCCGCTTTCTTCGTCGGCGGCACCTCCACGCTGACCAACCAGTCCGACGGCACGCTGCGCGTGCTGGACGAACCGATCCATCTCACCACTGCCAACTACAATGCCCTCCGCGCCACCGGGCTCTATCTCATCAACGCC
>Ga0268298_10001726_pt1 | contig 25061 bp, 22 predicted proteins | sample WWTPWeurt_MetaG_FD_194462 | JGI IMG/M metagenome (GOLD analysis project Ga0268298, IMG submission 194462) | Activated sludge microbial communities from WWTP in Nijmegen, Gelderland, Netherland - WWTP Weurt | ecosystem: Engineered > WWTP > Aerobic digester > Activated sludge | place...
GTGTTTGGCGGGCGACATGACCACACGTGCGCCCTGTTCGATGGCCTTTTGGGACATTTTATCCACCCAATAGTGGACAAGGGTCGAAGGCAGCAAGTCCACCTGGGCCACTTCATTCCAGCCGATCGATTTCTTGCCATATTTTTGGGCCAACTGCTGGGCACGTTCCATAATCTGGAGGTAGTCAGCCTTGGGGGTGACTGCGGCCTCATCGCCGCCGATATGCAGATAGTCGCCGGGGGTGATCTGAGCCAACTCGCGGATAACATCATCCAGGAATTGGAAAGTGACTTCTTTGGCGGCGGTCAGGGTGCTGAACCCTACTTTGGTGCCGGTGTACAGTTCGCGGGCGACCCCATCGGCATTTAATTCGGCATAACTGGCCAGGGCGGCATTGGTGTGCCCGGGCAGATCAACTTCGGGCACAATGGTCACAAAACGGCTCTGGGCATAAGTCGCCAGGCTGGCATACTCGGCCTGGGTGTAATAACCGGGCCGGTCGCCATCCACAGAGGATGAGCCGCCGACCTCGGCCAGTTTGGGCCAGGAGTTGATCATAACCCGCCAGCCCTGATCATCAGTCAGGTGCAGATGCAGCCGATTGAGCTTGTAGAGGGCGAGCAAATCAATGAGATGCTTTATGGTGTCGACGCCAAAAAAGTGGCGGGCCACATCCAGCATCATGCCGCGCCAGGCGTAGCGCGGGTAATCGCGAATTTCAGCTGCCGGGAGCTGCCAGGGGCGGGGTTGGGCTGTTTTCAGCTCAACTGCAGATGGCAGCAGCTGGCGGATGGTCTGGACCCCATAGAACAGGCCGACCGGGGCAGCCGCACTCAGGCGGACTGTCTCGGGGGTAATCTGCAGCAGATAACCTTCCTGGCCCAAATCTGGACCCATATCCGCCAGCGCCAGGACAATCTGTCCACCTGCCGGAGCGCCTGCCGCGGCCTGTACCGGCAGAGCAAAACCAGTTGCCGGGCGAAGGTATTCAGCCAGGCTCTGACCTACCGCAGCGACCTCTTTGCTGTCTGAGCCGAGCAATATTTTGGCTGTGGCGGTCAGCAGAAAGCTGCCCTGTCCGGCCTTCACTTCGACCGGGAGTGGAATTAACGAACCAAAAATAGATTGTGTCATATATTTCACCTGGAGAATATTTTTTAGAATTTTATAGATTGCCCTTATTATAACGTCAGTTCGGGATAAGAGATTTTTGGGTGTTTTTTGGGTGGCGTAGCTACCCATAAAACACCCAAAACAACCTCTTTTCTAACGAACCCGAACTGGGGTTATTATAGTATATGTGGTGTTTATTTTGGCTGCGACCGATCAGTACCGAAACTCTTTTACAGAGGGGTTGGCGAAAAGCCCGTCTACCAGCTTTTGATGCGCCTCGCGGGTGCCGCTGGTGGCCCAACTGCAGACAGCCGTTTCTTGCGACCTGGACTGGTAAAAATTATGCACAACCAGGCCGCATTGGCGCACAAAGCTGTCCATCTGGCGGCGGGTGTCGGGGTCGGATGCAAAGGCCACCTCGTAGGTGCGCTCGATATGGCGCTTGGTCAGCCACTTTTCAAACTTTGGAAAGGCAGCCAGGACGATCAGGGCCAAAACAGCGGCCAGGGCCACCAGTTCGTACTTGCCAATCCCCAGCCCCATGCCCAGCGCCGCAACCAGCCAGATTGTAGCCGCTGTGGTAATCCCCACCACCCGGCCATTTTCCCGAATGATGACACCGGCGCCCAAAAAGCCGATCCCGGTCACAATTTGGGCAGCGATCCGGCCCGGGTCATGTCCATCACCGCCTAAAGTGGCCGAAAAAATTGTGAACACCGTGGCGCCCATACAGATAAAAATCAAAGTACGCAGACCGGCGGCCTTTTCGCGGTACTCACGCTCCAGGCCGATCAGCCCCCCAATCAATACGGCCAGCAATATCTTCAACAGTTCTTCTGGTAAGATCAGCATTCAAAACTCCTTTTCCAGGCGCGGCCAGCTTATTCCGGGCTGCCGAAATTGAATGGCGCACGAAAAAAAGCACCCAGCAGCCCGGCGCGCAGCGACATGGGCGCGGCGCCAAACAATGCCCACATTGTACCCAACATCTGGCGGGTGGATAATGTATCCGAGAGATAACCGCTCCACTGCTCAAACGGCAGGTGAAAGAAGGTTTCAAAAAAGGTTTGCAGCCCTGCCTGATTAAAACTCAGCAGGCTGTCCAGGCCAAACAGATACAGCCGCCGGTTGCGCCGGGCCTGCACGGGCCAGAGCGTTTCCCAGGCCTGGCGGGCAGCCTGGGCCGGCGAGGCGGCTGGAGCGCCCAGGGCCTGGGCAATCACCCGGGCCAGGGCAGGGGCGCTGCGCAGGACGCTGCCCACCAGATAACCGCTGGCCGGATGGACCATGCTGGCCGCGCCGCCAAAACCCAGCACCCGCTGAGTAAGGTCCGGCAGGGGCGAGTTCATCGGAAAAATGCAGCGCTCAATGTGGGCTGCTTCCCCAATCTGAACCCCCATCCAGGCCAGGCGGCGCTTCAGGCGGGCTTCCAAATAATCAAACGAGAGCGCCGGGCTGTGCGCCAGCGAGGTCTCTTCCACAAAATAGGCGCCCTGGCCCAGATCCATGGCATACAAAAAGGTGGGCGGGGACTGCTGCTCTTCCCTGGTCAGGAAATCGCTGCGGTAGTCCATCAAGACCATCTGCCCCGGCCTGACAGGCGGGGCGGAAAACGTCCCCACCACCCCATAGGCGGTCTGATAGGTGGGCGGACCGGCGGAGCGGCGGCGCACAAAGACCGGCTTATGCCCGCTGGCGTCAATCACCAGGCGGGCTGAAAAGGTTTGGCCGTCCTGGGTGGTCAGCAGGCTGTGGGTCGGGAAGTGTTCCAGACCGGCAGCCAGACCGGTGCGCCAGGTCAGACCGCCCTGCTCGCAAAGCGCCAGAAGGTGCGCCTGGAGGGCCGGGTTATCCAGCAGCCCATACTCGCGGTTCAAGCGGATCTCGCTGCAGGCGCCGAAAGAGGTGGAATCTGTCCAGCGCCGAGCCAGGAAATGCCCCAGCCCCAGGCGTTCCAGGTCATCTGCCCAGATGCCGTAGGTGTTGGGCCACGGAGCAGTCCAGGGTGTTCCATCCATCTGCTGGCCTGGCGCCAGCCCAAGAACCCGCAGCCCGCGCTGAGACAGGGCTGCAGCCGCGGCCAGCCCGGCCGGGCCAGCCCCAATCACGGCGGCATCATACATCATCGCTGGAGCATCTGAGCAGTGGACTGGATCAACTGCTCACGCCGGGTATAAGCATCCTGCCCAAACGCCAGTTCCATACCAAGCAGCACAGACCCCACAACCGGCGGAACTGCCAGAGGGATGAAGTGAGCCTGCGGAGCGACCTGCAAAATAACCCGGCGCAGGGGCTCCAGGTAAATCTCCCCGGCCTTAAAAAGGCTGCCGATCAGAACCACATCCAGGGCTTCGTGCTGCAAATCCAATTGGCGAATGACGCCACAGCCAAGTTCAGCCACTTCTGTGGCATTCCAGACCACGATCTGGTTGGCTGCCTGGTCGCCAGCCCGGGCCGCCTGGAAGACGATCGGCGCCCAGCTTGCCTCCGGAAAATAACGGCGCAGATCAACGCCCTCAATAAAGTCGTAAATATCTTTGGCGCCGGCCTTCTCAACAAACAAGGGGGTCAGCATGGTCGGGCCAGCGCGTTTTACCCATTCATAGCTGATCCTGGCGACCGCTTTCCAGACCAGGTCGCCTCCGCCGCCGTATTCGCCAAACCAGCCGCCCTCACCCGTCACCCGGCCTTCACGGCCCTGGCGATCGCGCCCGCGGCAGTTGTTGCCGGTACCCGAAACGAGACTGATCCCCCAGCCCTGGCGCGCCCCAGCTGCCAGACCGATCGCAGCATCGTTCACAATTTTGAGGGGGCAGTTCAGCCCCAGAGGCCGGAGGGCGTCCAGGTGTTCCTCGAGCTGGCAGTCCCAGTCGTAGCCAGCGATGCCAAAACCAGCCCCCTGGACCTGTTCAATCCGGACGCCGGCCTGCTGCAGCGCCTGCTGCACAACCTGGGTGACCACAGCGGTCAGGCCATCGTACCCAACGCCCTGCTGGTTTCCCGGCCCACCGGAGCCAAAACCAACCACGCCGCCATCCTGGTCCGCCAGTAAGGCGTGGGTTTTGCTGCCGCCGACATCCAGTCCGAGGAAATAGGCTTTAGCGTGAAACATACCAGGCTGCCACCCATCCCTGGACATTGGCGGGGTCAACTACCTCCAGCCACTGTCCGCTGATCCCAATCTTATTGGCATCGCCGGGTTTCACCAGCACGAGCCGCGCCCCTACGGGCAGGCGCTTGATCAGGGATGTATCGCTGATCACCGGCTGGCTGCGCAGGGCAAGTTGATCGGTGAGCGCCTTAACCACCACGGCATTGGCGGGCGGCGGGGTCACGGGCGGGGGCGGCGGGGTGGACGCGCCAGAATCGGCCCTTTTGACATACCAGGCAGCGACATAACCTTCCACATTGGCCGAATCGGCCACCTTGATCCACGCCCCCGGCACACCCAGCCTGGCAGCGGCCGCCTCGACCGGCTCACGCACCGTCAGCAGTTCGCCAAGCGGCACCCGCTTGATCAACGAGGCGTCACTGACCGTGGTCTGGCTGCGCAGTGCAAGGCCATCCACGGTAGGAGTCACCACCAGCCCGCCGCCTGGCGTTGGGACAGGCGTTACGGGCAGTGTGGGCAGCTGTGCGCCCACAAACCAGGCTGCCACATAGCCCTGCGTACCGGATAAGTCCTGCACATTCAGCCATTGGCCAGCCTGGCCCAGCTTACTGGAGACAACCTCCGGCGCTTCCAGGCAGGTCAGAGCGGCAGCCTGCGTCAGGCGCTTGATCAAAACACCGTCAAAGGCCCCGGTCGCTCGCAGCGCCAGACCGTCTTCAATCACATACACCCTGGTCGCGTTCACCGGGAGCGGCTTGATGGGTGTGACCACCGGGGCGGGGTAGGCGTCAAAAAACAGGGTGCCTAAAATGGCTGTGCTCAGCTCAGAACCGCTGAACTTGTAGCGCCTGGTCAGCAGCACTTCTTTCTCTGGCCCGTCGCCAGGGTAGCGGTAGGGATCATAGACCACAAAATCGCTGCCCTTCATCTCTTTGAGCAAAACCCAGTGGGTTTGAATCCCCGAAGCCGCAGACCAATCGACCTGGACAATCACCGGCTTGCCTGCACTGACTGCGCTGCTGATCTGGTCAACCGGTGCGGGAGAGTTCTCCGAGACGACAAATCTTTTATACACCACTCCCGGGAAGACAGCCGGAACAACCGAAGGGATGATCATTGAGCTCTGAAAGCCGCTGCGCTGTTTCATCTTATCATTCACCGTGGCGGGGGTCTCGCTATAGCCAAGGCCGTTCAGCATCATCGTGATCGACGTCAGCAAACACCCCCAGGAACCAATCGTGCCGCCTTCCGTTGGGAACCCCAATGGAACATCTTTCCAGGCAGGGTCATTTTGGTACAAATTGTTGGTTTGAAACATGACAGCCGTCCTTTTGAATCGATTTTATTTAGACTAATTTTATCACGTTTGCATTTTGCTCTCACCAAGATGTGCGGGACTCTCTGGAAGTCCGTGAAAGTACCTGGAATAGGCAGAACACGATGATACGATCAATACTTGAGACCTTCTCGAAAAGAGGTTGTTTTGGTGTTTTTTGGGTGGCTGCGCCATCCAAAAAACACCAAAAAATCTCTTGCCCCGAACTGATGTTTAATAACGATAAATCCTCAAAATGAAACGCGCCCCCAAAGAACGGCGAGCGGGCGGAATCAGCCCGAATTTGTGAATGAGGCGAGCTACCCAGGTCTGCTTTTGATGGCTCAGTCTAGCGATGCAAGTCTCAGGGATTGGCACGCCAGCTTCCAACGCCAGAAATGTTAATATATGCAGTGCCGGTAATACCAGACGGCAATGTTCAGCTTGCTCACAAAAAAACGTCCAATCAACCTGACCTGAACGAACAATTAAAGCAGCATCAACCAGGGCGAGAGGCTCAGATCGGTAGACGGAATGGCAGGCCTGCAGCAAGTGACCGGCAGCATTCATCGTTTGGATTTGTAAATTGTGTGTTTCAAAACCCTGGGTTTGGGACCAAAAAGCCTGATCTAACCCTGCTTTGCCCAGGTCAGGAAAAAAACTCCCAGAGAGGTTCAAAGTCTGACCGGTTTTATTGGAGAACTGCAAACGAGATTGCCATAATTTACGGCCAAAATCCCAAAACGGCCTGGGCGAAACGGTCGAGCGCCACCCCAGTTTCACAGCAATTTGCCTTGCCTTTTCGATTGCAGCCTGTGGAACGACCAGATCTATTGCCCGGATTGGGCGCAGGGAAACTTCGGGATAAAATGCCTGAGCGAGACAGGCCCCTCCAACCACCAGGTTGGGAACCTGAACAAGATTCAGGGCCTGGGTTAATTCGCCCAGTGACTTCAAAGCCAATATATTTTCATACCAGGTGCGCCGGTAAACCCCTTTGAGACGCCCCATCCAGACATCCTCTACTTGTGCTCCAACCAGCTGGTGGTAAAGCAGCGGCAGCAAATTATTCTGCTCAGCGGGCAGGTCATCCAGATCCACCATCGTCCGCCAGGCCATAAAATGGGCTGCTGTGTCCGGTTTCGAAAGGAGGACCGTCAAGACAAGCTGGCGTGTACTTTGGATCATAAGCCTTGACGGCGCCGGTTTAAAGCCATACGGGCAACTCGGGCATAATCTTGTAAGGACTCGCTGCGCAGTAACGTGTGATTTTGTCCATGCAGCCGGCGACGCATGACAACTGAGGAGAGAACGGAGAAAATCAGCCCACAATCTGTGGCCCTGGCCCACCAATCAGCAAATTCTCCACTTTGAAACACCGGGTTAAATTGGCCGATGGATAAAAACACGTCGCGTCGGATGAGCAGTGTACCTGCATGATAACCAACCTGAAGCTGAGCGGGAAGAAACAGCCTCCGCTGGGCCAAAGGATCCAAATCTGGGCTGATGAAGCTTTCGATCATCCCGAGCACAGCCTCCAGAGACGGCTGTGCTTCAACAGCCGCCACCTGTTGTTCAAGTTTTTCCGGCGACCAGAGGTCATCTGCATCTAAAAAGGCCAGCCAGTCTCCTGTGGAGTGGATCACCCCCTGGTTTCGAGCAGCGGCTGGCCCGGCATGGTCAGTTTCTATGCAGCGTACAATCGGGCCGAATTGACGGGCGATGGCTGCAGAGTTATCTTCCGACCCGTCATCGACAAGGATGATTTCGGCAGCAGGCCTGGTTTGGCGAATTACGCTTTGGATCGCTTCCGGGAGGTAAACTGCCCCATTATAGACGGGTATTACGACACTAATCTCCATTTCTCTTATTTTCCATCCTCTTTCGAACCAGGGATTGTTTCAGCAGCCCCAACATCTCATTGGGATTGCCCAATGATTTTTTTGTCAGATTGTGCTCGTGACGCCGGTATTTCAAGACCAGATCCGTGTGGATCTGGATTGAGACGCCAGCTTCACGCGCCCGAATAAACCAATCCATATCCTCACCAGTTCGCAGCGCTTCGTTTAGCAATCCAACTTTGTCGAAAACAGTGCGCCTGCAAAGAGCCGCCTGAAAAACGAGCAGCGAGCGGGGTTCCATCCATTCTTCACTTAATTCACCCAGGTCAGGTTGGTAGATTTTTCTAAAAAACTGCACAGAACCCAGCACAATGTCAACCACCGGGCTGCTTTCCAGCAAGGACATTTGGAGCGCTAATTTATTTGACATCCAGATATCATCGGCATCCTGGAAGGCGATAATCTGCCCGGCAGCGGCAGCAATCCCACGGTTGCGCGCAGCCGCTGGGCCCAGGTTTTCCTGCCGCTGGTAGTGAACGGGCAACCGGCTAGTTCTGGCAAAAGCCTCGATGATACCTGCCGTGTCGTCTATTGAACCGTCATCGACAACAAGGAGCTCCATCGCCGGATAATTCTGGGCGGCAATACTATCAAGTGCCTCACGAATAAAACGAGCTCCATTATAAACGGGGATGATCACGCTGATCAGAGGGGGTGTCATAAGTGCATCTGCAGTGTATCAGCAATCAGACCCAGGTTGTCAACTGGTTTTTCGGCGAGATGGAGCGTGTAACAGGGCAAGCTTTGCACCAGCCCGGCGATTAAACTCAGGCCGCTGGTTTCAGAACCTGCCAGCCAGATCACAGAGCTGGGCCCTAATATTCGGAGCACCAGTGCTGGGCTTGCCTTCATCAGCCTTGGATAAGTCTCGTGAGAAATCTGAGCTATTAAAATTGCCCTGATCGGAAATTCAGCCACCATCTGTTCGTGACTCTCCGGGTAAAGGTGGATCAAAGATTTTCCAGCTTTACTGGTAGGGTCATTCGCAGCTACCAGCGGTTTGTAATGAGGCATCTGCTCCAACATCTCTGCCTTTAGCTTGGCCGAATTAAAAATAGCCAGAGCGCGCGGCCGCGGCGTAAGGCTGACCAAACACTTATCGTCGCTCAAAAAGCGCAGTCGTTGCGTATTCAGACAGGCCAGGGCTGTTGTGGATTTACCCGCTCCAGAACTGCCAACCAACAAAACCCCACCCTGTTCAGTACCCAGGCCAGCCGCGTGAATGATCTGGCAGCCGTAGGCAACCAGCGCCCAGTGAAATAAACTTTGCAAAGGAGCTGCCCGTTCAAAGATCGAAATCTCCTGCCCAGACTCTGCCCACAAAAACCCCCACCGGGTGGAGCGATCATATCCAGACATCAACCGACCAACGGGATCATGTAATAGAATATGCTGACCATCGTCCAGTACAGCACGCTGCCCATACCGCCTGTAATCCTGGGGTGTAAAAGGCGGCTGGGGCGGGGTAATTCGGGTTGAAACTGAGTCCCCCAGAGCAAATTGTATATCAGGCAACTGCTGTGCACTTGAATCTTCAGGGCAGTTGGGCTGGCTAACCACCTCAAGATGGATCAACGCGGGTAAAAACACATCCACCAACGCTGGCCCAGCAAAATCAAGATCTATGCGATGCCCGTCAATAGCCAAGTGTCTGGTAATCTTTCCAACATCCTGACCAGCTCGACGGAATACGTCCGCAACGGCATTAAAATAAGCAGCAAGCATATTCACAACTATGACTCATAAAGCTTTGGAAATTCTATCATGGCGAGATATTTCGGAGCTGGATTTCTCAAGCCTGGCGACGAGATTATCGCTCCGCTTAGGAAAACGCTCAGGCATTATCGCTTTGAGGGCAAACTGTGCCAGGCGGCGCGGAATATTCGCCCAATACCGAACCCTAAAGGGGAATGGAAGATTTTGGCCCAGTTTGTGCCTGGCCCAACTAATCAATAATTTATTAAGTTCCTGGCGTTGGAAACCTCTCGCAGTTTCTTGAAGATTGGAGGGCTCTCCTGAAGTCATTTCAAAAGGTATGTCTCTCCCATACACAGCCAGACCAGAAAATGAGCTGCCGCGTGTGCCGATAAAAAAATCAACCGACCGCAGCAACCACAAGTCAACCAGCGCATCTCGAATCGCTTCTGGTGTTTTTCGGTCAAGTGAAACTGGCCGGGTTGTGACCAGTCTGCTGCCATAACGTTTTTGGAATTGTTCCAAAACGCCATCGGGCGGATTCACTTTCCCGTTTGGGTTTGGCGCCCCATCATCTGTACAAAGCAATATTCCAACATCAGGGATGCTATCCAATAAATGATCAACAAGAGCCAGGGCTTTGGGGGTATTTTTGATCGCGTCCGGTCGATACTGGTGGAAATCGCCACGGCGTAAATGGACGCCAATCATCTGTCCGCGAAAATTATCCTCACGGAAACTGGCCAGACGCTTTTGCAGGGCGGGGACAGGCTGTAAGGCGGCAAAAATTTCTTCACACCGTTTTAGAAGCGGCATGTGCCAGGGATAAATATAGGGATACAACAACCAGTCGGTAGAGCTGACATATAAGTTTTTTTCTTTTCGCGAGAATAGATCGGGGGGTTCGACGAATTGGGGGATGATTTGCAAGGCGGGCAAATCTGCCTTTTCGGTCGCAACAACGTTCCAATCATTTTCAAAAAGGGCCGAGAATCCGGAATTACACGGGGTGCTTGGCTTCCAAAGCATAGTAAACTGGCGGCCGGCTGCTTCCGCCAGCGTTTTGCCGGAAACGAGCACCTTTAATCGGTTCGATAAACCCGATGGACAAAATACAAATAAGCCTGGAGTATCCGACATGATCAACGCCCTGGCATGAGGTGAACGAGTTTCTGTATCAAGAGAAAGAACGCCCTGGGCAAGTAAGCACTCAGACGGAAATCAGGCCTGGAGAGCCTGGATCGAGGTACGTGAAGGTTGTAGGCGCCTTGCTGCAAATCATTGATCAATTCTTCATATTCATGAGCCATCGCGTCCAGGGTAAAAAGCCGCTGGGTTCTTTCGATACCAGCCTGGCTGAACGACTGCCAGCGATCTGGATCAGCCAGACTGATAATCTGGTCTGCAAAGGAATCGGGGTTTTCAACCTCGGCCAGCAGACCAGTCACGCCTTCCTGGATGCTGAAATCTGTAACACCAGGCAGCCTCGAAGCGACGGGAACACAGCCATTGGCTTGAGCCTCTAAAAGCACCAATCCAAGGCCTTCGCCCTCGCTGGATGTCAACAAAGAAACGTGGTGGCTGCGATAAAACCGATAAAGGTCAGCCTGGAGTGGGACATTCGGAAATGTAACCAGATGGGCCACGCCTTCAGCATGACAGGCCTGTTCCAGGTTGGTGCGATCCGGCCCATTGCCACAAATCGTCAGGGTGGCGGATAACCCCTTTCGCAGACAGGCCGAAAGGATTTTGGGCAGCATCCACACATTCTTCCGCCCAAACATCCGCCCCACAAAGAGCAGGCGCAGCGGTGAAGACAGACTCTGGCGGGCATTAAGTTCAGTCTCAGAGGGATGGTCGATACCCGTTGTGAGCAGGCGCACAGGCTTTTCTGGCATTCGCTCTTTGATCGCGTCTTGTAGACGAGGGCTTTCTGCAACCGCTACGTTCCAGGCAGCAGCGCTGCGCCGCATTGGATCATAGACATGATCGCGGTGTCCCCCAACCACCGGAACAACGTACACGCCGTCCGGCAGCAGGCAAAGTGCATCTTCCAGGTGAATTACCGGCATACCGGCACAAATAAAGACGATTTGAAAATCCTGCTTCTGAATTATTCTTGCAATCCGTTTGACATGCCCGGAAACACTCTCCCAGGAAGACTGGCTAATGTTGACAAACCCCAGCCCGGGCGAATATTCCTGCAAATTAATCCCAGTTAGTTTTTCCGCAATCATCGTGACAGCATGACCAGAGCTGGCCAGGGCCCTGCCCAACTGCAAGGCGAAATGGCTTGTACCATCTCGGGGTTGAATTACCTTGAGGCAAACGGCTATTTTCATCAACGCCCCCTGGCAAAAAAACTGGTCAGGAAAACCTTAATCGGCCGCAATGTTTTACGCAGAGAGGGAACGGTCTGCCGAATATGGGCTGCGATACTGTATGTCCGCTGAGATCGAGCCAGATATTTCTGCCACTGCTCCATAAAACGTGCCTGGGCCTCTTCGTATAGTTCCCCATCATAGCAGGTCAGTTCTTCGAGCTGAGCTGCAACTTTTGGAGCTAATTTTGCTCGATAGCCAGATTTCAGATCGGTTCTGCCAGGGTTGGTGTTTCTCTGCGGCAGGGAATGGGGTATCGGAATACCCAGAGTATCGCAAACAAGCTCAATAGATTCAGTATAGTGTTCTGTTATTCCAACGACCGGTATCTCCCCCAGCCAACGCCGGGCGTTATAAAGAAGCAGGCTCTGATCGGATGTGTCCATCAAAGGAGGGAGAGGATACGGACGCAGAACACTTCGTCCGCTATCCGCATCCTGGCTCCCTTTAAACAGGGGGGTATAATCTTCGAGGATGCCCAACGTTTTTACCTGGCTGTCACAGGCGCTAAAAAATGCGGTCTGGTCTAAACATTCGCTCAGGTCGCTGTGGAGGATGGGCTCAACCTGGGCCAGATATTCGGGCCTAAACGTTTCTGGACTTTTAAGCACGGTGCGCTGAAGATAGAGAATCTGCGACACCGAGCGCTCGATTGGATCACGCAGCATAGTGATACAGGTCAGATCACTGCGCCCAGTCAGCTCGAGCATTTTGCGCCCCTGGTGAAAGGCATGATAGAGCCGGTAGCGTTTCAGGTCAACCGGCGATAGCCGGGCCAGGGTGGGTGGTTTTAGTTTGATACAGTCTTTGGAATTGAAGGTTGATTCAAGCCACGTCCCCAGGGATATACCGCCTGTTTTAGGGATGTGGATAAAATACGTCGGTGGTGGTTCAATTTGTAGTCTCATATTTTGTCAGGATAACCAATGTGCCAGATCTCGATTGATTAAAGTCTGTAATCTCAAGATATCCTGGCGATAACCTTCTGTGAGTGCCCGCCGGAGGGCCGGGGCCAGCGGCGGCGGCTTCACCCGATTCCAAAGGGTCAATTGTTGATATAGTTTCGTGGAAGACCACTCAGGCAGAAGCAGCTTTGATTTTATCAAGAATTTGCGCAGCAGCTTACTGCGATAACAAAAGGTGATATTGAGTTTTTGAACTTGGATGTTCGGCGTTTCATCTACATTCAAAAAACAAAAGATATCCCGAAGTACGTTTGTGGGGTTGGCAGACCAATCTTCATATAGATAGACGCGGATTTGTTCTGGTGGGAATTGGTCGAAGTAAGGTTTTAAATTGGCATAATAATAGCCATTCAAGCGATGACGGATATCTGGAAAATCATTGGCTTGAACCCGAGCTGCTTCTGCTGCTAACGCCTGGTTGAAATTGGACAGCGGTTCCAGATCGCGAGCGTGGTAATAGTTGAATGCCGAGTAAGCCCGGTCTGCGGGTTGACGCAGTACGGCAATCAGGCGCGCATCCGGGACACGCCGAAAGATACGCTCTGCGGTTCGTTCAGGATAGTAGCTGCTCAGGTAGATCGCCGAGGCCTCACCAACCGCCTTTTGATCAACCGCGCCTTCAAAGAGTTGGAGGTATTGATCCAGATTGTAAACAAGCCTATTTTTATAACCGGGTGTCGGGATGCGGTACCCGGGCAGATCACCATCCATGATAAAGAAAAAAGGCTCCTTGTTCGGGCTCATGTAGATATCCGGGTGCTGCCTCAGGGCATTATATAATGCGTCTGTGCCGCATTTTTGGGCGCCGAGAATAAAAAAATTAGGCAGTGTCATAGGCAGTCTCTATTTATCATCTGGGTGCTGTCCGCCGTACCCGAAAAGCCAGCCGGCGCAGTGCCTGACTGACCTGCGAAAATTTTCGCTTCAGACGGATGGGAATTAAGCGCAACAAGAATTCAGGTAGATAATCGCTGAGCCTGAATGGGACGAGGCTTAAATTGGGAGACTGGTGAAACGGGCGGGCAATAGGATACGCTCCACGCTCCAGTTCCTCTAGCAGGGACTGGTAATGATCACCCATTACCGCCAAGGAGAACAGGCGGTTGGCGCGCTCAATGCCTGCCTGACTGTGGCTTTTCCAGACACCCGGCGACAACATAGCCTCAATCTCAGCCGTGAACTGCTCGATATTGCCGGGTTCTACCAGACGCCCGGTCACCCCATCCTCTATGGCGGCATCGGTTATACCCGGCAAATTGGTAGTGATAACGACACAACCATTGGCCTGCGCTTCTAAAACCACAAGCGGCATCCCTTCGGTATTGGTGGGAAAAAGGAGCACATGATGACTTTGCATAGCCGCCGCGATTGCAGCGGGAGGCTGTGCGCCAGCCATCTCGACCAGATCCGCAACACCTGCTTCAATAAACTGCTGAGCTAAACTCGCTCGATCTTTACCATCTCCAATTACGGTGAGCTGAACGGGCAGGTTACGCTTACGGCAGGCGGCAAGAATGGCCGGCAGACGGTACACACCCTTGTGGCTGTCAATCAGCCGCCCAACAAAGAGCAAGCGCAGCGGCAAGCCCCATTCCTGACGCTTTTCGATTTGAGCCGGAGGGGGGAGTTCGATCCCGTTAGAAATACCGAGGGTTGGTTTGTGAGAAAAGCGGGCCGCTGCTCCGGCGAATACTTTGGGGCCAACACCCACAACACAGTTCCAAATAGCAGCATTTTCACTGGACAGATCATACAATTCTTGCCAGTCGCCGTGCAGCACAAACACGATGGCGGTTCGATCTGCCACGAAATGGGCAGCGCATAATGCCAACCGATTCTGTGCGCTGACATTCATAAAGATGGCATCAAAATCCTGTTCATTCCAATATGCAGCCATCTGCTGAGCCCGTTTCACGAAACTGGATCCTGTTTTATGTGGCAGGCAATAACCCGAAAGGCCCCAGGCGGTCAGCTCGGGCCACCACAAGCCCTGCCTTTGGGTAACAACGGTGACCGTATGCCCAACGCCAAGCAGGTATTTCCCGAGGGTCAGGACAAATTTTGGCCCGCCTCCCAGGGACATTTCCTCCAACGATAGTGCGATTTTCATTTAAAAATTCCCCTGAATTTGTTCAAAATCGCATTCCACAATTGTGGGAGCGTCTGCCCGCCGCAGCACCTTTCGCCCTCCCGTAATAACATGCTTCTCAAAACCCTCCGTATCAATTTTTACCAAAATATCATCTCGAAGGTCCATTTGCCAGTCGACATCGTCCAGCCAATACACTTCGACTGTTTTTTTATGGGTTCCGACATCTGGAATCGGATAATCAGTTCTTGCCGGGCGTTCCAGGAAGGATGAAACGCGCAGCCGGCCTGGAGCGACAAAGAGTTCTGATTTCCCAGGTTGATCGCCCAGGGCAAATAGGTAACAGTACACACTCCGTTTTTCCCTGGCAACCCCTGCCACCAATTCCTGGTAAGGTTTTGGCTGCGGTTCAAAGCAGTGAATGGCGGCCTGTGGAAAATAATCTAAAAATATGCGAGCCGTGTCGCCATCGAAAGCGCCAATATCCAATACGGTTTGCACCGGCAGACGTTCAACACCCAAAAGAGTAGGCCAGTTTGCGGCAGGGCGATAGCGAACAACATCCAGGCCGCAGGCGCGCAGAAGTTTTCGAGATCGGAAAATCAACTTTTCCAGTAGATCAGCCATGCTCAGCGTGCCGATGCCCCTTGCTTCCTGAGAGTCACTAACTTCAATCTGCGCTGCATCGCAAGGCCCACGGCTGAGGCGCTGTACATACGGCGGATGTCTTCGGCAGCCAGACGGCCTCGAGCGGCCGCTTCCTCTGGCTGCGAATAGACCTGCTGCATCCATTTGGCGGCCTGTTCGACATCCGCCTCGGCCCAGAAGTCGCCGGCCAGAAAAGGCCCATAGTTTCTCTCCAGCTTCACCAATCGGTAGCCAACCGGATAACTATTGGCTGGAGTCATAAAATCCATGTTGCCAGAATACCCGGTAGCTATACACGGCTTACCGAAGTACATCGCCTCAGCCATGGTCAAACCAAAGCCTTCACAGCGGTGCAGTGAGATATAACAGTCACAGGTTTGCATCAAAGCACTGTTGGCAAAGCGATCGAAACGCTGGTTTAATATAATCCCGCCAACCGCCTGAACCTCTGAAACCAGATCAGCAAGGGCATCCGGGGACAGTCCCCAATCCCCCTGCCGGTTTGCTGCCAGATCGGCATTATTAAGCTTAACCACCAGGAGTGGGCCAGACTCGGGTGCGCCAAAGGCTTGCTGAAAGGCGCGAATTACAGCCCAGGGGTTTTTACGCTCGACCATACTACACGCGTCGAAGGAAAAAAGAAATACAAATCGCTCTTCGGGCAGCCCAAAATCAGCCCTGGACATTTTCGCTGGTGGAGCTGGATCTACCAGGCATGGCATATATACCACCGGTACCGGTGACATGGCTGATACAGCAGCCTGTGTATAAAAGCTGGAAATCCAAACCTCATCAAAGAGGGAAAACGCACCATAATACTGCTCTGGGAAAATGGGCATTTCCCAAAACCAGAAACCGATATTGGTTTGATCTTTAAAGAAACCCGGCTTCATTTTTCGAAAAGTTTGTTCAACAAAACCAGCGTTGACATGCAGCAGATTTACTTTATGAGTGGAACCAGGCAAAGGCGAGTTTAACGGCATTTCAGATGCGGTCAGGGTTGGGACAGGCGCAATATCAATGTAGCTGACAGGATGCCCTATCGCCTGCAGCGACAGAACCGAACCGCGAGCCACCTCTCCAAGGCCTGTGGACCCGCTGATATGGCCAAGCACAACCACGGGAGGCGCGTCTGGCAGCCTTGATGGCAGTGGTTGAGCCAGGGTGTAAGCGGTTGGCATTAATACCCGCTTGGCCATACGGCGGGCATTATTCGCTATCTTTCGCCAGGTAGATTTTATGAGGTTCCCAAATGTGTTCATACTGGTGGGCAAGGCTGGCATTTGCAGACCAAAGGTAAGCACTGGAAAAGTAGAAACTGTATTTGCTCAACATTCATTTTGGAAATATCCTGATACAGTCATCTTGAACGACCAGCTCCAGATTATCTGACCTGGCTTCTATAAAAGACCTGATTTCATTGATTGTGGGATAGGCAGGGTCGACACCAAAGCAACGGGCATCATCAATGATTATAATATGCCCTCTGCTTTTCGCATTAAAAATATGGCTTAGTTCTTGGATAACAGGCGTATCTGTATCACTTCTGGCTGTAATATGTCCCCTCATCTTACCACCAGAATAATGAGCATCGAGCCAAATTAATGCTGGTTGTGATATTTTTGCCAAAACATTTCCCAATTCTTTGCCGCTGTCGCCTTGCACCAATTCGATATGATGTACATCTTTAAAACGTTCTTTGGCTTTGGCATACAGATCTTTGCTTAATTCAATCGAATAGATGTGGTCAAAGTCGTTTCGTAAGGCCTCAAGCATATCACCATAACAGGTTCCTGTCTCAATGAAGGTATCCAGATGATATTTTCTTGCATATTCAAGAAGGATTTGCTGTTTTTTCAATGGCGGGGGATGGACAAAGCGACCTGTTTGCCCTTGTTTCGAAACTGACGCAAACTTGCGGAGATATTTGGACCACAAAATTCGCGATGAAATTAAATAGACGATTCTTTCCATCGCCTTTTTTAGAGACTGCATCTTTGTTTATTCCTATTAACGCACAAATGGGGAGCTTACCATCTATTGCAATTATTTTCTTAGAAACCCCCAGTTCATCGAATTATAAATCTGGGGCCAATAGGCTACAAAGAGCGCGCCATATTGCTCAGTCAAGTTTATAATTTGTTCTGTGGGGTTTGTTCCTTGAGGAATCAATGGAGGTAGCACCTCCCAATGGATTCGTCCTCTGATGTCATACGTCGCAAAGGCTGGAATGAAGAGCGCGCCAGAACTGATCGCCATCTCGGCTGCGCCGATTTGAAAATTGCGCAGCCCACCATAAAATGGGATATCAACACTTCGCCTTCCTTGATATCCATCCGCTGCAATGAGGACCGCCCCTTTGCGCAACAGCACCTGGCGAGCTTGCCAGAGCTGGGCCGAGCGCTCCTGAATTGCCCATGGTCTGGAACCTTCAGGGCCTGAACCCCCAGGCGGATTGGCTATGTCTACTGCTTCGAGCCGGGTTTGCCTGAAGATAGGCTTCAGCGAATCGATTGCTGGATCCGAATGGTATATAGCGATCACTGTCCCATAAGACGGGCGGCTTTCAAAGGACCACCAGTGCTTTTCACCTGTAATTGTAATCCATGGATCCAAAACGTCGATTGCGGACAGAGCATGCCGACGCCAAGATTTCCAGGTATTGGACATCATACTGATCATCACTGCTTGATCAAGTTCAGATTTGGAAAAGCCAAGTTCGTCAAACCAACGGCGCACCCGAGCAAGCTGCTGTGGGTAGAGCGCTTGAACCCAGGGCAGCGCCACCATGGCCCTCTGCAAACGGCAGCCCAGGCTGTAAGGAAGTTTGTGGTTGCGCCAGATCGGCCCACGCTGCAAAAACCTGATAAAGCGGTTGTTTGCATTCATCAAGCGCTGTCCCGAAGGTCTGCTGGTTTTGTCTGCCTGTCCACCAGCTTGATCCGTCTCTCCGGTAATCGCTTTCGTCAACGCCAGAACCGTGGGGCGGCGAAAGAAAACTTCAGCGTCCACCCGTCCAAAGCGATCCTCAACTGCGATCAAAAATCGAATGGCTGACAGCGAATCCCCACCCAGCTCAAAAAAATTGTCCTCCGGCTGGACCACGGGGATACCCAGAATAACAGCAGCCAGACTGGATAAGTCACCGACAAGATCGCCAGCAGGGTTAACGGGAGACGCGGGCTGGTATTCAGCAAGATACTTCTCACGGTTGGCAGCCCGACCGACCTTAGCGTCGGCCTGTATAACCCAGCCCTTGGGTACAAAACGAATATCAGTCAGAGCTGCGTTGAGTTGAGCACGCATCTGGGCCATAATTTCTGCCCGCCATACGGCCTGTTGCTCAGATGGCTCAGCATTGCGTATCTCACACACCAACACAGCCGCCTGAGTACCCAAGGCCTCATCAGGCAAGCTGAATGCCACCATCATCCGGCCGCGCTCCCCCATGACGGCTGCAGCGATCTCTTCAACCGCCTGTGGCTGTATATTTTGCCCTCCCAGAATGATCAGATCGTCTTTGCGACCCAGTATAAAGAGTTCTTCGCCAACCTGGTACCCCAGGTCACCTGATTTGTACCAACCATCGATGAATGCGTGAGCTGTCAGGTCTGGACGACCATAATAGCCGTCAAAACGGAAAGGGGTACGCAGGAGCACTTCGCCGATATGACGCTCGGGCAAGTGATGATAACTTGAATCAGCAATCCTCACTTCGACGCCTGGAATTGGGATGCCACAACCGGTCACAGCGAGTGCATTGGGTGCGGCCTCGACAGCGGGAATCGCGATTGTTCCATTTCGAATTGAGGAACGATCGACCCAATCGAGCTTTGTTAAAAAACCAAAGGGAGTTGATGTCACAGCCACAACCTGCTCTGCCATCCCGTAACCGCTGCAAAGAACCTGTTCGCTCAATTTGCAAGGAGCAAAATGCCTGTAAAAACTCTTCAGGCTGGAATCAGTGACCAGTTCAGCCCCAATGACAATCGTATGTAAACTGCTCAGATCGAAATGTGAAACATCTGGAGCAGAAATCCGGCGGACCATAAAATTCAGGCCGAAATTGGGCAAGAAGGTCAGTCCCCCCTGATATGCCGTGACTGCCAACCAAAGCAAATCCGGACGAGCGACCCAATCAACAGGGTTGATATGAATGGATAATTGGCCCATCGCCAGAGGCGCAAGCAGGCACAAGACCAGACCACCATCGTGACTGAAGGGCATACAGCCAACAACCGATCCCCCAGCCTGATGACGGATAGCATAAAAATGGCTGATATTGGAAATAACCGCCTTTTGTGACAGGACAACCAATTTCTGGGCTCCAGTGGTGCCGCTGGTTAGCTGCAGGTGGTGAGGTGCATCGTCTGAGCGCTCGTGTAGACCAAATCCATCTGGGGCTGGGCTGGCTTGTGCTATCGAGAAGACATGGGTCCGACAGCCAGCTGCTGACAAAACTTGTTTACTGACCTCAAGATCAGCAATCGCCTGGGTTGTGAAAACCGCCGCGGCGCGGGTTTGTTCCGCCAGCGTCGTAACCCGTTGGTAGTCAGTTTCTGCCTGCCTGGGGCGCGGATTCGGCAAAATAACCGGTACTGCGCCAGCGTATAAAGCGCCAAGAAAGGCGACAACCAGGTCATAACTGTGGCTCATCGCCAGCAGTACCACCTCACCTGGTGAGACATCGAGCTGCCGCCAGGTCCAGGCAGAGCGCCGGGCATCTGCCACGACTTCACCAAAGGTTGCCATTTGGGCTTGCGCCCCATCAGAACTCCAAAAAATTAAGGCGGGCAAATCAGGTTGTTTGGCCGCCTGGGCAAGAATGGAAGCCAATAAAGAGACTGGCGTTTCGATTGGATTATCCACTAATCTTCAAGTTAGAGTTCACTAGAATCACGAAGCACTGGCTAAAATGTCTTCTTTTTAAAGGGCCAACCTTCTTCATCTTCAACTTGATGAATTGGGTCAAGCAGAAGTAAATCCGACATATCGGTGAACTTATCAACCATGGGTTTTACGTAAGCCGATTTTTGTCCGATTTTTACAGAATTCTGGCCTGATTTTTGCTGTCCCTCAACAAGGATAACCAATCCCTCAGCCTGCAGATCTGATAAAAAAGCCGCAAGGTCTGCTTCAAGTGGCTCAGAGACAGCTTCAACTTGCTCCTCGAGGTAAGACGTCAGATGCGATAAGGTGTCGCCTTCCAGCAGTTGGTCCCAAATCAACGCGGCGCTGCCGCGCAGGCTGTAATATGCCCCCGTTTCCAAATGGACAATAATCGCTTCTCCATCAATGGTTTCCGAAACCAGTTTTGAGTGATTGATAGAATAAATTGGTTCGAGATTTTCTTGTTGTCCCATAATACAAAAAACTACTCCTTCAGATCTTTGATCGCTAACCAAACCTGCGCTGATTTCCACCGTGCAGCCAGATTTCCTGCGGGTAAACGATCTTTTCGGTGCCGGGCACAGCCTCTACGCCCATCCCCGCATTCAAATTAATCCCATGACGCAGATAGGCCTTGTAGGCAAGCTGGCTGCAATAAAACGCTGTTTCCAGCTCTGGATCAAAGACATTCAAATTGTATGGCTTGCCCACCTGCGCCAGACAGTAGGCGGCGATATCCGCCCGGATCCGCTCCTCTTCCTCGGCAGGCAGTCCCAACCCGGTCAGCGGGGACACTACCCCAAACAGGCTGTCCACCAACAAACCGCGGCTGGACATCATCTTCTCTGCATCCCAGACACCGTTTGCCACCTCAAAGGTGATTACACCCAGGGCGCCAGCTTCAACACAGCGCCCGCCAGGCCCCAGGTAAATCACAATATGATCGACATCGCCGGGCAAAATTTTGCCGAGCAAACGCCAGAACTGGCCCGGCAAAATATCCGGCCTGCCGTCTGTGTTACACAAAATATCGCCCGTTTTTAGCTGCAGTCCATTGATTTCGGTTGTGTAAATCATGCATCTACTATATCGCAAAGTTTGTCTCCCCACAATACCAGAATGGGTGGACATTGGGTGGCTGCGCCACCCAAATATCCACCTGAGAACAACGTGTGGGGCAAGTCCCTCCGAAGTTGATCAGATGCCAACAGCTTCTACATCAAATCTTAACAACTGTTCGCTATAATGAACATCTGTAGAGAGTATTTTAGGTGTTTTTGGGTGGCTGCGCCACCCAAAAACACCTAAAAATCTCTTTTGAATATCCGCCAGCCTCCTGGAGTACAATATGCCTATGACAAAAACAATCCTTGTTGTCGACGACAAAGCCAGCGTGAGGACGCTGATTAAAGACTACCTGACCGAAGAGAACTTCCGAGTGGTAACCGCTGAAAATGGGCGCCAGGCCCTGTCGGCAGCCGGCCATGAAAAGCCCGACCTGATTCTGCTGGATATTATGATGCCCGAAATGGGCGGCTATGAATTCCTGCGCCTGTACCGCAAAGATCACAACACCCCCATCATCCTGCTGACCGCCAAGCTGGAAGAGTCGGACAAGGTTTTGGGTCTGGAACTGGGCGCAGACGATTATGTCACCAAGCCGTTCGGGATGCGGGAATTGGTGGCGCGCATCAACGCCGTGCTGCGCCGGGTGAACCGCGACCAGCCCAACGAAAGCCTGCTGCGGGCCGGAGAGCTGACCCTGGACCGCACCAGCCACGAGGTGCGCCTGAACGACCTGCCGGTCAACCTGACCCCCTCTGAATTTGGTCTGCTGGCGCTGCTGATGGCTGCGCCCGGGCGGGTGTTCTCGCGCATGGACCTGCTGGAACAGCTGCAAGGGACCACTTTTGAGGGCGTGGCACGCACCATTGATGTGCATGTCCGCAATCTGCGCACAAAAATCGAGACAGACCCCGGCGACCCGCACTATATTGAAACCGTTTTTGGCATCGGCTACCGCTTCAGATCGGAATGATGAGATGCATTCGCTGACCACAAAACTCATTTTGGCTTTTCTGGTTGTCAGCCTGGCGGGGGTGGGTATGGTGGCTGGCATCGTGGGGTTTTCTACCGCCCGCCAGTTTGACCAGTTTCTGGTTGACCGCGCCCAGAACGAATTTGCCAGCCTGGCAGAAAACTACTACCTGACTTATGGTTCGTGGTCCGATTTCGAACGGGCTTACCAGGATGACTCCAAACGCCTGGGCCCCCACGCTAATAACAACCGGGATTTGCTGCCAGTTGCGCTGGCTGATGAACGCAACCGGATCGTGGTGGGCGGCGGCAAATATCATATCGGCGACACTGCCTCAGAAAAAGAACTCAGCCAGGGCGTGGCGCTTTACGCCAACGGGCAGCGCATTGGAACGGCATTGAAAACAGGCACCCAGCCCACCCGCGACCCACTCGAACAAAGCTACCTCTCCACAACCACGCGTGCCCTGATCTATGCAGCTTTGGGCGCCGGACTGCTGGCGCTCGTTTTGGGCACCGTTCTGGCCCGCACCATCACCAGCCCGGTGCGCGAACTGACCAGCGCCGTCCACGCCATGGCCAAAGGCCAGCTAAAACAGCAGGTCCAGGTGCGCTCGAAAGATGAAATCGGGGAACTGACCAGCACCTTTAACCAGATGAGTACCGACCTGCAGCATGCCAATGACATCCGCCGCCAGATGACGGCCGATATTGCCCACGATCTGCGCACCCCGCTGACTGTCATTTCGGGTTATATCGAATCACTGCGGGATGGCGTGCTGAAGCCAACACCCGAACGGTTTGATATTCTCTACACCGAAACACGCCAGCTCCAGCGCCTGGTGGATGACCTGCGCACCCTGTCCCTGGCGGATGCCGGCGAACTGACCATCATGCGACAGGTGATTGACCCCGGCGAACTGCTGTCTGCAACGGCGGCGGCATTTCAGCACCAGGCCGAACAGCGCGGTATTCAAATCCAAATGGCTGACTCACAGGCCGCAGCACAGGTGCAGGTGGACCCGGAGAGAATGGCCCAGGTGCTTGGCAATCTGCTCAGCAATGCACTGCGCTATACACCAGATGGCGGGAGCATCCGCCTGGCAGCCCAAAACTCCGGCGGGTCGGTCATTCTCACCGTTCAAGACAACGGGGCCGGCATTCCGGAAAACATCCTGGAGCACATCTTTGATCGTTTTTACCGGGGCGACGAGTCGCGCCAGAGCGGCGCAAGCGGGCTTGGTCTGGCCATCGCCAGGGCGATCGTGGAGCTTCACGGCGGCACAATCAGCGCAGCCAACAGCGGCAGCGGGGCGGTTTTCTCCATCCGGCTGCCGGCCTACCTTTAGAGATGAAAACAACCAGCGGGTAATCGATGGTTGTTTTCATTTTATAGCGCCGAAGGCGGCGAAGCAGCTGTTTTTGTGCAAAATTTCGACCTCCGCAAAGCCCACCGAGCGCAGCAGGTCCAGTTGAAAGAGCAGCGAGCGCGGTGTATCTTCCTGAGCGATGTAGCCAAAAACCTGGTCGCGGTAGGCAGTGCCGCGCTGGGCGGTCAGGTAATCGCCGTAGCGCAGGCGCATCAGTTCCTGGATGGCGGCGCTGGAATGTTCGATCATATCCGCGATCCACAGGGATCCGCCGGGCCGGAGAGCGCGGCAGCATTTGGCGAAAACAGCCCGCCACTCCTCGTCGGAGCGCAAATGATGAAAGACCGCCCCCGCCAGAATCAGGTCGTACTGCTCTGCGCCCAGTTCCAGGTCGCGGATATCACCTTGAACAGCCCTGACTTGCCCGGTTGTGGCTGGCTGCAGGCGCTCAACCGCCCGGTCCAGCATCGGCAGGCTTAAGTCGATCAGGCTGACATGGAGACCCGGGAGCACCTGGAGCATCTTCAAGCTGTAATTGCCCGCCCCACAGCCGATATCCAGCAGGGCACGCGCCCCGGGGGTGGCGGCCGCGGCTGCTTTGGTCAGCAGGTCCAACATCAGCGGCGAGTCCATAATGGCCGAATGCCCAACCTCCAGGTTGGCAAAACGCTCAACATCCTGATCGAAACGCTGGCGGATTTGCTCAACGCTGGATTTCATCCCTGCCCCCCGCCCACTGAACGACCGGCCCGCCGGGCGATCTGCTGATCCAAAAGAGCCACCAGCTCATCCCGCGAATAATTATGCTGGGGGTTATCGTTCTCGTCCAGCAAACGCTCGAGAAGGGCGTTAATCACCCGGTTGCCTTCCCAGTGCGTGCCAACCAGGTAGCGCATTTTGGGCTCTGGCGAGGTCAGGGCATGATAAACCGCCTCGGAAGTGATCAGTGGCGATGAAGGTTTGCGGTTGTTTTCAGATTCCTCGGCGCTCTCTTCTTCGGGCGCAGGCTGGTTAAAGCTGTCCAATACCTGCTGGGCTTCCTGGTCAAAGGGCGGCTGAGCCCGCTGAAAGCGCGCCAGGGTGCCCGGAAAGGAATTTACGCCGATGTTGGAGACAATCCCACCCGGCTGCACGATGCTGACCCAGACACCGTATGGCTGAAGTTCCATATTGAGGGCTGTGGTGTAAGCCTCCAGGGCGTGCTTGGTCATGGTATATGGACCAAAGTACTTAAAGGAAATCATCCCGCCCTGAGAGCCGATATTAACGATCCTGCCTTTCGCTGCAACGATCAGAGGCGCAAAAGCATTGGTCATGCGGTGTGGGCCGAAGACGTTGACATCAAAAATCTCATGCAGATCTTCATTTGTCCAGGTGCTGAACATTCCCAGCCCGCCCAGTCCGGCGTTGTTGACCAACCCATACAGCCCACCCCGCCGGGTGACAAGCTCCAGCGCAGCCTGGATATGGTCTGGATTTGTAACATCCAATAAAACAGGAACAACATGCTCGATTTTGCCCAGTTCTGCCAGGTCTTGCTCTTTG
>Ga0268298_10001728_pt1 | contig 25036 bp, 22 predicted proteins | sample WWTPWeurt_MetaG_FD_194462 | JGI IMG/M metagenome (GOLD analysis project Ga0268298, IMG submission 194462) | Activated sludge microbial communities from WWTP in Nijmegen, Gelderland, Netherland - WWTP Weurt | ecosystem: Engineered > WWTP > Aerobic digester > Activated sludge | place...
ATTGTATTTTAATCTCTGGGTGGCATCCAGGGTCTTAAGATCGTTGGTGAAATCATGAAGGACCTGCATGTCATTTACAACCGGTCTGGAAATGGTCTGCCCGTCCTCTTCAATAAAATCAGTATCCTTATACCGATCCAACTGACCTTTCAAAACTTCTATGGTTGCTTTGATGTCTTCCATGGCATCATGTGCATTCGCCATTTCTTTCCCACAATAAAACTGATAAGCTGCCTTCAGTGTCCTGGGTTCCATTCGGTAGAAAATTCTCTGTACGTCAATTAACCTTCGCTCTTCTATTTTAAGATCCAGTCCGCACCTGGCTAACTCTTCCATAAGAATCGGAACATCGAACCGGTTAGAGTTATATCCCGCCAAGTCACCATCGCCAATAAAATCATATATTTTCTTGGCCACTTGCGCAAAAACAGGTTTATTGACCAGATCGGCCGGCGTAATACCATGAATTCGCATGGCTTCTTCCGAAATGGGAATACCGGGATTGATCAATAACATCATTTCTTCAGGAGTGCCTGAATTTTTTGGGTACTTGACCATACCCAGCTGGATGATTCTGTCTCGGATGACATTCAGTCCAGTTGTTTCCACATCAAAAAATATTAAATCTCTGTCCAAATTAAAATTCATAATCCTAAATATTGACGTAATGATAAATCTATTTCACTAAAGTCCAATCCTTATCCTCTTTTTTAAATTTTCATGTGGTCAAATTGTTCTTTGGAATAGGACTTTTTAAAATTTAACCGCCATAATGAAGAAAGGTAAAAAGAGATGAAAGTGTTTTAAATCTGTGCCTCCGCATCAAAGACTTTTCCCAACATCTGAAAAGTATACACCAGCCAAAACACGCACAGTCCCGGGAACAATACCACCCACCATGCTCCGGGATAATTTCTGGCACTGTGCATCATGTTTCCTAAACTTATTTCTTCAACCGGAAGACCTAAGCCCAGAAAAGAAAGGGAAGATTCTGCTAGTATGCAGCTGCCCATGCCCAATGCCAACAAAGGAAAAATATCATTCAGTATTTTAGGCATCAGATGCATCCAAATAATTCTTGCATCTGAATATCCAAGGGCTTGCATAGATTGTATATAGGCCTCCCGGGTCTCACTGATGTTGAGGTATCTGATGTACTTACTGACGCTTACAGAGAAAAACAATCCCATGATGACACTGATAAATACCACCCCCGGTTTTTGAACCCATTGCACACATAATAGCAATACCAGCATGAGTGGAAATGATTTCATTAAACTGATCCAATTGATCAACATTTTGTCCGGATAGATCTTTAATCCCGTTAATTTTTTTTCAGCGCTGCTAATTAAATAAACCAACAAACCGATGATCAAAAGGAATATCCCCACCATCTGAAGAGAAAGCATTCGGTATTCAATCGCGATCAAAAAAACATACAAAAAAATCAATACCAAAATAAATCCAAAGAGGCTGGCCTGCCACGATAGCCGCAATCCTCCGGAATGGTAGTAGCTCATGCCTAAGCCTATGGGAAGACCGATGATGAGTGCAAAAAACACACTCATGAATGAAATAAGCAATGATTTTCTTAAACCGTATAAACAATTGGAAAACACATCTCTTCCCAGTTCGTAAGTTCCCAACAACCAAAACGATCCATTCGATCCGGTAAGTGGTTTTTTCCAGGAATCGAGCTGATTATTTTGGTAAGGATCATACACGAACAAAGGCCACAGGGCAAAATCATATTGAATTTTTTTCCACTCATTGCCAGAGGCTAAAAGTTCTGCTTTGAGGGGTGATCTGTCCGGTGGTGAAGAATGCCACAACAAATTGTAATTTTCCCCTTTAAATCTGCAAAAAAAAGGATTGGGCGCAATTATAAACCGGATAAAAAAAAGGATCAACACAAAGCTCAGCAAGGAATAGAATACAAATGCCTGCTTTCGTCTGAACTCCCCGATTGGCAGGAGAATTTTCGTCAGTTGTGCCCTTAACTTAGCTAGCTTGCCCATTTTGCTTTATCCGTATTTCCGACATGAGCGCCGAAATATTCGACATTGATTATCTTTGCAAGATAAACTGAAATATGTACTTCGCTGAAAATATCAAGTTCCTTCGCCAAAGAGATCAATTATCCCAACAACAAATATCCGATAAATTGGGTATTTCCCGAACCACCCTTGGAGATTATGAACGCGGTCACACGGAACCCAACCTTGGCACTTTGCTTAATATTTGTAATCTTTATGGCATCCCTGCAGAAGTTTTGCTTAAATACGACTTGAGCAATGACAAAACCGAACTCAATGAATTACATGGCAGACAGGTACTGAGTCTAACCATGGACCAAAATGGAAACCCTAATATTGAATTGATTCAAAACAAAGCCTACGCCGGTTATCTGGAAGGATTTGATAAGCCAGAATATGTGAAAGAATTGCCCAAAATTAATTTGCCCTCACTTAAAGGCAAATATTACCGGGCATTTGAAATCAGTGGTGACAGTATGCCACCCATGGAGTCCGGTTCCATTGTGGTCTGCTCCTTTATCGACCAATTAAAAGAAATTGTTCCGGGTAAAACATATGTCTTGATTTCCAGACAGAGTGGTATCGTTTACAAAAGAATGTATCCGGATTTCAATAAAAATACCCTTAGTTTAGTGTCAGACAATCCTACTTATCCACCGGTCAATTTAGGTTTTGAAGATATTGATGAATTGTGGCAATATAAAGCCCACATTAGCTTCATGGAACCCAAACAATCCTACGACAGCTGGATGGAAGAAAAAATCAATACCATACATTCAAAGGTGTTGGATATTCATCGAAAAATTATGGATTGAACGTCCACTTAAAAACAAAGCCCAGAGTTTTTGGACTCCGGGCTGTGTTGAATTTTGGTTATTAAATTATCTAAAGGCAAAAGTGAATAAAAAAAAACTATTCCACGATAATTTTTTCTGATAAGACCTTTTTACCCTGGGTTATTTTTAAAATAACAGTACCCTTTACATGATCGATATTGATTTCCTTATCGTAGCTGCCATTAAATTCCTTAAGGTCTTCTTTATAAAGTTCCTTACCATTTAAATCCAGTACTTGTAATAACATCGGTCCTTTAGCACCCTGATATTTAATTTTGAGTTGGCCTTGACTTGGATTTGGCGAGCCGGAAAGATAAGTGATCTCGAGAGATTCATCCTGAACCTTATTTCTGTTTTCAAGACTTCTCAGCTCTGCATTCAATTCTTCACTTAATTCTCTGCCAAGATCTTTAAGACGCAATGCCTCTTCTTTCAATTCATCGGCTCCTTCTTTAAAGTGTTCTCTGATAATTTGCTTTTCCTGCTCATCCATTAATTTCTCATTCCAATGAAAATTTTTCATATTTCCGGCTTTGCATTTTGGCTGACACATTTCCGGACTGCATTTGCCGAGCGTAACTGTAGTTTTGTGTTCTTCGCCATTTCTTAAGTAAACCAGCTTTACTTTATCGCCTACTTTTTTATCAGACATCAGTTCTACCACACTTTCAAAACCGGTAACTCTTTTGCCATCGATTTTCATGATCATGTCCCCTTCCTGAAGTCCTGCTTTTTCTGCACCACTTCCTTCATAAACCTGATCAATGGCAGCTCCGTTATCTCCACCCGCATCTCTGAGTTGCACGCCCAAAACAGCCTTATTGGGTGCATCACATTTTGCCATGTTGGATCCACCGTCTTCATTCCAATGGAACATCATCGGTGCCTCCTCATCATCGCTTTCTTCTACAATTACTTCCACATTGTTTCCATTGATTTCTTTTGTCTTGCCGTCCTTATGGATGAAAACTTTTACTTTGCGCCCATCCTCATTTCCCTTTAATTCACCAAGTACAGAATCTACAATAACCTCAATCTGTGCCTCATCTGCCGTAGGAGATCCGGAACGAATCACTTTTTTAACAATTACTTTTTTCTCTTTCTTAACTTCAGATTCTTTAGTCACTCCATTGTTATCTGAACCCTGAGCACTAAGCCATGCTGTGCAGAACAACAGCGTTAAAATAGATAAACTTATTTTTTTCATAACCACTAAATTTATTTAAAAAAAATTAATTAACTTCTGATCCGGAATCCTTTAGATTGTTAAAATCACTGACGTTGATTTTAAAATCTCCCTGATTCTGGTAAATGATGATTTTATAGTTTTGTTCCTTTTGACCTGCAGCTTTAATCACTTGTGACATTGCCTTAAATACCTTGCTTTTTGCCTCGGAAGCATCCTTTTTAAATGCTTTGGCCAACTCATGCAATTCAGACATGCGCACTTCACGTTCCTGAGTGGATTCTTCTGCATCACTTACTTCCCACACATCTGTTTCTACCATGGTCTCTTCATCCAGATTATACCCTTCGTCCTCAATGAGCAAGTCCTCTTTTTTGGTAACTCCAGAAGATGGATGATGTTTAGCCAAAGAGGATTTTATAGGGTTGGTTTGTTTTAGTTTAGGTGCTGAAGGTGATTTTGTTTTTGTAGGGATGATTTTACTGACTATCTTCTTTTCGTTGGACGGAAAGTCATCATTTTCCACCAGACAAGCCCAATCCATTCTACCTATATTGTCTAACGAATTAGTATGGTCTTTTTCTGCAACAAAGAAACCCAACAACAAGGTCACGCCAAGCGTAAAAAACATGTTGATCCATGTTGTGTAATTTTTTTCTTTGGTATAATTTATGTTCAGAATGTGTTTAACTCTTCTGCACAGTTGATTTTTTTCCGAACTGAAACCAATCTGGTCGGATTCAGGAATGAAGGTTGGATTTTCTCCCAGCTTAAGAATCAGGGATGCATATTCCAAAGTTTTTGGAATCATTCGGAGGGTCAGCCAATCTGCACAAATCTCTCTTTGGAATCTGATTCTTTTGATCAGAAAATGCGCAGCCGGATTAAAGAAAAAGATCAACTCGCAAAAATTGCAAATGACATTATATAAGTGGTCCTTAGCCAGGATGTGTGCAAGTTCGTGTGCAATGACACATTCAGCTTCTTCATAAGACAGGTTGTTCACCCAGGAAGTAGGAAGAACCAACATTGGCTTAAAAAATCCGGTTACAAATGCAGAACTGATTTTTTCCGAATGAATAAAAATTATGGTTTGGGGTATTTGTAAATTTTGTTTTAGTTGGTTAAAAATACGATTCCATTCTTCCGGAAAAACGGATCCAGATTGCCAACGTATCCGTTCCAAAAAATAATAGGAGAAAAGATATCGCACCAATAGAACCACCCCTCCAATAACCCAGGAACGATTTACCCAAAGTACCCAATTATCAGATAAATCGGACAGCCAAACCTGAGGAAATTTAATGATTTCCTGTCCGACAAAAAAGTGATAAAGAAATGTAGAAAAAGTAGTCAAGAGAAACGCAATCAGGCTGTATCGGTAAATAGCATTAATTACCTGAGGCTTTCTGGATTCTAAAAATTTCTCCGCCACAAGGACAAGAAAAACAAGTACAGTCCCCTGCCAAAGCGAATGAACCAACATCCATGCGAAGGAACTTTGCAAATCTGACCAGAACTGTACTTGACCACTACCCATCATTTAGATTTTATGAATGAAAAATATCCTATACGTTTAAAAAATTCATCGTCCACATTTATTTAATTATCGTTGAATTTATTTAGTCAAATATTTAAATTCAGGATGATTATTTTGATTGCTGTGTTTTCTCAAGTTCTCTGATCAGATGCTTGAGTTCTTTCAATTCTTTATCTGTTGCTTTATAATGCCCCAGTGTCTGGATCACCAATTCCATGGCCGCACCTTCGAATACCTCATCAACCAATTCCTTTACTGCACTTTTCTTAACATGATGCTCTTTTACCAGTGCACTGTAAATGTGGGTTTTCCCATCCATCTCCCGGCTGCAATAGTTTTTTTCTGCCATGATCTGCATGATCTTTAAAGTGGTGGTATAACCGGATTCCCTCCTCTCGTTGATCAGTTCATTTACTTGTTTTACGGTCGAAGGACCATGCTTCCATAATATCTGGAGAATGTCCAGTTCCGCTTCTGTGGGTCTTATTCCTGTCTTTGCCATACGCTTGTACGAATAGTTTCGTATAGCAAATATAATAAAGAAGATTTATTTCTACGAAGTAATTCGTATTTTAAGACTACTTTAACATTAAATCTTCATAAAACTCCATCTAAGCCCGGTAGAAGGACTCAGGATTTGATACAAGCCGGGAGGTATTCCATGCAAATCAAACCTTAAAATATCACCGGAAAGTGCAGAAGCCTGGTGTTTGACAAATCTTCCGTGTACATCTGCTATTCTGCAATCTCTTGGTACGTTTTCTGCATCCGAAAATTGGATGAGCACATAATCCTTGGCCGGTGTAGGATAAATAAATGTGTTGTTATTGCCCGGACCGTATTGTCCTACATTTAATTTAATGATAAATCTTTTAACCGTCACGCATCCATTGTCGTCAATGACTTTTAAAGTGTATTCGCCAGGTTCCAGAAAATCCGGATCGAAATTTCCAACGATTTCCTGAATATATGGTGGTGTACCGCCTTGTATGGCGACATTCAAAATCTTACCTTTATTATACCCTGGATTTACACCCTTGACATAAATACTGTCGATGATCAATTCGGCGAATTGCGGCAAATTAAAAGTTAAAGTATCCGTTGTCGCTTTTGCTGATTTAATGATCACAGTTATCTTCCCGGAGACGGCTTCAGCAGAAGATTTTGTACTGCCATTACTCCAGGCAAAAGTAAATGGTGCCGCTCCTCTGATGCTGTCCAGATAAATATTGGTTACCTCACCAAAGCATTTTATATCCGGAGTGATTCTGGTTTTGATTACTTCCGGAACACTGCATACGTAGCTGATCAGGCGTTTTACGGTATCTACATTACATGCTGAATTGGAAATAAGTGTAAGATTAAGTGGATTGGTTTTGCAATCCAATACAAGATTCAAACTGTCTCTATTAAATGTTTTTCCATCTGCAATCCAGGTATTTCCCAAAGCATTCAGGCTAGTCGCTTTTGCGCTGAAAAATTCATAATCACTTACATATTGAAAATCTGCTTTTGCCACATGGTTGTCTTTTATGGTGACACTTCCTTTGACGCCGGGTGACAACATGTAAAATGATCCACTTGCATTGGTTTCCAATTTACTTGCGCAGACGAGATATTCATAAGTAGAATCCTTGGTCAGACATTTTTCGGTATAGGTCAGGGCATTCAGATTTCTAGCGACAATTTTATACTGTGTCTCTGATTTAAATTTACGCAGGATGGTATAACCTGCCGAAGCATCCGCTGAAGCCTGCCAGTTCAATTCGATATTTTCTTTATTTTCCTTCACCACCAAACCGGTAGGTGCCTGCATAGGATACATGTTCAGACTTGGGTCACCCATGAGTCCCATATGGGTTCCTCTGAGCGCTGTGGGGCTGACATTATAGAGCGAACCATTGTTATTGGTACTCAGCCGGTGACTGTATCCAATGTGTTCGCCCATGGCCATGTGGTGAAATTGCCAGCCTGGTCTTCCTGCCCAGACGCAGGTAAGCATGCTGCCACTGGCCAAAGCAGACCTCAGAAAATTATTCGGGCTGTCCCAATCGCCAAAATAGGAGCCAAACAATACCGTAAAAATACCCCGGAGTGAATCTGTCCCCATTAAGCTAGTATTGCTGATGCCTCCGGCTGAAGTATAGCTTCCACCACCGGCCCCATAGGACCATAAGTAAGATCCAGTAAGCATCAGATCCCGATAACTTCCGGAAATCACACTGTCCGGCCCGAAGAAAGCAGAAGCATTGCGGTATCCTGTAGATCCAAAATATTCCCCCATAAAATTGAAATTATCCTGTACCACGGCTCTTCTGTTGGCCTTGATCTTACCGGTTCTGAAGAGGAAATTTTTATTGAGGTAATTACGTAGCAGGGTAATTTCGGACTTTTGAATATCCGGCATGTTGTAGAAATCTACACGACCTACCTCCAGCTCTACATCGTTAGGAATCTGGCTCTGATCAAATTTTCCATCCCCCGGTATATTTTTTGTCTCTGCCCTGGAACCTGTAGTGTTGTTGATGCTGGCATCCGTCCAGCCGCCATCCATGTCTGCATAGTAAGTGTCGGATGGCCAGGCACCGGCGTGATCTGTATGTCCATCCCAGGCAAAGTTTCCGGAGTAAGGCACCGGCACATGTCCAAGAATGAAAACAGTCGTCAAAGACGGGTAGGCAGTTCTTTGACTTTTTATCACATTCTTTACCTCGGGGACCGTCATGGTTGCAGGGATGTTGGATTGTAAGACATGCCAGGATTCGTTTTCCAAGGCAGATTTCAAACGACTGATTTCGGCAGTAAGGCTGTCTTTCACCCGGTTGTCTACAAGCAGTAAAATAGTTTTCTTTGGTTCAACGGAAGGAACTTTAATTCCACCGTATATGTAGCCATTTGCACCAATATCTGAGGCAGACCGGCTCACACGGTATTCATAAGCTTGCCCAATCTGAATGGAAGTATCTGTAAAAAACTCTGCATCCCCGGGTAAATTTCCGATGGCAACACCCCAGGCCTTGGCTTCTTTTGTCTTTCTAAAAACCATATACCTAGTGGACAAAGGTTCTTTGTTCCATTTTATAGTGATCGAACGCTTAGCTTCGTCCAGAGTGGTGGAAAGCAACACAGAAGCTTTTAGTGACCAGTTCTGCGCGGAGGTCCAATTCAAACAAAAAATACTTAACAAGGCAAAAGCAAGGATTTTCATTCTCTTTATTTTTTTACAAATATAGATTGAAATAAGCCTAAAATGAAATCCTGTTGTCATACATTGGGCCTATGGGTTGATGATGGAGAATATAAATTTGAATTTGTCCTCCAGAGATGTTTGGGGATTGTCCAATACTATTTGGTAAGGGCCATTTAGTGAATTTCTATATTCTTTTATTTATTCCTCAAGACTTCTGACCATATCATCCCCTGCCTCAAGGTTGATTATGGAAGCGTCCTGCCGTTCTAATTTTGTTTTGCGAAATTGGTTTTCTTCAGTTTCTTTGTTGATTGTTAGCTAGGATTTAATAAAAATATTTATGAAGTTTCATTCACTGCGTCCGATGATTTGGACGGACAAATTAGAAGAATCCATTAAGTTTTATACGGAGTTGCTTGGCTTCTCTTGTGATGAGTACAATCCGGACTGGAAATGGGCCTCCCTACACAAGGATGAGGCCTATCTGATGCTGGCAAGCCCCAATGAGCATACTCCTTTTGAGGGTTGCTATTTTTCCGGGAGTTTCTATTTTCAGGTGGACGATGTAGATACGCTGTGGTCGCAATTAAAGGATGAGGTACATATTTATTATCCCATTGATGATTTTGAATTTGGCATGCGTGAATTTGGAATCCTGGATATTAATGGATACATCTTGCAATTCGGAAAAGAAATCGATGTGCAAAATTCCTCTGATGCTCCTCCAGAATTAACAAATTAGCACATTAACTCATTAGCTAATTAACTCCTTCTTCCCAAGTTCTTCCGCAGCTGCTTCCAATTCTTCATAGAAGGCTTCTCCAAATTTACGAATGAGTGCTTCTTTAAGGAATTTGTATAAAGGAATTTTGTTGTTGAGTCCATTGGCGCAGGCGGGCCGGCAGATGTGCCAGCGATCGTAATTCAGTGCAGTGAAACCCTGATCAGGATTGTGTTTGACCCGGATGGGATAGAGGTGGCAGGAGATGGGTTTTCGAAAATTGACGGCGCCTTCCTTCCAGGCTTTTTCGATTCCGCAGATGGCTATTCCATGTTCATCATAGTTCATAAATACGCAAGGTCCCTCCGGCATCAATTGCGTTCCAAAAGTTTGCACATCTTCATAAAAGACGTATCCACCGTCTTTTAGTATTTTCTCATAGGAAGCTTCCGGAAGATAAGGTTTAAGCGCGGGAATGATGTCTTCCAGAGATTTACATTCTTCTTCCTCCAGCGGGGCACCGTAATCACCATCCACGCAACAGGCCCCTTTACAAATACTGAGTTCGCATGCAAAGAAAGCTTGTACGACTTCATCACTGATCAGTTTGTCCTGGATTGCAATCATGGTGTAAAGATAGCCTTTAGGAGACGAATGGACCGCTGTTGCAATGGTAAATCTTAAGTTTCATGAAATGGACATCCGACATAGTCCCGAAGTACATTAAGTGAGCCTCAATTCACTTTAACTATTTTTTGAGTATATCGGACCCTCCGCGTTTAATTCCAAAAAATAAATTCCTTCCTGCCAGCCCTTTAGATTCTCCATTATAAATTTAAATGATAAAAAAATTATTATTTGCATTTTATATTAATACAATCTAATCAAGTTTCTTCTAATCATAAAGGCAGGCAGTGAGTAACCAGAAAAACGTAATTACAAGAAAGGTATTCTTCATGGTGAATTAAGTTTAAAAGCCAAAATACTTCCATCGTTTCAGCGCGGGAACGATGTAGTCATTTACCCAGCGTTGTGCTTCCACCGCTGACCACGATGGCCTTCTTGTTGATTTTAAATGATCCGGGATCACTACTCCATAAAATACATCCAGCAATGGATCCGCCAGAATATGCGCTTCCTTGGGTGATTCAGGAGTATATACAGCATCTCCTCTGGCGATCAGATCCAGTATCAACTCCTCATTCAGCATATAAATGATTCGCTGTTTAATGAGTGCTCGTTCCATTAAGTTTTCATTTTTTAACCAACCCACCCATCTTGGATACACCAAACGCCATAGTCTTAGAATTTGATCAGCTGCCTCATCTTGCATGGCCGGATAGCTGCTGTGCAGTACCGCATCATAATATTTATCCACCCATGCATAAAGGATGCCGGTATCCTGCGGACTCGGGGTGTAAGACCCGAAGGTATTGCGATCGCCGAGAATCTGAAAGATTTTTTCAAGCCGAATTACTGCCAAACCTCTCTCATAGGGCATGTTAACCGAAAATGAATCATATACTTCATTAAAATCTAATTCCATTATAAACTCAATAAGTTCAATATTTGAAAACGTATCATATCGGACCCCATCATCCCAAGAATGAAAGGGTTGATTACCATCAAAAGCAAAAGTGGTGTCAAGACTAATATAATACTTTCGCAATTCGTCCGAACTCAGTAATGATGTATCAACAGAATTGGACATTTTTCTTAAATCACTGTCCAATTCAAATAATTCATTTCTGTGCCTCAGGTCATAGTCTATCTCTCCTAAAGAATCAAATTTGTGCATCATCAACATGCTGATAGAATCTACAGGATATTCACCTTTATTAAAAAAATAATTGAACTCAGACTTTGTAAAATAAAAAGTAGTGTCAAAATTTAAGTTGAATTGATTGATGTCTATACTATCAAATATATTATATCCAAAATTCTTTTTTAAATGATATAATGAAAATAAAAATAAATTTGGGAACGAAAAGATAAAATTACGATTGCTCTTGTAAAAATTCAGGAATTGACTAGAGTCCAATAATTGCACTAATTCTTCAAGACAATAGACTTGCAAATCTAAGTTTGATGAATTTAAAATTTTTAATTTATAATAATTGGTGTCAGTCCCCATTGGTAAATATTTCAACACATAAAAATCACTTGTTAGAATTAAATCTGACTCTATTTGATCTAATGGCTGTCCAATTAAGTCAAATATTCTAATATAACCCTGGACCCTGTAATAAAAATCCAACTCTAGCGGACTAGAAGGAATATACCCAGAAAAATTTATGGTATCAACCAGATCATATCTGAACTGATAATAATTCCGGCACAGAACTAGCAAAACAGAATCCTTTATAAAAAAATTATGTTTGAGTGCCGAATCTGCAAAATAAATTCTTACTTCATCTTCAATTGGATGATCGTAATAATTAGCATACACTGTATCTAATAATGTCTGAATAAAAGTGGAAACGGAAGATTGCCCTTTACAATCTCCACTATATATATAAATGATAAAAATAATTATTTTTCGCATTTTATATTAATACTGTTTACAATCTAATCAATCTTCTTCTAATCATAAAGCTAGGCAGTTAGTAAGTAGAAAAACGTAATTATGAGAAAGGTATTCTTCATGGTGAATTAAGTTTAAAAGCCAAAATACTTCCATCGTTTCAGCGCGGGAACGATGTAGTCATCTACCCAGCGTTGTGCTTCCACCGCTGACCACGATGGCCTTCTTGTTGATTTCAAATGCTCCGGGATCACTACTCCATAAAATACATCCAGCAATGGATCCGCCAGAATATGCGCTTCCTTCGGTGATTCAGGAGTATATACGGCATCTCCTCTGGCGATCAGATCCAGTATCAACTCCTCATTCAGCATATAAATGATCCGCTGTTTAATAAGACCTCGAGTCATTAGGTTTTCATTTTTTAACCAACCCACCCATCTTGGATACACCAGACGCCATAGTCTTAGAATCTGATCGGCTGCCTCATCTTGCATGGCCGGATAGCTGCTGTGCAGTACCGCATCATAATATTTGTCCACCCAAGCATAAAGGATGCCGGTATCCTGTGGACTCGGGGTGTAAGACCCGAAGGTATTGCGATCGCCGAGTATTTGAAATATTTTACGAAGTCTAATTATCAATTGATTTGGAAATTCGTAACCAAATACTCCAATTGAATCATTAATACTATGAAAGTTCAATTGATACAACTCTCCAATTAGCTCAGCATTTGTCAAGGTGTCTGCTCTAAATCCACTATCAGCTGAATCAGGTCTATATTGATAGATACTTGCATCCCACAGAGTGGTATCATTTGACAATTCATAAATCCTTCGATCCTCTGGAGGCAATTGGGCTACATCGACAAACTCCACAACGTCTCGATCAGATTCAACCATTGAAATATCGTTATACCTATCAAAAATTAATTTAATTATATTAGAATCAACTTTTGTAAAATCAATTTTACCTAAAAGACTATCTTGCTTTTCATAATACCTCTGCATTTTTAATGGCCAAGATGATGGACCGATGTTTTCTTGTTCATCCAATTTTATTGAAGCTATATTACAGTCAATTCCAATGCTAAATTTAATCAAAAAACTGTCTAAGTTCCAATTTGAATTTCTTAAAGTAAAATACTCATACAATTCATTACCCAAAATAGACTCTCTCATTTTGGATGTTTCTGATCTGTTTAAATTATACAAATATTTTACGTAGAGTGATGAATCATTTTTAATTATGTTTTTGAACTTAATGAATGAAAAGAAAATATTAAATTTATCTTTTAACTTTAAGATGGAAGACATATTTTCCAATAGTTTTATTCTTGATATAAAATCAAGCTGTTCGTAAAGAAAATACACATTAGCTGTATCATAATTTTGAAGAAATTTATAGACAAACACATGGTTGTTATCCCTAAGAAATTGGGTAATTAGAGAAATACTATCAATGCCAATATATTTTAATGACTCTTTGTAAAACCAATAACTTCTTTCAAATGTTGAGGATCCATTTGATCCACTTGAAACAAAAACAACAGATGAATCTTTATAAGTTTTTATAAACTCTTCATTTTGATTTATATATTCTATTAAAATACTGTCATGATTGAATAACATTGAATCCAGTAACAAAGCTGCTTTACACCAATAATTATCTAAATCTCTTTTATTATTATTTTCAAGATAACTACCCTTAGATTTTATCAATTCAACAATACCTATAATAGAATCAACTTTCGAGGATTGACCTGAAATCTGAAATTCAATATTTATAAAGTAAAATATTAATAGAAGTACTTTTTTATTTATCTTCATATAAATTCAATAAATGATATTATTTCCAATTTTTACCTTGATACTTGTTTTCTCTATCATAACTCCAATCAAATGAGCCATATTTTGTAAGCACTTTGTAGTTACCTGAAAGATTCATTTTTCCAACTTTTTCTTTTAATTCTTCATAAATCGTAACGTTTGAATAAGTAAGCAGAAAAACGTTATTATATAAAAGGTATTCTTCATGGTGAATTAAGTTTAAAAGCCAAAATACTTCCACCGTTTCAGCGCGGGAACGATGTAGTCATCCACCCAGCGTTGTGCTTCCACCGCTGACCACGATGGCCTTCTTGTGGATTTCAAATGCTCTGGAATCACTACTCCATAAAACACATCTAGCAATGGATCCGCCAGAATATGCGCTTCCTTGGGTGATTCAGGAGTATATACGGCATCTCCTCTGGCGATCAGATCCAGTATCAACTCTTCATTCAGCATATAAATGATCCGCTGTTTAATAAGACCTCGAGCCATTAGGTTTTCATTTTTTAACCACCCCACCCATCGCGGATACACCAGACGCCAGAGTCGTAAAATTTGTTTTGCTGCCTCGTTACGCATGGCCGGATAGTTGCTGTGCAGTACCTCATCATAATATTTATCCACCCAGGCATAAAGGATGCCGGTATCCTGCGGACTCGGGGTGTAAGACCCGAAGGTATTGCGATCGCCTAGAATCTGAAAGATTTTACGAAGATGGACAACGCTTGTGTTTCTGCTAAAATCTTCAGAACTGCGGAGACTATCATAAACCTCTGAATAATTAGAATTTCGAATTAAATTGATTAAATAAGCATTGGAAAAAGTGTCAAATCTCATTGCATCATCACCATTGTTGATTGTAGGATATCCATTTTCCCAAAGCGTTGTGTCAGAGTAAACCATATAATACAATTTGTCTTGATCACTTAGTGTATTAAAATCAATTACAATGGGCTTTTCCCTTTCCTCCATTGCCTTTCTGTCAATCTCATCCAATTTAATTCGCTGCTCAGCATAATCTTTGTCATTCAATTCCTTCCTCCTTAATTCATCTTCGGTAGGTTCATCTCTTATTACTCTGTGATAGATGTACTTTTTAACAAAATTACTTGTATCCAAATGTGTATTAAAATAATTTGCTTCTTGTTTAAAGAATAAAATAGAACCTGTATCTTTATTTTGTTTAATTTCTTCAAAAACTAACAAATAGTTTTTGTCACATCTTCTAATTTTAGCTATGTTGTTTGAAATTAGGGATAAAAACTTGTTAAAATCTGCAAAACTTAAGGAACTCATGAAATATCCTTCCCTTTCACAATCATTTAATTTATTGAATGTACTATCCAAATATTCATAATTAACGAATCTAAAAACGTCCCAATACAAATCTATGCATTCATTACTTACAATGCTATCTACTCTTTCAATTCCATAAATATTTGAGTATAATAATGATTTTAAAAATCCATTATATTCAGAAGATACTTCAAAATTATTTTTCGAAATCCATCTAAATTTAAAATCTGTGCGAATTAATGTATCATACATCGCGATTAAATATTTTACACTATCAATGGTCCTAATTAATAAAGTGTCACTAGTAAATCTGGATGCAAATATTTCTTTTACTAATCCATCTAAAGCACTGTCTAATAAATAATAATTTTCTTCGAAATTAATAAAATTAGAATCATTTTTTAAATAATTAATTGTTTGCGAAATTGAATCTCGTTTACTCTGAGCTACTAATAAATAACTTGCCAAAAGATTTAATAAAATTAGAAACAATATTTTTCCCATTATAATTATTTTAACCAATTTTTGCCTTGAGCATTTACTTTATTTACATCCCTTTCATAAGACTAATCAATGTTAAAATATAACCCACATTCTTCGAAATTATTTTCAAATTCCTGTATATTTCTTACATATGGCAGAGATATAGTATGGACAAAGTGCCAGCATGTAAAAGCGTAATAGATAAATTTGGGGTCGGAATGAAGACCTTTCCTGAATCCATTAAATATGCTTAGTATAGGTTTTTTCATCTGCAGCTGTACTTTAAGTATCATAAACTAATCCGGGATGCATTCATAAGCATAACGAATGAAAGGGGTAAATAATGAGTGCCTGAGAGATGTCCTCATTTAATTGGTTCGCTCTGTGTCGGTTCAAAAATAAGAATAATTGCTTTGATTCAGGTGATTTCAAAAATAAATCAACAGTAATTTAATCCTAACCAGCTCAAGTAAATCATTTAGTATGACTACCAATAATTAAATTTAGAATAACTTATTTTTTTAATATTGATTAAATAGTTGGGTAAATATCCTCGTCTCTTTTTTTTAATAACTAAACCCTTATGGAACATTATAATTTCCGGAACTTCAATTGATCGAGTATAACGATTATCATTATTAAACTTATCATGAAAAAAAAGTAAAATTTCTGAATCAAAATCCAACAAATGGCTATTCTTAAATAAATCCTTTGTTTTATGACGATGGACAATTACATCATATTCCTCACTGTGTGCAAAATGAATTTTAAGTGAATCCCATTGAATCGGATCTAAAATTAATTGAGTATACTTTCCTGAATAGTTCGAATTTTCAGCACAGGTATCATTAAATTTCAGTAAAAATGAATTATTCAACTTTGATATTGTCATTTCAATGTTGTATTCATTGCCAATTGAATCACAACCTAATTCTGTTGAATAAACCATTATGTTTTTAGAATTTGAAAATTTATTTATTTTTATAAAAGCTAAGGGTTCATTAGTAATAAATAAACTGTCTTTCTTTTGAAAAATTAATTGGCTGTGTTCATTTACAAAAATTGTGGTGGCAGATTTTTGACAACCTGTTAGTAGAAGCAAAATAAATATTACAAACATGTTTTGGTACATTTAGCTCATCCATTGGTCAAATTAATATAGATCTGGGATTTTTGAGTGCGATCCATTTGTTAAAAAATTCCTTCCAAATCATTCCAAGGCCTTATTGTAGCAAAGCCTCTTTGCTGTGATTCACTCCCGCCATAAATCAGCCATGACCTGAGTTGCAAATCAGCATTTGAATGTTTTTGAAAAAATTGAAGATTTCGAAAAAATGAGTTATTAATGGTAGATGCAGATTTAATTTCTGCTATGGTGTAACCGTTTTTTGTCTCTGACAACAAATCGATTTCATGTCCATTGCTTTCTCTCCAATAATAAAATTGGGGATTCCATTCCTTTTCGAATCCCTGTTTCATGATTTCAGATACTATCAAATTTTCAAACAGATGACCCCGAGAAAAATGAGTTTGAAGATCTCTTGGTGAGGAAATGCCTAATAGATTTGCTACTAGTCCTACATCCGTAAAATACAGTTTTGGAGATTTGGCCAAACGCTTGGAATAATTCTGAAAATATGGAGGCAGTAAATAGCAAATATGACTTGCTTGCAAAACACCCATCCAGGCTTTGGCCGTTGGTGGTGAAATACCCGCGTCACTGGAGAGGGATTGGTAATTCAGGGGCTGACTTATTCTACCTGCGCAAAGACGCACAAAATTTCGGAAAATCACCAAATCCTGGACAGCGGTCAACTGCCTGACATCACGTTGTAGATAAGTCTCAAAGTAGTTTGGATAATAATCTAAAGGAGATATTTCAGAACTAAAAATTCGGGGATAAAAACCTTTGTAAATGGTTTCTTCCATGGTAGTTGACATCCAACCAGCATTTTTTAATTCACTAAAAGAAAAAGGAAACAACTTAAACAAAGCAACCCTACCAGCCAAACTCTGGGTGATGCTTTCCATAAGTTGAAAATTTTGTGATCCACTCAACAGATACTGCCCAGGAATGCCATCATCATCGACTTTTTGCTGGAGATAATTAAATAAGTGGGGAACTCTCTGGACTTCATCCAGAATCACATAACGATTATAATTTTCCAAAAATCTCCGAGGGTCTTGTAAAGCAAAATCCTGAATATCCGGATTTTCCAATGAAACGTATTGGTATTCCGGAAACATCGATCTTAAAAGGGTTGTTTTTCCAGACTGGCGTGGTCCAGTCAAAGATACAACAGGAAATTTTCGGGACATCTCTCTAATCCTATCCTCAATATTGCGTTTGATAACCATTTGAGACGACATTTTATGCAAATATAAAATTGATTTTTATCTTTGCATAAAAAGGTTAAATTTATATACCCTGAATTTGTACAAAAAGATGAATAATTACAGTCCATCCAGTGGGTTCTGAATTTAATCCGCTGAAATCTAATTCTACCAAGCTGAATTAAATCATTTTGTACGATTACCCATATTTGTACTTTAAACAACTTATTTTTAAGTTTCCGTAAATAATTTAGCAGATAAGTAAGTATCTTTTTCCTAACTATTAAGCCCTTCTAAACCAATGAGAATTCTGGAAATTTAAAAACAGATTCCAGCATTCGTTGTAATTAAACTTATTATCAAAAAGCAGCTGAACTTCAATATCCATATCCGGCAATCTGTTCTTGATCTCTAAATCCTTGATCTTAATTCGATGGATTGCGACCTACCCGCCGTTTGTAAATGCGGTGCATAAAAATCTTTTAACCCGTTTACAACCTAATTCATCCAAATCAGATAATCTGCTAAAAGGTGTGAATCATTCATAATAGCACATTCAAAAAACGACCTCACTAATAAAATGTAGCGAATAAAATAAGTCATTTCCAATTCCACTCATTTTCAAATTTGCTAATAGGACTTTGCACTTTCTTCAACAAATTTGTCAGCCACTTAACAGACTAAAATCCTATTCCGTTTTATAGGTTTCAAAACATTCTTATACACTGTCCAAAAACTTTTGCATAGATCTGGTGAAAGGGCACCATGTCAGGATCAAAACTACAGGCTGGAATTAAAATTGAACACACAAGAGATATTTTCTTAATTTCGCCGTCCTGAATGTTTTATACCAATAGGTTTTAAATTCAATAGGCCATTCTTTAGTCACAGTGAAAGTTCAATTTATTCGGATACTGTATCTATTAGAATGGATGGTTTAAAAAGTGTTGAAATCAAAATGAACCGGATAAAACAAATTTATTCCTTGTTGCGAACTGAAGAAAAACTGGCACTTTGGTTTTTCTTGCCCATGAGTTTTCTGACTTTCTATTTTGTAGGTGAAAAGGGTTACCCCAATGGCGCACGGGAAAGATTCTTCATCACCTTTGGCCTGATGATCATCTATGCCTACGTCCAGTTAAAATATCAGGATCGAAAACCTGTGCAGGTGTTCCGGGACATTGCCCCTTTTTTCTTTTGCATTGCCATTTATACCAACCTGCATGATCTGGTTTATTTTCTGCATCCTACCAATATTGACGACCGGCTCATTGCCATCGACCAGAAACTGATCGGCTACCAACTGTCGGTAGAAGCTTTAAAATATCGACCTGTATGGCTGATCAAATGGCTTGAAATCAACTATTCTCTTTTCTTCTATTATCCCGTCACTCTTGGATTGATATTGTATCTGAAAAATAAAAAAAAGGAATACCGGGAATTTCTGGTCACCATCATGCTTACTTTTTTTACCGGTTATTTCTTGTATGTAATTTTTCCTGCGGTGGGTCCCAAACATTATTTCAAAGAATTGTTTCACAACCCTGCCTTGTTGAACTGGAAGGTAGAAGAAAACATGTACCAGTTTTTTCACATCAGTGAAGGTGTAAGGCGGGATGCTTTTCCTAGTTTACACAATGCCATCACAATCCTCGTGATGAGTTTTGCCTTTAAATTTGAACGAAAAATATTTTATCTGATGTTGCCTTTTGCTGCCTCCTTAATGGTGGCAACCGTTTATCTGGGCCATCATTACATGATTGATGTTTTTGCAGGCTGGTTGCTGGCTGCTTTGGCCTTCATCTATTTTCCAAAATTTGAACAACAGGGTGCATTGGCCTAAACCCAGGCCTTTATCATTTCTAAATGGTATGGATCAGCTCTCTTAATTCTTCCAGAATCATGGCCGTTGCGCCCCAGACCCAGGCATCTTCCAGTTCGAAGCCCGGAACTTCAATTGAACTTGCATAACTGGTCTTCAGCTTTCTCCTTGTATAAAGATCTTCCTTAATCAAATGCCGCACCGGACAACGCAGTATGTCGAAGACCTCGGATTCCTGAAGGACAAAATCGAGGTCGCCCTCGTACCAGCCGATGTAAGGATATACCAGGTTGTTGCTGACAGGAATGTATAATTCGGAGAGGGCACCCACTATCTTGATGTCAGAAGCCGGAACGCCAATTTCCTCCTGAGTCTCTCTCAGCGCGGTAAAGAGCATGTTGTAATCGCTTTCCTCTCTTCTTCCTCCGGGTAAACTCACCTGACCCTTGTGTGGATCATGAGCACTCACCGGATTTCTCTTGATCAATGGAAAATACATCTCTTGCTCATCCCCCATGAGTAAGACCATCACGGATGCCCTTGTATGGTCTTCAGCAGGAAGTTCGTCGAGTCTATGGGGTAAAGGAGACATGCGGGCATGGGCATTTCTACCTGGTAGTGACCGGCTCAGCCGGTCTGCAAGATCTGATATGAAGCCCGGACGCATGGAATGCTGGTTGATTATTTGTTGGATTTCTTGAGATACTCATCCAGAGCCATGGTCATCGATGGCGTCTGTGGAGAAGGTGCCTGGATGTCTAGAATGAGCTTAGCATCGAGCACAGCCTTTGCCGTTGCGTTCCCAAAAGCAGCTAACCGTGTGGCCCCTTGTTCAAAATCCGGAAAATTTTCAAAAAGTGATTTTATATCCAGTTGGCTGAAAAACACCAAAATGTCGTATTTAATGTCCTTGAGGTCGGACAGGTCGGCACTTACGGTGCGATACATGACCGCCTCCTGGAATTTTATTTTGGTAGATTTAAGAAAATCGGAAACTTCACTGCTACCGGTGTCTGAACAAGGGAGGAGGAAGGTTCCTGCATCTTTATGTTTGTTAAATGCAGTCGCAAGTTCGGAGATATTCTTAGTCCCATGAAACACCTTACGCTTTCTGAAAATGATAAATTTCTGAAGGTAATTGGCAATGGTCTCGGTGGTGCAAAAATATTTGCACATTTCGGAGATCTTGACTCTGGACTCTTCCGCCAATCTGAAAAAATGGTCCACAGCATTCTTACTGGTGAAGATCACACAAGGGAATTCGTCATGACGAATTCTTTGTTTGCGGAATTCCTTCTCGGTAAGTCCGTCCACCTGGATAAAAGAACGCCAGTCTACCTGGACATTATACTTGTTCTCTATCTCGAAATAGGGGGATCGTTCGGGTTTAGGCTGTGAGACCAAAATGGTTTTCACCTTTTTCAGTCTGTCGGCTGGTGTGGTCGCAATGGTCGTCGTTTTCGTCGGCATTTACTGCGGCATTTTTGCTGTGCCTCCTAGACCGACCTATGAAAAAACTCATAAAGCAAAGCCAAGGGAGCGATTTCGAAGGTGCAAAGGTACAACAAAAAATGAAATATTGAGTTTCGCCATAGGTTGGTAGCCAATAATATTTCTTTCAACTGCCGGAATACGTAACTTAGAAAGAGGAAAGCCAAAAACCACCACATAAGCTTTCGTGACCAGTCGGGATTGGAAAAGGCCAAAATAAAGTCAATTGGAATCAATAAAACGCTCAGCATGCTGCCATAGCTGACTATGTTAAAGAGGTATCTATCTGTCTCTTTCACTACACCAAAGACCCATCCTAAGGCCCGTAAAGAAAGATGACGAATCAAATAAATTCCACTTACGCCAAGACTGATGTACAGTAGGATCAATGGATGGAGGCTGCCTTTCCACAAAATAAGACCCAAATAGATGAATATGCTCATGCCTGCAAAGTATAGTCCGTACAGGATGGGAAAGATCAACCTGTTCTCCTCTTTACTCTCCCTGTACAGTAAATTCATGAAATTTAGGTTTACATTACTCCGGTAAAGTTTGATCAAAAAATTCCGGTTGAGGTTCAGCGCGATGGACATCATAAACGTAAGAAAGAGCAAAAGCCAAAAGAGGATACTTCGAATTTCCGTTGGATCTTGTCTTACGGACATCCAGTGGTTAAAGACTACTTTAAAATAGTCCGGCTCAACAGCAAAGTTTGTTTTGACAGCTGCAGGACGAAGCTCAAAAGGGTTTATCTGAAGTGCGGAGCTGTCCTTAGTAATTTTGGCAGAATCAGGGGTGTTATTGCCGGCGGGTCGCTGCAATTCAAAAGGATTGACATTCTGTGCCTTAAGCCCATAAAGGCATAGACAAAGTAAAATAATCAGGGATCTCTTACCGGCTAACATTCTAAGGGCAAAGAAACTTAAAACCTATACCATGTATGTTGTCGATTTTTATGGCCGGATCTTCACTGAGGTATTTGCGTAATCTGGAAATAAAAACATCCAGGCTACGGCCCATAAAATAATCATCCTCGCCCCAGAGACTCTCCAGGATTACAGAACGTTTGATCACTTTGTTTTTATTTTTAAGCAAGAAGTCCAGCAGCTCACTTTCTCTTTGCGTCAGGATGCGCACATTGGTATCTTTGATCAATTGGTATTCAAGCGGAAGGTATTTGTACATTCCTACAACCAATTCCTGTTCCTGTGTAGGTGCTTCAAAAACCCTGCTGCGTCGCAGGAAAATCTCTATTTTCAGAATGAGTTCTTCGATGCTGAATGGTTTGGTAAGATAATCGTCCCCGCCCAGTCTCAAGCCATGAATCCTATCTTCTTTAAGGGATTTAGCCGTAAGAAAGAGGATGGGTATCTGCTGATCTTTCTTTCGCACATTCTCGGCAAGCGTAAATCCATCCATCTCCGGTAACATCACATCAAAAATGCACAAATCGAATTTTTCATTTTTGAAAACCTCGAATGCAATGGCACCGTTTACGCAATGTACTACTTCATAACCCTGAAGTTCCAGGTGGTCTTTGGTGATGAAACTTAGGGTTTCATCATCTTCTGCATAAAGTAATCTGGCTTTTTTCATTCAAAACTGTTTTTACATGTGATCGTCACCGTAGTTCCCTCTCCATAAACACTCTGCAAATTAAGTTCAAATTCGTGAGCATCGCAAATTCTTTTTACATAGTAAAGTCCAATGCCAAATCCTTTGACATTATGGACATCTCCGGTTGGGACACGGTAGAACTTCTGAAATAACTTATCCAAGTCATGGGCTTGTATTCCAATACCTCTATCTTCTACTTCAATAATCAGTTTGTCTTTGTCATTGGAAGTCCGGATGGTGATTTCAGGATTGTTCCTGCTGTATTTCACTGCATTGTCCAGCAAGTTGGATATGACGTTGGTCATGTGAAAACGATCCGCTCTGATTCTGAATTTATAGGCATCCAGTCTCATCTGCAGACTTCCTCCACCATCACCGAGTCGGAATGCATATTGACTACTGCATTGTTTGATCAGTTCGTGTAAATCCAATTCCTCTTTGTTAAGCGAAAAAGAAGATGATTCCATCTTGGCAATCTGCAATACCTTTTCAACCTGATCATTCAGTCGCTGATTTTGATCGCGAATGATCTGAGCATATTGAGTCAAACGTTTATCCTCTTCAACGAGTGGATGATGCAAAAGCACATCGGCAGATATTTTAATAGAGGAAATGGGGGTTTTAAATTCATGGGTCATGTTGTTTACAAAATCCCTCATCAACTCAGAGTATCTTTTTTGTCGTAAAATAACAATGATGGCTGCGCTGAATATGGCACAAGCAATAAACAATAAAATCGTTGAAAACCAAATGGATTTCATCTCCACCCACAAGAAAGATTTTTTCTCCGGAAAACGTACCACAAAATAATAATTCTCCGGTTTTTTCTTTCCTCTGTTCTTTTTTACGGTAACTTTTTTATCTGCCTTTGCGACCAGACAACATTCACTAAAAACAAGTTCGTTGGTATTGCAATTATAAATTCCATATTCAAACAATGTAGTTATTCCCTGCTTGTCCAATTCTGTCTCCAGAAAAGTCTGCAAAATTGTCTGGTCAATTGGAGAATTTACATTGACTTCGTAAATGTTTGAGGACTCCATTTTAATCAATCCCTTTTCAGGCAACTTCACGCCATTGTATTTGGCGATTTCCACAGCAGTGTTTCGCAAAGCAATATTTACTGCTCTGTGAAATTCTCCTTCCTCCTTGTTGTAATTTTTGTAAATATAAACGCCCTGCATTACGAAAATCCCAATGATGGTCAAGGCACCCAAAAAAACAAGAACTCGTATTTTAAATGAGGACATTTTGGTCGAAAAAATTAATTAGGCAGGGCACAAAATTTAAATGATTGCTTCATTCAAAACCATGATACAAATCAAATATTAGGCTTTTAAAAAATCACTTTTTAGGTACAACGATGCAGCGGCTCAGTACGACATCCATCAATTTTCCGGTACAAATTCCTTTCAATTGCAGTTCTGTACCCGGTTCGTATTTTTGTTTAACAGGATCTGTCTTGGTATCAAACTCACAGATAATGCCACCCATTGGAGAACCGGTCTCCAAAGACAATCCGGTCATGCCTGTATCATTAACTACAGTGCCTTGCACTTTCCCGCTGACCAAAATTATTTTATTGAGATACTTTTTATTGGCTTCGTCTTCATTGGCATCAAACTGATTGTACAAATCCTCTGCAGTAAGACTGAAGTCTTCCTTCATGTCTTTCATGACATCAAAAGGTTTGTTGTACATTTTATAACCAATGTAAGCACCAACTCCCAGTGCCAGGATGATAATAACAGCCCATTTTTTCATGCTTTTGAAATTTGATGTAAACTTAATATAAATACAACTTCCCCGGCAGTCCTTTTGGATAAATCAATTCTTAGCTTTGAACGCAGGTTCTTTAAGTCCATTGTATTCACAATATACCTTTGAGAAAGCTTAGGAAATAAATGTGGCATACTTATGAATTTACAGGAATACTATCCCAACACACAACCATATCTAAGTCTGATGCGCATTTACTTCTTTTGAATGATTCAGGAGCACTTCATGGATAAAAGGATTTCCGGCCAATATATGAGGACTGTAAAGTGGGTTCAGCTGCCCATCCATATCCGTAACCAGACCACCCGCTTCTTCCACCAATAATATTCCGGCTGCGACATCCCATGGA
>Ga0268298_10001729_pt1 | contig 25033 bp, 24 predicted proteins | sample WWTPWeurt_MetaG_FD_194462 | JGI IMG/M metagenome (GOLD analysis project Ga0268298, IMG submission 194462) | Activated sludge microbial communities from WWTP in Nijmegen, Gelderland, Netherland - WWTP Weurt | ecosystem: Engineered > WWTP > Aerobic digester > Activated sludge | place...
GCAAGAAAGGAATCTCCATGCTCGAACTGAGACCCGCCGCCGAACGCGGCATCGCGAATTTTGGCTGGCTGTACTCGCAGCACACCTTTTCGTTCGGCAGCTACCACGACCCCGAGCAGATCGGCTTTTCCGATCTGCTGGTGATCAACGACGACCGTGTCGCCGCCGGCCAGGGTTTCGGCACGCACCCGCACCGGGACATGGAGATTTTTTCCTACGTGCTCGAAGGCGCGCTGGAACACAAGGATTCGATGGGCGTCGGCTCGGTGATCCGCTCAGGCGACGTGCAGATGATGAGCGCCGGCACCGGCATCCGGCACAGCGAGTACAACGCCTCCGATGAAGAACTCGTGCACTTTTTGCAGATCTGGATCGTGCCCGACCGCGAGGGCGTTACGCCCCGCTACCAGCAGCAGAACTTCCCGGCGGACGACAAGCGCGGCCGTCTGCGCCTGATCATTTCGCCCGACGGCGCCGACGGTTCGCTGTCGGTGTATCAGGACGCCCGCGTCTACGCCGGCCTCTTCGACGGCGCCGAGCAGCACAGGATCACGCTGCCCGCCGGGCGCCACGCCTATATCCACGTCGCCCGCGGCGCGCTGACGGTGAATGGCCAGCGCCTGTCGGCCGGCGACGGCGCCCGCCTGCGCAAGGTAGAGGAGATCGACTTCAGCCAGGGCGAGCACGCCGAAGTGCTGCTGTTCGACCTGCGCCCCAACGAATTGCCCGGCTACTGAAATTTTCCCCGGAGAGAAACCATGAAAATCCTGCAAATCAACACCAGCGCCCGTTCCGCCGGCGCCAACTCCACCCGCCTCGCCGACAGCATCACGGCCCGCCTGAAAGCCAGGAACCCCGCCGCCGTCATCGAGCTGCGCGACCTTGCCGCCAACCCGCACCCCGTCCTCGACGAAGCCGCGCTGGGCGCGCTATTCACCCCCGCAGAACACCGCACGGCGGAGCAGGCCGCCCGCGTCGCCCTCGACGATGCGCTGATCGCCCAGCTTCAAGCGGCCGACGTGATCGTGCTGGGCGTGCCGATGTACAACTTCGGCGTGCCGGTGCAACTCAAAACCTGGATCGACGCGATCGCCAAGGCCGGCACCACCTTCCGCTACACTGAAAACGGTCCGGAAGGCCTGATCAAGGGCAAGAAGGTTTACGTGGCCCTGGCCCGCGGCGGCATCTACCGCGACACCCCGGCCGACTCGCAAGTGCCCTACCTGAAGGCCGTGCTCGGTTTTGTCGGCATGACCGATGTGGACTTCATCTACGCCGAAGGCCTGGCGATGGGCGCCGACAGCGCGGACAAGGGCTTTGCCGCCGCCGCAGCGCAGATCGACGAACAGCTCGCCTGAGCCACCGCCCGGAGGCGTCCATTGCGGGCGCTTCCTTGGTGCGCCGCCGGCGAGGGATTACCCAAGCACATGGAAAGGCGCACCGATGGAACTCTCCCAGCTCAGCGAATCCCTGCAGCGCGACGCGGTCTGGGTCGTGTTCATTAACGTATTGCTGCAGCAGGTCGGGCTCCCGGTGCCCGCCGTCCCGACCCTGCTCCTGGCCGGCAGCCTGGCCGCCACCTCGGGCGAGCTGGCCGGCGTGCTGGCGGCCGCCGTGCTCGCTTCGGTGGTGGCCGACTGGATGTGGTACCTGGCCGGACGCGCCTTCGGCTACCGGGTGCTGTCCGGGCTGTGCCGGCTGTCGATCAACCCCGGCTCCTGCGTCAGCCAGACCGAGGCCCGCTTCGTGCGCTGGGGGCTCGGCTCGCTGGTGATCGCCAAGTTCATCCCCGGCTTCTCCACCGTCGCGCCGCCGATCGCGGGCTCCCTGCGCATGGCGTTGCCGGGCTTTCTCGCCGCAGCCGCCACCGGCGCCGCCCTGTGGGCCGGGCTGGCGCTGGGCGCCGGCTGGATGCTGCGTGCCCAGGTGCAGATCGCCATCGGCCACCTGGATCGCAACGCGAGCAGCGCACTGGCGGTCGTAGGCGGCATTCTGGCCGTCTGGCTGGGCTGGAAGCTGTGGCAAAAATATCGCTTCCGCAAGCAGTCGAAGATTGCCCACATCACGCCGGACGAACTCCTGGCGGCGATGCAGACCCCTCACGCTCCGCTGCTCCTCGACCTGCGCGCGCCAAGCATGGTGGCGCAAACCGGCCCCCTCCCCGGCGCAACCCACGCCGAACTCGACGGCCTGCTGGAAGTCCTTGGCACCTGGCCCAAAAACCAGCCCATCGTCACGCTGTGCGCCTGCCCCGAGGACGCCACCGCCATACAGGCGGCGCGCAAGCTGCTGAACGCCGGCTACCTGTCGGTGCGCCCGCTCAAGGGCGGCTACGAAGCCTGGCTGGCACGCACGTCGGCCGCATAGAGCTCCACCCGGAACGCTCGGGGCGCACGCTCCTGGCCAGGCGTCCCGGCGCAATGCCGTAGCCCCGCTCGCGACAGTCTCCCTTCCTCGTCTCCCCATCCATCCGTCACACCCGCCGCCGTTCGTCCCGAAGGCGAGGCCCACACGTTTTATCGACACATAACGCGTGAAAAATCAGTTGACTTGTAAAGTATTAAAACCTAATCTTGAACTATGCTCCGCGACGCCCCGTTCAACAACGGGGGCAGCGTCGAAGTGAGCCGGACTTTATCGAGGGCAGGTCAATGACGGTTTTTGTCGAGCAGCTCAACCTGGGTGGCCACGGGCCGCGAGTCGCCATCAAGGACACGATCGATGTCGCCGGTTTTCCCACCAAAGCCGGGTGCAGGGCACTGGACACGGCAGCGCCGGCCACGGCCAGCGCGGAGGTGGTCGAAAGGCTGCTGGATGCCGGCTACCACCTGGCGGGCAAGACCAACCTCCATGAACTGGCCTTCGGCACCACCGGCATCAACCACTGGACCGGCACGCCGCTCAACCCGCGCTTTCCGGCCCACGTGCCGGGTGGCTCGTCGAGCGGCTCGGCGGCGGCGGTTGCAGGTGGCCAGGTGCCGATTGCGCTGGGAACGGATACCGGCGGTTCGATCCGAATTCCGGCGGCGTGCTGTGGCGTGTTCGGCCTCAAGCCGACCTTTGGCCGGATCAGCCGCAAGGGCGTGATGCCTGCCCAAAGCTCGCTCGACTGCGTCGGCCCGCTGGCCGCCGACATGGACGCGCTGATCGACTGCATGCGGGTGATCGCCCCCGGCTTCGGCGCCCTGCCACCGATCGAAGGCATATCGATCGGGCTGGTGCAGGTGCAGGCCACCGCGCCGATCCGCGAGGCCGTCGAAGCCGCAATCCGGCAGAGCGGCCTGGCATCCGGGCCGGTGAGCCTGGGCCGCTTCGTGCAGGCCTACGACGCCGGCCTGGTGGTGATCAACGCCGAAACCTGGGCGGCCTGCGGCGAGCTGGTGGCCACCAGCCTGGTGGGCGATGACGTGGCCAGGCGCCTGCTGGCCGCATCCAGAACCACTCCGGCCGACCTCGAAGCCGCCGAAGCCGTGCGTGCGGCCTTTACCGCAGAAGTGGACGCCGCGCTGCGTGAATTTCCGGTGCTGGCCCTGCCGACCATGGCCGACGCCCCGCCGCTGCTCGAGGTCGCGGCCGACACCAGCAAGCTGGTCGGCATGACCTCGCTGGTGCGCCCCTTCAATCTTTCCGGCCACCCGGCCATCGCGATCCCCTTGCCCTCCGCTCAGGGCTTCCCGATCAGCCTGCAACTCGTGGCAGCCAAAAACGACGACGAACTGCTGTGTGCCGTGGCCCGGCACATCGCTCACCAGATCAACCAAGACTAGTTACGACGGGAGACACCCATGTTGGCTCATTTGCAGGATCCGCAGGAAAGCGCGGCCAAGGCGCCGGAAGTCACCTCGCTGGAAGGGCTGCTGCAGGACATTCGCAGCCGTCGCAAGGAGTTCGAGGCACAGAAGTTCATCTCGCAGGACATCATCGAACGCTTCAGGAAAGTCGGCGTCTATCGCGCGCTGGTCGCCAAACGCTTTGGTGGCGACGAAAAATCGCCGGAGGAATTCTGCCAGCTGGTCGAGACGATCGCCGGCGCCGACGGCTCTGCCGGCTGGGTGGCGAGCTTCGGCATCGGCGGCAAATACCTGGCCTCGCTGCCGGTGGAGACCCTGGCCAAGCTCTACGCCAACGGCCCGGACGTGGTGTTTGCGGGCGGCATCTTTCCGCCGCAGCCCGCCCAGCAAGTCGAAGGCGGCCTCAAGGTGAATGGGCGCTGGAGCTGGGGCAGCGGCTCGATGGGCGCCGACATGATCGGTGTGGGCGTGCAACCCAAGAGTGGCGAAGGCCTGGGCCTGCCGCGCATGGCGGTGATGCCCCGTGAAAAAGTGCAGATCGTGCCCAACTGGGACGTCTCCGGCCTGCTGGGCACCGGCAGCAACGATCTGGTGGTGACCGACGTGGTCGTGCCGGAAGAATGGACTTTCGTGCGCGGCGGCGCGTCGTCGCTCGACACTCCGCTGTACCGCTATCCCACGCTGGCCCTCGCCGCACAGGTGCTGTCCGTTGTCGCGCTGGGCATCGCCCGCGCCGCCATCGACGAAGTGCTGGGCATGGCGGCCGGCCGTACCTCGGTCACCGGCGCGCCCAACCTGGGCGACCGCATTTACGTGCAGCTCGAAGTGGCCAAGATCGAGGCCGAACTGCGCGCCGCCCGGTCGTGGTTCTACGGCGCCATCGACGACGCCTGGCAGGTTCTGCTGGCAGGCGGCGAGCCGAGCGATCACCAGGTCAGCATGCTGCGCCTGTCCACCACCCACGCCTCCCGCGTCGGCGCCGACGTGACCCGCCGCGCGCAGATGCTCACCGGGATGACCGGCGTCTATGAATCCAGCCCGCTGGCGGCCCAGGTGCGCGACGTGCAGATGATCACCCAGCACGCCTTCATGGGCGACATCACCTACCAGAACGCCGGCGCGATGCTGTTCGGCCTCAAGCCCATGCCGGGCTACCTCTGAAATCCACCTGACGGAGTTTGCTATGAGCGAAAAGAAACCCCTGCGCGTCCTGTTCTGCATTGGCGTGAACCAGAACTTCATGGACGGCACCCCCGAAGAAATGAAGGACGTGTGGGCCGCCTTCGTGGCGATGATGCGCGGCATCCCGAGCCTGCCGGGCGTCACCGTCCTCGGCAACATGGACGACGACCAGATCATGGTCGGCCCCTCGGTCGCCTTCCCCTGGACCACCTACGTGCTGGCCGACGTGCCGGACTACGAGACGGTGACCGCCGCCTGCAACCTGTTCCGCGTCACGCCGGTGGGCGACGGCACCTACAAGCTGTGGAAGTACATGCGCGTCGAAGCCCGCATCGGCCGCGAACTGATCATTCCCGAATAAGCCCGCCATGGCCGACAGCAAGAAACTCCGGCGTCTCGAAACGCGCCTCGCCCGCTTCGAGAGCGAACACGCGATCCGTGCCTGCATGAACCGCTACATGGTGCTGTGCGACGCGCTCGATGCCGCCACCCCGCTGGACGAACTCGTCGGCCTGTTCACCCGGGACGCCATCTGGGAGGGCATCGGCGAGAAGTATCGCGGCACCTTCGGGCGCCTCGAGGGGCGCGGCGCACTGCGCAGGATGTTCGCCGGCTACATGACCGAGCCCGCGCACTTCTCGGTGAATGTGCACTTCCTCACCTCCGAGCTGATCGAGCTGTCCTCCGCCAACAGCGCCTGCGGCAGCTGGGTGATGTTGCAGACCTCCACCTTTGCCGACGGCCGCTCGCACCTCAACGCCGCCCGGCTGACGGTGGATTTCGCGCGCGCCAAGGGCCGCTGGCGGATGTCCCACTTCCGCACCGAAAACCTTTTCAGCCGGCCGGTGGATGCGTGGGACGTTTCCGCCCCGCTGCCCGTGCCGGACTAAGAGCTTGTCCGTGAATAAGAGGCCGAGGCATGGGAGCTGAATCGCCGCCAATGCTAGGCGCGCTTTTGCAGCTTGGGTGGTGCCCAAGCAAGAAAGCGCAACAACGCAGTGGCGGTGATTCGGCCCCAGGCCGACGCCGGACTATTTACGGACAAGCTCTAAACCAGAACAGCAACAGCCCCCATTTCATACCGGGCACGCCCGGCCACTGCACAAGGAATTCATCATGACGAGCAAGACCGACACAGCCGACCAGGCTCTCACCCTCGGCGACCGGGTCCAGGCGGACCGGGTGCACACCTCGCTCTACACCGATCCGGCGATCTTCGAAGCGGAGATGGACAAGATCTTCTCCAGCACCTGGGTGTGGGTTGCCCACACCAGCGAAATCCCGGAAGCCGGCAGTTTCAAGAACACCTACATCGGCCGCCAGCCGGTCATCGTCGTGCGCGACCGCAAGCAGAAGGCGCACGTGCTGCTCAACCGCTGCCGCCACCGCGCCGCCACCGTGTGCGAAGGCAAAAAGGGCAAGACCAACAGCTTCGTGTGTCCCTACCACGGCTGGAGCTACTCCCTCGACGGCGCCCTGCGCGGCGTACCCCATCCCGAGAGCTACGCCGACCAGCTCGAGAAGGGCGAACTGGGCCTGGTCAGCCTGCGCGTCGAGGAATACGCCGGCATGCTGTTCGCCACCTTCAACAAGGATGTCGAGCCGCTGGTCGATTACCTCGGCCCCGCAAAGAAGTGGATGGACCTCTTCATGAAGCAGGGCGGCGGCTTCCCGGTCAAGGTGGCCGGCGAGCATCGCTTCCGCTTCCCCGGCAACTGGAAGATCCAGCTCGAAAACACCACCGACGCCTACCACTTCCCGCTGGTGCACAAATCCTTCCTGTCCTCGGTGGATAAGCAGACCGAAGAGATGCTCGACTTCGTCACCGGCACCGGCTACGTGGAAGACCTGGGCAACGGCCACAGCGTGATGGTGATGATCCCCGCCCTCGTGGATCTGGAAGCCAATCTCGATGCGCCCATCCCCGAACGCTTTGCCGCGCTGGCCGATGAGCTGCGCGCCGAAGGCAATCCGGAAGACGAGGTGCGCCGCATCGTTCGCGCCGTGGGCGGCTCGGGCTTCAACCTGAACATCTTCCCCAACATCGCCTGCTCGATGGCCTTCTTCCGCGTGCTGCAGCCGATCTCGGTCACCGAAACCGAAATCCACCACGCGGTCATCACCATGGACGGTGGCCCGCAAGCCGCCAACCAGGCCCGCCTGCGCATGCACGAACACTTCCAGGGCCCGATGGGCTTTGGCACGCCGGACGATTCCGAAGCCTGGGAGCGTGTCCAGAAGGGCTCCAGCTCGGGCAAGGATCTGTGGATCATGCTGAACCGGGGCCTCGCCGGCGAAAAGGAAACCGCCGACGGCCGCGCCAGCGATGTGAGTGCCGAAACCGGCATGCGCGCTGCCTACCAGCAGTGGAAAAAACTGATGACTGCCTGACCCGGAGACGACCTTCATGAACACCGAACTCATCACCCAAGTAAGCGCCTTCCTGTGGCAGGAAGCCGACATGCTCGACCACGGCGAATACGCACCGTGGCTTGAATCATGGACCCCCGACGGCCTTTACATCGTGCCGATCGATCCGCTCGAAACCGACTTCGCCAACACCCTCAACTACGCCTACGACGACGCCGCCATGCGCGAGAAGCGCGTGGCGCGGCTGGGCAGCGGCGAATCGATCTCCACCTCGCCGGTGCCGCGCACCATCCGCTCGGTGTCGCGCTTCCGCATCCTGGCCAACGACGGCACCAACGTCACCGTGCGCTGCGCCCAGAACCTGCGCGAATTCCGCAAGGACGTGCTCAAGCACTACAGTGCCGACGTCACCTTCGATCTCGTGAAGAGCGGCGGCAGCTTCCTGATCCGGCGCAAGATCATCCGACTCATCAACTCGACCGATACGCTCCAGGGTATCGGCTACATCCTCTAAGGAGCCGGACATGTCACAGGTCGCCCTCGTTACCGGCGCCGCCCAGGGCCTGGGAAACGTCATCGCCACGCAGCTCCTGGCTGCCGGCTACCGGGTCGTGCTCACCGACCGCAACGCAGCGCTGGCAGAGGCCGCGGCCGGGCAGCTCGGCGCGGGCGACCGTGTGCTGGCCCTCAAGCTCGACGTCAAGCGCAAGGAAGACTTCGAAGCCGCTCTGGCCGCGGTGCTGGCCAAGTGGGGCGCGCTGCACGTGGTGGTGAACAACGCCGCCATGACCCCGACCACGCCGGTCATGCAGATCAGCGCCGAAGAGTTCGATGAAGTCATCGCCATCAACCTGCGCGGCACCTTCTTTGGCTGCCAGGTGTTTGGCGCGTACCTGGCCTCGGCAGGCTACGGCCGCATCATCAACCTGGCCTCGCTGGCCGGGCAGAATGGCGGCACCGCGTCGGGCGCGCACTACGCTTCGTCCAAAGGCGCCATCCTGACGATGAACAAGATTTTTGCCCGCGAACTGGCGCCCTCCAACGTCACGGTCAATGCCATCGCCCCCGGGCCCATGGAACTGCCCTCGGTGCGCGCCGCCGTGCCGCCGGAACGCCTGGAAAAGCTGATCGAGATGATCCCGGTGAAGCGCCTCGGCAACCCGAAATTCGTCGCCGACCTGGTCGTGACGCTGGCCTCGCCCGACGCCGACTTCACCACCGGCGCCACCTGGGACGTAAACGGCGGCATCTTCATGCGCTAGGCGCCCCGCCACTCCACCTGACAAGCAGAAGAGAAAGCAGCCTTATGTCCGAAGAAACTATCAAGGTCGTCGTCAGCCGGCGTCAGGAACAGGGGCACGGCGTCGTCGTTCTCGACATGGTGAGTGCCAACGGCGGCGAGCTGCCCGCCTTCGAGGCCGGCGCACACGTCGACCTGCACCTGGGCGAAGGCCTGGTGCGCCAGTATTCCCTGTGCGGGAGCCCGGCCGAGCGGCGCACCTACCGCCTCGGCATCCTGCAGGATCCCAACTCCCGGGGCGGCTCGGTGGCGGCCCACGCGCACCTGCGCGAGGGCACCGAAGTACGGGTCGGCGTGCCGCGCAACCATTTTCCGCTGAGCATGGACGCCAGCCGTTCCGTGCTGGTCGGCGGCGGCATCGGGGTTACGCCGATGATCGCCATGGCCCACGCCCTGGCCGATGCCGGCAAGGATTTCGAACTCCATTACTGCGGCCGCAGCCGCTCGGCCAGCGCCTTCATCGACGAGCTGAACGCCAGCCCCTTCAGCGATCGGGTTCATCTGCATTTCGACGACGAAGCCGCCGAGCAAAAGCTCGATCTGGCCCGGGCCCTGGCCAACGCCCAAGCCGGCACCCATGTGTATACCTGCGGCCCGGCCGGCTTCATGGACTGGGTGATCGGCGAAGCCAGCCGGCTCGGCATCCCCGATGCGCAGATTCACAAGGAATACTTCCAGGCCACCGCCCCGAGCGGCGGCAGCGCCTTCGAGGTGATCGCAAAGAAGAGCGGCAAGCGCGTGCGCGTCGAAGCCGACCGGAGCATCGTCCAGGCCCTCGCCGGCGTGGGTATCAAGGTCACCATGTCGTGCGAGCAAGGGGTGTGCGGCACCTGCCTGTGCACCGTGCTGGAAGGCACGCCCGATCATCGCGACGTCTTCCTGACCGACGAAGAAAAGGCGGATAACGACCAGATCCTGCTGTGCTGCTCGCGCGCCAAAAGCGACACACTGGTGCTGGACATCTGAGGCGCCCGGCCCCCACAAGAGAGGAGAACACCATGGTCGACATCACCGACTTCCGCAACGGCATGGCCATGCTGGCCGGCGCGGTCAATATCATCACCACCGACGGCCCCCAGGGCCTGGCCGGCTTCACCGCCACCGCCGTGTGCAGCGTCACCGACCAGCCGCCGACGCTGCTGGTGTGCATGAACCGGGCCTCCTGGGCCCACCCGATCTTCAGCGGCAACGGCGTGCTGTGCGTCAACGTACTCGGCGCCGAACGGCAGGACGTGTCGGGGATCTTCGCGGATCGCAGCATCACCATGGAAGAGCGTTTCGCCCGCATCGGCTGGAATGCCCTCGCCACCGGCAGCCCGCTGCTCGACGATGCCGTCGTGAATTTCGACTGCCGCATCGTGCAGACCCATGACGTGGGCTCGCACAGCGTCTTCTACTGCGAGGTCGAAGGCGTCCGCCAGGGCGCGTCGCAGGCCGGGCTGGTGTATTTCAACCGTGGCTACCACGGCGTCGGCGAAACTGCCGAACTCGACTCCTGAGGCCGCACGATGCCAAATCTCAACGTCTATCTCGTCGAAGGCTTTGCGCCCGAACGCAAGACCGCCCTGCTCAAGCGCATGACCGATGCGGTCGTCGCCACCATCGGGGCCCCGCGCGAGGCGGTGCGGATCTTCCTGATCGAACTGGCCCGGGCGCATGTCTGTGTCGGCGGCGTCACGCTGGAGGAGGCCGACCTGCCCGGCGGCCCCACCGTGCATGCGCTGCTGGTTGCCGGCCGCAGCGAAGCCCAGAAGGAAGCCCTGATCGGCGGCCTGACCCGCGCCATCGAAGAAACCCTCGACGTGCCGGCCGACCCGGTGCGCATCATGATTCTGGATATTGCCAATACCGATTTCGGCATGAAGGGCGTCACCGCCCGCTCGCTCGGCCGCTAGGCTGCGCGACTTTGGTGCGGCGCAGCACAAAGCCGGTGCCGGGGTGAGCGCCAAAAGCCCAAAACCCCGGCCCGATCTTGAAATAAATCAATAAAAACAGTGCCTTAAAAAATAGCAAAAATGGCACGCGAAGTGCTTTAGTCCATGTGTAAGCAGGAGCATGAAGCTGCTCAGGCATTCAGTCTCAAACATTGCTTCAGCAAAGGCTTCAAGGGTTGGCATTCATGTTATTGTTTCGCCCATAAACGTGAAAAATCACGTGATAAAAAATATGAATTCAACCCGTCTTTGTGGGCAGTGTTTTCTGTTTGCAGCGGTCGGTTCGGGTCATTCACTTCCACTTCCTGAAGGAGACATCCAATGAAGTTCAAGCATCTGGCAGTTTCGTTGTTGATCGGGGCGCTGTTTGCCGGCACCTCCCACGCCCAGGTCAAAATCGGCGTCGTATCGTCCTCCACCGGGCCGATTGCGATGGTTGGCATCCCGCAGAAGAACACCGTGCCGCTGATGCCGACCAAGGCCGGCGGGCAAAGCATCCGCTACATCCCGCTCGACGACGGCAGTGATCCGACCGCTTCGGTGGTGGCCATCAAGAAGCTGATCAGCGAGGAGAACGTCGACGCGATCATCGGCCCCTCCGGCTCGCCCAACGCCATGGGCGCGATCCAGTTCATCGCCGAGGCGGGCGTGCCGCTGCTGGCGCCGGTCGGCACGGCGGCCGTGGTCCTGCCGATGAACGAACAGAAGAAGTGGGTCTTCAAGACGACGCAGAACGACGGCCTGATCGCCTCGGCCCTGCTGGATCACATGGCCAAGACCGGGGTGAAGACTGTCGGCTTCATCGGCACCGCCGACCCGTATGGCGAAAACTGGGGCAAGGTCTTTGCCGAGGGCGCCGCCAAGAAAGGCATCCGCATCGTTGCCGACGAACGCTTCCAGCGCCAGGACACCTCGGTGACCGCGCAGGCCCTCAAGGTGATCGCCGCGCGGCCGGATGCGGTGCTGATCGCCGCACCGGGCTCGCCCGCCGTGCTGCCGCAGCTCGCCCTCGTCGATCGCGGTTACAAGGGCAAGTTCTACCAGACCCACGGCGCCGCGCTGCCCGACTTCCTGAAGCTCGGCGGCAAAAAGGTCGAGGGCACGATCCTGGCGGCAAGCCTGATGCTGGTGCTGGACCAGGTGCCCGACAGCCACCCGTCGAAGAAGATCGCCAAGGGCTACATGGCGGCCTACGAGAAGACCTACGGCGCAACGCCGGCCACCTTCGGCGGCAACATGTACGACGCCGGCCTGCTGCTCGAAAAGGCCATTCCGCTGGCACTGGCCAAGGGCAAGCCGGGCACGCCCGAGTTCCGCTCGGCCCTGCGCGACGCCCTCGAGCAAACCCGCGAGCTGGCCGCCACCCAGGGCGTCTACAACATGACGCCGGCCGACCACAGCGGCTTCGATGAGCGTGGCCGGGAGCTGATCACCGTTTCCAACGGTACCTGGACCCTGCTGAAGTAAAGGCAGGCCAGCCCTCCCGGAGCCACGGCGCTCCGGGAGCCTTCATCTGCCGCGCCTGGCAGCAACCGTATTTCCGCGACAGGCAGCTCCACCGCGGACGGGGATTTTCATGGACGTTCAGATTGCATTGATGCTCGCGCAGGACGGACTCACCAACGGTGCGATCTATGCGCTCCTGGCCTTGGCCCTGGTGCTGGTCTTCGCGGTCACGAGGGTCATCTTCATTCCGCAGGGCGAGTTTGTCGCCTACGGAGCCCTCACCCTGGCCATGCTGCAGGGCGGATCGATGCCGGCAACGGCATGGCTGCTGGCCGGCATGGGTGCGCTGGTGGCGCTGATCGACGCTGCGGCCGCACTCAGGAGAGGCCAGACGCAGAAGCTCGCCGGCGTGCTCGGCTGGAATGTCGGCTACCCGCTGGGCCTGGTCGCGCTGCTGACGCTGCTGCCGGTGAAGGATCTGCCGCTGCTGGCGCAGGTGGTGCTGGCCCTCGCGGTGGTCGTGCCGATGGGGCCGCTGCTGTACCGGCTGGTGTTCCAGCCGATCGCCTCGGCACCGATCCTCATCCTGCTGATCGTTTCGGTTGCCGTCCATGTGGCGATGGTGGGCCTGGGCCTGCTCTTCTTCGGCGCAGAAGGCCAGCGCACCCCCGCCTTCAGTGACGCCAACTTCGAAATCGGCCCCCTGATGGTCTCCGGCCAGACGATCTGGGTCGTGATGGCGTCCGTCGTGCTGATCCTGGCCCTCTACCAGTTCTTCGAGCGCACCCTTTATGGCAAGGCCCTGCGTGCCACCGCGATCAACCGCAACGGCGCGCGCCTGATGGGCATTTCACCGGCCCTCGCGGGCAAGCTCACCTTCTTCGTGGCGGCGCTGATCGGCGCCCTGTCGGGCGTGCTGATCGCCCCGATCACCACCATTTACTACGACACGGGCTTTCTGATCGGCCTGAAGGGCTTCGTCGCCGCGATCATCGGCGGGCTGGCCAGCTACCCGCTGGCCGCGGTGGGCGCCGTGCTGGTCGGGCTGCTGGAATCCTTCTCGTCCTTCTGGGCCAGCGCCTTCAAGGAAGTCATCGTGTTCACCCTGATCATTCCCGTGCTGTTGTGGCGCTCGCTCACCACCCGCCATGTGGAGGAGGAAGAATGAGAAAAGATCGACTCGTCCTGGGCGCCTTCCTCGCCCTGGTTGTGGCCATGCCGGCGCTGCTGCCGTCGTTCTACGTCACGCTGCTCAACTACATCGGCCTGTACGCCATGGTGGCCCTGGGCCTGGTGCTGCTCACCGGCGTGGGCGGCCTCACCAGTTTCGGCCAGGCCGCCTTTGTCGGGCTGGGCGCCTACACCACCGCGGCGCTCACCACCGCACCGGCGCTGCCGGACTGGATCGCCTGGGCGGGTTCGTCCCCCTGGGCCACGCTGTGCCTGGGCCTGCTGCTGACCGTGGTGGTGGCGCTGATCCTCGGCTCACTGACGCTGAAACTGTCGGGGCATTTCCTGCCGCTGGGCACCATCGCGTGGGGCATCAGCCTGTATTTCCTGTTCGGCACCCTCGAAAGCCTGGGCGGCCACTCGGGCATCACCGGCATTCCGCCGATCGCCATCTTTGGCTGGACCCTCGATGAAGGTGGCGAGATCTACTACCTGATCTGGGCCTTCCTGCTGCTGGCGGTATTCACCACCCGCAACCTGCTCGACTCCCGCGAGGGACGCGCCATCCGGGCGCTCAAGGGCGGCATGGTGATGGCCGAGGCGATGGGGGTGAACACCTCGCGCTCGCGCATGATCATCTTCGTGATCGCCGCGCTGCACGCCTGTGCGTCCGGCTGGCTGTATGCCCACATGCAGCGCTTCATCAACCCGACGCCCTTCGGCGTGCATATCGGCATCGAATACCTGTTCATGGCGGTGGTGGGCGGTGCCGGGCACGTGTGGGGCGCGCTGGTCGGCGCGGGCCTGATCACGATCCTCAAGCAATGGCTGCAGGACATCCTGCCCCGGCTGCTGGGTTCCAACGGCAACTTCGAAGTGATCGTGTTCGGCGTCATGATGGTCATCGTGCTGCAGCGTGCCCGCGACGGCCTGTGGCCGGTTCTGGCCCGGCTGGTGCCGGTGAAGCCCGTGCAAAAAGCCATCGACGCCAGCGCCGAGAGCCTGCCCCGGCGCACCCTGCCCCAGGTTGGCGAGCGCATCCTCGAGGCCCGCAACGTGACCCGCAAGTTTGGCGGCCTGGTGGCCAACAACGACATGAGCCTCGACGTGAAGGCCGGCGAGATCCTCGCCCTCATCGGCCCCAACGGCGCCGGCAAGAGCACCATGTTCAACCAGCTTTCAGGCGTCGATACGCCCACCTCCGGCGAAGTGCTGTTTCTCGGCCAGCCCGTTGCCGGCCGCGATTCCCGCCAGATTGCCGGAATGGGCATGAGCCGCAGCTTCCAGCACGTCAAGTTGCTGCACAGCATGAGCGTGCTCGAAAACGTCGCCATCGGCGCCCATCTGCGCGGCGAGCGCGGCGTGATCAGCGCCGCCTGGCGCCAGGATCGCAGCGAAGAGGCGCGCCTCCTCAAGGACGCCGCCTTCCAGATCGAACGCGTCGGCCTGGCCCAGCACATGTTTGACGAAGCCGGCAGCCTGGCCCTGGGCCAGCAGCGCATCCTCGAGATCGCCCGCGCCCTGTGTTCCGACCCCTGCCTGCTGCTGCTCGATGAGCCGGCCGCCGGCCTGCGCCTCAAAGAGAAGGAAGCCCTCGGCGAGCTGCTGCGCAAGCTGCGCTCCGAAGGCATGGCGATCCTGATCGTGGAGCACGACATGGATTTCGTGATGGGGCTGGTGGACCGGGTGGTGGTGATGGAATTCGGCCAGAAGATTGCCGAAGGCCTGCCCGAAGAGATCCAGCAGGATCCGGCCGTGCTCGAAGCTTATCTGGGAGGGGTGTAAGCATGAACGAAGTGAACAATCCCGTTCTGCAGATCGACAAGCTCTGCGTTTCATACGGCAAGGTCGAAGCCCTTTCCAACGCCAGCATCACGGTTGGCGAGGGGCAGATCGTCACCGTGATCGGCCCCAACGGAGCCGGCAAGACCACCATGCTGTCGGCCATCATGGGCGTGCTCGGATCCGCCGGACGGGTCAGTTTCGACGGCAGCATCGAGGCCGTTCCCGAAGTGGAGCGCATGGTGGCGCGGGGCATGAACCTGGTGCCCGAAAAGCGCGAGCTGTTCGGCGAGATGAGCATTGAGGACAACCTGGTGCTGGGCGCCTTCCAGCGCTACCGCATGGGCCACCGGGACCAGGCCCAGACCATGAACGAAGTGTTCGAGCTGTTTCCGCGGCTCAAGGAGCGGCGCACACAGCTTGCGGGCACGCTGTCGGGCGGCGAGCGCCAGATGCTGGCCGTGGGCCGGGCACTGATGGCCAAGCCCCGGCTGCTGATGCTCGACGAACCCAGCCTCGGGCTGGCGCCGCTGATCGTCCGCGAAATCTTCCGCATCGTGGCCGAACTGCGCCGGCGCGGCGTATCCATCCTGCTCGTCGAACAGAACGCCCGCGCCGCCTTGCAGGTGGCCGACTACGCCTACGTGCTTGAAACCGGGCAGATCGCCATGCAGGGCCCCGCTCACGCCCTGGCCGACGACCCGCGGGTGATCGAGGCCTACCTCGGCCTCGGCGGCAAGCACCAGGCCATGCTCTCCACCTGAACCGACACCACAAGGACACTCCGATGGAAGCGATCCGCATCATCATGGATGAACACCAGTCACTGGCAGCGATCATTCACGCCATCCGGCTCATGATCAGGGAAGTCGGCGCGGGCCGGCTGGCGCCGGACTTCAAGCTGTTCAAGGCCATGGTGCATTACCTCGACGCCTATCCCGAAAAACGCCACCACCCGAAGGAAGACCAGTTTCTGTTCGGGCCGCTCAAGGCACGCACCACCGAAGGCGCGGACGCCCTGGCCCGGCTGGAAGCCGAGCACGGGCTGGCCGAGGCCCGCATCCAGGCCCTCGACGCCGCCCTGCAAGGCTACGCCGACGGCGCACCGGACGGTTTCGAGGCCTTCAGCAAGGCCTTCGAAACCTACGCCGACTTCTACCGCAATCACATGCTGCTCGAAGAGCGCGAGATCCTGCCCCTGCTCAAACGGCATTTCACTGCCGACGACTGGGCGCGGGCGGATGCCGGCTGCCAGGCCACGCCCGACCCCATGAGCGGCACCCGCACGCCGGACGGCGACGAGGATTTCCGGCGGCTTTTTTCAAGGCTGGTGGCCGCAACCCCGGCCCCGCTCGGGCTGGGTGGCGGGCCGTACAAGGATGACTGAGTGCCCCGCCGTCATGCCGGCCAGCGCCTGTTTCGGGATGACGGGACGCTAAGGTATGCTCTCGGGCCGGCCTTCTGATGCCCCTGTCTGCAAACGAATCATTGCCATGACGCCCCCAAAGAAAAGCAGCCGTTTCCTCCCTGATCACGAAGATTTCAGCTACGAGGAATTTCCGTTCTACTGGCTCGCCCGCGTGCATAGCGTGTATGCCCTGGAGATGGAGAAAGTCCTCAAGAAACTGGGCACCGACATCCCGGCCCGGCGCGTGCTGCTGATCCTGCGTCGGCAGGGCCCGGTGAGCGTGTCGGAACTGGCCACCCACGCCATCATCAAGCTCTCGACCATCACCCGGATCGTGCAGCGCATGCGTGAGGACGGCCTGGTTGAAACCCGCACCAACCCCGACGACGCACGCATCACCGATGTTTTCGTCACCCAGAAGGGTTACGAGCTGACCGACCGCATCCAGGAAGCCACCAAGAAAATCTTCGTCAAGGGCTACACCGGCCTGAGCGACGCCCAACTGCAGAAGCTCACCCAGACGCTGCAGGTGGTCTTCCGCAATTTCACCGACGACTGAACATCGCCGGCACATCTGCCGGCATCAGCGACCCGTTTCACCCCCGGCAGCATCCTGTGCCGATGCGCCGCAGGCGTGGCAAAAGCGCGAGAAGGCGCTCTTGCGCTCGGTGCACTTTCCGCAGTGGTCAAACAGACAGATGCCGCAGTGGGGGCAGAAGTCGATGCTCGTGTTTTTCAGGTCCACGCTGCGCTCGCAGCCAGGGCACACGCTCTTGGCCAGGCGCGCCAGCGCGGTGTCGTAGCCCAGCTCCTGGCGACGCTCCAGGTCGGGCCGGGCTTCGGCCTCCTTCTGGCGCTCGAGATAGCGGTTGAGCGCCCCAATGGCCTGCCGGCCGACCACCACGGTCACCACGATGCCCACCGCGTAGCGCACGTAGCCGCCGTAGTCGGGCAGGTAGGGCACCAGCTCGACAAAAAAGGCGAACAGCGCAAAGTAGATGAAGCCCCACACGAAGGGCCAGCCGCTGCCCTTGCGCTTCTTGGCGAACAGCCAGCCGGCAACGCCCAGCAGCGGCAGGGTCAGCGCCAGGCGATACAGGAACACGCGCAGCTCCTGGCCCTGCAGGGCATCCGACAAGGCCGACCCGGCGGTCTGCTCCAGTTGCTGCAATTCTTTCAGGGCGCGCTGCTCGGCCTGACGGGCATCGAGGGCGATCTGCTGCTGGTTTTCAACGGCGGCCAGCGCCCGGCGCTCGCCCAGCTTGAGCGCATCGAGAGCCGTGCTGCGGGTGATCAGCTCCGGGTCCTGCTCGGGCCGCCGGGTGGCCTGGCGGGTCGCCAGCCAGTTGTTGAAGGTTTCATGGGCGCTGGCCGTGTCGGCACGCCGGGCGTTGAGCTTGAGCTGCGCCTGATCCAGCGCGTCGTCGGCCTCCTGGCGGGTCAGCCGGGCCTGCCGGATTGAGGCCCGCGCCTTCTCGGCCGCCGGCTTGTCGATGAAATCCTCCAGCGTGTAGCGCTGCTCGACCTTGGGCAGGTTGGCGACGACCTTTCCGCCCAGACCGATCAGGAAACTGCCAAACACGAAGGCCACCAGCCACAGGCCGACGCGAAACCATTTTTCGGACAACCTCAACGCCTTGTTCACCCCTCACCTCCCGCAACATCCGCGTCCATCGGCGGCGCCCCACGGTGGCGCGCCCTTCCCTCATTCATCATAAACGGACACGCAGCGCACCGCCCGCCCCGAGCTCGGCCATGCAAATCGTGTCAATTTGTCAAAATTTGCATAAATAACAGAAGTAACCAAACGCAGCCCATGTTGATGCCAAAGAGCCCCCTATAATCAATCGTCACATCGCCATGCGCCACGCTGCGGCCTGCGGGATGACACGCGAGGCCACACCGGCATCGCCAGCCTTGCCCCTGACCCACCGGGAGAACCTTACCGATGACAGCCCAGACCACCCTGCGCCTCTGCCATTCCGGCATGGACAGCCGCTCGCTGTATGCCTTCGAGATCTTTCTCTCCCGCGTCGGCCCCCGCACCTGTGAAATCACCGGAGAAGAAGCCGCCGACGTGGCCTTCATCGACATCGACAACGAGCTCGGCACCTATCTGCTCGAAGGCCATCGGCTGCTCTATCCCGCCCGGCCGCTCATCGTCAGCGCCCAGTCGCCCGGACGTGGCGACGACCCCCTGACCATCGAAGTGACCAAGCCGGTCGGCCTGGCCGCGTTTTCCGCGGCGCTCGAACAGGTTCGCCGCCTGCTGCCGCCCGACGACAGCGCCCGCCGCCTCGACGCCGCCGCCCTCGAAAGCGCCGACGACATCCCCGACGAAATGCCGATCGAGGCCCTGCTCGGCCACGTCGCCCCCCGCCCGGCCAGCGCCGATCCGGTCGCCCTGCTGCGCCAGCTCGAAGAGCGCATGTCCACCTTCTACGTGGGTTCCATGCCCGACGTGAACCTGGACGACCCCGCGGCCCGGACTGCCATTTTTTACGCGCCAGAGCTGTTCCTGCAGGGCGAGATCGCCCGTGCCCTGGCCCACGCCCGTGAAATCCAGCGCCCGGTTCGCCTCGAAGACCGCAGCGGCACCGCGCTCTTCCTCGACCCCCGCCACGGCCTCGCCTACCAGGCGCGCAGCACCAACGCCCTGCGCGCCCTGTCCCAGCTGCCCACCCGCGGCATGGTGAATATGGCCCGGGTCGAAGCCCGCGACGCGCCGCAGCTTGCCGGCCTCGACAGCCGGCCGCTGGAAGCCCTCGAATGGGACGTGGCCCTGTGGGCCTCCCGCGGACGGCTGCCCCGCGGCACCGATCTCGACCACCCGGTGCGCCTGCACTGCTGGCCCAACCTCACCCGCCTCGCGGTGCCGCCCGAAGCCATGCGCATCGCCGGCTTGTGGTCCAGGGGCAGCTTCAGCCTGCGCGACACCGTGCGCGCCCTCGACGTGCCCCAGCGCTACGTTTTCGCCTTCTACAGCGCCTGCCACGCCCTTGGCCTGGTCGAGCAGGTTGCCACCCCGGCGGCCCTGGCCGCAGCCCGGCTGGACGCGGGCCGCAGCCCCGTCGCGGCCCCACCTATGCGCGGCCTGTTCAAACGCATTCTGGGCAAGCTGCTCGGCGCCCGTCTTGGCGAGGCTGCACCCGGCTGACCCCCGGATGAGTCACTACAAGATCATCTTTGCCGGCCCCGTCGGCGCCGGCAAGACCACGGCCGTGGCGGCCGCCAGCGACATTCCGCCGATACGCACCGACGCCGTCGCCTCCGACGAAGTCCGCGAGCTCAAGCCCAGCACCACCGTCGCCCTCGACTACGGCGCGATGAAGCTCGCCGACGGCAGCACCATCCACCTCTATGGCACCCCCGGCCAGCCGCGCTTCGACTTCATGTGGGAGATCCTCACCGAAGGCGGCATCGCGCTGATCTTGCTGATCGACAACTCCCGCGGCGATCCGCTCAAGGAACTCCGCTTCTATCTCGGCGCCTTCAGCGGCTTCATCCGCAAGACCGCGGTGGCCATCGGCGTCACCCACACCGATCTGCGCGCCACCCCGCGCCTGGCCGACTTCCAGGCCGAACTCGGCCGTGCCGGCTTCGGCTGCGTGCCGGTCTTCGAAGTCGACGCCCGCGCCCGCCGCGACGTCTGCCTGCTCATCGAAGCCGTCCTCAGCACCATCGACCCCGTGGCGAAGGCCTGATCTTGCGTCACGCGTCAAAAGGCGGATAGCGCCGCTTGATTCCGTGGCACAAAGCTCACGGAGCGCCAGTCCGGATGCGCTTAGAATCCGGCCCATGATGTTCAAGTCACGTACCCTGCAGATCATCGGACTGGTTGCCTTGGTCTGCATCCTGGTGGATGCCAGGCTGGCCCAGCAAGTTCTGGCGGATCGGGATCGGCTGCTGGCAGAGGCGCAGGCGTCCCTGACGCGTCAGGCGCATACCACCCTGACGCGGGCCGAAGCGATCATCGACATCTACGACCGGACCCTGTCCGGGATCGGTGAAGCCATCCAGTTCCGGGGGCCGTTGCCGGATGGCCCGAATCTGGAGCTGCACCGCTTGCTGCTGCGCCGCCATGCCATCACCCCTTACGCCGAGTGGCTCTCGCTGATCCGCCCGGATGGACGGCTGGCCGAGTTCAGCATGGTTTTCCCGGCGGCACCTCTTGAACTGTCGGACCGACCCCACTACCGGATACCGGCGGAGCAGCTGTCCGGTGGATTGTTCATCGGCTCCAATATCGCCAGCCGTTCGGATGATCGCCCTTTCATCCCGGTCAGCCGGGCGGTCTGGAACGATGTCGGCGCCTTGCTGAGCGTGGTTGTCGTAGGCATTGATCCGGACGCCCTGCGCACCTATTTGTTTGATGCCGGAATTCCGGCCAATCTGAATCTCAATCTGGTGCTGGACTCTGGCGCGATTCTGGCGTGCTCTTTGGGTGAGAGAAGCTGCCCCGAAGGCGGGCCAGATCTGGCGTTCGAGGTGCAGCAGGCCAGCCGAGGGGTGACGCGCCAGGGGCTGCAGGCGCCCACCCTGCGGATCGGAGATGACGGCCAGTTGCAGCTGACCTCGAAGATCCGACCCCTGCGGGTTGTGGGGCACTACGACCGGGCGATGGTGCTCGCCGAATGGCGCAACAGGGCCACGGAGATTCTGGCAACGGCGCTGGCCGCCAACCTGAGTTTTCTGGCCCTGGGTCTTTTTGCCTTGCGTCAGTTTCAGCGCCGCGAGAAGGCTGTCGCGGCCCTGCATGACACCATCGCCAGCCTTGACCAACGGGTGGCCGAGCGCACCCGGCGCCTTGAGCTTGCCGTGGAAGCGGCGGATATCGGCGTCTGGAGCTGGCGTTTCGAGGACGATCAGCTGGAGTGGGACGCCCGCCTGCGGGCCTGGTATGAATTGCCGGAAGCCGTGCAGGAACAGGGGGTTCGCTACAACTTCTGGCGTCAGAGGGTGCACCCCGACGATATCGCCCGGTCTGAGGCCATGCTGAAGGAGGTCCGTGAGAAAGGGGTCATGGCCAGCGAGGAGTTCCGGATTGTCTTGCCGGGTGGTCGGATTCGCCACATCCAGGCGGCCTGCGCCCTCGAGGTGGACGCGGAGGGACGCCCACTGCGGATGATTGGCATCAACCGGGATGTGACGGCCCAGCGGGAGCTGGAAGCCTCCCTGCGTCTGGCCCGGTCGGAGGCCGAGGCGGCGGATCGGGCCAAGGGCGCGTTCCTGGCCATGATGAGTCACGAGATCCGCACACCGATGCATGCGATTCTCGGCATGACCGCTCTGGTTCTGGCCAGTCGGCTGGATGGCTCCCAGCGGGACTATCTTGAAAAGGTTCAGCGGGCTGGCCAGACCCTGATGCGCCTGCTCAATGATGTGCTCGACTATTCAAAGATCGAGGCGGGCCGGATGAGCCTGGAGCAGGTGCCCTTCCGGCTGTCCGCCTGCCTTGCCAGCGTGGCGGGGCTGTTCGAATTCCAGTGCCGGGAGAAAGGACTGGGCTGGCAGCTGCAGGTGCCGGCCGATCTGCCCGACTGCCTGGTGGGCGACCCTCTTCGTCTGGAGCAGATCCTGACCAACCTGCTGGGGAATGCGCTCAAATTCACGAGCCGGGGCGGGATCAGCCTGGAGGTGGGCTGGCGGACGGGGCCGGGCGAGGGCCGGCTTACGCTGCATTTCAGCGTCAAGGACAGCGGCATCGGCATGAGCGCCGAGCAGATTGAGGGGCTTTTCTCATCCTTTACCCAGGCGGACAGTTCGATCAGCCGACGCTACGGGGGAACCGGGCTGGGCCTGTCGATTGTCCGCAGTCTGGTCGAGATGCAGGGGGGGCACATCGAGGTCCAGAGTGTCGCGGGGCAGGGCAGCTGTTTTGCATGCGATCTGCCTTTCTCCCTGGGAACGGCAGAGGCCGGGGCGACGGTCGCGGGTGCGCTGGCGGCCCCGGTCGAGCCGGAGCCCGCGGCCGTTTCCGCAGGGCGCACAGTGGGAGATGCTAAAATCGACCGCTCGAAAGTCCGAGATCTGGCGAAATCGCTGCAGGGCCTGCTGGCGGAAAACAGTTATTCCGCTCGCAAGGAGGTAAAGAACCTCGAAAGCCTGCTTGCGGAATCCGATCTTGCCCCGGCGTTTGCGGTGGTGGCCAGTGCCGTCCGCCGGCTGCAGTTCAGGGAAGCCGAAGAGGCCCTCCAGGCCCTCATGAAGGATGTGCTCTCCGACCCATTTCAGTCCAAGGAAAACCATGTTGTTTGGCCAACGCCCGAAGATCCTCATCATTGACGACGTGCCCGACAACGTGGAGTTGCTGGGGGCCACGCTCGACGACTTCTGCGATGTTCGTTTTGCCCTGTCCGGGGCGGATGGGCTGGCCATGCTGGAGTCGTATCTGCCCAACCTCATCCTGCTGGACCTGATGATGCCGGGCATGGATGGCTACGAGGTGTGTGACCTGCTCAAGCATGACTCCCGCACCCGCGGCATTCCGGTGATCTTCGTGACCGCCCGTACCGATCCGGCCAGTGAGACCCGGGCCCTGATGGGCGGAGGGGCGGACTTCATCCACAAGCCCTTCAACCGGGATACGGTGCGGGTCCGGGTGCGGACCCAGCTGGAGCTCAAGGCGCGGGAACTCGAATGCCGGCAGGCTCGGGACGATCTGAGCTTTCAGGTGGTGGAGCGGACCCGGGCGCTGGAGGATGCCCTGGCTCAGGCCGAGGCGGCCAGCAGGGCCAAGAGCAATTTCCTGGCCAACGTGAGCCATGAACTCAAGACCCCCCTCAATGCCATTCTGGGCTATGCCTTTGTGCTGGCCCGCAAGCTGGATGACCCCGTTTTGCGGGAGCGCTCTGAGCGAATCCGGGAGTCCGGCCTGCGCCTGCTGGGGGTGGTCAACAACATCCTGGATGCCAGCAACCTGACCGGGGACGGAGCGGCCCTTGAGGGCATCGATTTTCATCTGCTGGAGATGCTCAACCTGTGCGAGGAGCAGCTGATCGAGCGCGCCCGCAGCAAGGGCCTGGGCCTGGCCCGGGAAATTGATCCGGAGCTGCCCCCCGTCCTCCACGGCGACCCCCTGCGGATCGGCCAGGTGCTGGGCAACCTGCTCGACAACGCGGTCAAATTCTCGGAGCAAGGCTGCATCACCCTGAGGGTACGCCGCACGGTGGAGAATGCCGTGGGGCTGATGGTCCGTTTCGAGGTGGAGGATCAGGGGGTCGGCATTCCGGCAGGGAGCCGGGAGATGATCTTCGAAGATTTTCGTCAGCTGGACGACTCCTCCACCCGCCGCTTTGGCGGCTGTGGTCTGGGTCTGAGCATCTGCAGGCAGCTGGTCAATCGCATGCAAGGCAGTATCGGGCTCGAGGCTGCGCCAGGCGGAGGAAGTGTGTTCTGGTTTCAGGTTCCCCTGGCGCCTGCGCAGTGCGAATCGGGCCCGCAGCTGACCCTGGCCTACCTGCGCCGCCTGCTGGAAACCGAAAGCCTGATGGCCCGAACCCTGTGGGGTCAGTGCCGGCCGGTGCTGCTGCCCCTGCTGGGGCAGCATGGCGCGCTGCTGGAGCAGGCCCTGGAGCAAGCCGAGCTGTCCCGGGCCCTCGAACTGCTTGGTGCAGCCGATGAGAGGTGGACATGAGTAATGATCGCCTGGATACCCTGGTGAGCGCTTTCGAGAGCGAACTGCCCCGTTACCTGAGCGAGCTGCAGGAGGCCTGGCAGGGCCCCCGCCGCGGCACCCGGGATGCGATGGTGAAGATCCAGGAAATCGCCCACAAGCTCAGCGGTTCGGCGGGGGCCTACGGTTATTTAGGGCTGGCGGATGCGGCGGTGGCTGTGGCTGCGACGGCGGCGGAGGTTCTGTCTCACTTTGGACAGGGGCATAACCAGATCCAGCAACGTCTGTTTGGCCAGCTCAATGCCCTGGGGGCCCATCTGGCGATGCCGGTGCGAGTTGATGGGGGGCTTGGCAGCCTGGCAGGGCCGGCGCGTGACCGGCAGCGGGTGCGTCATGTGGTGCTGGTGGACGATGACGTGGCCTATGCCCGCCTGCTACAGGCCGAGATGCAGCATTTCGGCTTCGAGGTGGACACCCTGACGGATCTGACCGCACTGACGCGCTACCTGGACCAGCAGCAGCCGGATCTGATCGTGATGGATGTGAGTTTTCCGGAAGGCCAGGTGGCTGGGCCGAAGGCTGTCCAGAGCATCCGAGCCCATGCCCACGGCCGCGTGCCGGTGATCTTCATCAGTGCCCGGGACACCATCGGCAGCCGGCTGGCCGCCGTGCGTGCGGGAGGCGAGGCCTTCTTCGTCAAGCCCTTCGATGTGGCCGAGCTGATGGATGCCATCGACCGGATCCTTGGCGGGGGAGAGCAGGCGGCCTACCGCATTCTGGTGGTGGACGATGCGGCCTCGCTGGCCCGGCTCTATGCCAGCACCCTGGAGCAGGCCGGAATGATTGCCCGGGTCGTCAGCAATCCTCTTGAGGTGCTGGAGGCGATGGAGAGTTTTCATCCCGACCTGCTGCTGATGGACATTTACATGCCCGAGATCAGTGGCGTGGAGCTGGCCCGGATCATCCAGCAGCACCGCAGCTATCTGGGGGTGCCCATCGTCTTTCTGTCCGCCGAGCGGGATCCGGTCAAGCAGC
>Ga0268298_10001730_pt1 | contig 25032 bp, 20 predicted proteins | sample WWTPWeurt_MetaG_FD_194462 | JGI IMG/M metagenome (GOLD analysis project Ga0268298, IMG submission 194462) | Activated sludge microbial communities from WWTP in Nijmegen, Gelderland, Netherland - WWTP Weurt | ecosystem: Engineered > WWTP > Aerobic digester > Activated sludge | place...
CCGCCAAAACTACTCCGAGGCCGAGCTCCTCTGTCCCTACGACGAATCGGCGGGAGGAGCCGAGCGGGAGTGGTACGAAGTGCTCCTCCGCGAGCATCCGCGGCTGCGCTGCGTAGCGGCTCACTCCAGCTCGGGAAAGAACGTCGCGGGCACGCGAGTTGCGGAGGCCGCGACGGGTGTCCGGCAAGCCCGCGTACGAACGCCGCCGACCCGAGGCGACCGCGCTCCATCAGGTCGTGCGCGACAACCTGCGCACGCTCTACGCCGCCGCCGAGCAGGGCTTCGCGTCGCCGCTGCCCGGGTGATGAAGCTCCGCGCTCTCGTCATGACCGCGGCTGGGATCGAGAGGTACCTCGCTTGGCTCGGCGAGCCGTCGGACCCACCCCGGCTCGCCCCAGCTCGCGCCCCGCCGTACTTCAAGCACCCCGCCATACGCATGCGACTCGGTGAACCGGTGCAGGCGGAGCTGTTCGACGCGCACTGAGGCGCGCTCGACAAGGCCGACCTGCGCCTCCCACCACGAGTCCAGGCATCTCCACCTTTGGCGGGTTCAGCCGGCGAAGCTATTCCCTGCCGATCCGCAACCCCTCCACGTAAGGCGTCTGGACGGTGATGCCCGCCCGATGGGCCGAGAGCGGGCATGGCGAAGGCGAGGAAGAGGTCGCAGGTCCGGGCGGGCGCTACTTTTCGTACTTGCAAGTAGCAAGAGATATGACCCAAGGCCACCCGCCGGTGCCGACCGCCGTGTAGTGAACGTACGCGGTGCCCGTCTCCGGTTGAAAGAGCAAGTTCGGCGCGGTGATCGAGTCGTCCTCACCCGGCCCTTCCCGAGTGAGGATCGGTGTAGGCAGTTGCGTGAACGGGCCGAAGGGGTGATCGCTTTGACCGAGGGCGATCACATCGTTTCCCTGCGCGTCACCGACCGTGCCGACTCGATAGAAGCGACCGTCTGGGCCCTTTTCCATGTGCGCTTCGACGCCGAAGTTGTCGTCCCAGCCCAGGTCGACCTTGTCGCCCCAGGCGCGCCCGTCGCTGGTCGAGGTCATCCCCACGATGTGGACGGGGCCGTCGGGGTACGCCTCCCAGCCGATGTAGCTCATGTACAGCTTGCCCGCGTGCTCGACGATCGTTGGCGACGTCATCGCCGTGGCGTCGAGGCCGCCCGCTGACCAGGAGATGACCGGATCGGACTCTCGTACATACGGCCCCTGCACCTTGCTTGCCTCGGCCTTGTAGATGGCCGTGTGGTAAGCACTCTCCTCTGGGTACCCGATGTAGAAGATCTGGTGCTTGCCGTCGTTCGCCTTGCGATAGAAGGCGGTCTCTAGGTGCAAGTCCTTTCCCGAAGGGCCGGCGCCCTGAAGCACGATGCCGTTCGGGTGTTCCGAGTCGGCGATTGGTTTCCAGTTCACCAGGTCCGACGAGGTGGCCATGCCGATCGCCTGGTGGTCCCCCACGCCGTCCGTGTACACCATCCGGTAGACGCCGGGCGCTTCCCGCCAAACGTGAGCATCGCTGGCAATTTCGTTGCCCGCGAACACGGGATTCTTGGGATGCCGAACCCAATTCTGAAGGCTGTCCAGGGAGATGCTTCCACCGCCTCCGACGCCGCTCGTACCACCAGAGCCGGCAGAGCCAGCGGCGCCGCTTGTGCCACCAACGCCAGCCGATCCGTTGGGCTCCGAGCCGCAACCCGGCAGTCCAATGGCCAGACACGCCGTCACCACCGAAACCTGAATGCTCGCAGCGCGTGTCGCGGCTTGCGTTGTCCCTGCCTCGTCTCTCAGCCTCATCTCAGCACCTCCTGAAGTCTTCCTGGAAGCAGACTGCACATTCGGTGCCACCGTCTGCAGCGGATTGGAAGCGAACCAATTCAGTCACGCGAGGAAGTGCGTGACGCGGGCAAACAGCCACTCCACACTCAGTTTGCATGGTCGCCCGGTGCGCGACCGCCGCCGGGGCGCCACATACCGCCATTCTGACGACACCCGAACTTCGTGTGGCGTCGACAATCCCAAAGGGGCGTGCGTCGTCGCGTCTCAGACAGTTCACGCGCGGCTGTACCTTCCCGGGCACACCGAGCGGCACCGCGACAACCTGGGTCGCCACGAACAGCGTAACCCCTCCACGAGCGGCGTGGTGCTTTGAGCTTGCGCTTGGGCTGCGCAAGGGGGTGCGCAGGGGCGGAGGGTGACGCAGGGTGGCGGCCGTGGTTGCTTGGGCGACATGAGGTTGCCGCTCGAGGGGACGTTGCTGGAGAAGCTTCGCAAGATCGAGGCCATCGACCACGAACGCGACCAGCCGCCGTACATGCCACAGAAGAGCGCAGACGAAGCCGGCTATCTCCTGAACTCGCTCATGAGCATCGTGCGCTCCATATGTCCGCGATTCTCCGCTTGCGACGCGGAAGGGCGGCCGCTCGGCGCCGCGCCGAAGTGAGCGCCCCGCGTGCTCTTGCCCGGATCCCGCGGAACAGGCGAGTAGGCTAGGGCCGGATGCTGATCTTCCACCACATCCCGAAGACGGCCGGGACGTCGTTCGTCGACCTTCTCCGCCAAAACTACTCCGAGGCCGAGCTCCTCTGTCCCTACGACGAATCGGCGGGAGGAGCCGAGCGGGAGTGGTACGAAGTGCTCCTCCGCGAGCATCCGCGGCTGCGCTGCGTAGCGGCTCACTCCGCCCACCACCTGATCCCGCTTCTGACGGCCCGCGGCGCACCGTGCGAAGTCGTGAGCTTTCTGCGGGATCCGGTTCAGCGTTGCGTCTCGCTCTACTTCTTCGTGCGCGAGCTCGGGGCCCGCGGCGAACCGAATCAGGGTGGGCTCGCCGGACGGTTTCTACTGGAACGAAACTGGTCGCTGGCGGACATCTACCAGCACGCCGACGCGCTCTCGGCTTCGCCGGAGCGGCGGATGGTCGCGGCCTTCTTCGATGGTCAGGCGCGGGCGATCTTGGCCCCCTACCGGCATCGGCTGCCGTTCACCCAGGCACCCATCGCGGCAGCGGACGCCGAGCGGCTCGAGCAGGCCATCGCGGAATACGACTTCGGAGTCTGTGAGCAGTACGACGAATCGGTGCTGCGCTGGGCTCGGCGTTTCGGCTGGCGCACGCTCCCCAGCGAGCGCAAGAACGTGGGGGAGTCGCGCCAGCGCGCCGACCCCGTGTCGGAAGAGGTCGCCGACCTCATCCGCTCGTACAACCGAGTGGACGTCGATCTGCATGCGAGGGCGAGCGCGCGAGCAGGCTTCCGCCCGGCGCCTTGAGCGCTACACTCCGGGTCCGACATGCGCGTCGCATTCGTCGAAGACGTCCTCAGGTTCTCCATCCCGCTCGGCATCACGTCCATCGCGGCGTGCTTGCGCCAAGCCGGACACCCGGTGGCCGTGTTCGTGGTCGACGGAAAGCTCGCCCGGACCCTCGACCGTTTGGGCGAGTTTCGTCCCGACGCCGTGGCATTCAGCGTGCTTTCCGGCAGCCACCGGAGCTACGCGGCCATCGCGGCCGCAGTGCGCGCGCGCCTCGACGTTCCCCTGATCTGGGGCGGACCCCACGCGACGTTCTTTCCCGAGCTGGTCCGGGAACCCTTCGCCGACGCCGTCTGCGTGGGGGAGGGCGAAGAAGCCATGGTGGCGCTCGCCGACGCGTTCGACGGCGCGCTCCCCACGTCCGTACGGAACTTCCACGTGAAGAAGGCGGGTGTGGTCCACGAGAACCCGGTGGCCCCGCGTCTGCGCAAGCTCGACGACTTCCCCTGGCCGGCGCGTGACCTCTACTACTCGCAATTTCCGCTGCTCTACCGTCACGGCATCAAGCACTTCTTGGCGCACCGGGGCTGTCCCTATCAGTGCACGTATTGCTTCAACGCCGGCTACAATCGCATCTACCGCGAGCAAGCCGGCGACAAAAAGGTGATGGCGTCGCGCAGCCCCGATTCCATCGTCGACGAGATCCTGTGGACTCGGTCGCGGGTCCCGCTCCGAATGGCTGCCTTCGTGGACGACGTGTTCACCCTCGATCGGCGCTGGACATTGGCTTTCGCCGAGACCTATGCGAGGCGCTGTCGCCTGCCGTTCAGCATCAACGCGCGGTTCGACAACGTCGATGGCGAGGTCGTCGCAGCGCTCTCCGATGCCGGGCTCCGACTCGTCTACGCCGGCGTCGAAGCCGGGAGCGAGCGCGTGCGAAATCGCGTCATGAAGCGCCGCATGAGCGAGTCGGCCATGTACGACGCGGCGGCGCTCTACCGAAAGCATGGGGTGAAGCTCATCACGGAGAACGTGCTCGGCGCGCCCGGCGAGACCTTCTCCGAAGCCTTGGAGACTCTGCGCGTGAACCAACGCATCCGGCCGGAGCTCGCCAACGCCTCGATCTTCACTCCCTATCCGAAGCTCGAGATGACCGAATACGCCATCCAGAAGGGCTACTTCGATGGCAACTTCGATCGCTTGAACGACAATTACTACCACGGGTCGGTGCTGCGCTTCGACGACGAGGCGGATGCGACGCGCGTGGTGAACCTGCGCTGCTTCTTCAGCCTGCTCAGCCGCCGCCCCGGGCTCGAGCCCCTGCTCGCGCCGCTCCTCGAGCTGCCGCCGAACGCCGTCTTCCGCTGGGTCGGCGACCTGATCGATGGCCATGCCCTGGAACGCTGTCTGCCCTATCGCATGTCGCCCGGGGACTTCGTGCGCACCTTGCGCCACTTCTTGACGAGCTACCGCACGAGCTCGAGCCTCGCGTCGACGCTCGAGGCACGTCACTCGGTCGTCGGAGCCTCGTGAAGCCGCCGAGTCTGGGCGAATGCCACCTCTGGCACGCCTCCGAGAGCGCAGGGCTGTCCGAGGCGCGACAGCGGCGCCTGCTCGGCTGGCTCACCCGCGACGAGCTGGCGCGGCATCGGGCATTTCGTTTCGAGCGTCACCGCGACCAGTTCCTGCTGACGCGCGCCCTCGTGCGCGCGGCGCTCAGCAGCTACGTGGGCCTCCTCCCCGAGCGCTGGCGCTTCACGCTGGGCGCCCACGGCAAGCCTCGTCTCGCCACGGACACGCCGTTCCCCCTCGACTTCAACCTGTCGAACACCGACGGGCTCGTGGTGTGTGCGGTCACTGCTGGAACGGAGGTCGGCGTCGATGTCGAAGACAGCGAGCGGCCCGGAGAGACCTCGTCCGTCGCGTCGCGTTACTTCTCCGAGCGCGAGGTGAGGGACTTGTTTGCGCTCCCGTCCGAGCAGCAGCGGGCGCGCTTCTTCGAGTACTGGACGCTCAAGGAGTCGTACATCAAAGCTCGGGGCCTCGGCCTCGCGCTCCCGCTGGAACAGTTCTCGTTCGTCCTCGACGCCGCGGCCATCCGCGTCGTCTTCGACCCACGTCTGGGCGACGACGAGAACGCGTGGTGGTTCCACTCGTCGACTCCGAGTCCTCGGCACACGCTCGCCATCGCAGTCCGTCGAAAGGAGGCCGTCGAGGTCGTCTGGCACGAGGCGTCGCCGGGCGAGGATTGACACTGGGAGAAACCCACGCATCATTCGACCATGTCCGGCCGACGTCCCGCGGATGCTTGGGACACGCAGTCCACTCGTACGCCCGCAGACGCGGCGCTCGGGCTCTGGCAAGAGCTCAGCGGCTGGGCACGACGTTCGGGTTCCGCTGCTCGCGACGACTACTACGAGCTGGTGGACCGCACGCGTGAGTCCGTCGAGCGTTTGCGCCGAGGCTACGGTGCGCTTGCCAGCGCGACCCGCAGCGGAGCCGAGGCCAGGGCCGCGGCCAAGTCCCTGGTCCAACGCGGAGCCAAGACCGCCGTCGAGCGCTGGTACACGGCCATCCAGATGCCCAACCAGGGCTGGTCCATGCTCTGGATCATCGACTACGTGTGCACGCTGAAGTGCGTCTACTGCGGCAACGCCGACGTGACGATCTCGAGCACCAACGCCGACTCGCGCAAGGCTGCACTCGACATCATCTGTACCAAGCAGCCAGGGTACCTGACGATCAGCGGGGGTGAGCCCGTGCTGATCCCGGATCTCGAGGAGCTTCTGGCCGAGCTGGCGCGACGCGTGCCGAACATGGCCATCACGCTGAACTCGAGCCTGATCGTCAAAGACGTAGACATCTATCAGCGCCTGATCCCGTTCCTCAAGACCCTCTACATCTCGCTCGACGGCGCTGGTGAAACCAACAAGGCCCAGCGAGGTGTGAGCGGCGACCTGGTGCTGAAGCGCATCCGCTACCTCTTCCCGCACGCCAAGCGCCACGGGGTCAACGTCTTCGTGAACGCCGTGATCACCATCCACAACTACGACAAGTTGGTCGAGTTGTTCGAGGCGCTCGATGCCATCAGTCCCGAAATTTCGCTGGGCTTCGCTCCCATCGTCCCGTTCGACGATCCGCTGTCGATTTTCGGCGACCCCGACAAGCTCGAGGTGTTCTATCGGCAGTACAACCAGCTCCGTGAGCGCCACGGCGAGGCGCGGGTTCAGCTGAACGGCTATCCCAAGAGCAGCGTCCACTGCTACTCGCAGTACCTCGACGCCTTCGTGTACCCCGAAGGTCATCTGAAGTCGTGCGCGGAGAAGAAGTTCTCCCACGACTTCGACTTGCCTTTCTTTCTGAACTACGTGCGCAAGAACTGGAACACGGACTACGTCAACATCGCGAAGTTCGCCGCGAGCTTCGCGCTGCGAAAGCCTTCGGCCATTTGTTTCCAGCCCTGCAATACCTCGGCTCGCGTGAACCAGATCATCTACGAAGACCGCGACTACCAGCGGGCCCTGTTCGCGCCGGCGACCTCCCCGTCGGACGTGCTCGCCGGCAGCTTCTCTTTCTTCAAGTACGACTTGATGCGGCGCAAGCTCGTCGACAAGTTCTTCACCGCGGATTCGGCCGCTTGGTTCTTCGAAGGCACCCACGCGCAAGAACTCGCCGAATTCATGGGCGGCTACGACTACCACGAAGTCCTCTACGTCCAGAACCTGCCCGTCGGGCGCGTTCGCTACCGCGTCGTCGACCAAGGCCGACTGCACATGACCGTCAAGCCGTACTTCCGCGCGGGCCGGCGCGTCTTCGACCGCTTCCCGATCTACACGCTGGTGAACGTGGGTGGAGCGTGGAAGATCAAGCTGGACGCCCTGCTGCCCGAGCGAAAGAAAGAGCCGGAGAAGGTCCGATTGGCGCTCGTGGCGGGTTGACTCGACTGCCGTCGAAGAATCGACGACGTCGACGGACGTTCACTTCTCGAACACGACGTCCTCGATGACCAGCGCGTCGATTCCGCTCGTCACGTAGACGGCGAGCGCGTCTTCGACGCTGTGCAGGATGGGTTTCCCCATCACGTTGAAGCTCGTGTTGATGACGAGCGGCACCCCGGTGAGACGATGAAACTCGGCGAGCAGCTCGTGAAATCGAGGGTTTCGCTCGGCGGTCACCGACTGGAGACGCCCGCTGCCGTCCACGTGAATCGCCCCGGGAATGCGCTCTTGTACCCCTTCGCGCAGCACGAGCGTGCGTTCCATGTACGGCGAGTCTTGATAGTCCTCGAAGTACTCCGGACCGTACTCGTGGAGGATCGCGGGAGCGAAGGGCCGGAACTCCTCGCGGAACTTCACCCGCGCGTTCAGAACGTCCTTGATGTTGGCGACGCGTGGGTCGGCGAGGATCGAGCGATTGCCGAGGGCGCGGGGACCGAACTCGGCTCGACCCTGCACCCAACCCACGATCTTGCCTTGGGCGAGGAGCTCGGCGGCCCGGCGCGTCACGGGCACGCCCTCGGGGTTCCCCAGGCGAAGCCCGCTCACCTCGCGGCTCCGGTTCAGCGTCTCGCCGTCGAGGCGATCGCCGAGGTACGCAGTCAGGGCGCGACCGGGCGGACGGAATTCGGGGTGATCGCGCTGGAACGCCATCCAGGCCGCGCCGACCGCATTGCCGTCGTCGGCGGGCGCGGAGGGCACGAACAAACTGCGGAACCCGGTTCTGGCAAGGAGCCGGCCGTTCCACGAGGAGTTCAGCGCGCAGCCCCCGGTCAGCACCAGATGCTCGGAAAGCCCCCGCGCGCGGAGGTTCGAGAGCAGCGCCGCGCTCGCGTCCTCGAAGAGCACTTGACCGGTGTGCGCGAGGTCGGCGAAGGCGAGCGGTCCGCGTTCGCTGCCTTTGGAATAGCGGGCCTTCGCCTGTTGCCAGATCGCGTCCTCGTCCTCCCAAGAAGCGTGCGATTCGAGCTCGAGGTCGGAGACGGAAGCGAGCGGTTTCAGCAATGAGTAGAGCTCGGGGTCGAAGCGCCCGTACGCCGCGAGGCCCATCACCTTCCACTCTTCGCCGAGGGCGGCGTCGAAGCCCACGGCGCCACAGAGCGCAGCATAGAAGCGCCCCAGGCTCCCCGGTTTCGGATCACCGACTCTCGCGGAGTCGATCCGGACGAGGCTCGCCCCTTCGAAGCGATAGAAGGCCAAGGAGCCTTCGTCACCGCCGCCGTCGATGACGGCGCACACGGCCTCGTCGTACGGGCTCGCGTAGCAGGCGGCGTAGGCGTGCGTCAGGTGGTGATCCAGAAACAGCGGTTCGGGTGCGGGGCGACCGGCCGGAAGCAGCTGGCAGAGCTCCAGATACGAAATGTCGCGCGCGAGCTTCATGCCCAGGAACGCCCCGGCGGCCGCCGCCGGCTCGAGCTTGCGCGGGTCGCGCTCCAAGCACCAGCCGTCCAGGGCCCGTCCGATCTGGCCGCCGAGTGCCCAAGAGTACGCCACTACGAGCTCGTCCTCCGGCGCGAGCACGGGCCCCAGCGCGCGGTGCACGATGCCTTTGGAGATGGGCACCATGAAGAGCGCTCGTTTGAGTTGCACCGAGCGCTCCGTGGCCTGCGCGTAGACCACGCGGCCCTCGGAATCGACGACCGCGACCGCGGAGTCGTGGTTGCTGCAAGCGATTCCCAGGTAGACGCGTGACATCGGTGGGCTGGCGGCGAATCCTACACCATCCGACTCTCACCAAGTTAGAGTCGGGGCGCCGTGGAGCAGTCGAGTGTGACCGAGAACGGCGAGGAGCGGGCGCCTCTTCGAGAAGCGGTGCAGCTGGACGCGCCGCGAGCTTCGCGCCGCGAGCTCCTGCCCTTCGCACTGGCGCTGTCGGCCGTGCTGGTCTCTGGTCTTCTCTTCGTCGCGTTCCACCTGAAGCGGGAGCGGGTCTTCTACTACTGGGACTACCAGACGCACTACGAGCTCGCGGCCCAGACGACCCGTGCGTTCGGTCAATCGCTCGGTGCGGGCTTGGCGTTCGCGAAGGGAACGCTCGGGAGCGACTACAACGCGCTCTACACCTTGCCGCTCTTGCCATTTTTGGCGGTCTTCGGGGCGACGCGTGCCGTCTACTTGTCCGCGGTCTTCGTCGTCTACCACGTGCCGATCTTCGCGCTCACCGGCGCGTGGCTCGCTCGCCTCTTCCCCGAACGGCGCCCGCTCGCGCTCGGCATCGGCGTCGTGATCGCCGCGTCGCTGCCCAACTACTGGTACATCGTCTTGCGCGGATACCCAGATGTCTGCGGCCTGATGCTGATCGCGCTGGCCGGCCTCTGGCACGTGAGGCGTCCAGCCGGCGCTTGGAATTTGTCGACGTCGCTCGGCGTCGGGCTCGGCGTGGGTGGCGCCATCCTGCTCAGACGTCACTACGCCTACGCCGCCGTGGCGTTCTACCTGGCGCTCGGGTTCGACTCGCTGGCGGTCGCGTGGGCGCTCGGCGACACGCTCCACGTGCGGTGGCGAGCACTCCGCCACCGACTCGAGCACTTGATCGCCGCGGCCGGTGTCACGCTCGGCGCCGTGGCACTGATCGCGCCTGGCTTCTTCGCTCGCGCGAACCAGCTGACGAGTCAACGCTTGTACGCGAGTTGGGAGGAACCCCCGCGTACCATATTGGCCAGCATTCTCTGGACTTCGGGCGTGGCTCCGTTGCTCCTGGCGCTGACGGGTATCGCCTGGTTCTGGAAGCGCAGGCCGGAGCGGCGCTCGGCGCTTCGGTTCTTGGTGACGTACGCCTCGACTTGGACCTTCCTCTGGGTGTTCGTGGTGAGGCAGAACGCCTCGCACTACTGCCACGCCATACCGTTGACGGTCTCCGTCGGCGTCGGGTGCTTGCTCTTGCTGTGCCTCGAGATTCCGCGAAGCAGGGCGCGGGGCCTCGCTGTCTTGGCTGTGTGCGCGCTTTGGGCGCTGGCTTTTGCTCAGGCCGCGTCGCCGTCGAAGGCGCTACGTCGGGTCGCGCGAGTCCCCTTCTTGATGCCGCCGCGCGGTTTTCAGCCACTCGCCGAGCCCGGCTACGACCAGGTAGCCGAGCTCGTGCGCTACCTGAACGAGGTGAGCCCGCCCGGCGGCAAGGTACTCGTAGCGGCTTCCTCGGATGCTCTGAATCACGATCTGCTGCGCTTTGCCTCCGAGACGCTCCTGCACGAAGCTCCGCCGCGATTCACCGTTCTCAGCACGGCGCAAGTCGACTCGGTCGGTGAGCTCACGGACAAGGCACTCTACTCGGCTGATCTGGTGGTCGTGGCGCGCCCTTTCCAGCAGCACCTGCACCGGGACGAGCAGCGGGTGATCAAGGTGCTGCTCGAGGTGTTCAAGTCGGCTTGGCCCGTGTCCAAGGACTTCGAGCGCCTTTCTCCCGAGATCATGATCCCCGTGGACTCCGAGCTGGTGATGGGCGTGCGAGTCTGGCGCCGCATCCGCCCCACCTCGCGGGCTCTGCAAGGACGGACCAGCTACATGATGGCCGAATACGTGGCGGGCAGGACCGTCGCTCAACCCGAGTGGCACCTCGTGACGAGCCTGTTGCGCTCGGAGCTGTCCGCGAATCCGGATGGCACGACCCAGATCGTCGGGCATCCGGCCCGTGGCAGCGAACGCCCGGAGACGGTGTTCGAGTCCGACCCCGTGGACAAGGCCGAGCTCCGGGTTTCCGGCAGTCTCGAGTTCTTCGACAGTCGCTGCATCGGCAGCGAGCTCTTCTTGACCACCGACGCGCCCGACGCGCGCGAGAGCTCCCTCGGCGCTTTCGCACCCGCCGGGGGCGTCGCCAAGCTCGATGCGAAACTGACCGGCGTCTCGGGCCGGCGCCTCCGCCTGATCGTGCGGACTCACCCGTCGGCGCGCGAGGACCACGGGCACTGCACACTCTCCATCGCCGGCCTACGCGTCGATTGAACCGCGAGCGAAGCGAGTCGAGTCGGGCACGCGGGGGCATAACCTCGCGGAAGCGACAGGATATTTCCCTGCGGTCTGTCCGCGGTGCCCGCACTCCGCTTTCGCTCCGGGACGAATGCGGGTAGCGATCGGCGACGTGGTGTCGCCCAAAGTGTCGGTGATCCTGCCCTGCCGTGATCACGGTCGCTTCCTGGGCGAGGCCTTGGCGAGCCTCGATGCCCAGACGCGCCAGGACTTCGAAGTCGTGATCGTCGACGATGGATCGACGGATCCAGACACCATCACGTTCCTCCGGAACCTGTCCCATCCGAAGGTTCGCGTGCGCTCCGTCGCGCCCTCGGGCGTGACTCGTGCGCGGAACCTCGGCATCGCCGAGACGAGCGCTCCGTACCTCTCCTTCTTCGACGCCGACGATCGGATGCACCCGGAATTCCTCGAACGCACGCTCGACGTGCTGGAGGCCAACCCGGGTATCGCGTTCGTCTCGACCTGGGCGCGCCTCTTCGGCGACGAAGAGTGGGAGTGGAAGCCGACCCGTTGCGACTTCCCGCGCTTGCTGCACGAGTGCTCAGTCGCGACGGCCTCGCTGGTGCGTCGTTCCGTCGTCGAAGAGGTAGGAGGCTTCGACGCGGAATGTGAGCTCGGTCACGAGGACTGGGAGCTCTGGCTCTCCATCGTGGAGCGGGGGCACCGAGGGCAGATCTTGCCCCAGATCCTGTTCGACTATCGCCGCGCCGGCGAGTCACGGAGCAGCACCGCCGATCGCATCGGCATCCATCTCGAGCTCTACCGCGATCGGATCCGGAAACACGAGGGAGTCTACCGCAGCGAGTTGTTCGAGCTGCTTTGGCTGAAGGAGTCCGAAGTGCTCGGACCACTCCACACGTCGCTCGCCGCCAAGCGCGCCGAAGTAGCGCGTGAGCTCGAGCCCCGAGTCGAGCTCCTGCGCACCCGCTTGGACGCGGCGCTCCAAAAGCCATGAGTCCGTCCCCCTGCCTGAGCGTCGTTTGGGCCGGCATGGAGCCCGTGGTCGCGTCCCGTTGGCGGACATCCATCGCGAAGAGCACGGCGCGTTCGGTCGAAGCGCTGGAGCTCGACTCGGAGGGCTCCGCCGGACGCCGCCGCAACGCTGCCGCCAGTCGCGCGTGCGGCCGCTACCTGGTCTTCCTGTCCGCGACGGAACCCTGCGTGACGAGCTTCTTCGAGCTCGCCGTGCGCGCGCTCGAGCGCGATCCGAACCTCGCCTTCGTCGCCTCCTGGCACCTCGGCCTGCCGACGGCGCTCGACCGTCCGTTACAGCCGCTCGAGTCCGCGGCGCTCCTCGGGCGACCCTGGTTCGTTCACGTGCCCAGCGTCTTCCGGAGCGAGCTCGTCGCGAGCCTTTCGGGTTTCGACGAGGGGCTTTCGGGCCTAGAGGATCTGGATTTCTGGTTGCGGGCTCTCGCGGCGGGAAAGCGCGGGGGAGCCATCGAAGCTCCCGGGCTCGCCGGCGAGCCGTTGCCGCCGTCGGCTCGACGCACCGATGCGGGTGCTCGCGATGTCGCGCGCGTCCTGTTCGAGCGCCATCGGGAGCTGTTCGAGGCGAACGCCGCCGAGATCGTCCTCGGCAAGGAACGCGTGGTCCAGGAGCTCTTCGGCGCAACCCGCACCGTCGACCTCGCCGCGCACGGCCTCCGGCGCGAAGCCTTGCGCTTGACGAGGTTGCTCGAGCGCGTGGAGCCTGGCTGATGTCCCGGCCGCTCGGCGTGATCTTGGTTTACCACCGTGTCGAGTCGCGGCCACGCGACCCGTTTCGCATGGCGGTCGAGCCGGAGCGCTTCCGGGAGCATCTCGAGGTCGTTTGCAAGAACCATCGCCCGACCGCGCTCGCCGACATCGATCGAGGGAGCTCGGAGCCTGGCAACGTCGCTCTGACCTTCGACGACGGATACGCAAACGTGCTCCACGTGGTTTCGCCGCTCCTGCTCGAGTACGGCGTTCCCGCCACGTTCTTCGTGAACAGCTCGGCGGTGGGCTCGCACGACGAGCGCTTCTGGGATCGGCTGGAACAAGCGGTGTTCGATCCGGAGAGAGAGCGTCTCGAGTTCGAGATCCGCGGGGAGTCGGTCGCTTGGTCCCTCGCCTCGGACGCCGAACGCGAACGAGCCTTTCGCGAAGCTCACGCCCGGCTCATGCACGCTGACGTCGCGGACCGCGAGTCGGTGCTGGGCCGCTTGGCGACCTTCCGCTCGTTCTCGAATCGCGAAGAGCTCCGGTCCCTCGGCGAAGACGAGCTCCGCGAGCTGGCCGGGCGCCCCGGGCACGCCATCGGTGCGCACGGCGAGCATCACTTGTTCCTGCCGGCGCATCCCCTGGAGATGCGCCGTCGCGAGCTCTGGAACGACAAGCGCCAGCTCGAAACCTGGCTCGGTGCGCCGGTCTCTTCGCTTGCGTACGCCTTCGGCGCGAGCGACTCCGAGACCGAAGCTCTGGCACGCGAGCTCGGATTCGATTGTGCGCTCCGCGCAGATCCGCAGCCGGTGACGCGCGAGGCGACGCGGTGGGCCTGGCCGCGGATCGACGCCGCTTCGCTCACGGGCGCCGAGCTCGCACGCGAGCTCCGGCGGCACTTGAATCACGCCGAGTGACGTGGGCACCAACGCTTCCGCTACCCATGCCCCCGATCTTCGTGGAACAATCCGCTCGAGGGACCGCGTGATCGCGCTCAACGACTTCGCTGCGCAATGGCGCGAGATCCGGGCAGACGTGCACCGAGCGGTGGATCGCGTCGGTGAGCGTGGACACTACATCTTGTCCGAAGAGGTCGCTCGGTTCGAGGGCGAGCTCGCCGAGTTCTGGGGCCTCGCGCACGCCGTTGGCTGTGGCAGCGGTCACGACGCCATCGAGCTCGGCCTCGTGGCGCTCGGCCTCGAGACTGGCCAGAAGGTGCTCACCACGCCCCTCAGCTCGTTCGCGACGACGCTCGCCATCGTGCGTGCCGGGGGCGTACCCGTCTTCGTCGACGTGGACGAAGACGGGCTGCTCGACCTCGAGGCGTGCGCGCGGGTGCTCGACCGCGACTCGACCATCCGCTTCCTGGTGCTCGTTCATCTCTACGGGCGAGCCCTGGATACGCGCCAGGTCGCAGCCCTCGCGTCGAGGGTGCACGTCGTGGAGGATGGTGCTCAGGCCATCGGGGCCAGGAGCCAGGGCGAGCCAGTCGGCCTCCGAAGCAGCGCGACCTGCACCAGCTTCTACCCGACGAAGAATCTCGGATGCCTCGGGGACGGTGGCGCGCTCCTCACGCGTGACGCGGCGCTCGCCGCTCGCGTGCGTTCTCTCCGTGACTACGGTCGAGTCGATCGGCACCGCCACGCCGAGCTCGGCATGAACAGCCGCCTCGACGAGCTGCAAGCCGCCATCTTGCGCAGCGTCATGCTGCCGCGCCTCCCGGAGATGAACGCGCGCCGCGCTGCGGTTGCCGCCGCGTATCTGACCCGAATCGAGCACCCGCGGCTCGTGCTGCCCCGGCGTGTTGCGGGCAACGAGCCGGCGTGGCACTTGTTCCCGGTGCGTGTCACGGGCGATAGGGACGCCTTTCGCGCGCACCTGGAAGCAGAAGGAATCGAAAGTGGCATGCACTTCCCGGTGTTGATTCCAGACCAGCCTGCGCTCGCCGAAGCGACGTTCGAAGTCGCCGGCTCCCTCGAGCGCGCGCAGGGTTGGGCGCTCCACCAGGTTTCCCTACCCATTCACCCCCAGTTGAGCGACGACGACGTGAGTCGAGTGGTCAGCGCGTGCAATCGGTGGCGCGCATGAGGTTCGAGGTCCACGAAAAGGCCCTCTGCGAGAGCTCCAACGTGGGCTCGGGCACGCGCATCGGAGCGTTCTCTCACGTGCGTCCAGGCGCTGTCGTCGGGCAGAGCTGTGTGATCGGCGACCAGACGTTCGTGTCCGACGACGTCGTCATCGGCGACCACGTGCGGATCGGCAGTGGCGTCCATCTGTCCGATGGTGTGCGAATCGAAAGCGAAGTCAGCGTCGGCGCCAACGTCGTCTTTTCCGCCGACACTCCGCCGGACGCGGGGAAGCTGCTGGTGACTCGTGTGGGGCGCGGCGCGACACTCGGCTCCAACGCGACGCTGTTGCCCGGCGTCAGCGTGGGCCAGAACGCGCGAGTGGGCGCGGGGGCCGTGGTGATGGCCGACGTCCCCATGAACGCCATCGTCACGGGCAATCCGGCGCGCATCTCGGGCTACGTCGGCGGCGAGCTCGTGGCGGCAGAGGCCGCGCGGCCCACCGACGACAAGGTCAGTGCCACGCGGGTGAAAGGCGTGACGCTGCACCGGATGCGCATGTTCCAAGATCTTCGCGGCAGCCTGTCCGCGGGCGAGTTCGAGCGGGACGTGCCGTTTCCGGCGCAACGCTACTTCTTGGTCTACGACGTGCCGAGCGAAGAGGTGCGCGGTGCCCACGCGCATCGGCGCTGCGAACAGTTCTTGGTGTGCATCCGTGGCTCTTGCAGCGTGATCGTCGACGACGGACACGAGCGCCAAGACATCCACCTCGCGTCGCCGGCCGTGGGCGTCTACCTACCGCCCATGACCTGGTCCACGCAGCACAGGTACTCCGCGGATGCGATCCTGTTGGTGTTCGCGTCGCACTTCTACGACGCAGGGGACTACATCCGAGAGTACGAGCGCTTCTTGTCGCTGATCCGCCGTTCCGACGAGCCAGCGGCCCGCTCGCCCCAGGAGAGCGCGGAAGATCCGGAGTGCCTCGACGCATGACCCCGACGCCCTCGCTGAGCGTCTTCTTCCCTGCATACAACGATCGAGACAGCATCGGCGCTCTGGTCGAGGCTGCGGACCGGACCGCCCGCGAGCTCACCCCGGACTACGAGATCATCGTGGTCGACGACGGCAGCTCGGACGGAACGGCTCAGGTTCTGGAGGAGCTCACTCGGCGGTACGACCGGCTGCGGGTCCTGACCCACCCGCAGAACCGCGGCTACGGCGGCGCGCTCCGGAGCGGCTTTGGCGCGTGCCAAAACGAGCTGGTTTTCTACACCGACGGCGATGGGCAATACGATCCGAGCGAGCTCCGTCGACTGTGGGGGGCGCTCACCGAAGGAGTGGACGTGGTCCAGGGCTACAAGGCGAGGCGCAGCGACCCTCTCTCTCGCGTGGTCACCGGCGCGCTCTACGAGGCCGTCGTCCGACGCGTGTTCCGCCTCGTGGTGCGCGACGTGGACTGCGACTTCCGCCTGATCCGGCGCAGCGTGCTCGACCGAGTCGGGCTCGCCTCGGACTCTGGCGCGATCTGCGTCGAATTCGTGCGCAAGGCCCAGGATGCCGGCGCCCGCTTCGTCGAGGTTCCGGTGCGTCACTACCCGCGCCAGCACGGTCGGAGTCAGGCCTTTCGTCCGCGGCAGATCCTCCACATGTTGCGCGACCTGGCGGCGCTCCGGCGCGAGCTCGCATGACTCCCGCCGAGACCGAGGCCATGTTCGAGGCCGAGGAGCACCACTGGTGGTACGTGGGCATGCGCGAGATCGTGCGCGCGCTGCTCGCGGCCGAAGGTTTGCCGGAGGACGCTCGCTCGACCACCCTGGATGCCGGTTGCGGCACCGGCTTCAATCTGACCGGGTTCGGCCCCCGCGCCATCGGCGTCGATGCGTCGGAGCGGGCGCTCGAGCTGTGCCGTGCTCGTGGTCTCGACAACACGCGGCTAGCCAGTGTCGAAGCGTTGCCCTTCGAAGTCGAGACCTTCGACCGGGTGTTTTCGCTGGACGTCTTGAGTGACGCTGGTGTCCGAGACGACGCGCTCGCGGTGCGAGAGCTCGCGAGGGTACTCAGGCCGGGCGGCTACTTGGTGGTTCGCGTGCCGGCGCTCGAAGCCCTACGCCGCGCTCACGACCGTGCCGTCGAAACTCGGCGCCGGTATACGCGGACGGGACTCTGCCGCCTGCTGGAGCAATCCGGTCTCCACGTGCTTCGCTGCACCTACTGCAACACACTGCTCTTGCCCTTGGTCGCGGCGCGTGCAGTTTCCGATCGCGTTCAGCGCGGGCCCGCACGCTCGGACCTCGGAGCTTCGCCCAGGATCGTCGGGCGAGCGCTCGCCACGTGTCTGAGACTCGAGGCAAGTCTGCTCGCGCGCTGGGATTTCCCCCTCGGGACGAGCCTCGTCGCCATCGCGGTGAAGCGCCGCGTTTCGGCTCTCGCCTAGGCCGTCGCGCCTGCCCGCGGAATTTTCTGCCGCTGCGCGGGCTCGGCACGCTAAGAACGAAGCGATGCTCTCCGAGAGCCCGCGCGTCCTCGCGATCATCGCGGCTTACAACGAGGCCGACGTGATTGCTCAGGTCATCGGCGATCTCGTGGAGCAGCAGGTGTCCGTCTATCTCATCGACCACCGTTCCACCGACGGAACGGTCGAGGAGGCGTCGCGCTTCTTGGGCCGTGGGCTCGTGGCCATCGAGCGCTTCCCTGACGAAAGCGGGTTTCCTCCCGAGGATGGCGAACGTTTCGCGTGGGAGGCGATCCTGCGGCGAAAGGAGCAGCTCGCCGCAACGCTCGCTTACGACTGGGTGATCCATGCCGACGCAGACGAGCTCCGCGAGAGCCCTTGGCCCGGCGTGCCCCTCGGTCCAGCCGTCGGCGCCGTCGATCGCCTCGGCTACAACGCCATCGACTTCGCGCTCTTCCAGTTTCGTCCGGTGCACGACGACTTCGTGCCGGGAGGCGACCTCCGGTCCGCCTTCACCCACTACGAATTGCCGAGGCACTTCGACATCCTCCAGGTGAAGTGCTGGAAGAACACCGGTCCCGTGGCGCTGGTGCCATCCGGCGGTCATGAAGCGGCGTTCGATGGACGCAACATCTTCCCGCTGCGCTTCGTGCTCCGTCACTACCCGATTCGGAGTCAATCCCATGGCATGCGCAAGGTGTTTCGCGAACGTTGTCCGCGCTTCATCGAAAGCGAACACGGGCGCTGGCACCTCCAGTACGACGACATCACGCCGGAGACGAACTTCATCCGGTCTCCGGACGAGCTCATCGCTTGGGACCCGTGGGCCGTTCGCGCCGAGCTCGCGATTCGCAACCGCTGGGTGGAGAGCCTCGAGACCGAAGTCGAGCGATTGCGAGCCGAGTTGTCTCGGCGCTGAGACGCGGCGCTCAGCTCCGCGCCGTGCGATAGAGCTCGAGCTGCTGGTCGGCCGTGTGGGCGAGGGCCGGCGGCGGACCCATGCGGCTCCGCAGTTCGTCCCAAGCTTCGTTCCCACGCGAGACTTTGGCCATCAAGGTCGCGAGCGCCGCGGCGTTGCCGACCGCGAAGTGGTGCCCATCGAGCCCATCCCGGACTTTCTCGGCCATGCCCCCGATGTCGCTGCACAAGATCGGGCGCCCGTTGCCGAGCGCTTCTTCGATCACGACGGGTGAGTTCTCCCACCACGTGGAAGGCACGATGACCCAGTCGATTTCGGCCATCAGCCCGCGGAGCTCGCGCGACTCGTAGGGGCCGAAGTACTTCACTTCGCCGTCGAGCTCGTCGAGCTTTCGACGCAACACTTCGTCGAAGGCGGGGTCGTGCCCGAGCAGCGTGGAGCCGTGGATCTCGAGCTGGATGCGCTTCTTTTCCTTGGCGGACAAGCGTTGCCAGGCCTCGAGCAGGACGAGCACGCCCTTGAAGCGGTTGATTTGACCAAAATACGCGAAGCGATTCCGCGTTTCGCCGGCGGCGAGCTCGCGCGGAGGGAGCGGCTCGCGTTTCGGTTGTCCGTATTCGATGAAGCGGATGCGTTCGGCCGGGATGCCCCATTCCACATAGCGCTCGAGCAGGAAGCGACTCGGTGCGATGAATGCGTCCACGTCTTCCAAGAACGCCTCGAAGTAGCGTTTGCGCAGGAAGAAGTCGGCGGCAGACCGCTCCGGGAAGCAGCGCGCACAGTCGTCGGGCGCGGAGCGATAGCAGAGCTCGTAGCTCTTGGTCTTCACCATCTGGCCTTGGTGGTGGCAGAGCAACAGGTATTCGTGCAGCGTGAGCACGATTTTGGCGTCGGGCAGCGTCCGCCTCGCCTCGTGGATGAGCTCGATGCCGAGGTGCAGGTAGTGGTGGAAGTGCACGACGGTGGGGCGCAGCCGGAGCAGAAGCTCCCGAAAATCCTTGAACACGTGTCGCGCGTCTGCGCTGCGGAACACGAAGTAGTCCGACATCGACGTGTGGAACGAGAGCTCGCGGAGCGAGTGCCCCGCGGAAAACGCGGTGCCACCGTGGGACGGGGCGCTGCTCCGGGCGAGCAGCGTCGCGTCGAGGCCGCGCGCGCGATATTCGTCGAACAGCAGCTTGGCCACCATCTCTGCACCGCCTCTGGACACGGTGGGGTGGCCGTGGGCCACGAGCAGGATGCGGTCTTCGCTCATGTGCGCCTCGCTCGCACCGAGGCCTCGATCTCCGAGGCCCAGCGGCGGCCGTGGCGCCAAGCGTTGTACAAGGTCACCATCGTTCGCCACGACCCACTCCCTGCGAGGCTCTGCGACTGGCGTTCGAGGTGGTAGAGCGTCACGTCACGAACCACGTAGCTCGCGCGCCCGCGGGCAGCGGCTCGCAAACACAGGTCGCTGTCTTCGTAGTCCCCGACGATGTAGCCCTCGTCGAGTCCGCCGAGCTCTTGGAAGAACGCGCGCGCGATCACGGCACACGCGGCCGTCACGGCGGGCACGCGCTCGACCCGTGGTCCGCGCACCAGGTGGGCCGGGATGCCTTTCCCCGGGTGATCGTTCAGCCACAGCGTCGGCCAGGTTGGATCCCGGCGGAAGGCGATGCCGTCGTGCTGCACCGTGCCGTCGTGGAAGAGCAGGCGAGGTCCGACGAGCCCGGCGTCGGGCAAGGCCTCGAGCTCGCGCTCCAGCCGGTCCAGCCAGCCGCGCTCTTTGGGCAAGACGTCCGAGTTCAAGAGCACGAGGTAGCGGCCGCTCGACTGGGCGGCACCCAGGTTGATGGCGCCGGCGAAGCCGCGGTTTCGACCCGTGTCGACCAACATCAGTGGGATCTCGAGCAGCTCGTGCAGCGTGCGCGCGAAGCCCAGCGCATGCTCGGTCAGGCGCGGATCGTCGATGACGTAGACGATCTCGGTCTCGGCCAGATCCGGATCTCGGGCGAGCTCGTTCAGCTGGTAGAGCATGAAGTCCGCGCGGCCGAACAGCGGGATGACCAGCGATCGCTTGGGACTCGCGGGTAGCTGCCCGAAGCGATACACCTCCACCTCTCCCGGTGCGGGCGGCGCCGGCTGGTAGCCGGCTTCGATGGCGGGGGCGATGTGCGCTTCGAGCAGCTCCACCACGCGGGCGCCGCTCGGATCGACGGGGCTCAAGAGGTCGGTGCTCAGGCGCACCGCGTCCCGCGACAGTGGGAGGAGGTCGACGGGTACGGAGATTACCGCCGCGCGGGTTTCGATGAGCAGCTCGGCGTGCGCGCTCCCCGCTGGCGCCTGCACCGGAGCGAAGCAGACGAAGCCCCAGTCGCCGCCGGCGCCGAGCCGAACGTCGATGGCGCGATCGACGTCGGGCCGCGGAAGGCGCCCGAGTTCGAGCAGCACGTCTTCACTGGACGCGTTCGCGACCCGGACCCGAAGCCCCTTCAGGCTGGCCTCCGGATCGAACAGCCAACCCTGTAGGAACACGCCTCGGGTTCCCACCAAGAACGCTCGCTCGACGTTGAGGCGGACCGAGCCGAGATCGATGGCTCCCACGCCCAAGACCGAAGTCGCGAGCCGGATGGCCGCCTGCCGATCGCGGTCGGCGTAGCCACGGATGGACGCAGTGAACTTCTCGCCTTTCTCGCGGGCGGTCGCCGTCAGGCCGAGCTCGGCCTCGCCCTGGCTGCCGTGCACGCGCAGGGTGAGCTCGGCGTCGCTGCGGAGAGACTGGGCCAAGTCGGCTCGGAGTACGAACCCGATTCGTGCATCTGGCTCGCCGCCGTAGCGGGCGGTCACGTCGGGTCGGCTTCCGCGCACGATGGTGAGAGACGTGAGCGCGACCTCGCTGCCGTCGGCCCAAAGCTCGAGCTCGAGGGTCGCGCCGAGGTCGTGGACCCAGCCCGCGATCAAGAGCTCGTCGCCCTGAAACGAGCCCCAGTAGTCGATGTGCGCGTGGAGCTTTCTCGGGCTCCCGAAAGAGCGCAGCGTGCGGCGCGCTTCAGCCAGGTTCATGGTGGTTTCGAGCGAGAAAGAGCCCGCGCGGGCAACAGGCGAAGGCCAGCATCATCCGCCGGAATCTCGACAGGATCAAGCCGATACCATGGGACTTTCCCGGCGTGTTAGCGTGCCCGTCGGGCCCAGTTTCGATGCGCGTCGTGCGAGCTCCGCTCTCCGCTGTCTACGGCGTACTCGGACTCTCTCGCGCGCTGCTGCACGCGCATGCGTGGTACACGCTGGGGATCTGGGGTGCGTCGCTGATCTTCGGCCGCGAGCGCCCGCGCGCACCTGCAACCACTCCCGAAGAGGCTCCGCGGATCGCCGTCCTCGTGGTCGCGCATGACGAGGCGCCGGTGATCGAAGCCAGCGTACGGAGCCTCTCCAACCAACGCTACCCGGCCGAGCGCTTCGAGGTGTTCGTGGTGGCCGACAACTGCTCGGACGACACGGCCCGCCGCGCCGAAGCGGCGGGCGCTCGGGTGATCGTCAGGCACTCGGGCGGCGCGCGTGGCAAGCCCGCCGCGGTCGCCTTCGGCGTCGCGGAGGTCAGCGCGCGTGGGGCGTGGGATGCCATCGCGGTCTTCGACGCGGACAATGTCGCCGATGCGGACTTCCTGCCCGCGGTTGCCGCCCGGCTACGGGCGGGCGAGCGCGTGGTGCAGGGGTTCGTCGACGCCAAGAATCCGGACGCTTCGTGGGTGTCGGGCTTCGGCGCCATCGGGTTCTGGGTCATCGACGGCTTGGTGGAGCGCCCGCGGGAACGGCTCGGTCTTTCGGCAGCTTTGATGGGCACTGGCTACGCCGCCGAGCCCGAGCTCTTTGCGACGCTCCTGGCACCCGAGAACGCGTTGGCCGACGACTTGGAGGCGAGCGCGCGGCTCGCCCTGAGTCGCGTGCGCGTGGCGTACGAGCCCCAGGCGCGCACGCTCGACGAGCGCCCGGTTGCGATGAATGCGTCGGTGCAGCAACGCAGGCGCTGGATGCAGGGGCGCTGGGCAACGGCCGAGCGCTGGCTTCCCACCTTGCTCGCGGCGTCGCTGTCGCCTGGGCAGACCGTCCTCGACCGGTTGAACACACTCGACGTGGCCGTTCGGCTCCTGTCTCCGTCGCTCTTGTTCACCGCCGTCACGCTCGGCGCGTCGTCCAGCGCCGAGCTCGCGCTTCGCGCTGCATTGGGCGATGGCGGTGGAGACTCCGCCCGCCGCGGGCTTCGGCTCGCGTTCGTGTATTTCCTCTCGGCCGTCCCCGCCGTCGCGCGCCACGCCCGAGGCCCCGGCATCTGGCTGCTCTATGCCCTGCAGCCCGGATTCGTCCTGCGCAGCATCCCCATCGCGATTTACGGCTTCGTTCGCCGTCGGAGCTCGACCTGGGCACACACCAAGCATGGCGTGGAAGGGGCGTAGATGGCGCGTAGGGCTCGTGCGTGCGTCGCGCTCTTGTGCATCTGCCCGCCGTTCTTCGCTGGCTGCGTGTGCGACGGCCGCTCGGCTCCTAAGCCCGAGCCCAAGCGCTCGTCGGAGCTCGCGTCCTGGGAATTCGCTCGCGTCGAAGGGCCGGCGAGCTACGAGCTGTGGCCGGCGCCTCAGGGCGGGCCGACGCGGCACCAGCGTCACGTCGTCGCTCACGCGCAGGGCGTCGAATTGGTGGTGACCACCGTGGGACGCGATCCGAACCTGTCGTGGGCGTTCGAGACGCCGCTCCGCGCCGCCGTGCTCGCGCTCGAGCTCGACAGCGACCGGGCGGGCACGCTCCAGCTGTTCTTCACGTCACCCGAGTGCAAGGTCTTCGAAGAGCGGTGCAGCATTGCGCAAGAACTCCGGACGGGGAGCCAGCGCGTCGAGTTCGTGCTCGATCCCGAGCAGCCGCTGCATGGCGTACGTGTGGATTTCCCCGAGACGCCGGGCACCAATCTGGTGCTGCGCCGGGTGCGCTTCGGCGATCGACCCGAGCTCCGCGCGTTGCCGAGCGCGCTCGAGGAGCACACCCAGGTCAGCGTCACGCGGGACGGGCTCGACGTGAAGGCAGGCTCCTCGGATCCATGGCTCGCGTTCCCGACACCGTGGCTCGTGAACGCCGACGTCGGAGCCGTCGAAGTCGAGCTCGGTGCGCCGCCAGGAGCGCTGCCCCAGCTCTACTGGCAGAGCGCCGGGGCGGTGGGGTTCTCCGAAGCGAGCCAGACGCGCCTCACACCCGTGCCCGGGCGCCCCGACACGTTCGTCGCGTCGCTGGCAGGGGTCGCTGGCTTCCGCGGTCCGATCCGCGCTCTGCGTCTCGACCCGGGCGAGGCGCCCGGCAGCTACGTCCTCCGGCGCATCACGTTGCTCCGGCCGAGCGGGAAGTGAAGGTCGAGGTGGCGCGGCTTCGAGTCTTGATCATCGCCGACCGCACGGACGCCCCGTTTCGCTATCGGTGCATCCACGCTGCGCTGCAGCTTCGCGCCGCGGGTGCACTCGCCAACGTCGTCTCGCTGTCGGAACCCGAGCTTCCGCTGGCCGTCGCTCGCTACTCGGTGATCGTGGCGTTCCGCTTGCGCTGGGACGAGCGAGTCGAGCGCGTGGTCGGCGCGGCACGTCGTGCGGGCGTTCCGCTGATCTTCGACTGCGACGACCTGATCTTCGACGAGCGGGCCGTGCCGCTCCTGCCTTTCGTGCGCGAGGATGCTGACGCACGCGCCAAGTACAGCGAAGAGGTCCGCGCCGTCGAACGCACATTCCGAGCGTGCGATGCGTTCGTCGGCAGTACTCCGGCCCTGGCCGACTGGGCGGCTCGCGCGGGCAAGCCCTCTCACGTGCATCCGAACGTGGTTCCGGACGAGTACTTCGCCCTCGCCCCGCGGCTGGCGAGCCGCGAGCGGAGTGGTCCGACCATCGGCTACTTCGCCGGCTCCAACACCCACGATCTGGATTTCGGAGTGGCCGTGCCGGCGCTGCGGAGAGTGCTCGAGACCCAGCCGGGCGCGCGCCTGATTCTCGGCGGATTCTTGGATGCCGGGGTGGCGCTCTCGGGCGTCGAGCAGCGCGTCGTGCGCCTGCCGTTCTTGAGCCATCGAACGCTGCCCATCGCCTACGCCGCGTGCGACGTGACCATCGCGCCCATCGCCGAGATCAACGCGTTCACGGATGGGAAGAGCGCTCTCAAGTTCTTCGAACCCGGAGCGCTCGGCATCCCCGTGGTCGCGACGCCCATCGCCGCCATGCGTGCTGCCATCGTGCATGGCGAATCGGGCTTCTTGGCCGACGACGAACGGGCGTGGGTCGTGGCGCTGGAACTCGCTCTGGAGAGCGGCGTCGGGCGCCGCGTCGGCGGAGCTGCTGCGCTGTCGGTTGCCCAAGAGCACTCGAGCCGGGCGGTGGCCGGGCGCCTGTCGGCGTTGCTCGGGAGCCTGGCGGTGCGGGCCATCGGACCCGAGCCGCCGCTGCTCCCGCTCCACGTGCCCGACCTCGACGGGCGCACCGACCTCGTCACTCGCGCGCTTTCCCCGGCGCGCCGCTTCGCGGAGCGCTCGCGCTTGCGTGCGGCGCTCGACCGCCCCGTGACTTTCGCCCCGAGCCCCACCGAAGTCCAGGCGTCGATCGAGAGCGCTCTGGCCGGCGTCACGGTCGAGGGAACCCAGGTCTTGATCGCAGGCTCGCCACGACGGAGCGGTTGGTACCCGGCCTCGGACATCGAAGACGCCCTG
>Ga0268298_10001731_pt1 | contig 25027 bp, 21 predicted proteins | sample WWTPWeurt_MetaG_FD_194462 | JGI IMG/M metagenome (GOLD analysis project Ga0268298, IMG submission 194462) | Activated sludge microbial communities from WWTP in Nijmegen, Gelderland, Netherland - WWTP Weurt | ecosystem: Engineered > WWTP > Aerobic digester > Activated sludge | place...
AACAGCGGCAGCCGGGTGGCGGGCGACACGTTCATCTCGCCGCGCAGGTTGCGGCATGCGTCCACCAGCGCCTTGAGCTTGGCGACATGCGCCTCGGCGGACGGGTCGATGCGCTCGGGCTGGCTGACGGGGTAGGCCGCAATGGCCACCGACTCACCCTCGCGCCCCGCCACGGGCGCCACCTTCTGCCAGAGTTCCTCGGTGATGAACGGAATGATCGGGTGCGCCAGGCGCAGGATGGTCTCCAGCGTGCGGATCAGCGTGCGGCGCGTGCCGCGCTGCTGCTCGGCGTTGCCGGTGTTGATCTGCACCTTGGCGATTTCCAGGTACCAGTCGCAGAACTCGTTCCAGACGAAGTCGTAAAGCGTGTTGGCCACGTTGTCCAGGCGGTACTCGGCAAAGCCCTTGGCGACTTCGGCCTCCACGCGCTGCAACTGCGAGACGATCCAGCGGTCAGCCTGGGAGAAGTCGAGGTAGCCACCGCCCGGCACGCACGCGTCGGCGCCGTGCTCGTTCAGGCCGCAGTCCTGCCCCTCGCAGTTCATCAGTGTGAAGCGCGTGGCGTTCCAAAGTTTGTTGCAGAAATTGCGGTAGCCCTCGCAGCGCTTGCTGTCGAAGTTGATGCTGCGGCCCAGCGAGGCCAGCGCGGCAAAGGTGAAGCGCAGCGCGTCGGCGCCATAGGCCGGAATGCCCTCGGGGAACTCTTTTTCGGTGTTCTTGCGCACCTGCGGTGCGGTCTCGGGCTTGCGCAGGCCTTCCGAACGTTTGGCCAGCAGAGGTTCGAGCGAAATGCCGTCGATCAGGTCCACCGGGTCGAGCACGTTGCCCTCGGACTTGCTCATCTTCTTGCCCTGCGCGTCGCGCACCAGGCCGTGGATATAGACGTGCTTGAACGGGACGCGGCCGGTGAAATGCGTCGTCATCATGATCATCCGGGCGACCCAGAAAAAGATGATGTCGTAGCCGGTGACCAGCACGGTGCTGGGCAGGTAGAGGTCGTAGTCCTGCGTTTTTTCAGGCCAGCCCATGGTGCTGAACGGCACCAGCGCGGACGAATACCAGGTGTCCAGCACGTCCTCGTCGCGGCGCAGCAATGGAACGCCTTTCAGCCGTGCTGAAAGTGCTTTAATTTCAAAAGCCTCGCCTTGTGCGATGTATTTCTGGATGGCTTCCGCTTCGTCACGCGCGACATAGACCTTGCCGTCTTCGTCGTACCAGGCCGGAATCTGATGGCCCCACCAGAGCTGGCGGCTGATGCACCAGTCCTGAATGTTGTTCATCCACTGGTCGTAGGTGTTGACCCAGTTTTCGGGCACGAACTTCACCTCGCCGGACTTCACCGCGTCGATGGCCTTCTGGGTGATGCTCTTGCCCGTTGGGTCGATATCGCTTACCTTGGTCATCGCCACGAACCACTGGTCGGTCAGCATGGGCTCGATCACCTGGCTCGTGCGGGCACAGCGCGGCACCATCAGCTTGTGCTTCTTCACTTCGACCAGCGCGCCCAGCGCCTCCAGGTCCGCCACGACCTTCTTGCGGGCCACGAAGCGGTCCAGCCCCTGGTAGGCGGCGGGGGCCTCGCTGTTGATCTTGGCGTCCAGCGTCAGCACGCCGATCATCGGCAGCTTGTGGCGCTGGCCGACGGCGTAGTCGTTCTGGTCGTGCGCGGGCGTGACCTTCACCACGCCGGTGCCGAAGGTCTTGTCTACGTAGTCGTCCGCAATCACCGGAATCTCGCGATCGCACAGCGGCAGTTTCACCATCCGGCCGATCAGGTGCGTGTAGCGCTCGTCTTCCGGGTGCACCATCACGGCCACGTCGCCCAGCATGGTTTCCGGCCGGGTGGTGGCCACGGTCAGCGCGCCGGATCCATCGGCCAGTGGGTAGGCGATGTGCCACAGGAATCCGTCTTCCTCTTCGCTCTCCACCTCCAGGTCACTCACCGCGCTTTGCAGGACCGGGTCCCAGTTCACCAGGCGCTTGCCGCGGTAGATCAGGCCCTGCTCGTAGAGCTGCACGAAGGTCTCCGTCACCGTCTTGGACAGTTTCGGATCCATGGTGAAGTACTCGCGGCTCCAGTCCACGGTGTCACCCATACGGCGCATCTGCGTGGTGATGGTGTTGCCGCTCTTCTCTTTCCACTCCCAGACCTTGGCGACGAAGTTCTTGCGGGCCTCGGCAGGTGTCGGCCCCATGTCGTGCCGGCTGATGCCTTGCGCCTGCAGTTGTCGCTCCACCACGATCTGCGTGGCGATGCCGGCATGGTCGGTGCCCGGAATCCAGGCGGTGTTGAAGCCGGCCATGCGGTGGTAGCGCGTCAGGCTGTCCATGATGGTCTGGTTGAACGCATGGCCCATGTGCAGCGTGCCCGTCACGTTGGGCGGCGGCAGCTGGATGGCAAATGAGGGCGCACCTTCTTTGGGTGCGTGGCTGCCCCGGAAGCCGGCCACGCCGTATCCGCGCCGCTCCCATTCGGGCCCCCAATTGGCTTCGAGCGCGGCAGGCTCGAACGATTTGGACAGGGAAGACAGGCCGGGCTGCTGGACGGAGTCGCTCATGGGTACTGTGTTTCTGAATGAACAACGGCATCCTTAGGGATGCCGTTGCACCACCTGGCGTGGCGGGGTGAAGAGTACCGCGATTTTACGCGATCGACGCCCGCGCCTTCAGGCCCGTGGGGTTGCGCGCCGGATGATGGCGGCGCAGTCCACGCCACGGGGCAGCGTGCCGTAGTTGCGGTGGCCGCCGTCCGCCAGGCGCGATGCGCAGAAGGCATCCGCCACAGCGGCAGGCCCGTGTTGCACCAGCAGGGCCGCCTGGATGGCCAGCGCCATGCGGTCCACCACGCTGCGGGCGCGGTAGTCCATGTCGCCCCGCTCGCTGAACTCCCGTTTCAGCGCGGTGACCCATGCGTCAAGGGCACCATTGGCGCCGCGGGCCCGGTCTACCTCACGGAAGAAGGCCTCCACCACGGCGGGGGTCTTCTGCATCGCCCGCAGCACGTCCAGGCACTGGACGTTGCCACTGCCCTCCCAGATGGCGTTGACGGGCGACTCGCGGAACAGGCGCGGGAACGGGCTGTCTTCCATCACGCCGCTTCCGCCGATGCATTCCATCGACTCGTACGCATGGTTGGGGGTGCGTTTGCAGATCCAGTACTTGCCCACCGCGGTGACCAGACGGACCAGCAGGTCTTCATGCGGGTCGGCGCGGTGGTCCATGGCGCGGGCCATGCGCATCGTCAGTGCCAGAGAGCCTTCGTGCTCCAGCACGAGGTCGGCCAGCACGTTCTGCATCAGTGGCTGCTGGTTCAGCACATTGCCGAAGGCCGAGCGGATGGAGCAGTGGTGCAGGGCCTGCGCCACGGCCGCCCGCTGGCCGGCGGCGGAGCCGATCATGCAGTCGAAGCGGGTCATGGCCACCATCTCGATGATGGTTCGTACGCCGCGTCCTTCCTCGCCCACCATCCAGGCCAGTGCGCCGCGCAGCTCGGTCTCGCTGGAGGCGTTGGACACATTGCCCATCTTGCGCTTCAGGCGCAGCACCTGCATCGGGTTCTTGGTGCCATCGGGGCGCCAACGCGGTAGCAGAAAGCAACTCAGGCCACCCGGCGCCTGCGCGAGCACCAGGAAGGCATCGCACATCGGCGCCGAAACAAAGTACTTGTGTCCCACGAGCTCATAGGCCTCGCCTGCGCCACCCGCACCGACCGGGTAGGCCCGCGTGGAATTGGCGCGTACGTCGGAGCCTCCCTGTTTCTCGGTCATGGCCATGCCGATGGTCAGGCCGGCTTTCTGTGCGTCAGGCACATTGCCTGGGTCGTAACTGAGCGCGGTGATCTTCGGCTCCCACAGGGCCGCCAGTGACGGCGTGGTGCGCAACGAAGGCACTGCGGCGAAGGTCATGGTGATCGGGCAGCCGTGGCCGGCTTCCACCTGGGTTTGCAGATACGTCCGTGCGGCGCGGGCCACATGGGCGCCCGGGCGGGGATCGGTCCAGGGCGAGGCATGCAGGCCGTTTTCGATCGCCGTCTTCATCAGCGTGTGATATGCCGGGTGAAAGCGGACCAGATCGACGCGGTTGCCGAAGCGATCGTGTGTGTCCAACTCCGGCGGATGGCGGTTGGCCTGTATGCCCAGGTCCAGGTACTCGGCCGACCCCGTCAGTGCGCCAAAGGTGCTCAGGGAATCCTGGGCCCAGGCTGCGCCTTCGCGCTGCACCGCGTCGACCAGGGCTGCGTCCTGGGCGAACATGTTGTAGTCGACCAGTTCCCGCGAGACGTTTGTCACTTGGTGGGTGTCGGCCAGGTAGATTGAATCACGGGCCAGGATGTCGGGTGCGTTCATGGGGGAGACTCCAGTGGGGGTTGAATCATGGCGTGCCGGCGTGGGGCCGGTTCGCGGGCGGCGCGCAGGAGTTCCTGCCAGATACCGCGTCCGGCGGCATCGAACTGAAGCACGGATTCGGCGAAGGTCTGACGCGCGCCGGTGTCCACCAGTGGCTGCGGCAGCCAGGGATCGAAGATGAGCGCATGAATGGCCTCGTCGCCCAGGAGAAACGACTCGCGTGCAGCGGTGTCCAGCGAAAGCTTCGACGCGCCCTCGCGCCATGCGTCGAGTGCCTGCGCGCGTTCGCGATAGCCGTAGGTCAGCGCTGCGCCGTCCCAAAGCGCGCGTGCCTGCCGCTCGCGAGAAGGTTCCAGCCCGCGGGCGATGAACACGGTTGCGCCTGCCCCCAGGCCCAAGCGTCCAAGCCGCTCACGCGCGACGTCCACGCCACCGGCCAGATTGTCCGGGCGCAGAAACAGCCCGCGTTCGAACTCGGCAAGTCCCAGCAAACCCAGGGCCCGACCGCGCGCCCGCAACGCCGCGCGGTCGCTGCGGCCAGCCGGTCCGACATGGACGGCGACCCAGTCCCCGTTCCACTCGCGAACGCGAGCGGTCGTTTCCCGCCATCCCGATATCTCGTCGGCCAGGGGAGCGGCCTGGGGTCCGAGCCGGTAGGTCCCCCGGCCTGTGGTGATCAGCATGCCACTGGCATTCAGGCGGGTCAGCGCGACGCGGGCATTGTTCCCCTGAATCCGCAGCGCGTTGCAGGCGGCGACCACTTCGCGCGCGCTCAAGGTGCCGCCCTCGACTGCCATCAGCAGATTCAGGATCAGGTGGCGCGCAGAGACCGGCATGCCTTGATTATTACTGTGGTCATCAGATGCAGCAAGTTGAAGTAATAAATATTGTGGCTCTGTGGGTCGATCACCGGTCGCAGGGGCTACACCCGTTGCCACCTCGGCCCGTCCGGGTGGTGGGCTCGGGTCCGGAATGCTGAAATTCAGAATAAAGAAGTAAATTCCCAGCGTCGAATGGACATGGTGTGCTATCAATATGTAACTTTTTTGGGCACGCCGAGCTTGACGCACAAGCGCGGATCCCGATTTTTCGGCGCCCTCCGGCTGCCGACCCGGCGGGCGCTCGCCTCAAAGCGGACCGGCGGGCTTGCGTGGGCAGATTCCCGCCCAAGGGCACGCATCGTTGATTTATATCAATGAACCCGTGTCCTGCCTTGAATCGGTGCACCGACATTCTTGACGCATATACTCGCGGAGCGTCCAATGGCGCTTGTCAAAAATCAAATCCACTTTTTCACGGAGTCTGCCCAAATGATCAAGTCGTTCTTCTCTCTTGCCACTGCTTCGGCCGTGTTGGCTTTGGTCAGTATCAGCCCGGCCCAGGCGGCCGTTGACGCGGATGCGGCCCAGACCCTGTTCAAGAAAAACGATTGCACCAAATGCCACGCGGTTGACAAATCCAAGAAGGGCCCGTCCCTGCAGAAGATTGCCGCCAAGTACAAAGGCAAGGCCGATGGCGAGGAGAAGGTCATCAAGAACATGACCACCAGCCCGAAAGTCAAGCTGGATGATGGCACCGAGGAAGAGCACAAGGCCATCAACACCAAGGATCAGGCTGCAATCAAGAACCTGGCGGCCTGGATTCTTTCCCAGTAAGACTGTCCTGGGGCGTACGGGACTCCTGGCTCCGGATGAAATCTCACCGGTTTTTTCCGTCACGCCGATGCTGAGAAGCTGAAGTTCCCGACATGCCATGCATTCCATCAGGGCGCGGTAATCGTTATCGCGCCTTGTTTTTTTCCGGAAGACCGTTATGCATTCCCACACTCTTTCGCGGCGCCTGAGCCGCCTGGCCGGTTTTCTGTGCCTGCTCGGCGCCTGCATGAGCCTGCCGGGCCTGGCGCAGACGCCGACCGCGCCCGCCGCAGCGCCGGTGGCCGCGAAGGCGCTGGACAATGCCACCTGCCTCACCTGCCACGATGGCAAGAAAGGCAAGCTGGAGGTGCCTGGCGCTCAAGGCAAGCCCCGCGCGCTTCACAGCGTGGCACCGGACAAATTTGGTGAGAGCGTGCATGCGAAGATGGATTGCGTGGCCTGTCACACCGACATCACGGACAACGCGGAAAAAGGCAATCAGCATGCGAAGGACACGGCACAGAAGCTGAAGAAAGTCGACTGTGCGGGGTGTCATACAACCCTGTGGGAGCAGGCGCAGAAGGATGGATCTGCCAAGGCCAAACCGCGCCTGGGCGTGGTGGCCGAGAACATCGAGGCCTACAAGAAGTCGTTCCATGCACGTCCGAACAGCGACGACAAGACCCGGCCCAATGCGTCGTGTGACAACTGCCACGACACGCACAGCTTCAAGGTGCCGGCCAAGGGCACTCCGCAATACGCAGAGTTCCGCCTGGGCATCTCCAAGGCGTGTGGCGAGAACTGTCATTCGGACCAGTTGGAGACCTATGCCGGCTCCGTGCATGGCAAGGAAGCGCTGGACAAGAAAAATGCGAAGGCCGCCGTCTGTTCCGACTGCCATAGCGCGCACGCCGTCAGCAACTCATCGGGCGACCCCTTCAAGCTTGCCGTGACCGGCAAGTGCGGGACCTGCCACGAGGCCAACTACAAGACCTACAAGGCGACCTACCACGGACAGATCAACACCCTGGGTTATGCCTACACCGCCAAGTGCTACAACTGCCACGGCAGCCATGACATCCTGAAGGTCAAGGACCCCGAGTCCAAGGTCTCCCCTGAAAACCGCATGAAGACCTGCCGCGAATGCCACAACGGCAAGAAGGGCGTCGGCGAGGCACCGGCGGGCTACGCGAGTTTCGAGCCTCACGGCCACGTGCATGACTTCGGGCGCTATCCCCAGATCTGGATCGCGTGGCAGATCATGGTGCAACTGCTGGTCGGCACCTTCGGATTTTTCTGGCTGCATACCGCTTTGTGGTTCTATCGCGAATACAAGGAGCGCCGCAAGCTCGACGCGCAGCCCCGCGTCAGGGCCGATGCCCTGCCGGCGAACCTTCAGGGCAAGCATGTCCGACGTTTCAGCCCGATCTGGCGCGTGGCGCATCTGACTTTTGCATTGAGCCTGATGGTGCTCACGCTCACCGGCATTCCGTTGTTCTACCCGGATGCGCCATGGGCCAGCGCGCTCATGACGGCGCTCGGTGGGCCGCACATTGCCGGCCTCATTCACCGGGTGAGTGCGGTCATATTTGCCGGCGTTTTCTTCTGGCACCTGTTCTACCTGGCCTGGACCGTCGGGCGCGACTGGAAGAACTTCAAGTTGTTCGGACCGAACTCGCTGGTTCCCAACCTGCAGGACGGACGCGACATGCTGGGCATGTTCAAGTGGTTCTTCGGCAAGGGTCCGCGTCCCAAGTTCGACCGCTGGACGTACTGGGAAAAGTTCGACTACTGGGCTCCGTTCTGGGGGGTGACCATCATCGGCGTCAGCGGCCTGATCATGTGGCTGCCCAATGTCTTTGGCGCCTTCCTGCCGGGCTGGATCTTCAACGTGGCGGCCATCTTCCACGCGGAAGAGGCGTTCCTGGCCGTGGTGTTCCTCTTCACCGTCCACTTCTTCAACAACCACTTCCGTCCGGACAAGTTCCCCCTCGACGTGGTGATGTTCACTGGCACCTTCTCGATCGAGGAGTTCAAGCACCAGCATGCCGTGCAGTACCAGCGCCTGGTGGACAGTGGCGAACTGGAGAAATACCTGGTGGATCCGCCTTCGGCCGCCAAGCTGACCGCGGCAAAGATCCTAGGTTTCACGTTGATCGTGATCGGCCTGACCTTGCTGACGCTGGTCGGGATCGGCTTCTTCACCGGAGGTTGATGGCGGTCCGTTGAGTTGGAGCGGCGTTGTTTCAAGCGCCGCTTCGGGAATCGGATAATCAGATCCGTCACTGCGGTGATCGAAGGGAAAGCATGGCATTCATCGAATCAGACGTTGCCATCGCCGACCCCGGTTCCGGCCTTGGTGTTGGTTGCGCAGGACTTCGGGTAGCGTCCGGATGCAAAGGTTGCCGTGGTGGTGTATCTTGCGGGTGCGGTGGGGACAGTGCTGACGGTGCCGGTTCTCGTTTGCGTCTGAGCGTCGCTTGGCGGCGTTGTCATTGAACCGCTTGCGGGCGCACGGGGTGGGCACGCAGGCGATTAACAAGGTTTTTTCGTGAGTCCCAAAGAAACAGTCACCGTCGCCCATGCGAACCCTTCGGGGGCGGGCGCTCCGTTACAGCCCATTGCCATTCCCAAGTACCTGCAGGATACCTACTGGTGGGCTTACCTGCACCCCAACGCCGTGCGCGTGTTCGAGCGCCAATGGCTGGTCAACCTGATCCTGTGGGGCAATTTCTCGCGGCTGCGTGATGCCGCCTTGCAGGAAATGGGCGAGGTCATCGACGGCAAGGTGCTCCAGGTGGCCTGTGTCTATGGCGACTTTACCGAGCATCTGGTCAATCGCCTGAGTCCGGCGGCCAGTCTGGACGTGATCGATGTGGCGCCGATCCAGATCAAGAACCTGCACGAGAAACTCAAGACCACGCGCCAGGTTGCGGTGCTGCGTCAGGATTCGACCGACATGCAGTTCGAAGATGCCAGCCACGATACCGTGGTGGTGTTCTTCCTGCTGCACGAACAGCCTGCCGACGCGCGGCGCAAGACGATCGCCGAGGCCCTGCGCGTCACACGCCCGGGCGGCAAGGTCATCTTCGTCGACTATCACAAGCCGGTTTCGGCCAGCCCGTTCCGCTATCTCATGGTGCCCATCCTGAGCACGCTGGAGCCATTTGCACTCGACATGTGGCGCGGCGAGATCGTCGACTGGCTGCCCGAGGGATTGACGCCGGCGGGGGTTGAAAAGGAGACCTACTTCGGCGGCCTGTACCAGAAGGTGGTGATCACCCGCTGAGGCGTCCTGACGTTCTCATCCCGTTCCCGGCGGGGCGTCCAGACCAGGGTCCGCACGCCCGGCGCCATGTCGAACGCTCCCTCAGGCAGCGACCTGGAATGCGCGCCAGCGTGCCCACTCTTCCCCGGGCGCCGCTTCGATGGCAACCGTGCGCCCCGTTGCCGGATGAATCAGCTCCATGCGCAAGGCGTGCAGCCACAGCCGCTGAAGGCCCAGCAGCGCGGCCACCGCGCGGTTGAGAGGGCCCTTGCCATGGGTGGCGTCGCCGAGGAGCGGGTGGGCGATGTGCTTCATGTGGCGGCGCAGTTGGTGGCGGCGGCCGGTCAGAGGCGTGAGCTCCACCAGCGCGCAGCGTGTGCTCTCGAACGGTCCCTGGGCCAGCGGAAGCAGGTGGTGTTGCAGCGTCCGGTAGCGGGTGCGGGCCTCCTGTGCCTCCTGGACGGGGCCTTGGGCCGCTGGCACCCGCAGATCGTCGGTCATGCGACGCAGGGGATGCTCGATCAGCCCTTCGGGGTCGGTCCAACCGCGCACCATGGCCAGGTAGGTCTTGCGGATCGCACCGCCGGATTCGAACTGCTGGCCGAGCGCCCGCGCGGTGGCGGCGTCCAGCGCGAACAGCAGCACGCCGCTGGTGCCCTTGTCCAACCGGTGCGCGGGCCAGACCGGGCGACCCAACTGGTCGCGCAGCATTTGCAGCGCAAAGCGGGTCTCGCCCGCGTCCAGTCCGGTGCGGTGCACCAGCAGCCCAGGCGGTTTGGCCACCGCTGCAAGATAATCGTCCAGGTAAAGGATCTCCAGCATGTTGTTTCTATTGTCGCCCGCCAAGTCGCTGGACTACACGCCGGCGCCTGCCGACCTGCCGCACACGCAGCCCCTGTTTGTCAAACAGTCCGCCGAGCTGATCGACGTGCTTCGGCAGAAATCCCCGCAGCAGATTGCCAGCCTGATGCACCTCAGCGACGCGCTGGCCACCCTGAACGCGGCGCGCTATGAGGCCTGGCGGCCGCGATTCACGGCGCGCAACGCCAAGCAGGCGGCGCTGGCGTTCAACGGTGATGTCTACGGCGGGCTCGATGCGCGGACACTGAAGCCAGCAGAACTGGCCTGGGCACAGGAGCACCTCTGCATCCTGAGTGGCCTGTATGGCGTGCTTCGACCGCTCGACCGCATGCAGCCGTACCGGCTCGAAATGGGCACACGGCTCGCCACCGCGCACGGCGACAACCTGTACCAGTTCTGGGGATCGCGCATTTCGGACTACCTTAACCGGCGCCTGGCCGCCGACAGGTCCCCGGTTGTGGTCAATCTGGCCTCCCAGGAGTATTTCAAGGCCGTGGACCGCAAGGTGCTTCGGGCGCGCGTGATCGACTGTGTGTTTGAGGAAGGCAAGGGCGGCCACTACAAGGTGGTGTCGTTTTTCGCCAAGCGGGCTCGCGGCCTGATGGCGCGCTACGCCACCCAGCACCGCATCAGCACGCCAAAGAAACTTGAAGCCTTCGACCTCGAAGGCTATGCCTTTGCCGCATCCGCTTCCCGGCCCGACCGGCTGGTGTTTCGCCGCGCAGTCGCCTGACGGACTGCCGGATCCTGGAAATATGATCAAAATAGGCCTCAGCCCAGCGTCCAGAGGTCATCAACAGCTATGAAAATTAAAGCAAACGGCATCCAGATCGAGGTCGAGGACACCGGCGCGGACGGTTCGCAGAACGACCGGCCGGTCGTGCTGCTGATCATGGGCCTGGGCATGCAGCTGATTGCCTGGCCGCCCGCGTTGGTGCAGGGGCTGGTGGATGCCGGCTTTCGCGTGATCCGCCACGACAACAGGGACATCGGTCTGTCGCAGCACTTCGACCACCTGGGTGTGCCCAATCTGGTGTGGGCCACTCTGCAGCACCGGCTCGGCCTGAGCCCGAAGGCGCCCTTCACCCTGAGCGACATGGCGGCCGACGCCGTGGGCGTGCTCGACGCGCTGAAGATCGAGCGCGCGCACATTGTCGGCGTCAGCATGGGCGGCATGATCGCCCAGCGCGTGGCCATTGCCGCGCCAAAGCGGGTGCTGAGCCTGACCAGCATCATGAGCTCCAGCGGCGCCCGCGGCCTGCCCCGGGCCAAGCCACAGGTGCTGAAGGCGTTGCTCAGCAAGCCCGCCAGCCATGCCCACGACGACATCGTGGACCATTACATCAACCTCTACACCGTCATTGGGAGCCCCGATTTCGTGGTGCACGAGGCAGAGTTGCGCACCCGCATCCTGGCTGGCATCACCCGCAGCTTCCGCCCGGTGGGCACCATGCGCCAGATGCTGGCCATTGTCGCCGACAGCACCCGCGCCGGCGAGCTGGGCCGGATCCAGTGCCCCACGCTGGTGGTGCATGGCGCGGCCGATCCCCTGGTACCGCTGGCCTGCGGCAAGGACACGGCGCGCCGCATTCCCGGGGCCCGTCTGGAGGTCATCAAGGGCATGGGCCACGACCTGCCTCCGGGCGTGGTCAGCGAGGTCCTGCGGGTGATGCTGCCTTTTCTCAAGCAAGTCCACCCATGAGCCAGTCCAGTCTGCCCGCCGGCACCCCTACCACGGCCCAGGCCGCCGGGCACTCCCAGCTCGGCAAGGCCTCCGCTTATGTCGACCAGTACGATCCGGGTCTTCTGTTCCCGATAGCGCGCGCAACCAGCCGCGCCGAGATCGGCGTCACGGGGACGCCGCGCTTTTTCGGCGCGGACCTGTGGACAGCCTTCGAGCTGGGCTGGCTGAACCCGCGCGGCAAGCCGCAGGTGGCGCTGGCGCACATCCTGGTGCCTTGCGAAAGCACGCACATCGTCGAAAGCAAGTCGTTCAAGCTCTACCTCAACAGCTTCAACAACACCCGGTTCGCTGATGCGGAAGCGGTCAGGGAGCGCATCCGGGCCGACATCAGCGCGGCCGTCTGGCAAGGGGGCCCGGTGTTGTCCGGCGTGGGTGTGAAGGTGCTGGGCCCGGATCTTTTCGACCAGGAACCCATCCACGAGCTCGACGGCCTGAGCCTGGACAGGCTCGACATCGAGTGCACGCGCTACACCCCTGCGCCGGATCTGTTGCGCGCGGCGTTGGACGAGCAGCCGGTCAGCGAGGTACTGGTCAGCAACCTGCTCAAGAGCAACTGCCTGGTGACCGGGCAGCCCGACTGGGGCAGCGTGCAGATCAGTTACAGCGGGCCGCAGATCGACCAGGAAGGCCTGCTGCAATACATCGTGAGCTTTCGCAACCACAACGAGTTTCACGAGCAGTGCGTGGAGCGCATGTTCATGGACATCTGGACGCGCTGCAAGCCGGTGAAATTGACGGTGTATGCGCGCTATACCCGCCGCGGCGGCCTGGATATCAGCCCGTTTCGCACCAGCCATCCCCAGAGCGTTCCGCTCAACGTGCGAACGGCCCGTCAGTAGCAGGGCTTGATCGCCGCCTTTGCGCCGCGTTCAGGCGTGTGGCGTCGGGTTGGGGTGTTGATGAGGTCCTTCGCAATCAGCCGGCCGGATCGAGCCAGTCGCAGCGCAGACGATGCCGGGCGTGGGCGCTTTGGCGCCAGCGCACATACAGGCCCGGGCAGAACATGGCCAGAACGCACAAGGGGAGCAGAACGGTCATCTCCAGCGCCAGGGCGGGGAGCCAGCTCACGCAGCCAAGCACCCAGAGGGTGAGTACCGCATCCCACAGGTGGTATTCGACCGGATGTTCGGCGCGGTGCGCGATTTGCCAGCGCTTGATGCGTTGCAACTCCGAGAGGGTCAGGCGGGCGGGCATGGGCGTTCGGGTACGGGAGAAACTTCACTGTATGGTTCGCGTCAGTCCAAGTCAAGGCATGCCACGGAACGCCGACGCGCCGTGAATCCCGGTACATCGCTAAAAGAGTTGGGGCGTTTCTGCTATTGATTGAGTAGCTGATGATGACCGTCTGGCGCTGGGATGTGCCAGTTTTAATTCAATTTCCGGGTTGTCGGATGCCTTGGCGAGCGATCCGACGCGCACCCCGAGCAGGCGCAGCCGTCGGGTCAGATCCACACGCTTCAGGCAGAGCCCCGCGGTCTGGCGGATCGTTCGCGCGTCGGCCGTGAACGCATCAAGGGTCTGGTCACGCGTGACACTCTTGAAGGTGTCGTAGCGCAGCTTGATGCCGATGGTCTTGCCGACGTAGCCTTTGCGCTGCAAGTCGCCGGCCACCTGCTCGCACAGGCGCGTGAAGATCGCGCCGAGTTCGGCCTTGTCGTGCACCGGATGCAGGTCGCGCTCAAAGGTGGTTTCCCGGCTGATGCTGACCGGTTCGCTTTCGGTCACCACCGGACGCTCGTCGCGGCCCCAGGCGGAATCGAACAGCCAGGCGCCGTAGCTCTTGCCGAAGTGCTCGGCCAGCCAGCTCCGGTCGTGTGTGGCGAGATCGCCAATGGTGCGGATGCCGTGCGCCAGCAGCTTCTCGTCCGCCTTAGGACCTACGCCGTTGATCTTGCGGCAGGCCAGCGGCCAGATCAGGGTCTGCAGGTCGTCGGGCTGCACGATCGAGATGCCCTTGGGCTTGTTGAATTCGCTGGCCATCTTGGCCAGCAATTTGTTGGGGGCCACGCCGATGGAGCAGGTCAGGCCGGTGGCGTCGAAGATGCTTTTCTGGATCAGCCTCGCCAGCACCCGGCCGCCCTCGCGCTGACCGCCGGGAACCTCGGTGAAGTCGATGTAGACCTCGTCCACGCCGCGGTCTTCCATCACCGGCGCGATCTCCAGGATCAACTGCTTGAAGCGGCGTGAAAAGCGGCGGTACTCGTCGAAATCGACCGGCAGCAGGATGGCCTGTGGGCACAGCCGCGCCGCCTTCATCATCCCCATGGCCGAGCCCACGCCGAACTGCCGTGCGGCATAGGTGGCGGTGGTGATCACGCCGCGCCCGGTGTAGTCGCGCAGCACCGGAAAGGCCGCCACGGGGATTTCATGCAGGGGCAGGTCCGCGTGGTGCTCGCGCAGGGCCTCGTCGAGCCGCCGCCGGCCGCCACCGATGACCACCGGCAGGCCCTTGAGCTGCGGGTAGCGCAGCAGCTCCACGGACGCGTAGAACGCGTCCATGTCCAGATGCGCGATGCGGCGCGGCGGTGCGGGTGGAGGAGGGCCTGGAGGTGCGGCGTGGGACACCCGGCAAGCATAGCGCCACAGGCGCCAGCGGCAGCGTGCGTTGCGGCGAAAGCACACTGCCCGTGGACCGATGGGCGATTTGGACATCGATGCGCGTGTGCGTCGCTGTGGGGATGGAAAATAAGCGAAGCGGTTGGGTGATTTGCACCTGCCAGGGTTGAGATCAGGAGGACAGAAATGCCATCCATCGTTCCATTCAGGTTTTCCCGGACCGCTTGCGCAGTGAGTCTGGCTTTGGCGTTCTCCGGCACGGCATCCAGCGCCCTTGCGGCTGATGAAGGCAGCGCGCTGGAAAACATGCTGGTGCGCGACAGCAAGGTCGAGCTGCAGCTGCGCACCTACTTTTTCGACAAGCTCAACCCTGCGCCCAAGAACCCCAACCAAGCCTGGGCGCTCGGTGGCTGGCTGGGCTACGAGTCCGGGTGGCTGGGCGATGTCCTCAGCTTTGGCCTCACGGGCTACACCTCGCAGCCGCTCTGGGCGCCGGCCGATGCACCTGGCAGCAATCTGCTCACGGCGACGCAGGGCGGGTACTCGGTCCTCGGCCTGGCCTACGGGGCCCTCAAGCTGTTTGACCAGACGCTGACCGGCGGGCGCTTCGAGGTCAACCAGCCCGAGGTGAACCTGTTCGACAACCGGATGACGCCGCAAACTTTCCAGGGTGGGGCGCTCACCGGCAAGCTGGTGGGTGTGGACTATTTTGCCGGCTACCTGTCAGACGTGAAGCAGCGCAATGCCACGACCTTCATCAGCATGGCGCAGGCGGCTGGCGCCCCTTCCGACGTGAGTTCGGGGATGTGGCTGGTGGGCTTCAGAGGCGAGCCCGTCAAGGACCTGATCCTGCGGCTGTCCTCCTACCATGTTCCCGATGTGCTCAACTCCACCTATGCGGACGCAGCTTGGACCACGGCGGTTGCGGATGGCATGAAGCTGCGCCTGGGTGCTCAGACGATCTACCAGAGAAGCACCGGCAGCAATTCGCTGGGAGTGTTTTCGGTGGGCTATGGCGGCGTCAAGGCGGACCTGACGTCCGGTGGCCTGACCGCAACGCTGGGCTATAACCAGACCGGGCGCAATTCAAGTCTGCGTTCGCCCTATTCCTCGTGGGCGGGCTACACCTCGATGCTGATCCAGGACTTCTACAGTGCGGGCCAGAAAGCGTTTCTGTTCGGCGCCGCCTACGACTTCAAGGCAGCTGGAGCCCCGGGGCTGATGCTGGCCGGCAACATCGCCACGGGCTTTGATGCGATCAACCCGGCGACGGGCGCGGCCGTGGCCAATTCGACCGAATACGACATCGACCTGAACTACCGTTTTTCCGACAAGTCCTGGCCGAAGTGGGCGCAGCCCCTGTGGTTGCGCATGCGCGCCGGGGTGCTGGTGCCGGCCGGCGGCGGTGCCAGGACCGAGAACTACCGGATCATCCTGAACTACCCGTTCGAGCTCAAATGAAGTCCGGCCTGAAGCAGGCCCGTGGCCCGGGCCCGCTGCGCCTGGCGGTCAGTCGACCTGCTTGAAGCGGTGCAGGGCCGAGGGCGACGGCCAGCCGGCTTCCTGGCAGACCCGCACGATCGCTTCGTTGGTGTCGAAGTAGACCTGCCAGTAGTGGTCGGTGTGGGTATAGGGCCGCACGGCGATCTGCGGACCCTCCAGTTTGATGTCCAGCAGGTTGACTTCCGGCGGCATCGTCTTGGAGATGTTGGGGATCTGCGCGACGGCAACCTTGAGGCGGGCGATGGCCTCAATAGGATCGACGCTCGCGGCCAGTTGGGCGACGCGCTCGACGCGGCGTTCCGGCAGCACCGAGAAGTTCTGGATGGTGTCGCCGAAGATCTTGCCGTTGCCGATGATGGTGAACACGTTGTCGGGCGTGATGATGGTGGTGCCGAAGAGGCCAAGCTCGCGGATCGTGCCGACCACTCCGCCGATGCTCACGAAGTCGCCCACCTTGAAGGGCCGCAGGATCAGCATGAAGGCACCGGCCGCAAAGTTGCCGAGCAATCCGCTCCAGGCCGCCCCGATCGCCACGCCGGCACCGGCCAGCATCGCCGCGAACGAGGTGGTCTGGATGCCGAAGTAGCCCAGGATGCCCAGCACCAATGCGATGTTCAGCGCAATCGCGATGATGGAGCCTAGGTACTTGGTCAGCGTCGGATCGACATGGTTGCGGTTCATTGCCGCCTGCATCATCGCAATGACCCGCCCGATCAGCCAGCGGCCGACGATCCAGAAGGCAATGGCGGCCAGAACCTTGACCGCCAGTTCGGAGACCGTGGTGCTCAGGAAGTTTTGAATTGACTGCATGTCCACGGCGGGACTCCTTGGTGGGGTTGAACGGCTTGCCGCCTGTGCGACGGCTGACGTGGCGAAGAGGACCGGTCTCGGTCGAAACTGCGGCTCGGATCCATCGCGTCAAAATTCTAACCCGCAGGGTGGCCGCGCGCAGGCGGCTGAACAGACCCGGTCAGGCTCGCAACCATTGACCCGCTTCAACCAGCGAGGTGACGACCGCCTTCAGATGGGCTTCATCCACTTCAGGCCAGTCCGCCCCGGGCTGTTGCAGGTGCGCCGTGGCGCGCGGACCCAGCAGCGCTTCACGCAGGAACTCAACCTGAAACGCACCGACCCTGGGTCGCTGGCTTGCCGCCAGGACCTCGCCATAGTGGCCGATTTCATACCCGCCTTTGTAGGGGTGGTTCAGGGAGACTGCGCGGCCGACGGCGGCCGCATCGAGTTTGAAGCCGTATGCCCAGGCCTCGGCGATTCGCCGCATGGGCGCGGCGCCAAGCGACAAGGGTTCCGACTCGTATTCCCCTTGTGCATCGCCCTTGTTGCCGAAATTGACCAGCGTGGGCAGACGGTCGGCCACGGGACGCTCCACCACAAGGGCCCCGTCGGCGCGCATCTTTGTGTTCATGGTGTCGTGCAGGCCCACCACCAGCAGCGCAGCGTCCTTGGGCCGCGCATCGAGCACCGCATCGATCACGCGGTTGCAGGCATCGCGATATCTGTCGTGGCCCAGCTTTCGCCCGGCAGCCAGGGCAGCGGCAAGCCCTGCCCACTGCGCTTCGGTCGCTGGCGGCATCAGCACGGTTTCACCCGAGAAAGTGATCGGGCGAATGGCATCGATGCCGGCAAAGCTGACACTTTCATCGGCCCGCAGGCGCTCCAGCCGCCGGAAGAACTCGCGCAGGCTGCTCATGGCGTCAGCCGGTGGTGCGCGGTTGGGGTCGAGTACCACGCGCGAATGCGGGCATTCAACAAAGATGACAGCGGGGTCGGCTGCAGCCCACGCGCGGCCCAGGGGGCTGGTGATTGCATCCGAGTAGTCGTATTGCTTGCGCCGCGTCAGCGCAGGATCGACGAAGGGCTGCAACTCGGCAGGAAGGCGGGCGCCGGCATGGGGGCCCAGCACGATGGTGTCGATGCGGGCCGCAGCCGAGTTGAAGGGCAGGCTGCCCTTGCCCTTCCAGAACACCAGTTCGTCAAAACCGAAGGTTCGCCCCGCGGGGATCCAGTCGATGCTCGTTTCCATAGCGGGTGCCCTCCCTGCAATCCTTGTCTCGCCGCTGTGACGCAACGCTCGCTTGCGTTGAGCGCCGTCCCACTGTCGTCGCACGTCCGCCGATTGTCAATGCGGCCGCTTTGCCATGCGCGTGCTTTTCCAATAGGATCGTGCACAGGTCAGCCGCGGGGCGGAACGGATCAGGCGGCAAGCGGTGAAACGAAGCGACCTGCGGGCTTTTCAGGACTTCCGGGGAGACGGATGTGGAACTCGTGTTTGTCGGCTTGGTATTGGGGGCGGTTGTTTACGGCATCGTCAAGGACTTCAACCCGCAGGCCGTTCTGGCGCTGGCTGGGTTGGCGATCTTCACCGCGGCCTACTGGCTCGGGATCCATCCGATCCTGCCGGCCGGCAAGGGCTCGGGCTTCGCGTTGTTCGACCTGTTCGAGGTGTTCAAGGGCATCTTTTCGTCCCGGGCTGCAGGGCTGGGCCTGACCATCATGCTGGTGGCGGGCTTTGCCACGTACATGTCGCACATCGGAGCGTCGCAAGCGCTGGTTCAGGTGGCGGTCAAACCGATCTCAGGCATCCAGTCGAGCTACCTGATGCTCTCGGTCTGCTACCTGGTGGCCGTGTTTGTTTCGCTCTTTGTCACCTCGGCCACCGGCCTGGGCCTTTTGCTGATGGTGACGATGTATCCCATCATGCGCAACCTCGGCATCAGCCCGGCCTCGGCCTGTGGGGTGATCGCCACGTCGCAGTCGTTCGAGATCGGCCCGACCCAGACCAACGCCATCTTCTCGGCGGGACAGTCCGGGCTGGATCCGACCAGCTATTTTGTCGACTACCAGATCTGGCTGGTGGCGCCCATGCTGCTGGTGACCATGGTGCTGCATTTCTTCTGGCAGCGCTTCTGCGACCGCAGGGATGGATGGGACCCCGCCGCGCACCGCGGAGACTCCGCGGAACTCGACGAGAAAAAAGCGGGCGAGGTGGCGGCGCCGGCCTGGTATGCGCTGTTGCCCATCATCCCCTTCGTGCTGATGATGACTTTCTCCAAGCTGATCATCAGCAACATCCGGATGAGTGTGGAGGTGGCGATGTTGCTGTCGGTGTTTACCGGCATGCTGTGCGAGTTGCTGCGCTCGCGCGATGTGCGGACCTCGCTCGCCGGCTTTTCCAGTTTTCTCGAAGGCATGGGAAAGGTGTTCGGACCAGTGGTCGCGCTCATCGTCTGTGCCGAGTTCTTTGCCGAATCGCTGAAGGCCATCGGTGCCATCGACACCTTGCTGCACTCGGCCAGCAACGCCGGCATCGGCAGCGGCCTGATGACGCTGGTGATGGTGGGCCTGATCGTGGTGGCATCCGTCATCATGGGTTCGGGCAACGCGGCTTTCCTGAGCTTCTCGACCCTGGCGCCGGCCGTCGCGGCCAAGTTTGGCGTGCCCGCGGTCACCATGCTGTTGCCGATGCAGCTTGCCTCCAGCATCGGGCGCACCGTGTCGCCGATTGCGGCCGTGCTGATTGCCTGCTCAGGGATTGCGAAGATCTCACCCTTCGTGCTGGTCAAACGCACCAGCGTGCCGATGGCCGGGGCCCTTCTGACGGCCCTGCTGCTCAACTACCTGCTGTTCATGAAGTGAACGCTGTTTGCGGGGATGGTGCCGCTTGGTCCGACGGCGCTTCGCTTCATTCAGCCATCAGGAACTGTACGTCGGCACCGGCGGCGATCTCTCGCGGTTCCTGTCCGTAGCGGAAAATCCGGCAATCGCCGCCGTCGCCCACCAATGTGAGTTGCTTGTCTACCAGGCCCAAACCGGTGCCTTCGCGAAGCCCGGTCACCCACACGCTTCGGTTCACCGCACAGAATTCGGTGATGCGTTCCTCACGCGTTTCCCCTTTGAATCCGGGCGGGTTGCCGTGGAGGTAGTGCGGGTTGATCTGGAAGGGCACCAGGCCGAGTGCGTCAAATCCGCCCGGGTCGCAGATGGGCATGTCGTTGCTGGTCATGATCGTGGGGCAGGCCAGATTGGCACCTGCACTCCATCCCGCGTAGGGCATGCCGTTCAATGCCCGCTGGCGAATCGCGCGCAGCAAACGCAAGCCGCGGACATCCCGCAGCAGCTTCCAGGTGCTTCCGCCACCCACCACCACCGCCTGCGCCGCATGGACGGCCGCAACGGGGTCGGAGAATCGGTGCACCCCGTCCACTTCGATGCCCATTTGCGCAAACACCGGGCGCACCTTGTCGACATAGGCGTCCGGTTCGGCGGTGACACCGGCAAACGGAACAAAGACGATTCGAGAAACGGCGGCGGGCTTGAAGAAGTCAGAAAAATGGGTCAGAGCCCACTCCAGGTAGGCCGAGCCCTCGCGCTTGGCATTGGACAACAGCAACAGGCGCATGGAACCTCCAGATAGGGGAAACAGGGACACCCTGGAATCTACATCGTCTGAACCGGCGCGTGGCGGGTGCGGCCGTCGCCGGACCGGGTCAGCCTTGCCCGCTTGCGGCTCCACCTTTCGGGTAAAGTGCCTGGTAGTGTTCCACGGCGGCGCGGGCGTTGAACAGCAGGCGTTCACGGCCCAGGCGTTTGTCGAACCCGGCGTGCTGCACGGTCTCCTTCACGCCAGGGTTCAGTCCTGCCAGCCAGACTTCGGTGCCCTGTTCCGTCAGGCGCTGCTCGTCTTCCATGAGCGTTTGCAGTGCCGAATACTCGATGTCGGGCACGCGGCTCAGGTCCAGCGCCAGCACGCGGGGCTGATGCTGTCGGACCAGCGCCCCGATTCGTTCCGCCACGTTCTGCACGTTGACGAAAAACAGACGCCCCTCCGGTCGCACGACCAGCAGGCCATCGAACGTTTCGTCGTCGGTGTGCTCCGGCGACAGCGGCCGAAGTTCATCGCTTCCGCGTTTGCGGCCGATGACCGAGATGCGGGGGTGGGCCGTCTGGCTGGCCAGACCGATCATCGACACGATGATGGCCACCACAATGCCTTTGAGCGTGCCGAACACCAGCACACCCAGGCAGGCGATCAGCGCCCAGCGGAACTCCATCGAGCGAACCTTCAGGATGGCACGGAACTCGGCCGGCTGGATCAGCCCGACCGAGTAGACGATGACGACGGCCGCCAACGTGGCGTGGGGCATGAGTCCCAAGAGCGGTGCGAGAAACAGCATGGTCGCCAGCGCCGCGCCGGCGGTCACCAGCGACGCCTTTTGTGACTGTCCGCCCACCGATCGCACCACGGCCGTCTGCGAAGTCCCGCCGCCGGCCGGCATCGCACCGAGCAGCGCGCCGCCGATATTGGCCAGCCCGGTGGCGACGAGCTCCCGGTTCGCATTGATGGGCGGATCGCGCGGCAGGGCGAAGGCGCGTCCGGCCGCGATCGTTTCGGTGAAGCTCATGAGCGCAATGCCCAGCGCACCGGGGACCAGCTGCTCGACCAGCGAAAGATCCGGCAGCGTGAGCGACGGAAAGCCTTGCGGAATCAGACCCACGGTCGAGACGCCCAGGGCCTTCAGGCCGAAGAACCACGACGCGGCGATGCTGCCGCCCACCGCGACCAACGGCGCCGGCGAGTGCGGCCACAGGCGCTCCATGCCGATCAGCACGGCAAACGTCGCCAGTGCGACGCCCAGGGTCATCAGCGAAGTGTCCGGGATGTGGTGGACGACGTTCAGCACATCGGCAAAGAAGCCTTGTTTGGTGATGTGGACGCCCAGCAGTTTGGGGAGCTGGTCGAGCACGATCACCAGGCCGATTCCGGCCTTGAAGCCGGTGAGCACGGGGGTGGAGATGAAATTCGCCACGAAGCCCAGGCGCAGCAGCCGGGCCAGCAGCAGCATCGCGCCAACGAGGGCGGCCAGCGTCGCCGTCGCGGTGACCAGCCTGCCCGGATCGCTGTCGGGCACCGCCAGGCCCAACTGGGTGCCCGCCAGGATGGCCAGCGTGGCGGTGGAACTGACGCTGAGCACGCGGGAGGCGCCGAGCAGCGCATAGATCAACATCGGGATGAAGGCCGTGTACAGGCCGACGGCCACCGGCAAACCGGCCACGGTGGCATAGGCCATCGCCTTGGGCAGAACGACCGCGGCAGCCGTCAGTCCGGCCACCACATCAAGGCGCAATGTCTCTTCGCCGACTGATGGTGCGCTCGATCTTCTCGAAGGCTGATTCACGGTGCTGTGCCTTTCGGTTACGGCCGCTGTGCGCAGAGGCTGCCTGTGGACGATGCGGGTTCGTCAATAGGTTTCAGGCACGTAGCGCAGGGGATGCTCGGACGGCTTCACACGGCCGATCTTGCGCTTGGGCAATTCGATCTTTTCGGCCGGCAATGCCTTGTACGGCACATGCTTGAGCAGGTGGCTGATCACGTTCAGGCGCACGCGCTTCTTGTCTTCCGACCGGGCCACATACCAGGGATGCGCGTCCGTGTCGGAGGTGGCGAACATGTCGTCGCGCGCCTTGGTGTAATCGTCCCAGCGGTCATAGGACTTCAGGTCCATCGGCGAAAGCTTCCAGACCTTGCGCCCGTCGTGGATGCGCGCCGCGAGCCTGCGGGTCTGTTCCTCGGGGCTCACCTCCAGCCAGTATTTGAGCAGGATGATGCCGGACCTGCTCATCAGGGTTTCGAACGCCGGAATCAATTTCAGGAACCCCTGTGCCTGCTCCTCCGTGCAGAATCCCATCACGCGTTCGACGCCGGCGCGGTTGTACCAGCTGCGGTCGAAGATCACGACTTCGCCAGCGGCCGGCAGGTGCGGCAGGTAGCGCTGGGCGTACATCTGCGACTTCTCGCGCTCAGTCGGCGCCGGCAGCGCGACCACGCGAAACACCCGGGGGCTGACGCGCTCGGTGATCGCCTTGATGGTGCCGCCCTTGCCGGCGCCGTCGCGCCCCTCGAAGACGATGCAGACCTTCAGGCCCTTGGCCACCACCCACTGTTGCAGCTTGACCAGCTCGACATGGAGCTTCTTCATCGCTTTCGCGTACGCTTTGGCGGACATTTTCTCTGCCTCCGGGACGGCCTTCGGCACCTGACCTTTGGTTTCCCCGCCTTTTTCCTTGCCTTTGGCTCTGGCTCTGGTCTTCACCTTGGGCGGTGGGCTCGGCCAGGCGTTCATGACGTCAGGCGTCAGCGTGCCGCTGGCCACGACTGCCGTGCCCGTCGCCACGGCGGGCTTCGCTTCGGCCTTCTTTACTGCCATCTCCATCTCCTTTGATTCGTTCATGCGGTTACGCAGCCAGAGCGTCGCGAGCTCGTCGATCGGTCAAGCTGGGCAAACTCGGGTGACGCGGCTTCGTACGATACACCGGCGCACACCGGGCAACGGCCGCCGGACAACTTTGCCGCTGGATGCCCCGTGGGCGCGAGCATTGCCGGTCAATCGCTGGTTGTTTTCAGATGCGAACGCTGCGCTGGTTTCCGGCCAGTCATGGCGACGGACCCCACTGCAACTTCTGCGCTCCGCTCCCGCAGCGAAGGCGGCGCCATAGGCGCACGGCCCTCTTTCCGCCGGCTGGGGTGACTAGAATCGTTGCAGACGAACTGGAGGTTGAAATGCACAGAACAGGTGCCTGGCGGACGGCTTTGAATCGTGATCCGGGGCCGTTCCGGGGACACCCATGACTGACGTGACAGACCCCGCGCGATCCGTTCGTGAGCCCGTCCTCAGCCCGGTGGACCGGGTGTCCGAGATGCTTTTCGGCCTGTTCATGGCGCTCACGTTTACCGGCGCGGCCTCCGTGGCGGAACAGGGGAATGCGCAGATCCGCACCATGTTCATCGCGGCCCTGGGCTGCAACCTGGCCTGGGGGCTTGTCGATGCGGTGATGTACCTGGTGCGCACCGTCACCGACCGCGGCCGCAAGTTGACCTTGATCCATGCCGTGCGTGCCGCGCCGGATGCGAAAGCCGGGTGTGCTTTGATCGAGCAGTCGCTGTCGAAGGCGGCGGCGGGTCTGCTGACCGCCGCCGAGATCGAGGCGATTCGCGGGCGGGTCATGGCTTTGAGCGATCTGCCAGAACGCCCAGCGATGGGCCGTGATGATGCGCTCGCGGCGCTGGCGATCTTCCTGATCGTGGTTGCGGCGACCTTTCCGGTTGTGCTGCCGTTCATGATGTTTGCCGATGTCGGCGTGGCCAAGAATATCTCCCGCGTCGTCGCGCTGTTGATGCTGTTCATCGGCGGCCTTGCGCTGGGGCGCTATGCGGGCTACGGCAGCTGGAGGGTGGGGGTGATCATGGTCGGGCTGGGCTCCGGCCTCGTGGCGGCAATCAACGCACTCGGCGGATGATGAGGGAGCCCCGCTGCATCCTGGCAGGCTTCGTTGCCATCGTCTCCGCGTCGGCATGGGCCGCCGATGCACCACCCGCCGCATTCGGCACCCCGGCGCAAGCGGCCAAGCCCTGGGCGTTTGCGGTCACGGCCTATCCCACAGTCGTGCGCGGCGGGCAGAACTACACCTCGGGTATCGCCACCGCCGATCGCGGCCCGTTGCACCTCGAAGCGCGCGTCAACTACGAGTCGATCGGCGCTCGCTCGGCCTTCATCGGCTGGAATTTTTCCGGCGGCGACACGCTGACCTGGGAGCTGACGCCGCTGCTCGGCGGCGCCTGGGGTACGACGCAGGCTTTCGTGCCCGGGCTGGAAGCGACATTGGGCTGGAAGACATTTGACCTGTATGTCGAGGCAGAGTACGTGCGCAGCCGCCGTGAATCGACAGGCAGCTACGCCTATGCCTGGAGCGAACTGGGCTGGCGGCCGGTGCAATGGCTGCGCGTCGGCCTGGCGGGCCAGCGAACCAACATTTACGGCGGCGATCGCAGCTTTCAGCGCGGGCCGTTTGCGCAGGTCACCTGGGGCCCGGTTACCGTGGGGGGCTACTGGTTTAACCCCGGATCGTCGGCGCAAGTCTTCGTGGGCATGCTCGGGGTAGCATTTTGAGCTTCTGAACCCGGAGTTTTGAGCCTTTTCGACCTTATCCCAGGGCCCGCTCAAATTTCAAGTGCAACACCCCCATATCCAAAGAGGAGGTTAAGGCATGAAGGAAACCCGGAAGTACGAACATCTGAGCTATGAGGAACGCAGCACCATCG
>Ga0268298_10001732_pt1 | contig 25011 bp, 26 predicted proteins | sample WWTPWeurt_MetaG_FD_194462 | JGI IMG/M metagenome (GOLD analysis project Ga0268298, IMG submission 194462) | Activated sludge microbial communities from WWTP in Nijmegen, Gelderland, Netherland - WWTP Weurt | ecosystem: Engineered > WWTP > Aerobic digester > Activated sludge | place...
CAGTCGGCGGTCGAGGCGATATTCGAAGCGCTGTGGAAACTGGTGGTCGATGTTGCCGGAAGTGAATCGCTTGCTCGGAAGTTTTTCCCGTTTATCGCGACCATCTTTTTTTTCGTGCTTTTCTCGAATTGGTCGGGACTCGTGCCGGGATTCGGAACGGTCGGGCTTCCGGGGCATGACGGTCACTCGATTATTCCCTTTATCCGGAGTCCGTCAGCGGATCTCAATATGACGCTCGCGATTTCCCTTCTTGCGGTTTTTATGGTGCAGTTTATGGGGATTGCCACGATCGGCGCGGTCAAGTATGCGAAGAAGTTTTTTGTGAGCCCTCTTGTGAAGCCGTACGGTGTGGGAACCTTTATGGGTGTCCTCGAACTTATGGGGGAGGTGACGCGTGTGGTATCGTTTTCGTTTCGGCTTTTCGGCAACATCTTCGCGGGCGAGGTGCTCCTCATCGTTATCTTGAATCTCGTGCCATATGTAGTGCCGCTTCCGTTTCTCTTTCTCGAAGTTTTCGTCGGGGTGGTGCAGGCGGCGGTATTCTCCATATTGACCTTGGTGTTTCTGAAGATGGCGACTCTTGAACCGGAACATACTTAGGCACGGCTTCCGTATTTGGCACATTTCTTCGTTGCAACCTCCGATGCTCGACGCTGTATGTTTACATACAGTTTACTCCGCTTCTCGTTTGCGCCTCGAAATGTACTCAAATACGAAAGCCGTGAGGGTGTTTGTATACAATTAATATTTTTAAGAAAATTATATGGAAGAGGCAACAGTGGCGGCGGAAGCCGTGGCGGCGGGAGCGGATGGACTCAAGTATGTGGGAGCGGCCTTGGCGATCGGCCTTGGCGCCTTGGGTACGGGTCTCGGTATGGGTATTTTCTTTAGCAAGGTGATGGAGACTTTGGGGCGGAATCCGGAAGCGGGTCCCAAAATTCAGGTGCCGATGTTCTTGGGTATTGCCTTCACGGAGGCGATCGCGATTTACGCGTTGGTAGTCGCGCTCATCATCCTCTTCAGCTAACTATGGAAGTTTTGGCAAAACTTGGTGTTGATTGGAAATTGCTCCTTGCGCAGGTGGTGAACTTTTTGATTCTCCTGTGGGTGTTGCGGCGGTTTGCGTACCGACCAATGCTTCAGTTTCTCGACGATCGGTCGAAGAAAATAGAAGCGGGACTGCGTGACGCGAAACTTGCGAGTGAGAAGCTCTCCGAAATGGAGCGGAAGGAGCGAGAGGTGCTCGAAGCGGCGAAAAAAGAATCCGGCGCGATCGTCGCGCGCGCCAAGGAGTCGGCGGAAAAGATGAGCGAAAAAATCATAGCCGAATCTCGCGAGGAGGCGACGCGCATTCTGACCGAAGCGCGGAAGAAAATAGAGAACGAGCGCGAGAGCCTCCGAACCGAAATGAAGCAAGAGCTCGCCGGACTCGTCCTCCTCGCGACCGAGAAAGTCCTCGGCGAAAAAATGAAAGACGTGAAGGATGAAGCGTTGGTTCGCGAGGCGGTGGGGAAACTTTGATTTATGCGTATCACAGCACGACAGTACGCGGAGGGGTTGTATGAATCGGTGAAGAATGCCGAGGCTTTGAATCGCCCCGCGCTTATCGATCGATTTCTCGAGCTTATGACGCGCGATCGGCGGCGACGGGATATTCCGCTTGTTTTCCGTCGTATCGAGCGAATCGCCGAGCGCGAAGCGGGAGCAAAACGAGTGGAGATTGTTTCTTCGAAGACGCTTTCGGAAGCATCGCTTCACGCGATAGAGCGAGAGGGGAAGAAGATTTTCGGAGAAGAGAAAATTCTTTTTCAACAAAAAATACGATCGGGACTTTTGGGGGGCGCGAAGTTTCAAACGGAAAACGAGACATTTGACGCGAGTATCGGCGGACGCCTCCGACAGCTTAAGCAATTTCTTGAGAAGAGCCTATGACCCAAAATTTAATCGTGGAGGAAATCCGCAAGCGGATCGAACAATTTCAAGGAACGACGAAGCACGAAGAGACCGGCGCCGTGCTCGAAGTGGGTGACGGAGTTGCGCGCGTTTCGGGTTTGGCGAATGTAGCGGCGGGAGAAATGGTGGAATTTGAAAACGGCGTGATGGGGGTCGCGCTCAACCTCGAAGAAGATATGGTGGGAATCATTCTCTTGGGTGAAGCTGGTGATCTCAAGGAGGGGAGTGCGGTCAAAGCGACGGGAAAAATCCTCTCGGTTCCGGCGGGAAAGAACGTGATCGGGCGTGTGGTGAATACGCTCGGGGTGCCGATTGACGGCAAGGGCGAGATCAAAGCGGAAACATTCCGACCGATTGAGCGCGTGGCGCCCGGGGTGATGACGCGCGAGTCGGTCAAACAGCCTTTGCAGACCGGCATCAAAGCGATTGACGCGCTCATTCCGATCGGTCGCGGACAGCGCGAACTCATTATCGGCGATCGCCAGACAGGGAAGACCGCGGTAGCGATCGATACGATTCTTAATCAAAAAGGACAGAATGTCATTTGTTTCTATGTCGCGATCGGACAGAAGGAATCGAAGATTGCGCGTATCGTCTCCGAGCTCGAGAAGGGCGGCGCCTTGGCGTATACAACCGTCGTGGTGGCAGGCGCTTCGGATCCGGCGGCGCTCTCCTTCCTCGCACCCTATGCGGGGTGCGCGATGGGGGAGCACTTTATGGAAGAAGGGAAAGATGTTCTGGTTGTGTATGACGATCTCTCCAAACACGCCGCGGCGTATCGGCAAATCTCGCTCATTCTTCGCCGACCGCCGGGACGCGAGGCCTATCCGGGCGACGTGTTCTACCTTCACTCGCGACTTTTGGAGCGAAGCGCCAAGCTCTCCAAAGAATTGGGTGGCGGATCGCTCACAGCACTCCCCATTATTGAAACCCAAGCCGGCGATGTGTCGGCGTATATTCCGACCAATGTGATTTCCATCACCGACGGGCAGATTTATCTCGAGTCGGATTTGTTCTACAAGGGAATTCGACCGGCGCTCAATGTGGGACTCTCGGTCTCGCGCGTGGGAAGCTCGGCGCAGATTAAAGCGATGAAGCAGGTTGCCGGGACACTCCGTCTCGACCTTGCGCAATTCCGCGAGCTCGAAGCTTTCGCGCAGTTCGGGTCCGACCTCGACGAGAAGACGCGCGAGCAGATCGAACGGGGGAAGCGCGGAGTGGAAGTGTTGAAACAAAAACAATACGCGCCGCTCTCGGTCGAGAAAGAAGTCGCTGTTTTGTATGCGCTTACGCGCGGACATCTTGATGATGTGGCGGTCGAAAAAATCGGCGAGTGGGAAGAAAAGTTCCTCGAATACATCGATACGAACGGTGAAGATTTTGTCTCAATGCTCCGGAACAAGAAGACAATTGATGAGGAGGTGGAAGCAATGCTCAAGAAACATATTGAGACGTTTAAGAAAAGTTTTGCGGTGTAAAAATTAAGAAAAAAATATGGAAATTCAACGAGAGAAAGGTAAGAAAAACTATGTAGCTATTTTTAGTAGTTTGCTTACAGTAAATCTACTGTTAAATATTTTTGGCATAGCAATAGAGTCAAAGTGGATTATTGTTCCGGAATATATACCCTCTCTTCTTAACTTGTTTATAATCGTTGTTTTGATTCTATGGGTGAAATATCTGAATGATCTTTGGAGGGCAATGGGTAAGAAGTATGGATGGGCTATTGGAATTCTCTTGTTTGCTCCTGGAATGGGATTGTTTATAGTTTATGCAATTGCAATAAGTGTTGCTGATAGATATAAAAAGGGAGAAGAATTTCCAAAGCAGCTTGAACTAGGATTCAAAAAGAGAAAAAGCGAACCATCCTCGTCAGAGTCCCCGAGGGGACTTTGATGGGAATTGGAAGGTAGCTACCTTTAATCGTCAGAGTCCTCTTTGAGAGACTCTGACGGGGATTGAAGATTTGAAATTTATTTGGAATTTGGAGTTTGTCATTTGGAATTTTTACGGTATGCCTGGAACTCGTGAAATTCGGCGGCGGATCAAGAGCGTGAAGAATACGGGGAAAATCACGCGCGCGATGGAGATGATTTCGTCGGTCAAAATGCGCAAAGCCGCCGCGGGCGTCCTCGCTCTTCGCCCCTACGCGAAGAGCACGTGGAATGTGCTCCGCGCGGTGTCTTCCGCGCGGGATGTGCGGGAGAAATTGCCACTTTTTGCGGAGCGACCGCGTGCCAAGCAACTTTTTGTCGTTGTGACATCGAACCGCGGACTCTGCGGGTCGTTCAATACACAGATGTTTCGGCGGCTTCGCACGGATATCGAAGTGTTGCGCGCGGAACATCCGGATGTCGCGCTCGAATTTGTTTCTCTTGGAAAGAAAGGCGATTCGGGACTGCGGTTTTTGAAAGGCGACATCGTTGCGTCGTTTCCGGAAGCGATCGCTAATCCGTCCGCCTCTGAAATCCGTTCGATTGCGAAGTTTCTCTTCGATGGATTTGAGGCGGGGCGGTGGGATCATATTTCCCTCGCCTACACGGACTTTGTGTCGGCGCTCGCGCAGAAGCCGCGCGTCCACCAAATTCTCCCGTTCTTCGAACACGATGCCGAAGAGCAACTTGCCGAAATGGGAGATGGAAACGACGCTGCCGAATCGAAGCAGATACTTTCCGCGGAATATTGCATAGAGCCGGCGCCAGAAGGAGTTTTGCGAATGCTTCTCTTCCGTCTCGTCGAGACGCAACTTCTTCACGCCATTCTCGAATCGAATGCCTCCCAAGAAGCCGCGCGTATGGTCGCGATGCACAGCGCGACCGATGCCGCGAAAGATATGACTGACAGTTTCACGCTTCTCTACAATCAACTCCGCCAGGCGAAAGTGACGCAAGAGATTGCGGAATTGTCGGCAGGGATGGCGGCGGTGACGTAGCGATGTAACTTCTGACAAACAACGAACAATAAACAACTTACAGTGGAGAGTCAGGGATGAGGGAGTTTTTGTTTGGTCTCAAAACCATCATTCGGGATTTCAGGAAGCGCTTCTGAAGTTTCGACTGGTTGTTTTGAGGATTAGCCTTTTTTTCCTGTTCCTCATTTCCTATTCCTTATTCTTAATTCTCGTACTCTTATGAACGGAACTCTCTTGCAGGTGATCGGGCCGGTGGTGGATGTGGAATTTCCCGAGGGGGAATTGCCGAAGATTTTGGACGCGGTCGTTGTGGCATTGCCCGATGGCGGCGAATTGGTGGCGGAGGTACATCAGCATTTGGGAGGAAACCGCGTGCGGACGGTCGCGATGGGACCGACCGAAGGGATTCGGCGTGGGATGGAGGTGAAAGCGACGGGAGCGCCAATCGCGGTCCCTGTCGGGTCGGACGTCTTGGGACGGATGTTTGATGTATTGGGGAAGCCTATTGATCAGAAACCGGCTTTGAAAAACGCGAAGTCGCGTTCGATTCACCGGAAGGCGCCGAAATTTTCGGAGCAGGAGACGGAGGCGAAGGTGTTTGAGACGGGTATCAAGTCGATCGATCTCGTGTGTCCTTTTATGAAAGGCGGCAAGGTGGGACTCTTCGGCGGGGCGGGCGTCGGGAAGACGGTGGTCATTCAGGAACTTATCCGGAATATCGCGCAGGAGCACGGTGGGTATTCGGTCTTTGCCGGCGTGGGCGAGCGGACGCGTGAGGGGAATGACCTCTACCATGAAATGGAAGAGTCGGGCGTTTTGGCGAAAACCGCGCTCGTCTTCGGGCAGATGAATGAGCCGCCGGGCGCGCGACAGCGAGTGGCGCTCTCCGCGCTCACGATGGCGGAGTATTTTCGTGACGATGAGAAGAAGGATGTGCTCCTTTTTATCGATAATATTTTCCGTTTCACGCAGGCAGGCTCGGAAGTGTCGGCGCTTTTGGGACGGATTCCATCGGCGGTGGGGTATCAGCCGACCCTTGCGGAAGAAATGGGGACACTGCAGGAGCGGATCACCTCGACCCGGAACGGTTCGATCACGTCCGTACAGGCGGTTTATGTGCCGGCGGACGATCTCACGGATCCGGCGCCCGCGACGACCTTCGGGCACCTCGACTCGACCGTGGTGCTTTCGCGCGCGCTTTCCGAGCTCGGTATCTATCCGGCGGTGGATCCTCTGGACTCGAGCTCGACCATTCTCGATCCCAATATCGTGGGCGAACGACACTACACGGTTGCGAGAAATGTTCAAAAAGTTTTGCAACGCTATAAAGATTTGCAGGACATCATCGCGATTCTCGGTATGGAAGAACTGACCGAGAATGACAAGTTGACCGTGATGCGCGCGAGAAAAATTCAGAAATTTCTCTCGCAGCCGTTCTTCGTTGCTGAGCAATTCACTGGGAAGCCGGGCAAATACGTGCGTCTCGACGATACCGTTTCCGGCTTCGAAAAAATTCTCTCCGGCGAACTCGACGCCGTTCCCGAACAGGACTTCTATATGAAAGGGAGTATTGATGAAGTGCTTGCGAGTACAAAATAGTTTCTCTGAAAAGTATGAAGCCTATAAAATTTTCACTCGTGACGCCGGAACGCAAGCTCCTTGAGGAAGAAGTGATGCAGGCGACGCTCCCGACCGAGGCGGGGGAGGTGACGATACTGCCGGATCATATTCCGTACATTGCAACGCTGAAACCCGGCGAGATTCTTACCAAGAATGCCAAGGGCGAGACGCGGAGTTTCGTTGTTTCGGGTGGCTTCGTCGAATTTCACGACAATACAATCTCGATTCTCGCGGACGCGGCGGAGCGCGCCGACGAAATCGACCCCGAACGCGCGAGGGCGGCCGAAGCGCGCGCGCGGGAAATTCGCGAGAAGAAGCTCGACGTCTCCGCCGAAGAACAAGCGCTCGCGGTCGCCGCCTTGGAACGCGCCTGGGCGCGCCTTCATGTCGCCAAGAAACACCACAGTCGCAGTGGCGCGCATCCGGAAACGAGCGAATAGCTGAGCTTATTTTTCAGAACGCTGTTTCTGTACATCTTGAATCTTTCAACTTTTCACGATCGTGAAAAGTTGAAAGATTTTTTTGTTCTCTCTATGACGCTTGTTTTTTTCTTGCATTTTTGTTGGGGGTTTTTTGGTGGTATACTAAAGGTGTGTAATTTTTAAATTTTTTCTATGAATCAAGAATTGTTGGTCAAGATAAGTAAATGGGTGTTGTATGCGTCCGCCGGAGTGCTTGCGGTCGCGGTGTTTTTTGTGTTTTTCGGCGAGAGAGGTGATCGCGATATGGTGAGAAAATACAAGAATCAGTCAACACTGGGAACCGATGAAGGTATTTCGTCGCGGATGGGCGGATGGGTGAGCGCGGACTTGGCGGATCAGGGTGTTGCCGTCTCGCCTCCTTCCGGCGCCGAGCCGATGCCGGCAGAGATAGGGAAGGAAATGATGTTTTCGGAAATCGCGCCGGACGCTTCCGGAATTCCGCCGACCGGTATGGAGAAACGAGTGATACGAAATGGCAATCTCTCCCTTCGTGTTGAAGACGCCGAATGGTCGGCGGATGAGATTGACCGCATCGCGACGCGACTTGGCGGATTTACTTCGTCTCGGATGATGAACGGGCAAGAAGTATATCCCTATCCTGTGCCGATGATGCGGGGCGGGGCGGAGGATGATGCTCCTTTGGGGGGCGCGAAGGAAGTGGGCGGGAACACGATACAGAGCGGAACGGTGATACTACGGGTGCCTTCGTCGAAGTTTGCCGAGGCGGTGTCGGCGATCAAGGGAATCGCCACGGTCGTCGTGAATGAGTCGTCGTCGGCGAGCGATGTGACGGCGCAATTCGCCGATCTCGAGGCGCAAATTAAGAACAAATACGCCGAAGAAGCGGCGTTTACCAAAATTTTGAACACGAATCCCGGCAAAGTATCAGACGTCCTCGAAGTGACGCGCGAGCTCGCGCGGGTTCGCGGTGAAATAGAACAGCTTGAAACGCAAAAGAAGTATATGGAATCGCAGACCGATATGGCGGAAATTTCCGTGTACCTCACGGAGGATGCCAAAGTGGGCGCCGTGACCAATACGTGGCGACCATGGCAGACGGTAAAGAACGCGCTGAATCATCTCTTGGTGAAATTTCAGGGATTTGTTGATGGCGTTATCTATTTCGTCGTCTCGGTACTGCCGTTCCTTGCGCTGTATCTTTTCGGGCTTTGGGCATTGTTTCTCGTTGGTCGGAAGGTATATCGGAAGATGGTTGGCGGTCAGTAGTGAGTGGCAAACATATTGACGCAAAGAGTATTCATTTGCGTGCGGTAAGGAGAAGACCCCTAATACGGGTCTTTTTTTGTGAATATTGACGGAAATTAATTTTTATGATATTTTTCCTGTTCGGTGCACTTTTGCGGTTCTTTCAAACAACCAAAAACGAAGAGAGATGATATGGAAAAAGAGTGGGTATTTGTTCTTGCCGTCGCGGGAGAGGCGGGAGAGACACTTTCGGCTGGGCGTTTCATTGCGGGTTGCGAAGGACGCGGAGTTGGCTTGTTGCTCGCGCGGAGAGTTCGCGTGAGTCGCGAGCTGGCAAAGACGCTTTTTCCTGACGGTTCCATGGATAGTTTTGTAGGGAAAGATGCTATTGGCATTATTCTTGAGGGAGCTGGAGCTTTTCAAAAAGCTTGCAGTATTGCCACAGGAGATCCGGACAACGCTTTTGGCTTTACGCTTCCGGGCTGCTTCTTGCTTCCCGATGGGCAGGAGGATGCCGAAAGGATGATAGAAGCTTTCGGCAAGCTTTTTGGAATATAGGTTTGCAAGGGGTTGTGTTTCCGTAGGAACACAACCTCGTTTTATTTTGCGAAACTTTTGACTTTTGCTTGTTTTGGGAGTAGAAGGAGGGTAGTTGTTTTTCATGGAGGGTGTAGATGTGTTTGCGGTAGATATTCAGTCGGTTTTTGATTCCGGAGAAAATAGGATGCACTGTGCCCAGTGTAACCGATTTTTTAAAGGCCCTTATGTCAACGTGATTATATGTGGTTATCCGGCCGCCCTTTGTTCGAATGCGTGTATTCAAAAATGGTATGCGCCCGAGAGGAGTCGTAACGCAGAAAATGCGCCCTCACCTCTTCCGGTTATTTTGACTTGAAAAAAGGTACGAATGTTAATGGAAAGCTTTTTGAGGGACCAGCTGCCAATGGTCTCTCTTTTTTTGTCAACATTGAAAAGTTTTCTCTGAAGCGATAGGATGGAGAGAGAAATTTTCAATGATCAAGATTCAATTTTCAATTGATGGAGTATGCATGCGAAATACGATCCGAAGAAAATAGAGCCGAAGTGGCAGAAGGAGTGGGAGACGAAGAAAATCTATAAGCAGTATGATCGGGCGAAAAAGTTTTATGCGCTCGATATGTTTCCATACCCGTCGGGGGCGGGGCTTCATGTGGGGCATCCCAAGGGCTATATCGCAACCGATGTCGTGGCGCGGAAGAAACAACTCGAAGGATATAGTGTGCTTCACCCGATGGGATGGGATGCTTTTGGTCTTCCGGCTGAACGCTTTGCAATAAAGAGCAAGACACACCCGAGAATCTCTGTCCGAAAAAATATTGCCAACTTCAAGAAACAACTTTCAAATCTTGGTTTTACCTACGACTGGGATCGTGAGATTAATACGACTGATCCCGAATATTATCGATGGACACAATGGATATTTTTGCAGCTTTTCAAAAAGGGACTGGTGTATGAATCCGAGGAACCGATCAATTGGTGCCCCACATGTCAGACGGGTCTTGCCAACGAAGACTTAGAGGATGGAAAATGCGAAGTGTGCGGAAGCGAAATCGAGAAGAAACCTCTCCGCCAGTGGGTGATCCGGATGACCGCCTATGCCGATCGATTGCTCCATGATCTCGATGCGGAGCAACTCGACTGGAGTGAGTCTATCAAGGAACAACAGCGGAATTGGATCGGGCGATCGGAGGGAACATTGATAAAATTTCCAATTTCCAATAACCAATTTCCAAATAATTCTCAAATTCAAAATTCTCAAGATTTTATCGAAGTCTTCACTACGAGAGTGGATACGATTTTTGGGTGCACCTATGTGGTGGTGGCGCCGGAACACCAGTTAATTTTCAATGATCAATTTTCAATTTCCAATTCCGAGGAGGTGAGGAAATACATTGAGTCAACGAAGAAAAAGACGGAGCAGGAGAGAAATGATGCGAGCAGGGAAAAGACCGGCGTGAGGTTGGAGGGCGTCGAGGCGGTGAATCCGTTTACCGGAGAATCAGTGCCAATCTATGTGGCGGATTATGTACTGGGGAATTATGGGACGGGCGCGGTGATGGCAGTGCCGGCGCATGATGAACGAGACTTTGCATTTGCGAAGAAGTATGATGTGTCAGTGCGGCAGTCGGTTGGGGTGAATGAAGAATCAGGAATAAAGAATCAGGCGGAAAACATGGAGGCATTTGTTGAGGATGGTATTTTGGTAAATTCCGGAGAATTTACGGGGCTTTCATCCCAAGAGGCGCGGGAGAAAATGACAGCGTGGTTGATGAAGAGGAAGCTCGGCAAGAAACAAGTGAATTACAAGTTGCGGGACTGGGTGTTTTCGCGGCAGAGATATTGGGGCGAACCGATCCCGCTCATGAAATGTGAATCGTGTGGATGGGTGCCGGTGCCGGAGAAGGAGTTGCCCTTGAAGTTGCCGGAAGTGAAGTCGTATGAGCCGACGGGGACGGGGGAGTCGCCTTTGGCAAGCATTGAAAAGTGGGTGAAGACGAAATGTCCCGTCTGTGGCGGCGCGGCGCGGCGCGAGAACAATACGATGCCGCAGTGGGCGGGATCGAGCTGGTATTATCTCCGGTATATTGATCCAAACAATTCCAAAAAACTCATTAATCCCAAGAAAGAGAAGGAATGGATGCCGGTTGATCTCTATGTGGGTGGCGCGGAGCATGCGACGCGGCATTTGCTCTACGCGCGATTTTGGCACAAGTTTCTCTATGATATCAGTGTTGTCTCGACGAAGGAGCCCTTCAAGCGACTTGCCCATGTGGGGCTTATCATGGCGTCCGACGGACGCAAGATGTCGAAGCGCTGGGGCAATGTGGTGAATCCGGACGATATGGTTCGGCGCTTCGGCGCGGACGCGCTCCGGCTCTACGAAATGTTTCTGGGACCGTTTTCGCAGAGCGTGTCGTGGAATACGGACGGTGTTGTCGGGATGCGGCGGTTTTTGGAGAAGGTATGGAGGCTTGCGCCGGCAATCAGCGATCAGCAGTCAGTCGTCAGCGGTCGAAACCCGAAAGCTGAGAGCGGAAAGCTGAATGCCCTCTTGCATAAGACCATTAAAAAAGTAAGCGAAGATATCGAGGGGATGCGATTCAATACGGCGATTTCGGCGCTCATGATTTTTGTAAATGAAATGGAAAAGGCGGAATCGGTTGCGAGAGAAGATTTTGAAACTCTACTCATTCTCCTTTCGCCCTTTGCGCCGCATATTGCCGAGGAATTGTGGAGTTTGCAAGGAAACAAAGCATCCATTATGCTGGAACGTTGGCCCAAAGCCAATTCCAAATTTCTCAAAGAAGAAATGGCGGAAGTGGTGATACAGGTCAACGGCAAGCTCCGCGCACGGCTTCGCGTGCTCGCGGGTTCGTCGCAAGAAGATGTTGAGCGAATGGCGCAGGAAGAAGAGTCGGTGAAGAAGTACCTTGCTAATGCAGTAGTTCGGAAGGTGATATTTGTTCCGGATCGATTGGTGAACTTCGTCGTTTGATTGATTTTGGTCTCGGAGGGTTCTTTATGACAAGTAAGGCGAGTGCGGTCAAGAGAGGTTTTCCGATTGGTGATCGGGAATTGCGACGAATGTCTCGAGACATGTTGCTGATTGAACTCATCGTGAACATTGTTTGTACGGCATACTTCAATCGGGGACCTGCGGGAGACAGTGAGTCGGCGAATTTTGCCAGGGAGTGGCTCGAGAGTCTTCCTCGTGAAGAGGTGTGGCTCCTTCTCCTTCTTTTGAAAGGGAAGGTTCGATCGCGAAAGCTTCGTCCGGGGAAGGTTCGGGAAGTGCTTTTCTTCAGTCGAGTGAGTCTTCCGGTTTCGCTTGATGCCCCGGAGTGTGAGGATTCGGATCGAACGCGTCTCGATACCATAGCGGAACAAGACGATGCTACGTGTCGGACGATTCGGGAATACGACGGCACTTCTCTTCGAAGGGCTATTTGGGATCGCGCGGTGGAAGTTGGCCTCTCTCGAGACGAGCGTCAGCTTCTCCATACCCTCCTCGAGAAAGATTGGGATATTCATGATATAGTTCAAGAGGGATTTTTTGTTCTGAGAAGAAGGAAGGACGGAGAGCTGATTCGGAAAAAGCTCTCCAATGAAGGGATACGATCAATGTATAAGGGTATACTCCGGAAGCTTCGGTGCGATGAGTTGAGGGCGTTTCACGAATCCTTTGAAGGCGATGTATAAAAATGTTTTTCTGGCATCACTCTCGTATGTGGGTGATGTTTTTCTTTTTCGGATTGACAATCGAGAATCGAAACAGGTAGGATTGCAATGGATATTGATAGGCTTCCGAAATGTCCGGAGTGGGTTCATTACCAACAAAACGGTTCGAAAAGTCATTTTCGTTCCGGATCGACTGGTGAATTTTGTGGTGTAGTTCTTTTTGGAAATCGGAATTGACAATGGCTTCAAAATACGAGAGGATAGTGCCGAGCTTCGGAAAATTTCGGAGCGGATCTTTACCAACATGAAGCGGAGAGTAAGCATGAAAAGAATCATTGAAGCAGAGAAAAGTGTTGTCGTTGCGGCGGACGTTATTGATCTGAATACTCTCGACGAACTTGTAGGGAGTGTCCGCGATGTTCCCGGCATAGGAGCTTTCAAGCTCGGGTCCCTTCTGGGTTTATGTGACTTGGATTGTGCTGTTACAGCGGTCAAAGATGTGATGGGTGCGGGTTTTCCCGTTATCTATGATCCCCAGAAAGGAGCGACAGATATTCCCGAAATGGGAGCGCCGTTTGCAGAAGCGTTGGCATGGAGTCGCGTGGACGCCGTGATTCTTTTTCCCTTTGCCGGACCGAAAACACAGGAAGTATGGACGGAAGCATGTTTCAATAGGGGTCTTAGGGTAGTAGTCGGCGGCGTCATGACTCATCCGCAGTTCTTGGTGAGCGAGGGCGGCTATATAGCCGATGAGGCTGTTGAACGAATCTTTCGTCTCGCGTGCGATCTCGGCGTTCGGGACTTTGTCGTTCCGGGAACGAAGCTCGAGTGGGTTCTGCGGATTCGGGGATGGCTTATGGAAGAGCTTGGCGATGAAGAATTCGTTCTCTATGCTCCGGGGTTTATCAGTCAGGGAGGGGATATTTCCGAATGCGGACGCGTAGCGGGAGGCAGGTGGCATGCTATCGTCGGTTCCGCCATCTATAAACAGGATACCCCAGAAAAAATGCGGGAAGCCGCACGGCGTGTCACGCGGCAAATTGTTGCGTGATGCAGTGATCGCAGAGGGCGCCTGAAAAACGCTCTCTTCTTCTCTTCAAGTCGGAAAGAGGATATTGAAATGAACGTATATTCAAGTGATGGGTCGCATCTTATTGTTTCAGGCGACCCTCTGCAAACATTGATAAATTGCGAAGGATACTATACGTGTCCCCTTGGGAATGATGGAATGCCAATCGGTCCGATTGTTGGATATACCGGCGATTACGCGGACATTGATGGGAAAAAGAAGAAGTATGTCGGACTCACATACTTTAATTTTTCCAAAGCTGATATGTGGCCTGCCGTGCTTACGTTGTTCGCGAATATGATGGTTGAGACGCTGGATTCTCGCGGTGTTTCTCCAACGATTATCCTCGGTGCGCCATGGGCGGGAGTGAAATTTTCGCAGGAAGTGGCGGCAATTCTCGGTTGTCGCCATGTTTTCGCAGAGAAGGAAGGTAATCGAATTTTCCTCGGGCGTTATGAAGGGGCGATAAACGCAGGGGATCGCGTCCTTATTGGGGAGGAGCTTGTCAATAACCTCTCAACTTCGGGGAAGCTCTGCCAGATCATCAAGAATGCCGGCGCGAATGTGATCGCTATCCAGTGTGCTATCAACCGTTCCTTTCCGTTTCAGGAGGAATTCTTCTTTGAGGGAATCGGCGTGCCTATTGTGGCTGTTGTCGAAAGGGAGACTCCGCAATATCGGCAGGATGATCTACTGGTAGCGGACGCGATCAAGGATGATAATGTCGTTTGGAAACCTAAAAACGAATGGGCGAGGTTGCGCAACGCTATGAAAACACGATAGTTCTGTTCCGAAGGTGCTCATCAGTTGAAGCGTTAACTGACAGAGGCCTTCTTTTTTTTTGAGTGATTTGACATGCGCCCGCCAATTCGAGTACAGTGGCTTCGAGTTTCGCCAGTGTGCGAAACGAGTTGTTTTCAAACTGAAAGGAGAAATGTGATGCAAAAATATCAGGAGATGTTTGTTCAGACCTGCTTGGATTTCAATGTGCTTAATGTTGATGGGGGGTTTAGCTTGAAGGGTCGAAAAAGTCCGTACTTGATTAATATGAGTGCAATTCCAAATGTGGAGGCGCTCTTTGTCATCGGGAGGTGTTATGCGGCGGCGTTTCTTTTGGGTGATACTCCTAATAATGACAACCTTGAAGAGGCATTCCCGATTCTTTTAGGACCTCCCGATACTGGAGAAATTCTCGCGTTTGCCACTGCCACAGTTTTGTCTCAAGAATACGCAGTAAAAGATGTTCGATTCTCTTCATTCCGAAAGGAAGGAAGCTTTTCTGGGAATAAGGAACGATTTCTGTGGGCGCCTCTTGAAATAGGATCTCATGTTGTCATAGTTACTGGTGTAATCTCCAGTGGTACGACGATAGGGATGACTATTGATGTGGCTCGTGAGCGCGGCGCGTATGTGAGGGGCGTGATTGCTGGGTTTGATCGTGAGGATCGAGGCACTTCCGGCTTTTCGGTGGCGAAGGAGCTTTCTGAACAGAAAGGGGTCTTTGTGCAGAGTATTGTGGGGATGCGCGAACTTATGGAGTATATTCGCGAAGATCCAAAATACAAACTTTTTCTCCCTCGATTTGAAGCGTACTGGAAGGAATATGGGGCGAAGGAAATCTAGGGTTCTACTTTACTTGCAAGCGATTGATTTTTTTAAGGAATCAATCGTTTTTTTATGACAAAAGTTTTTACACATGCTACCATGTGGGAGTATTTTTTTATATTTTCGACCTATGCATTCCACTCTCCCCACCCTCATTCCGTTTGAGCGACCGCTTGTTATCTTTGACCTTGAAACGACCGGGCTTATTCCCGGTGAGGACAGAACGGTGGAAATCGCGTACCAAAAAATTGCGCCGAGCGGGGAGGTGCTTGCCGGTGTTCGGCGTATCAATCCCGGGCGTTCCATCCCGAAGGACGCGACGGCGGTACATGGAATTACGAATGAGGATGTGGCGACGGCGCCCACCTTTGCCCAGCTGTGCTACGAACTCTGGAGCATTTTTGAGGGGGCGGATGTTGGTGGATTCAATGTGTACGGATACGATCTCCCGTTTTTACGCGCCGAGTTTGCGCTTGTCGGCAAGAGCTTTGATTACTCGAATCGAAAAATTCTTGACGCGAAATTTATTTTTCATAAATTCGCGCCGCGCGATATCGTATCCCAGCGAAATCTGGGCGCGGCGTGCAAGGAGTATTGTGGAGAGATTCACACGAGCGCGCACACGGCAGAAGGGGATGTCGCGGTAACCGTTCGGGTTCTCGAAAAGCAACTTGAGCGCCACCCGGAATTTCGAAGCTGGGAGGCGATTTCGGAACTTCTCGGAAGGAAGAAAGTGGAAGATGTCTCCACTTCCCCACATCGGTCCGGAACGCTTTTTTGAAAAGACTTCATTCAATTGTGCTATAATAAACATCGGGCGCATCTTTTAGTTTTTTCTCATGGACTTTCCTTCTATAGCTTGCGATCTTTCCGGCAAGGAGCGGTGGATGGTGCTGGCGTTCGCTTCGGTGAGCGATGCTATTTTTGTGGCGGATACGCATGGGAATATGCTCTTTATGAATCCCAAGGCTGTCACTCTTTCGGGGTGGAGCGAGGATGAGTCGATTGGGCGGCCGGTTGGCGATATCGTCAAATTCTCAATTGATGATGATATACAAACCGTGCTCTCTTCTTCGGCCTACGCGCCGCCGGAATCACCGCAGGAATTCACAGGAAGGATATCGCTCGTGAAGAAAGATGGCTCAAAGAACCCGATAAAAGGTCGTGCACTTCCTTTTTCTGAGAAAGATGGAACTCGCGCGGGGACGCTTATTCTCTTGAGCGATGCGACCATCGAGCATCGGCTCATTCAGGCAAAGGATCATTTCCTTTCGATTGTGGCGCATCAGTTGCGAACGCCTCTGGGGAGCGCCAGGTGGTGTATGGATCTGTTGCTTTCCGGCGACTTCGGCGAGCTGTCCCGCGAAGCGAGAAGCGCCATTATCAACCTTCACGCGAGCAATCAGCAGATGGTTGAACTCGTCAATGATCTCCTCGATATGGCGAAGTTCAATCGCACGGGAGGAGTCGAGGAGCCGGCGATCGTTGATGTTGCGGAGGTGGTGGAGGGCATCTTCCGCTTTCTCGAACTTGACGCTCAGCGGCGACGGGTTGTTTTTGGGAAGCGTATCGATCCGGAACTCCCGAAGCTGTTCGTGCCAAGAAGGCGATTCTATGAGGTGGTGCGCAATATCGTCTCGAATGCGGTCAAGTATAGCAAACCCGGCGGGCACGTTTTGGTTGAAGTAAAAAAAATTGACGCGATGTGTCGTCTCTCGGTAAAAGACGAAGGTATCGGCATCCCGATTGATGAACAGCAAAATATTTTTTCGAAATTTTTCCGGGCGTCGAATGCGGTGCGATCGCAAACCGAAGGATCGGGCCTCGGGTTGGCGGTCGTGAAACTTTTTGTTGAGGCGTGGGGCGGTCGAGTTTTCTTTGAAAGCATCGAAGGAAAGGGAACAACGTTTCATATCGAATTGCCTCTTTCTCAGTCTCGCGAGAAAATTATAGAAGGAAATAATTCGTTAACATAAACGCGTATGATGCAGGATGTTGCGTCCACACTCAAAGAAGCGGCGGGAGACAAAAAGACGGCGCTTCTTTTGGTAGCAGAGGATGATCAGTTTTATGCCAATCTCTATCGGACGAAATTGGAGAAGGAAGGATTTGGCGTTTTGGTGGCGTCGAACGGAACGGAAACGCTCGATTTGCTTCGAAAGAATAGCCCCAATCTTATCATCTTGGACCTGGTGATGCCGGAAATGGATGGCTTTGAAGTGTTGAAGAAGCTCAAGGAAGAGAAGGATTTGCGCGATGTGCCGGTCATCATTCTTTCCAATTTGGGACAGCCGGAGGATATCGAGCGGGCAAAAGCGCTCGGCGTTTTCAAATACATTATCAAGTCGAATGTTTCGATCCATCAAATGGTGGAAAGTGTCGAGGAAGCGCTTGAAAGCGCAGCACAGCATGCTCAGTAGTAGACCATACGCGTAGCGTGAAATAGCGCGCGCCGATGAAACCTCTATGATACTTGACGAAGCCGCTCTTCTTCGTCTTCTTTCGGATATGCGTCTCGTTCCGGACGAGGCGATTCTTTCGGCGCGCGCGACTGCTAAAAGAACTGGAGCAACACTTCTTCCGACGTTGATATCCGAAGGGTGTATTGGTGAGCGGGAAGCGGCTGAAATCGCAGGGGATCTTCTCGGCGTGTCCGTTGTTCGCGTTTCGGATATCGCCATTCCGGATCACGTGCTTCGAATGATCCCGTTTGTGGTGGCGCGCGCTCAACGAGTGATTGCTATCACTTGTGATGAGCGGGGTCTCGCGGTTGCTATGGAGGATCCTACCAATATTCAAGTATGCGACTTTCTGGTCAAGAAAACCGGTATGCCGCTTCGGGTATTTCTCGCAACAGCATCCGATATCGATATCGGACTCAGTCTCTATACGAAGGATATCGGAAAGACATTTGACGAAATTATGGCGGAGCACGTGCAAACCGCCGAGCGTCGGGTGCGCGAAGGCGGTGACGCGCTCGATCTCCCGATTGTTCGCATCGTGGACACGCTTTTCCTCTACGCGTACCAGAACAAGGCGTCCGATATTCATATTGAGCCGCGCGAGAAATCAGCGACGGTTCGCTTCCGTATTGATGGTATTCTCTATGATGTGCTTTCGTTTTCGAGCCGCATTCATGAGCAAGTGGTTTCGAGGCTCAAAGTTTTGTCGCGCCTTCGAACGGATGAACATCAAGTGCCGCAAGATGGAAAAATAAGAGTGCCGATTGAGGGAAGTGAAACACCGATTGACGTTCGTTTATCCGTTGTTCCGACGACGGACGGAGAAAAGATCGTACTCCGCCTTCTTGCCGAGCACGTGCGCCATTTCTCACTCGGTACCCTCGGGCTTGTATCTCAGGATCTCGCGAGAGTAACGGAGGCGTACCGCAAGCCCTACGGTATGATTCTCTCGACCGGCCCCACGGGAAGCGGGAAAACAACGACGCTCTATGCCATTTTGAGAATTTTGAACAAGCCGAATGTGAACATTATGACCATCGAGGATCCGGTCGAGTATGATATGCCGGGCATCAATCAGATTCAGGTGAATCAGCGCGCCAACCTTACTTTTGCGACGGGACTCCGGAGTATCTTGCGGCAGGATCCGAATATTATTCTGGTAGGTGAAATTCGCGACGAAGAAACATCCGGTATCGCGATCAATCTTGCTATGACGGGACACCTCGTTCTCTCGACGCTTCACGCGAATGATGCCGCGACGACGGTGCCACGACTCTTTGACCTCGGCGTCGAGCCATTTCTCATCGCCTCGACCGTATCGGTGATTGTCGCGCAACGACTCGTGCGAAAAATTCATGAGCCGTGTCGCGTGAGCGAGGAGGTGTCTTTGGAGTTTCTTCAAAAAGAATTGAGCGAGGAATTGGTGCGAAATATGTTTCCTCGAGCAATCGCTTCGAAAAAGGAAACCGTGCGCGTGTATCGCGGAAAGGGGTGTCCCCTCTGTCACGGAAGCGGGTACGCGGGTCGAGTCGGGATTTTTGAAGTGCTCTCGATAGATGAGGCGGTGCGTCATGCTATTATGGAACGGGCGACGGCGAGTGAAATTCAGGCGATAGCAAAAAAGAACGGGATGCGCACGATGATTGAAGACGGTCTTGAGAAAGTCCGACAGGGTGTAACGACGGTGGATGAAGTGATCCGCGTCGCGCGAGAGTAGGACTCGTGATTTTGGCGCATTTCTTCGTCAGATACTCCCCCGCCTCGGCGGGGACGCTGTATGTTTACATACAGCTTACTCTGCTCCTCGTATCTTCCTCAAACTGCACTCAAAATCACGAGTCCTCAAAAATTTTAGAATTTTCTTTTTATATGTTTTCTTCGCATATTCGACTTGTGGATCGGGCGATGTTTGCGCGGCATCTCGCCATGATGATTCGGAGCGGCATTTCGCTTCCGGAAGCGCTTCGCGTACTCGAATTGGAAACGAAGACCCCGGCATTCCGGAAGATTCTCTCGCGTATTTGCGCCGATATTGAGGGTGGAAAAAAACTCGCCGAAGCGCTCTTCATTCACCCCAAAGACTTCGACCCGTTTTTTGTGAGCGTTGTTGAGGTAAGTGAAGAATCCGGAACGCTCGCCGAGAATTTGGATTTTCTCGGAAAGCAACTCTCAAAAGAACATCGTCTCCAAAAAAAAATTCAAGGGATACTTCTCTACCCGTCGCTCATTCTCGGCATGGCGGTCGTTCTCGGGAGCTTCATCAGCATTTTTATTTTGCCGAAACTCCTCGATCTTTTTACGTCGCTTGATGTGGAATTGCCGCTTTCGACGCGCGTTCTCTTGTGGTTCGCGAATGGTATGGAAGCCTATGGTTTGGTTATCCTCGCTTCGCTTGCGGTGATGCTCCTTGCATTTCGATTTCTCGTTCGACTCCGGTCGGTTATACCGCTCTGGCACAGTTTTCTTTTGAGGCTTCCGGTTCTCGGTTCTTTTCTTGCCGCGGTTTCTCTGGGGAGGTTTTTTCGCGGACTCGGCATTATGATGAGGAGTGGACTTCCTCTGGTACACGCGCTCGGCGTCGAAGAGCGAAGTCTCAATAATCGCGTCTTTAGTCGTTACGCGCGCGAATTGATGCGAGGGGTTGCTTCCGGTTCCGAACTTTCCGCGCTGTTGTCTCGGCCGGAATTTCGACGGGTGCCGCCCCTGGCGACCAAAATGATCGCGGTCGGAGAACGAACGGGAAAGCTGGATGAGAGTTTCTTTTTCTTGAGTGAATTTTTCGATGAGGAGGTGGATACGATCGCTCGACGTTTCTCGACGCTCCTCGAACCGGCACTTCTTTTCCTGATCGCCGGCGTCGTTCTCTTCATCGCGCTCTCGATTATCACGCCGATTTATTCTCTTACCGGCTCGTTGCAAAGATAGCGCGCGGACGTATGACTCAACAATCACCATTCACCATTCATCATTCAAGTCTCTATTCTCGCGGGTTTACCTTGATTGAATTTATGTTGGCGGTGGCGATATTGCTGATTCTCGCGGGGACGGCGCCGGTGTTTTATAGCCGATTTCTCTTGCAAGATGCCGCCCTCGAGGCGGCGGATCGTCTCGCGTTTTCACTACGAAACGCCCAAGGATACGCGCTTTCCGGCAAGGGGGGCGCTCCGTGGGGGGTGGCGATATCGGGTGGCGACATCGTCTTGTTTCGAGGAGCGAGCTTTGCGGCGCGGACCCCGGCCTTGGATCGACGCGTGTCCTTGCCGGCGAATGTTTCCGTTGGCGGTTTTTCCGAAACGGTCTTCGCTCGCGTCTCGGGCATCCCGAACGCCCCCGCGACCATAACCATCACGGCTTCCGGTGGCGTCTCTCGGAGCATTGTCCTGAACGCGGCGGGAGTGGTGAGTCGACTCTAGTGTCGCCTTACGTTAATTTTGACCTACCCATTTGTACAAAAAATATTTCTAGAAAGCCTTTCTTGAGAGTCAGAACTTTTGTAAGGTGACACTAGGAGCGTAGCGTCTTTTGCTTCGGTTGGTGAGTTTGGTTGACACGGACGCGGCGAGCGTGATAGGGTGGGGGAACAACAGGAAAAGGCCTTTCCCGCCTCGCCTCGAAGTTTTTCGGGGATATGGGCGGGGCGCGGAACTTTTGGGTCCGCAACGCCTTTTTGCGTTGCGGGTTTTTGATTTTTAATGCGATACTATGACAGAATACGAAATACTGTTTTTGGTTGGTGAGTCGAAGAAGGCGGAGCTTGAGGCGGTGAAAAAAAGCGTCGAGGATGCGGTTGTCGCTTCGGGTGGAGAAATACTTCCCGGCGAATTCGTCGATGAGCGACGTATGGAGTATGCGATTTCCGGCGAGCGTCGCGGAGTATATACCGCGAAGCGTTTTCGTGTTCCGGATGAGGCGGATCGGGATGTTCCCGGCGCCGTCACGAAGACGCTTTCGCTCAACAAGGGCGTGCTTCGATTTTTGATCGTTCATGCAAAGGGGTTGCCGACATTGGAAGAATCTCAAGAACGAGTAAAGCGAACCGCTGATTCGCGTCGGAAACCAATGGGGAGATACTCGGCGAATCGTCAGCGACCGATGGCGTCCTCGCCGGTTGCGGCGCAGGAATCCGCCCCGACAAAACCCGCGCTCTCGGATACGGAAATAGACAAGAAGCTCGGCGAGGTACTTGATATTTAATCCGGCAAAAATATAAAAATCAATCGTAGGACTTACGCGTTTGGCGCATTTCTTCGTCAAATGCTCCCCCGCTTCGGCGGGGACACTGTATGGCGCATACAGCTTACTCCGTTCCTCGCATTTTCCTCGAACTGCACTCAAACGCGTAAGTCCTAAATCGTTAAGCATTCTCAATCGCTTATGAATGTGAATAAAGTAGTCCTTGTGGGGAGGTTGACGCGCGATCCCGAGACGAGATCGACCCCTTCGGGGCAAACCGTCGCGACAATCGGATTGGCGACGAGTCACCGATGGAGTGACAAGAGTGGACAGAAGCAGGAGAAGACGGAGTTTCACACGATCATTCTCTGGGGGCGGCTCGCCGAGATTGCCGCGCAGTATTTGACAAAGGGGCAAGAGGCGTATTTCGAAGGACGCCTTCAGACGAGGACCTATACCGGAAAGGACGGTGTCGAGCGTCGGGTGACGGAAATTGTCGGAGAGGAAATGCAAATGGGGAGTCGTCCCATGGGGCAAGGTGGCGGCGGATATCCGAGAGAAGGGAATGGGAGTGCGCCCTCGTCGCGATCAAACGCGCCGCAAGTGGCGTCAAAATCTCCCGATGAGGATATTCCAACGATCAATCTCGACGATGAAAAGGAAGAAATAAAAATAGAAGACGTACCTTTTTGACAGAGTTACTATTTGACAGTTAACCATTGAACATTGACCGATATGCAAACAAGTGAACAAGAACAGGCGATGCGGAAGAAATTGGAGGCGCTGGACTACAAGGATGCCTATTTCCTTCGACGATTTCTCAACTCGCAGGGGAAAATCTATCCGCCGAAAAAGTTCCGATTGACGACAATGGAACAGCGACACCTCTCCGTCGCTATCAAGCGCGCGCGGTATATGGCGCTCGTGCCGTACGTTATTCAGTAGTACCAAATGTATTCTCACTTCTGCTCTCTTGCGGGTTGCCTCGACTGCAAAAAATTATTTTCTGCAGTCTCGGCGTGTATTAGAGAAGCTCTTAGTGTAATTTGATATAAGGCGTTATGCTGACCATCAGTGATATCAAAACCGGGAAGAAAATCGTGCTGGAGGGGGATCCGTACGCGGTACTCTCGCATGAGCATTCCAAAACGGGGCGCGCGGGCGCGGTGTTGCGGACGAAACTCAAAAATCTTCGAACCGGCGCGGTTTTGGAGCGGACCTTTCAGGGAGCGGACAAGGTTGAAGAAGCGGATGTGATGAAGTCCAAAGCGCAGTACCTCTATCGGGAAGGCGATTCTTACGCCTTTATGGATATGGAGTCCTATGATCAGATTTCGCTTTCGGCGGCGGTGCTTGGTGGTGCCGAACGGTACCTTGTCGAGGGAACGGAAGTGATTTTGCTTCAATTTGAGGGGACGCCGCTTACCATCGAACTGCCGCCCAAGGTGACGCTTCTGGTTATAGACGCGCCACCCGGCATCAAGGGCGATAGTGTTTCGTCCGGCGACAAACTGGTGAAACTTGAAACCGGACTCGAGGTCACCACCCCACTTTTTGTCAAAGAAGGCGATCGCGTCATCGTGAACACCGATCGAGGCACCTACGTGTCCCGGGCATAGGCTCTATTTGCATTGTCTTCGGTTTTTGGCTACAATGAAGGCTGGAGGTTGAAGGGGAACCGGCTTTAACGGTATGCCGATATGAAGTGGTCAGCGGTTCTTTTTTGGTTTGCGCTCGGTACGTGTATCGCGCTTCTTTCGTGGGGAATGGTGCTTTTCTTTGTGAGCCCGGAAGATGCGGGAGCGTTTGAATGGGTGATATTTTTGGCGACGTCGTTCTTGTCGTTTCTCGGTCTTTCTTCGATCGGCATCCTTTTCTTCCGGAGGATATTTTTGGGAAGCGAGCGCGCGCTTGCGCGTCTCGGGACGTCTACGCGGCAAGGCGGTTTTCTGGCGATCTTCCTGATCGGAGTCGCGCTTTTTTTTCGGGCGGGTTGGTTGACGTGGTGGGTCGCCGTGTTTCTTGGGGGATTTTTATTTTTGATTGAGCTCTTCTTTTTGCGGAAGTTCCGAAAGAAGAAAGAAGAAAAGAACTAACGTTCGGAATTGTATAGCTATTGTTTACACTCTCGTTTCCCGAGAAGCTGCCTCGACCAAGAAAAATTATTTTTCTCACATGCTTCTCTCTATCGGAGCAAGCTCGAGAAAAATAATTTTTCTTGGTCTCGGCGAGTAAGATAAAAGATTTCAAGGTAACTTTTTTTAGGGTATTATGCCTCCATCCGAATCCAAAAATAAGAGTGAATACGGCGCTTCCTCCATTCAGGTGTTGGAGGGGCTTGATCCGGTCAGGAAGCGTCCCGGGATGTATATCGGCGGCACGTCGCTCGAAGGACTTCATCATCTCGTGTGGGAGGTGGTGAACAACTCTATCGATGAGGCGATGGCAGGATTCGGGAAGCACATTGCGATTCGACTTTTGCCGGGTGAAATCGTCGAGGTGTCCGATGATGGGCGCGGTATCCCGACCGATATACATCCGCAAACGAAGAAATCCGCGCTCGAAACCGTGATGACCGTGCTTCACGCGGGAGGGAAGTTTGGCGGTGGCGGCTACAAAATTTCCGGCGGACTTCACGGTGTCGGTGTTTCCGTCGTGAACGCGCTTTCGGAGTGGACGCGCGCCGAGGTGCATCGCGAGGGGAAGGTATGGCTCCAAGAGTACGATCGCGGGAAACCGCGAGGCACTGTCCGCCCGATCGGTACTTCGAAACGAACCGGGACAACGATTACGTTCAAAGCCGATCCGCAAATTTTTCCGGAGATCCGGTACAGTTGGAGTAAGATTCTTGATTACCTCCGCTATCAAGCGTACCTTACCAAAGGTGTTCGTATCAGCGTTTTTGATGAACGCGAAGCGGAAGGCGTCCATGACGCGCATCGGGTGAAACAATATTCCTTTTCGTTTGATTCCGGCATCGTCTCGTTTGTGAAATTTCTCAATCGGGACAAGGATATAAAAAACGCGACACCGGTTTCCATTGAAAAGGTTGTTGGCGATACGGCGGTGGAGGTGGCCGTTCAGTATGTTGATACGTTCAAGGAGCACCTTTTTGCTTTTGCGAACAATATTTTGAATCCCGAAGGTGGGATGCATGTCACCGGCTTCAAGACGTCTTTGACGCGCGTTCTCAATGAATACGCCAAGAAGCGCGGTATTTTGAAAGAAAAGGACGGCGCGCTTTCGTCGGAGGACGTACTCGAGGGTTTGACGGCGGTTGTCTCGGTGAAGCTTCCGAACCCGCAGTTTGAG
>Ga0268298_10001733_pt1 | contig 25002 bp, 19 predicted proteins | sample WWTPWeurt_MetaG_FD_194462 | JGI IMG/M metagenome (GOLD analysis project Ga0268298, IMG submission 194462) | Activated sludge microbial communities from WWTP in Nijmegen, Gelderland, Netherland - WWTP Weurt | ecosystem: Engineered > WWTP > Aerobic digester > Activated sludge | place...
GTGCGCCGGCACCTCGAGTTGGCCGCCCACGTCCTGGCCGACCTGCAGCCGCAGAGCCGCAGGGCTCGGCCACCAGCTCGATCACCGCAGTGACGAAAGGAGTTCCCATGGTCCAGCATCCCAACATCGATGGCATTCTTGTCACCTGGGGTGATCGGCTCTTCTACCCGGGCAATCGCATCGTCAAGGGACCGCCTCAGCCGCGACTCAGTGGCGAGGCCGCACGCCAGCGAGCGGCTGCCATCCGCCGACGCATCGAGGCCACCGTGTTGCGGCGAGCGCCTCAGGTGATGGTCAAGGTGACGGGAGGAGGGCGGGGCATGAAGGCCATTTCCGCGCACTTCCGCTACATCAGCAAGAACGGCCGGCTGGAGATCGAGGACCAGCGCGGAGAGACGATGCGCGGCAAGGACACCTTGCGCGACCTGGTCGATGAATGGCGCTTCGGCGGTTCCCTGATCCCTGAAGACACCGAACCCGGCCATCGGCGCGAGGCCTTCAACATCATGCTGTCGATGCCGCGCGGCATCGACCCGCTCACCGTTCAGTGGGCAGCACGGGAGTTCGCGAAAGCCGAACTGGCGGACCACAAGTACGTGATGGTGCTGCACGACCATCAGGCGAATCCGCACGTGCATATCAGCGTACGAGCGGAGTCCAGGCTCGGTCGGCGGCTCAACCCGCGCAAGACAGATCTTCACCGCTGGCGCGAGACCTTTGCGGCGAAGCTGCGCGAGCGCGGTATTGAGGCCGAAGCGACGCGACAGGCAACCCGCGGCGCCGCACAACGGTACCCGGCACTATGGCAAGTCAAGGCAGGCGAGGGCAGTCGGCTGCAGAAGCAGCCGCCGACCCTGAAGCATGGCGCCAGTGCTCAGGCCAATCGCCAGGCGGCACAAGCCGCCTGGCGCGAGCTTGCGACCGCGCTTGCCACCACCGGCCGCGAGGAGGATCGGCAGCTTGCGCGCTCGATCGAGATCTTCGCGTCAGGCATGCAGCGGCAAGACCTATCGGCCCCTCAGCGCGAGCAGGGGGGCCCTTCTGCAACGAGTCGCTTGGGGCCGTCGCGGTAGCGCAGAATACTGTAGTTTTGTACAGTTGTGAATTGCTCCCCAGCGCCATGCGAAGCCAGGCCGCGCCATTGCCATGATTCACGTTCATCCGCCCTTGTTGCCTGAGGTGCTGCTCGGTCCGCAGCCAGCCGATCAGCCGAACCTCGAACTCGCGAGCGAGGGCGTGCTGCGCTATGTCTGGAACAGCGCATTTGGTGCGATGCTCATTGAAGTGCGGGACGGTGCGGCGTACGTCAACGGCAAGCGGGTAACCTCAATCCAAGAATTGCGAGCCGACGACTCGCTGATTTGACGGTGCCGTTCACTCGCCTTGGCGCATGTGGATGGCCTATAACGAGCCGGCGCGTCCGACTCACGCCACAATGGACCGAACTTCAGCCAGAGCGTAAGAACCGATGCCATCCCTTTCGAAGCAAGAGTGGCTCTCCTCTTGCTGCACAGAACTAGCCAAGCGTTGGCCCGAGCTCTCTGATGCCAATGGCACACCCAACCGCCTGGCCATGCCCATAGCATTGCGCCTGTGGGCGGAGCACCCTGGCGAGGATCCCGCGGAGGTGGCGGCGCTTTGGCGGCCACCAAAGGTTCGACAAGCTTCGTCCAATCCCTGACGGCTTCGGCTGGGTCGAATCGGAGGAGTGTCGAGGCCGCGCGACTCTCTTGGGAAACACGCGACGCGCGACTTGATTCTTTGCACGCCGTGTCGCGCGCGGCCACCAGAACTCTTCCACGATTGAGCAGGTGAATGGCGTCGGCCTTGCAGCGGTTGCTGTCGCTCGCCCAGTAGTCATCAATGGCCGGTACCTGCTTCCTGGGAGTCGTCGGCTCGGCGCCCATGGCGTCCTGTCACTGACTGCTCAGCAAGGTATAGCTGACCTCGACAGCCGTTTCGCCCGCTAGCGACCATCGAAAGACCGCTCTCTTGAGGAGCGAGCAGGCGCAACCGACCCGAACCGGTCTGTCGGCCTTCTCCAAAGCTGCCCGATGCTCGGACCGACTCCTTCTAGGTTCTGCTTCCGCAATGCAGACGTTCGTGGCTACCAGGACCCGGCCACAAGCGGCCGGCCGTCCTGCGCGCGAAGCTAAGGCCGCAGCGAGCGCCTGGACGACAGCCTTTCGGCGACCTACCTGGATGGCGCTACTTCCCGACCCGGCCAGGCCCTACCCTTGGCGAGCGGCAGCTTCGCAGCTTCGAATCTTCACCCCGATTTCGCTGATGCCGCTCGCAGTATCACCAACCCCAACGGGATCAGTGCGATGCCGGCGATGCACAGCATCACCTGCGCAGCGGACCAGGCTGTCATGCCGGCGATTGCCACGCTGCCGGCAGCCAGGCTGAACACGCCGACATAGATCGGCACGTGGCCGTAGGCCCACAACCGCATGTTGCGGCCGCCGGCTGCACCAACGACTTCGCGCTCGTCGTGCGCGCGGGTCACTTCAAAGTAGCCCAGCCAGGTCAGGAAGACGATCGCCATGCCGCCCAGCGCCGCGGCCACCGCATGACCATGCAACTCCGCACCGTGGTCAAGCGCATGCACCACCGAGGCCACGCCCTCGCCGAGCAGAATGATGGTGAACAGCCCGAAGCGCTCGGGCAGGTGCTCGGGGTGCGGCCGCACCGAGGTGGTGTGGCGCGCCACCCACCAGGGCGAGGCGAGGTCGAGGGCCAGCGCCAGGCCCCACAGCGCCACGCGCGGCGTGGGTGGCAGGGCAACCGACGCCGCCCACAGCGCGGCCTGCAGCAGGTAAAGCGCTGAATAAGCGCGGATCAAACGGTGGGCGCCGTGCCAGCGCCACTCGCGCAGGTAGGCCACCGCCAGCAGCGTCTTGAAGGCGGCGAGCCCCAGCGCGAACGCCGGGCCGCGTGCGCCGTAGGCGTCGGATACGCCGTAGGCGATGACGGTCACCGCGACGATCTGCACCAGCCCCAGCAGCCGCTGGTCGCGCCGCTGCTCGTCGAAGCGGGTGGCATGAAAGGTGTGGCCCAGCCAGCACCACCACATGGCCAGCAACAACAGAGCACTGCCGGCCGCGCCGGTCCAGTCGAAATGGTGCGCATAGGCGCCAGACAACTGCGCCACGGCGACCACGAACACCAGGTCGAAGAACAGCTCGAACCAGGTGGCCTTGCGGCCGTGGACCTGCGGCGGCAGGTCGGCGCCGACAGGCTGTGGGCTCATGAACGCCGGATGCGCGCAAACGCAAAGCGCCGCCCTTGGCCCTGCTTGACGGCCAGGTGGATCCACACAATCGCCATCGGTTCCAGGTAGCGCGCCGAGCTCAGCGGCCCCATGTCGACCGCGTCGAAGCCGATCATCGTCGCCAGGGCCAGCACCTGCTGGCGCGCGGCGGCATCGTCGCCGGCCACCGGCATCATCGGCTGGCCCTGTGGGTAGCAGCTGTCGGCCATGTTCTCCGCGCCAGTGGTGTTGAAGGCTTTGACCACGCGCGCGCCTCGGGCGCGTTCGGCCACCTGCTCGGCACCGCTGGTGGTGGTGCCCAGGCTCAGGCCCGCCAGCCCCGGCGCCAGCGGATTGGTAGCGTCGACCAGCACGCGGCCCTGCCAGTCCGCACGCGCCTGCGCGATGGCCAGCGCTGCCGTATAGGGCACGGCCAGAATCACCAGCTCGCCGCGTTGTGCCGCCTCGTCGTTGCCGGTGAGTGTGGCCTGTGGGCCCAGCGCGGCCACCGCATCGGCATAGCGTGCCGGGTCGGGCACACCGATCGTCACCGGCTGGCCGGCGCGCAGCAGTGCGCGGGCCAGCGCCATGCCGACGTTGCCGGCGCCCAGGATGCTGATCTGCATCGTCGCCCCCCTTGTCAGCGCCCGAGCGCCTCGATGACCAGGCGCGCGGTCTCGCCGCCCGAGAAGTTCTGCTGGCCGGTGACGAGGTTGCCGTCGCGTACGGCGAAGCTGCGCCACAGGCCGCCCTGCACATAGTTGGCGCCGATGGCCTTGAGCTTGTCTTCAATGCGCCAGGGCATCACATGCTTGTCGCGTGGCAGCAGGCCATAGCTCCACACCGCGTTGTCGGCATAGTCCTCCTCGACGTTGGCAAAGCCGGTCACGGTGCGGCCCTTGGCGATGAATTCGCCCTTGCTGTTCCTGGCATAGACCAGGATCGCGCTGCCGTGGCACAACGCGGCGGCCACCTTGCCGGCCTCGAAGAAGGCGGCAAACTTGGCGTGCAGGTCGGTTGCACCTTCAAACGTGAACATCGGCGCCTGACCACCGGCCACGACGATGGCGTCGAAGACCGTCACGTCAAGGTCTGCTACTTTCTTGGTGTTGCCCACCAGAGCCCTCAGCTCGGGCGTGTGGATGAAGCCCTGGCTGATCAGATCGGTCTTGCTGTAGCCGCTCGCATCGTTGGGGTCGCTCATGCCGTCGGCCACGCACTCGCCGCCGGCGGGGCTGAACACCTCGACCTCGTAGCCCGCCTCGGCGAAGGCCTGGTACGGATGGGTGAGCTCGCTCCACCAGAAGCCCACCGTCCAGCCGGTGGTCGTAGACACCGCCGGATTCGCGATGACGATGGCGACGCGCTTGCGGCGCTGCGGATTCAGCACGTTGGGGTCTTGCAGGCTCATCGAGGGCTCCGTGTGCAGGGTTGGATGCGATGGACGGCAGTCTGGCGATTGGCGTCACGTGTTTCAATCCATCAGAATGCGACATACTGTTGCTTCAGGAGACAACAATGGACCTGGCTGCGCTGCAATCCTTCGTCAAGGTGGTGCAGACCGGCAGCTTCACGCGCGCGGCCGACGCGCTGCACACGCAGAAGGCGCGGCTGTCGCGGGTGGTCAGCCAACTCGAGCGCGAGCTGTCGGTGCGCCTGCTTGAGCGCAGCACGCGATCGCTGTCGCTTACCGAGGCGGGGCGCGAGTTCTTCGAGCGGGCGCAAGGCATCCTGACTTCGGTGGACGATGCGCGGCAAGCCATGCAACGCATCCGCGGCGAGCCACAGGGCACGCTGCGCCTGACCTGTGGCGTGGAGTTTGGGCTGGTGGCCGTGAGCGCGTGGATCGCCGAATACCTGTTGGTCTACCCGCAGGTGCAGGTGGAGGCCGACTACACCAACCGTGTCGTCGATATCGTTCACGAGGGCTACGACCTGGCGGTGCGCGTCGGGCCACTGTCCGACTCGTCGCTGGCGGCCAGGCGACTGGGCATGTTGGACTACGGGTTGTATGCGTCGCCCAACTACCTGCGGCGCCACGGCCGACCAGCTAGCCCGAAGGAACTGGCCACGCACCCGCTGGTGGTGTATGCCGGCGCGGCGCCACAGCGCCAATGGCACCTGACCCGGGGCGACGACACCGAGCGTCTGAAGCTGCAGCCACGCCTGAGCGTGAACACCAGCCTGGCGGCGAAAGAAGCACTTCAACGCGGCCTGGGTATCGGCCTGCTACCGCGGCGGGTCGCCGAGCCCGCCGGACAGCCCGCCCCGCTGCGGCGGGTGTTACCTGACTGGGCCGTGCCCGAGGTGCCCGTTCACGCGGTATTCGCGAGCGCGCGCTACCTGACGCCGAAGGTGCGTGCCTTCATTGACTTGGCGGCTGAGAACTTTCGCTCGGTTGCCTGAAGTCAGCTTCCGGGCGGCTCAGTTGAGGGGACGGGCAGACGGATATGGGTCAAACCGACTCGTCCAAGAGCGCCAGCTTCCGAGCATTGGATCCTCAACGTCTGCTATCTGGCGATGACTTCGACGGGTCGGCCGGCTCGAGCCGAGCCGGAAGAGACATCCAGAGTCCCTTTCAACGTGCCGCTAAGCCGTCGGTCGACCCGGCGAGACTCACCCGGAAATGACGCTACAGATTCGTGCACAGGTTGGTCAAACCATGGGCTCTAGATCGAAGTGTTATGAAAGTTGAGCGCGACGTTCGCTGCCGGCTGCGATCGTCACGATGGCAGGATTCAACATCGTGTTGACGAGTCACGGTTGAAATCAGGCTAGAGATCCGAAGCGGCGGTGCGGCTTCTTGGACTGCCGAGATTCAGCCTCGACCTGCCTACCCGCTGGGCGGATTCACCGGCTACGCTCCATTCAGACAGGGCTGCCGTCAGCTTTCTCCTGCAGCAGCGCCAGCAGTGGAGCCAAGTGATGAGCCAGAGCCAGCGCAACGCGCTGGTCGGCGGTCGTGAAGACACGGGGACGCGTATCGAAAAGCTCGATGATGCCAATCGGTCGACTGGCCCCGACCAACGGCGTCAGCAGCAGCGAGGCGAAGCCGCGCTCACGCAGAAGCTGGGCTTCGGCCGAATCGACATCGGGATCATCGACGCGACAGGTGTAAGTCTGCCCCTGTGCCAGCGCTCGGGCTGTATTCGGGTAGTCGGTGAGTTCATAGCTCTGTTCGGCGAGCTTCCAGTCATCATGACCGAAGCGGTAGTAAGCCACTGCCTTGACGCGCCGTCCTTCGGCGTCGAGCATGTCCACGCAGCCGCCCGAGCAGGCTAGAACCTGCACCCACTCGCGTAGCGCCCCGCGTGCCGCAGTGACAACATCGCGTGCATCTATCAGGTCGGGCGAGGGAATCAGCGCCTGCTCGTCGGCCACGTCGCGCCGCCGGCTCGCGTAGGCGATTTCCGTCATGTCGGCGACAGAGACAACGCCGCGACCGCGAGACTTGGCGTCGTAGACCGCCGCATCGGCGCGGTCAAAGAGATCGCCCGGCTCGCGTGTCGAGGCGATGAACGCGACACCGGCCGAAGTCGACAGCCGGCCTACGCCCGGTAGCTCGGACTCGCAGATACGCGACACGGCCCGCTGGGCAATGCGCAGCACCACTTCACGATCAACGCCGACAAACAGGGCTCCGAACTCATCGCCGCCGAGTCTGCCCACGCGGTCGGCCTCGCGAGTCGTGGCACGCAACGCGTCCGCTACAGCGCGCAGCGCCTGATCGCCGGTCTGGTGCCCATGCACGTCGTTGATCAACTTCAGGTAGTCCAGGTCAAACAGGACAAGGGCCACCTGTTCGCTGGCGGATCCGCCTGAGGCCAGGGCTTGACTCACCGCGTCGTGGAAGGCTGCGTGATTCAAAAGGCCGGTGAGTGAGTCACGCCCGACCGATTCGCGCAACTGATCTTCCGTGAGCTTGATTTCGGTGATGTCGCGAGCAAAGCAGGACACAGCGTCGAGACTGCGCGGGACGATCCAGACGTCGAACCATCGGTCTGCGCCTCGTATCGGCTGGCAGACCCTGACCCGCTTCGAAACGTGGCCGTGAAGCGCTTCGCGGAGATGCGTCGCCATGCCGCTGAACATCGATAGCCCGGGAACTTCATCGACGCTTTGCCCGACCAGCGCGGAAGCAGACGAGCCAGCAAGATCGGCCGCCGCCCGGTTCGCATCCCTCAAGCGCAGCGACGCGTCGAAAGTCACGATTGGATCCGGGCTATCGAGATCCTGCTCGCGCGCCGCACTCACGCTGACAGAGCGCCTGGTCGGGGCACGGTCCCGGGGTGGACGGAGGCTTCGGGCCACTGCTTCGCCTTAGGAATTGCCTCATTATCGGCTCTGGACGCGGCGTTGTGAGTGGTTCCAGGCCGCGAGAACCTATCTCAAACGCGCGTTACTTTGCTGCAGCGCTCCAGCCCACAAGACCTGGATGTCCGGGGGTTGAAGACGGCCATTCATCAGCGTACAGATCATGCCCCGTCGCTGCCATGCCGCTGCTACGCGACAAGCAAGGCGGCGACCAGGGCTTGCGCTCCGCATTCCGTCAGTGGAGCAGCGCGTCGCGCCTGAAGGACGCTCCGACAAGCATCTGCTGACCAGTCTCCTGCGCCTGCTGCAGAAGCGCGGCCACCTGCGACGCGTGCAGCGGTCGGGCCATCAGAAAGCCCTGGCCGCGATCGCAACCCAGGTCGCGCAATTGGTCGAACTGCGACGGCGTCTCGATGCCCTCAGCCACCACATCCTTGCCCAGCGATCGGCCGAGTTGCACGATGCCTCTAACTACGGCCGCGTCCTTTGAGTCTTTGGTCAGCTGGCCGACAAAGGATCGATCGATCTTGAGCGCGTCGATCGGAAGCCGCGACAGGTGTGCAAGCGATGAGTAGCCGGTCCCGAAATCATCCACGGCCAGCCGGACACCCACTTCGCGTAGCCGCTCGAGTTGAGGTAGTGCGACCTCGATGCTGGACATGAGGATGTCCTCGGTCAGCTCCAACGTCAGGTGCGCCGGCTGGATACCGGCTTCAGCGACTGCCTGAAGCACGCGCTCAGCCAAACCGCTTTGAGCGAGATCGCGGCCGGCAAGATTGACCTGCACTCCGAGGTGCTGAAGTGCAGGATCAAGGGCATGCCAATGGCGCAGCTGCCGGCAGGCCGCACGCAGCACGAAGGTCGTCACCGGCACAATCAGGCCCGACTCCTCGGCCACCGGGATGAACTGATCAGGGGCGATCGGCCCGTGCTCGGGATGCGTCCAGCGTACCAATGCCTCAAATCCCGTGATGCGCCCGGCCCTGAGTTCGTAAAGCGGTTGGTAAGCCACCGTCAGCTCGCCTTGCTCTATCGCGGTGCGCAGATCCGATTCCAGGCGCAATCGCTGAGATGCCTCGGCGTGCAGCCCAATGTCGAACAGCGCATAGCGGGCCTTCCCGGCGGCCTTGGCACGATACATCGCAATGTCGGCGTCGCGCAGGACGCTCTCAGGCTCGGTGTAGCCGATGCTACTCGTCGTGATGCCGATGCTCGCGCTGGTGATCAGCTCGGTGTCGGCGATGCGAAACGGCTCCTTCAGCGCCTGCAGCAGGCGGTCCGCCAGCGCGATGGCCGCCTCGTCACCATCGAATCGCTGCATCAGGATCGCAAACTCGTCTCCACCCAGGCGCGCCACAACGTCATGGCCGCGCAGCCTGCCCTGCACGCGACGCGAGACCAGAACGAGGAACTCGTCGCCGGCGCTGTGGCCCAAGCTATCGTTGATCAGCTTGAAGCGGTCGAAATCCAGGAACAGGACCGCAAAGCGCTGCTCGCGGTCGACCGATGCACGTGCCACGGCCTGCGCGAGCAGCTCCTGGAAACGGCGACGGTTTGGCAGGCCGGTCAATGTGTCGTTGAACGCGAGCTCCTGAAGGCCCTGCTCGGCGCGTCGGCGAGCGGTAATGTCCTGCACCTGCAGGATCAGACAAGGCGTGGTTGCGCCGGGTTCGGAGAAGAAGCTGCAATGCAACGATACCCACACCGTGTCGCCGGCCCGGTGGTGGCATCGCAATTCGAGCGTGAAGGTCTCGAAGCCTTGGTCCAGTACCTTCGCCAGCTGCATGTCGAGCGCTGCGCGGTCTTCTTCGACGACGAAGTCCCCGAAGCCTTCGCCACGCAGCGCAGCTGCCTCGAGGCCAAGCAACAAGTGCAGCGCGCCGTTGGCCTGCAGCACCCGGCCGTCCACGCCGACCAGCGCCATGCCGATCGATGCGTGCGTGAAGGCACTGTGAAAGCGCCGCTCGCTGGCCTCGAGTTCGCGCAGATGGCGTGCAGCGAGTTCGGCCTCGCGTTCGGCGGCCTGCGCCATGGCGTGCGCTTCGCGCTCAGCCGCCGCGGCGGCGGCAGCTCGCGCCACTTCGTGCGCCTCTTGCTGCCGGTTGTAGTAGTGGAAGGCGGCCAGCAAGGCTCCGAGCAGCGGTACCACTGCCAGCAACACCCCGAGGCCGGAGTTGCGGTAGGCGAGAAAGAGCAGCGCCGCCACCGCCGCGCTGCCCGCGTAAACAAAGCCGATCCAGCCCATCAGGCCCGTCACGTGCGACCACAGCAGACGCTCGTTGCGCTTGAGCAGCGGCAGCGCGGTGGCAAAGGTCGCGTTGAGTACGAAGTAGGCCACCGAGAACGCCATCAGGGCCGCCACCAGCATGCCGTCGCTCAGCCAGCCGGTACGCTCGAGGGCAGCTGAGCCCAGCTTGAACAGCGAACCGGATGCGAAGATCGCCACGGCCGACATGGCGGGACTCCCAAGGCGGCTCGTCCAACGCTTGGAGGTGCGGTAGGCCCCGAGCGCGGTCTCGGCTGCGGCCGCCAGCGCGGCGATCGCAGGGCCGTGCAGCACGAGAAGCAGGAAGACGAAGATCTCACCGGCGGCGAAGGAGTTCTTCGAGTTCGGGATCCGCACGGGAAACAGGCCTGCGAGCATTGCGCACGCGATGCCCGCGAGCATCTGCAGTCTTACCGGCCAAGGCGTTGCGGCCAGGTTCACCAGTGCATAGACGATGACCGCGGCCCCGAGAGCCACCATCGTCCACCAGTAGGTCATCGCCTTGCCGTTGTAGTCCGGCATCAGCGCCGCGCGGACCTTGGCCCAAGCGCTGAGCGGCTCGGCGCCAGTGGGCGAGACCGTAGTGGCGTTCAGTGGCGGCATCGGATGCCTTCGCGATGAACCGGCTCTATCCAGGCCCGAAGTCGCGCTCAAGGCTCGCCGAGCAGGCTCGAGTCGTTGGCCGAACTGACGCCCGTCTGGCCGGTCTCGCTGAGGATGATCCCTTCACTGATGATGATGCCTTCGCTGAGGATGATCCCTTCGCTGATGATGATGCCTTCGCTGAGGATGATCCCTTCGCTAAGGATGATCCCCTCGCTGATGATGATCCCTTCGCTGATGATGATGCCCTGACCGAGCGTCGTGCCGCTGCCCGCGGCCAGCCACCCGCTGAGCGTGGCGGTCGGCATGAAGGTGCCCGTCTGGCCGAACTTGGAACTGGTGCCGGCCAGTGACGTCGCATTCACCACGCCGGCCGTCAGCAGCGACTGGTTCGGTGCCGGCGCGGCGACGATCGACTTGATGTAGGTGTTCGCCGGCACGCCGGTTGCCACCGGCCAGAACGTCACGGTGGCCCGGCGAGCGACGCCGCGCGCCCACACCAGGCGGTGGTCATAGATCGGCTGGTACTGCGTGAACAGCGCGTCGCCGCTGACGATCTGGTTGCCTCCGGCGTAGACGATGCGGCTCCAGTTGAAGGTCTGGCCGTTGACCGTCGAGGTCTTGGCCGGCATGGTCTTGCCGCTGGCCAGCAGGCTGGCCCCTGGGGCGATGTTTCCGGCTTCGACAGCGGTCCTGACATCGGTGCGCAGGGCCTTGGCCATCTGCACCGCGCCATCGACATTGAGCAGCCCCGCGCCTTGCTGTAGCAAATTGGCGCCGACGATCGGCTGCGCCGTGTACTGCAAGATGGCCTTGATCAGCGGCGGGGTCAGGCCAGGGTTGGCCTGCAGCATGAGCGCTACCGTACCCGCCACCGCAGGGGCGGCGATCGAGGTGCCGCTGAGGTTGAGCAGTTGCTGCTTAGCCTTCTGCTGGCCCGACGTGCCGTAGGGCGAAGAAAGCACCGAATACGTGACAGGTAGGTAGGCCCAGGAGCCGCCTGCGCCAGCCTTGTCCGAGGCGAGCGCGCCAACAATCTTGTTGCCGGGAGCGACCAAGTCCGGCTTCAGCAGGTTGTCGACCTGCCGAACCCCGTTGGTGTCAATGTAGGAACCGCGCGTGGGGCCGCGGGAGCTGAAGAAGTTGACCGTGTCGTCGCTGCGGACGGTCGTGCCCTTGGTGTTGGCCGAGCCGACCGTGATGACCGACGGGTCGTGGCCGGGCGAGCTGACGGTGCCGAACCGCTCGGCGCCGGTCGCGCTCTGGCCGAAGTTGCCCGCAGCCACCACCACCGTGATGCCTGCGGCCACGGCGCTGCGCGCGGCTCGCGCCAGCGGGTCGGTCTGCCAGGTTTCAGTCGAGTCGGCCGCCAAGCTCAAATTGAGCACGCGGATGTTGTATTCCTTGGCGTGGTAAATCACCCAGTCAATGCCCGCGATGGCGTCGCTCAGCTGGCCCACGCCGTTGCCGTCGAGCACCTTGACGTCGTACAGGCTGGCGTTGGGAGCCATCCCGGTGGAGTCATTGGACTGGTAGAAGCCGCGGCCGGCCGCCACGCTGGCCACGTGCGTGCCGTGGCCGTACCGGTCGGAACGGTCGGTGCCCGCCGCATTGATGGCGGTCTCGTAGTTCGAGATCGTCTTGCTGCTGGGGTACAGCGACGCCGAGGCGTCAATGCCAGCGGTCCAGTCCTTGACGCCGAGCGCGGTGGCGTCGCCGACCTTTTGCAGGTCCACGGCCTTCACCACGCGAGTGGTCTTGCCGTCGGCCGCCATCATGTTCAAATGGCTCCAGCCGATGCCCGAATCGAGCACCGCGATGCCCACGCCGGTGCCGTCCAGGCCGCTGTAGGCGTTGGTGCTGCTGTAGGTGCGCACGTTGGCGGTAAGCGCGCCCGTCATGTATTCGAGCGTGCTGGCCGTGCGCGCGGTCAGGCGGTCGGGCGAGATGCCCTGGACGTCGGTGCGCGCGGCGATCGCAGCCACCTGGTTCGCCGGCAGCATCGCCGAGATGGCGGACACCGATACGAAGCGCAGGTACACGGAGCCGCCCTTGGCGAGCACGTCGGCGCGCAAAGCGACGAGATCCGGGTCGGTGCTGTTACTGACCACCAGCACCTTGACCATGCGCATGCCGTTGACGTCCTTGGCCCAGTTGAGCTTCGGCGTGATCGGCGAGGCGATGACCAGTTGCAGGTCGAGGGCCACCTTGCTCCGGGCGGTCTGCGCCTGCGCAGGGCTGAGGCCCAGCAGCACCGTCAGCACGATCACCACCATGAGCAGCGATGTCAGCAGACGCTGTCGCAGTGTTGCTGCGCGCCGCTCGATCAGCACCATGAAGGGCAGACCGCCGCGCTGGCTCCCGGCGGACGAGAGAATCGAGTGACTGCTTTGACTCACGATGGGCACCTCGCACATTCGATGACCAACACTCTAGGGATTGCAGTCGACTCGTAACGCCCCGTATCTCGCGAGATGCCAATGTTTGCCGATGCTTTTCGACAGATCCGGCGGCAATATGGATGTGACGAATTTCACGGCCATAGGCCGGGCCTTCGGCAGCATTTCGGCTGAAGGCGGTCCTCACTTGAGCGCCTTCAAGCCTCGTGACCCACTCGTCGTGAGATCGTTCGCATCACCCTGAGACAACGCAGGCAGGAGTTCGCTGCCCTGTGCAGCCCAGCCACGACGAGGCCCATCGTCATGCGCCATGCGGAACACCGATGGTTGTGTGCCCAAAGCCGTCTGGCGAGTGCTCCTGGGTTGCTTGGCGGCTCGCCGGCCGTGGCGATCCACGCCGGGCTGATTCAGGCCAGGTTCATGGCGTCAAAGTGGACGTGATCCACCCTGTGTCGTCCGATTCCGACCTTGATGTCCTCGCGAAACGGGCGTTTCGAGCGCCTGTCTCGTGGGGCAGGAATCTGGCCATCGCCAGGCAGGCGTAACATCGGGCCGCTAATCTCAAGCGCAAATGCACACGTACGAAGAGACACGCGAGCGCAGCGCCGAAGTGCTGCGAATGACGCTGGCCTTGATGGGCCAGTACGAGGCGGCATTCAATCCGCTCACGTTTGCTGTCTGGTACGAGCATGCTGCCGGCATCAATGGCAGGTTGAGCCGGGCCGTCGAGGCCGCCAGACTGACCGACCCCCGGATCGGTGACGAAACCATCGCTCGTCTGTATCAGGATTATGTTTGCCCCATCGATGCGCAGGGGATGCAGCGCGCTTCAGGAGAGCTCGAGCGGGTAATGTCGGGCCTTGCAGACAGTGCTGCAAGCACCAGCGACCGGGCCGGCAGTTTTGGCGAGACGCTCGCGAACTTCGAGGATGCGCTGACAAGTGCTCGCGCATCTTCGGAACTGGGGCAGGCGCTTGACAAAGTTCGTGGCAGCACCACGGAGATGAAGGACTCCACAGCAGCCCTCGCGCACCAGGTTGCCATGGGGCGGCAAGAGATCCAGCGACTGCGCGAGGATCTGAGCCGTGCGCGCAACGATGCCATGATCGACCCGCTGACTGGCGTCCTCAACCGCAGGGGTTTCGATCAGCAGATTGAGGCGATGTTGGAACGGGCGCGTGAGACTGGTCAGCCACTGAGCGTCGTGATGTTCGATATCGATCGATTCAAAGCAGTCAATGACACGTACGGTCACGTCATGGGTGATCGCGTGTTGCAGGCGGTGGCCGAAGTTCTGCGGTCAGGTATGTCGAATTCTTCGAACGCACTGGCGCGATACGGCGGCGAGGAGTTCGCCGCACTCCTACCGAATACGCATCAGGAGGACGCTGTTGCACTGGCCGAGTCGTGCCGCCTGCAGGCGAAAGCGCTCAGGGTGCTTGATCGGCGCAAGCAGGAGGTGATGCTGACCGTGACGATCTCTGCGGGAACTTCCGCGTCGCGCCCGAACGACGATAGTGCCAGCCTCATCGCGCGCGCGGACCAAGCCCTCTATTCCGCAAAGCAATCCGGACGGGACCGGGTCGTTTGCGCTTGAATGGCCTCGCAATGTCCGGAGAGTCGGCGAGACGCCGCGCACTGCCCCGAGGTTTCACTCCGGTGTGACCAGGAGCCCAGCGCCAGGTTGTGGGGCCTACGGGCCGTGTACGCGAACTGACTTGACTGCCCTGGCGGATCGCGTCTTCGTTATTGGCAGCCGCGATCGGCCCTGGTCAACCTAGAACCTTCGATCAACCTTTCCGAGACCGCCAGCGGGCTAAAACTCCGCTCTTGAGATGTGGCATACGCGCGGCAGCCGCCTGCAGATCTCGGCCCATGCATGCGTCCGTGAGTTCGACGCTCTCCTCGAAAGCAGACGTTCACAGCACGCGGCTCCCCGCTGCAAGAAGCTCACTACCGCGGAGTGGGTCGAGCCCAGATATCGATTTGCTCCATCATCACCCGGGCGCTATCGATCTGCGATCCACGAATCCCGCGAAAGGGCTCACCCGGCGAGATCCTGCCGCCTGAAACCGATGACCTTGGAAGGAAGTTCAGAGTCGTCGGGACGCATGCAATCATTGTCGCTGCGGCGCGGCGCCGGCGCAGTTGAGCTACCTGCGGAGTCACCGGACAGCGCGGTGTGCCTTCTGTTGGCGCCAATGCTGTCGCGAACGTGTCGGTGACCGACTGCTACGGATCCGGTCACCCGACGTCAGGACTGAGTTTCGGCATGGCGCGATCACTTGATTCGTGATCCAGTGTGCAGACGTGGGCGACCGGCGGAAGATGCCGCACGCGCTTCAGAAGGTCCGTCCATCGCTCAGAGGGAACTGTCATGGGTTTTCACGTTCACTGGGAGAACCGAGGTGTCGTCAAGCGGTACTTCGGACAGGTCAGTGCAGAGGAACTGATCGCCCCCGTCATTGCGACGGAAGCCGACCCACGATTCGACCGACTGCGCTATGTGATCAACGATTTTCTCGACGCGACGAGCGTAACGTTCACGCAGGCCGACATCGACGAAATCGCGGCCTGCGACATAGGGGCTGCCTTGACCAACCCGCGCATCAAGGTCGCCGTTGTGGTCGTGCAAGAAGATGTCATCGAGTTGGTCGGTCGCTACATCCAAGCGTCGGGAATGGCTTACCCGACCCGCGTGTTCCCCACCATTGCTCAGGCAAGAGCCTGGGTGGCCGAACCCTCGCCAGGATGGCCTGTGACCCAACTTTGAGGGCGATGGCCGGGGCAGGAATTCGCCCGATTGAGCGAAACCTTCGCATCGATTGCCGGTGGAGCGCGCGAGGTGGCCGACAAGTTACGGGACATCAGCGCCGAGGCGGGCGAGCAGAGCGCCGGCTTGGCGCAAATCTCTCAGGCCGTGCAGCACATTGACGAACTGACGCAGCAGAACGTACAGATGGGTGAGCCGGCCATGCACCGTTCGACAAAGCTCAGCCAGCGTGCCGATCGCCTGTCGCGAGCGGTAGGCTCGTGACGCCTGCGTCAGGACAGCGCCGACGAAGCGCTGAGGCTGGTACAGCGGGTGGTCGAGTAGCAATTTGCCAAGGGCGATGCGGAACTGCACAAGATCACCCATGCTGAAGCGGAATTGGCGGGCCGCGAAATATACGTCTTCGCGCTCAACCGCCGCTGAGCCAACCGGGCCTTCGGCGGCAACCTGCCACGGGTGGGCACCTCAGTGCACGAGGTCCGCGGCGTCGATAGCGACAAACGGGTCCGCGATGCATTCGAGCAGGCCGCGAATGGCGGGGCTACGTCGACCATGTCTTCGCGAATCCGACCACCGCGGAAGTGGATCCGAAGACCTCCCACATCGACCCGGCAACGAAGAACCCGGTGATCGGATGTGGCGTCTACGCGTCGCGTGGTGATCCCGTGGAGAGAAAGTCGCTTGCGTTGCAAGCGGCGCGGCTAGAACAGCGGCTGCAGTTCGTGCGCGCATGACCAATGTGATGCGCTTGCAGACACGAGAGACAAACGTCGGAAGCATCAATCCTGACGCTGCCCCATTGTTGAATCGGCGACGCGAGACTTTGCGCGCCTGCTGCGTGAGGCTCACGCATCTGCGCAACGAGCTCGACGTGGATGCCCGCTCGCCCTCGTAACGCTCGATCAGTGGCGTCTATGCCGTCCAATCTCGCGGCGGGGCCCACTACTTCGCGCAACCAAAGTCCCTTTTGCCCCAAGTGCGCTCGACCACATGTCGATCGGACCGACTTCCTGAGCGTCGAACGAGCACGCTGCGCCAGCCCTGGAACCCAAGACAAACTGCCCCATGAAGCTAGAGGCTCGCAGTGCAGAACGACTCGAACGACGCTGGCCACCGCTGACTTTGAGCGCAAGCATGGGGAGGGTCGATCCCACCACCAATGCCGGAATCCTTTGCTCATTGCGCCAGCCGGTGATATCTTGACAACTCGCATCAAGCGAACACCGACCGCACCGGAGGAGTGCGCGATCTGAGGTCTACATCACGCAGCTCGATAGTCCTTCAGAAGTTTGGGCAGACGACGTGCACCAGAGGTTGGTCGTGGCACTCGAAGCGGCCGGCCTTGCGGTAGCCGAGTTTGATCCCGCCGCCGGCGCCGTACTCCTCGACTCCGCCTGCTGCGATCAATTCGGGATCGAGCGGCGCAGTGCCACTCTGACGCAATCGCAATGGCTGGATCTGTTCGAACCCAGTGATCGCCTGATCCTGGCCACGGCGATGGGGACAGAACTGGATGACGAGGCCACCGAGCACTTGTTGATTCAGGCACGGAGGTCTGCCGAAGGACCGATCGCCACTTTGGACGCTTCGCTACGACGCTTGCGCGGATCCAATCGCCTGATCATCGTCCTGCGGGACGTGACTTCCGAGCTCTCACAGCAGGAGATGCGCCACCAGAAACTCGCTGCCGAGCGAGCCAACCAGGCGAAGACGGACTTCATGGCACAAGTCAGCCATGAGCTTCGCACGCCGCTGAACGCCATTCTGGGCTTTGCGCAAATGATGGCGACCGACGTCAACCATCCACTGCATCCCGCGCAGCGGGAGCGGCTCGAGGTACTGTTGAATTCGGGCGGTCGGCTCCTCGGGCTCATCGACCAGTTGCTTCAGATCGGCCGTATCGAGCATCGCGGGAAAGCCTTGGAACGCATACCCATCGCGGTCAGAGATGCCATCACGCATTGCGTCAATGAACTGCACCCGATGGCCATGGAGCGCGACATTTCAGTCGAGCTGGACATCGGGACCACGGCTCGATCAGCCGTCTTAGCCGATTCCGCGGCCTTGGCGCAGGTGTTGTCCAACCTCGTGTCCAACGCCATCAAGTACAACCGCCCTGGTGGCCGCGTCAGGATCCGTTATCGAGAACAACTCGACGGCGAGTTGACCGTCGATGACACCGGCCCCGGCATGTCAGACTCTGAACTTGGGCATCTGTTCGAACCCTTCAATCGGCTGAGTGCCACCACTTCGAAAGTTCACGGAACGGGGTTGGGCCTAGTCATCACGCGCGAACTCGTCCAGGCGATGGGCGGTCGTCTCGAGGTGTGGTCGGAAAAGGGGCGCGGCAGCCGCTTTCGGGTGCATTTGCCTTTGGCCGCCGAGTCCCCTGCGTCGCACCACCCCGCCAACGCGGAACCGGTGCCGTCTCGATGGGATACCGGCGAGCGCGCCTGCGTGCTGTACATCGAGGATGACGAAGTGAATGCCTTGCTGATGCAGCAGATCTTCGACACCCAGCCGGATTGGGAACTCATCGTCGAGACAACGGGAGCGCGCGGGGTCGATGTGGCCATTCATCGCTTGCCAGCCGTCATTCTTCTGGACATGAACTTGCCCGACATGCGCGGTGACGAGATCCTCAAGGCGCTGAAGGGTCACCCGGCGACGAAAGGCATCCCATGCGTTGCTGTCAGCGCGGATGCGATGCCCGAGCATGTTCGACGCGCTCTGGATCAAGGCGCGCATGACTACTGGACCAAGCCGCTGGACCTGCGCAAGACCATCGGGATGCTCAAGAAGCTGCTTTCGTAGTGCTGGCACGGGCTTAAGTGCAGCCATGATTTAACTTTGACCATCGCAGTTGCCGCTCTCGGCGGCCCTAACAGCAACGATGTCCACCGTCTGCTCGGCCCTCTACAGTTCTTCTCCAGGCAATCGCGATGTCCAGGTTCTGCTCAGGGCGATAGCTGCGCTCGGTCCTGTAGGGTTGCCGCGGTAGACACGAAGCCGGCTGATGAACGGCCGCCACACTGTCTTCGTGCGCCATCTGGCCCGGCGCTGGGGCGGCGCGCAGGTGGCCTCCGTCAGCGCTTGGCCTGCGCCCGAACCTGGCCAACCTGAACGCAGCCCGCGAGGGAGTGACATTGGACCTGCGCAGCACCGACGCGACCACGTTGCAGCGCGTTGAGCGCGAGCGGGCGGCGTTCATCGCGCGGCTGGCCGAGGCGCTGCAGACCTGCGGCGCCGGGCACGACGCGCAGGGGATGGCGAGGATCTGCCATTCGGCGAGGATCTTCATGCCGACCGTAAAGGGCATCAGGCACGACCCGCGCGAGCAGACCGCCCCGCCCGCCTCGCGCACGGCGCGAACGTATTGCTCGAGGTGCTGGTAGGGCTGGCGTCGAAGGGCTGAACGAGGCCGACGGAAGTCGACGCTCGACGCCCTCGAATTGACCGGGCGCAATGCCGATGACTGCGCGAGGTGCTGACATGCACGACACCTTCCCTGCCGAGGATCGGCTCGCGATGAGCATCGGACACAGCCAGCGCAGTGCACCGGTCGAGGGCTCGATGCGGCCCGGGGCGACGCTCTGGCTTGTCGGCGGCGCTGCACTGGCGCTCGGCCTGCTGGTCTACTGGACGGAGCGGCCGGCACCCCACTGGCTCGGTTCACTCGGCGGCTGGCTGCCGAGCTTCGTGCACACGCTGGCGTTCAGCCTGTTCACCGCTGCGCTGCTCGCACCACGGCGAGGATCGGAACTCGGCGCCTGCGCGTTCTGGTTCGCCGTCAATTTGCTGTTCGAGGCGGGCCAGCATCCTCAGGTGCGTGAACCGCTGGCCGAGACCCTGCGGCGCGCCCTCGGCACCGGCCCCGCAGCGCGCCCGCTCGAGAACTACTTCCTGCGCGGCACCTTCGATGCCGGCGACGTCGCCGCGGCAGCGCTCGGTGCGGTCGCGGCGGCCCTCCTTCTGAGTCGGCTCCGCCAGGCACGGCAATACCATCATGCGCCCTCACCGCTCCCGCTCTGAGTGGCTGCGCAGGCTGGCGCTGGCCGCGGTCGTCGCGCTGGGCATCGCGTCCATCATCGGCAGCGGCGGTGGCATCGGACTGACCAGCGACTGCCCGCCGGGCATGAGCTGCGACGCCCCGCCGCCGGTGCTGACCGTCTCCGTCCAGCCGCCCTATGCCACGGCGCTGGTCGGCAGCGCGGTGACGTTCACCGCCACGGCATTCGACGCCGCGGGCGCCGTCACGTACCAGTGGAGCCGCTCGTCGGACGGCGGCACGAGCTTTCTCGATCTTCCCGGCGCCACCGCGCGCGCACTCACCCTTGCCGCGGTCAACCTGGCCGACGACGGTGCGATCTACCGGGTGACGGCGCGAGACACCAGTCCGATCGTGGCGCACGCCGGCGCCCGGCTCTCGGTGTCGGCGACGCCCGGCCTGGTGTTCCGCGACACGGAGTTCAACCCGGCCGACTGGGTCGCCACGCCGCTTGGGCTCGGCAGCGTGCCCGCAGCCGCCCACAGCGAAGACACGCCGGCCAGCGGCGGCAACCCCGGCGCCTTCCGAAGGATGGTCATCGAGGTCCCGCCGCAGTCCGGTGGGGGACGCGTGTACTACACCTCGCTCGTGGCGACGTACGACCCGGCCACCCAGGGGGCGATCCGCCTGATCGACTATGCGGAGGACAGCATCTCACTGCAGCCCAACGTCTCGACCTACACCGACTCGGCAATGCTGCTGGAACAGGCCGGGCGACGCTACGTCGCGAACCAGCGCGCCGACGTCAATGTTCCGATCTCCACGAGCTGGAGCTCGAGCCAGAGCCGTGCCAGCCTGCGTGCAGCCGACTTCGGCATGGTCGACGGGCCGGCTTGCCAACCCGGGGAGACCTGCCCCGATTTCTCGGCGCAGGGTGCGCCGATGCGCTTCGGCTACTGGCGCTTCTCCTTCGGAATCCAGGGCGACCGGATCGCCCATGGCATCGACAACTGGCAGGTGACTGTCTGGCGGGAGTGAGGGCCGGTACGCCGAGGCCTCGAAGCCTGGGAGAATCGCGTGCCCCTTGGCAACCAAGGGGCGACGCGCTGAACTCGGAGAATCAAGGGCTTGGCGTCAAAGACTTGCACGAGCCGCTGCTCACCAAACGTCGACTGCATCTCGTTGAGCGATTGAATGAGGACAGGCTTTGCAACTCGATGTCGATTTCCGCCTTTTCCGCTTCCAGTGTGGAGCGTGAGGCGCCGCTGGCCGTTGGCGGGCGAACTCACGGTGAGGGTCAGTGCCCTGACACTCAAGATTGCGGCAGTGACAGCCATGAGCGTCGGCAAAGTGCTTGGCAGCAGACCGCCGTTCCGCCGCCGCGAGGTTTCCCGCTGGGAACGACCGATCCCGGTCAACGCGGCGGACTCGAGTCGACCCAAAGCTGACAACCCTTTCCGCGAGAATCGGTCCGTCTAGCCCGATATCAGAGGCGTGCACGAATGCCAGCGCTCCAGCATGCGGGCCGCCGCCGCTGCATCGTGCATGGCAGCCATCTCCCGGGCGAGCAAGGTAGCTCCCGCGCTCATCGCGCCATTTGCCAACAGCTTCGACAGCTCCGTGCTCACCGCCTCCACGGACTGACGCTCCAACGCGACGGAACTGCCCGCACTCACCCGCGAAAGGGCGCGCGCATTGCGAAAGTGATCCGCCGCCTGCGGCAGCACCAGATGCGGCAGGCCGTGGGCAGCCGCACCGAGCATGGCGCCTGCGCCGCCGTGCGAGACCACCGCATCGCAATGCGGCAGCAGGGCGCCCTGATCGACGAAGCGATGCACGTGCACATGCGCGCCGAGCTGCCCCAGGCCGGGCAGGTCGCCATCCGGGCCCACCGTGATGACGACCGTCCCGCCGAGCTGGGCCGCGGCACGGGCAGCGACGAGGAGCGCCGGGCTGCGGTTGAACACGGTGCCGAAGGTCACGTAGATCCGGGGTCGCTGCGCCGGCGTCTGCTGCAAGGCTGCCTGCAATTCGGCGGGCAGCGCATTGGGCATCGTCGTTGCCGGGTGGTAGGCATTGAAGCGGAAGACACGACCGTCCTGCGGTCCGGTCGAAGCCTGGAGGCTGGCGGGCGCGATGTCCAGGTCCAGGTGGCGGTGCAGCCCCCCGTCAGCGGGCACGTCCAGCCCACGCGCTCGCCAGGAAGGCCCGAAGAAGTTCATCGCTTCCTCGACGTATTCACGCGGCGGCCGCAGGCCGTAGCCGTGGGTTGCATGGCGCAGCCCCAGCTGCCGGCAGACCAGCGGCACGGCCAGCGCCGCGGGCTCGCTCACCACGAAGTCGGGCCGCCAGGTCCGGGCGGCCCGTTCGACGCCCTCCAGCATGGCCGGCCCGAGCACCGCGCCGAAGAGCCGCGGAAAGGTGTACGCCGACAAGGACTCCCCGGTGAGCCGCGCTGCGCCGGCATGTGCCGTTCGGAACTCGCCCCGGCTCGCCCCGAAGGTGGGGCCTGCCGCAAACAGATCGAAGCCGTCGCCTTGCAACGCCGGGCAGGCATCGGGTGCCGTCACCCACGCCACCAGGTGCCCCTGCCTGCGCAGCGCCAGGGCCAGTGGCCGCAGCGGCAGCAGGTGCCCCAGACCTCCCGTGGTGCAGAACAGCACGCGCATCGCTTCTGCCGCGGCCTTCAATCGGCGGTCAGCTTGTACTCGTCCACCAGGGACGACCAGACAGCCAGCTCGCGCGTGATGGTCGAGGCCAGGTCCTGGGGCGTCGCGCTCTCGGGGGCCAGCATGCGGCGCTCGAGTTCGCCGCGCATCTCGGGCCGTGCCACGGCGGCGGCGATGTCGGCGGCCAACCGGCCACGGGCAGCCTCGGGCGCCTTGGCCGCCGTGTAGACCCCCTGCCAGGTGGGCACGGCCACGCCGCCCATGCCGGCCTCGGCCATGGTCGGTACCTCGGGCAGCGCAGCGTTGCGCTCGGGTTCCAGCACGGCCAGCACACGCAGCGCGCCGGACTTCGCCTGCCCCTGCAGCAGCGACAGCGGCCCAAACATCAGCTGCACGCGGCCCGCCAGCAGGTCGGGCATGGCCTGGGTGCCCCCCTTGTACGGCACCCGGGTGAGCTGGATGCCGGCGGCCTTCATGAACTGCGCCACCGCCAGCACCTCGCTGGGCGTGCTGGTGGCCACGTTGAAGGCGTTCGGCTGCTGGCGCGCCTGCTTCACGAACTCGGCCAAGGTCTGCGCGGGAACACTGGGGTGCACGGCAAGGGCAAACGGCACCCGGCCGACCTTGCCCAGCGGCGCCAGGTCGTGCGCCCAGTCCAGGCCCGAGCCCTTGGCCAGCAACGGTGTGGCGATCATCGAGCCCGGCGCGTAGAGCAAGGTGTGGCCGTCGGCCGGCGCCGCCAGCGCTTCGCGCGCCGCGACCAGCCCGTTGGCCCCGGGCTTGTTCTCCACCGTCACCACCTGGCCGAGCGAGGCACTCAGCTGCTGCGCCACCTGGCGCGCGATGAAGTCGCTGGGCCCGCCGGCCGGCACCGGCACCAACATGCGCAGCGGCTTGGACGGGAAGACCGTTGCGGTGGCGGCCTGCGCGAATGCGGCGACAGGGGCGGCCAGGGCCGCCAGGGCGGCGATGCAGGACATCAGGTGGCGCATGGAATCCTCCGGAGTTCAGAACAGGGTCGGGAAGGCGGCGCCCGGCTGCAGCCAGCGCAGCCAGGCGATGGAAGCGGCGATGGCGCCGCACATGAAGGCATTGAAGGCGTTGACGGCCACGGCACGGTTGATGCGCCGCCCGTTCTGCTCGTGCAGCCACATCGCCATCGTCAGGTTGGCGCCCAGGAAGGTCAGTCAGGTGAACAGCGAGTGCTGGTCGGCCTGACCGCTGCTCTGGATGGCGGCGAGCGTGGGCAGGTAGGCGACGATGCGCAGGCCGTTGAAGAGCGCGAACGCGCCGCTCAGAAGAGTCAGGCTGCGCCCGTGCGGCGCGGCGAGGTTGGCGGTGAGCGTGGCGGTCTTCATGGGCGTGCTCCACGGTGGCAATGGGCTTCACTGTAGGAGCCCGTCCGGTCGCACGAAAGCCTGCGGCAGGCACAATGCGCTTTAACCGCTGGTTAAGGCGTTGCCGGGGAAGATTCGGCCATGGACAAGCTTCGCGCCCTGCACTACTTCGTGGCCGCCGCCGAGGAGGGCAGCTTCTCGGCCGCGGCCCGCCGCTTCGACGTCAGCGTGCCGGCGGTGACCAAGCTGGTCTCCGCGCTGGAGCGCGAACTGGGCGTGAAGCTGCTCGATCGCAGCACGCAGGGCCTGTCGCTCACGGCCCGCGGGGCGCAGTACCTGGAGAACTGCACGCCCCTGCTGGCCCAGCTGTCCGACGCCGACCGAGCGCTGGCCGCGCCCGGGGCGCGGCGCGCGCGCACGCTGGTCGTGGGCGCACCGCCGCTACTGTCGCGCGCGCTGCTGGTGCCGGCCCTGGGCGAGTGGCACGAGCGGCATCCCCACGTGCACATCGACCTGCGCACCGTGGACTTCCTCACCGTCAAGGACACGGCGACGCGGGGTGTCGATGTCCTGGTCGCCCTGGGCTGGCCGGGCAGCGTCGACCTCGTTCAGCGGCCACTAGCGCAGAGCCGACTGATCATCTGCGCCAGCCCGGCCTACTGGCGGCGGCACGGCATGCCGGGCCGCCCCGCCGAGTTGGTGAACCACATCTGCCCGCTGGTGCGCACCCCGGAAGGCACGGTGCTCGACCTGTGGCGCCACACGCGCGATGGCGTGGTCGATGAAGTGGCCGTGGGCGGCTGGCTCACCTGCGCCAGCCGCGATGACGTGCTGCAGGCCGTGTTGCTGGGGCATGGCGTGGGGCGCTTCGCCGACCTGTCGGTCTGGTCCTTCGTTCGCGACGGTCTGCTGCAGGCCGTGCTGGTCGACTGGGAGAGCAGCGACTCGCCGCCGTTCAGTGCGCTGATCCGGCCCGAGTCGAAGCGGGACGCGGTCGTGCAGGACTTCGTGAACTTCCTGACCGACCTGCTGCGTCCCGTCGAGGCAATGTGCAGCGAAGCCTTCGGCTCAAGGCCGTCGGCCGTCCGGCCCCGCTGGTACGCCAGCCGTCCTGGGCGGGCGTCAAAAGCGCACCGGTGAATGCCCGGTACCGGGTCGCGGACTCAAAGGGCTGCTCATGGCCGGGTGCTGCCTTCTGCGGTCCCGCTTCTAGTGACTCCGATCTACGAGGGAGCTGTCATCTGACAGGTCTCTACCCGAGAGCGCCGCAAGTGCAGTGAGATGGTATGGACGCCTCCCGCCGCATCCCCGAGGCCGGAGCGCGTCGGTTGGGTGGGGCCTCGCATCTGACGGCATCGAGTGCCAAAGTGGAAGCTCTATCCAACCACTGACGAAGGAGG
>Ga0268298_10001734_pt1 | contig 24998 bp, 16 predicted proteins | sample WWTPWeurt_MetaG_FD_194462 | JGI IMG/M metagenome (GOLD analysis project Ga0268298, IMG submission 194462) | Activated sludge microbial communities from WWTP in Nijmegen, Gelderland, Netherland - WWTP Weurt | ecosystem: Engineered > WWTP > Aerobic digester > Activated sludge | place...
AAGGCCCCGGCCTCCCTTTCGCGCGTCGGGGCCGCGTCTGGGAAAATCCCGACGAGAATGGTAAAATATCGATTATGAGCCAACCCTCACCGGAATCCCTCGCCGCACGACGCGGCCCCAAAGAACGACGACCCGGCCCCGATACGTTGGCCAAGGTCGGCAACGTCATCGCGGTCGGCAGCGGCAAAGGCGGCGTGGGAAAATCCACCGTGACGGCCAATTTGGCCGTGGCCCTCACCAAGTTGGGCGCCCGAGTGGGAATTTTGGACGCGGACATTTACGGCCCCAGCCAACCCCGTTTGCTCGGCGCGCCCTTGGACCGTCCCCCGGCCCAGGACGGCCAAATCACCCCCACCGTCCGCCACGGCATTCCCCTCATGTCCATCGGGTTCATCGTGCCGGAAGGCTCGCCGGTCATCTGGCGGGCGCCCATGGCGCTCAAGGCCCTGGCCCAATTTTTGGGCAACGTGGAATGGGGCGAATTGGATTATCTCCTGATCGACATGCCCCCGGGCACCGGCGACGTCCAACTGTCCCTGGCCCAGCAGGCGCCCCTCACGGGTTGCGTCGTCGTGACGACGCCCCAGGACGTGGCCCTCGGCGTGGCGCGCAAGGGCCTCCGCATGTTCGAGCAGGTCAAAGTGCCGGTCTTGGGCATCGTCGAAAACATGAGCGGGTTCGTTTGCGAAAATTGCGGCCACGACCACAAATTATTTAAGAAAGCCGGCGGCGAAACCCTGGCCCGGGAAACCGGCGCGCCGTTTTTGGGCTCGGTGCCCTTGGAAATCGCCGTCATGGAAGGGGGCGACGCCGGGGAGCCGATATTGCTGCGCACCGACCAGTCCCCCGCGGCCAAGGCGTTCCTGGAAATCGCCCGGCGTCTGGAAGCCGAAGTGGCCCGGCAAAACGCGGGAACGTCCGCCGAGGAACCGACCCAGGCCAAAATAGGCCCCGCGGGGGAATTGAAACTTTCCTGGCCCGACGGACACGAAGGGTCCTACGCCGCCTGGACTCTGCGGGGCCGTTGCCCCTGCGCCCAGTGCGTAGACGAGGACACGGGCCGCCGGGTCCTGGACCCGAAGCGCGTCCCCCTCGACATCCGGATCACCGGCGTTCAGCCCGTCGGCCGTTACGGTCTGGGGTTGGCCTTCACCGACGGCCACAACACGGGCATTTACAAATTCGCCGATTTCCAAGCCCTCTGCGAATGCCCGGCCTGCCTGGCCCGACGGGGCAAACCCGCCGAATCCTTTTCCGTTTGAGCGCCGTCCGCATTACCGCCGCGGTGTCGCCGTCGGACCCGCGGGTGTGCGCCTTCACCCTCGATCGTTCCGTCTCCGACCGTTCCGTCGTGTGCCGCGCCGCCGCCCAGGCGGCGGGGTCCCCCCTCTTTGAGGAATTGTTCAAGCTCCCCGGGGTCGTGCAGGTGTGGGCCGACGGCCCACGGGTGACCGTGGCCCGGGGCGAGGACACCGATTGGAAAACTTTTGCGGGCGCGGTGGGCGCGGCCTTGCGGTCGGTCCTCCAAAGCGATCGTCCGCCGGTGGCCGCCGCCGTCCCGGCCAACGCGTCCGGCGATCTGGCGGCCGACGTCGAGAAGGTGCTGGCGGAGGAAATCAACCCCTCCCTGGCGGGCCACGGGGGCCGGGCGGAATTGGACGGGCTGGAGGGCCGGGTGGCGCGGATCCGGTTCGTGGGCGGTTGCCAGGGGTGCGGGGCCGCCCAGTTGACCTTGGCCCACGGCGTTCGGCGAACGCTATTGGACCGGCTTCCCACGCTCTCCGACGTTCGGGACGTCACCGACCACGCGGCGGGCCAACGGCCCTATTATCCCTCCGGGGCCTCGGGCGCCAGCCCCTTTTCCTCCGCGGACTAACCGCCGCGAGCCCCATGCCCCGGGTGGATTTCGTTTCCTTTGATCCCCGCCGGCCCGGCTGGAATTATTCCTTTCGGAACCCCCGGGCGTCCCGAAGCGCCCGGCGCCCCGAGGACGTGGAAGGCCTTCTTCAATGGGCCGAGGACCAACGGAAAAGCGGTCGTTGGGTGGCCTTGGCCCTGGCTTACGAAGCCGCCGGGGCGTTGAACCCCGAACTTCCCGTCGGGCGCCCCGGGCCGGCGCCCCTGGCCTGGGCCGCGGCCTTCCCGCGTCCCACCGCCGCGGTTCGTCCCCGCCGACGGCGTTATTCCCACACCCCCTGGCGGCCGGGCCTCAAAGCGTCGACCCATCATCGATCGATTTCCCGCATCAAGTCCTGGATCGCCCGGGGCGACACGTACCAGGTGAACCACACGTTCCCTCTGGCGTGCCGTTTTTCGGGCGACGCCCGAAGCTGGTTTTGGTCCCTGGGTCCCGCCCAGGGGGCGCCCTACGCCGCCTTCATCGACGCGGGTCGGTGGAAGTGGCTCAGCCTTTCCCCGGAATTGTTTTTTGAAAAAAAAGGCCCCCGCGTGGTTCTGCGCCCCATGAAAGGGTCGGCCCCCCGGGGCCGTTGGCCCGCCGAGGACGACGCCTTCGCGGAACGTCTCGCGCGAAGCCCCAAAGACCGGGCCGAAAACCTGATGATCGTGGACCTGCTTCGAAACGATTTGGGGAAAATCGCCCGCCCCGGAACGATTCGCGCCCGCCCGCTCTTCGTCGTCGAAAAATACCCGACCGTGCACCAGATGACGTCCACCCTTTCGGGGCGGCCCCGTCCCGGCGTCGGGTGGCGGGAGTGCCTCTCGGCTCTTTTTCCCAGCGGTTCCGTCACGGGCGCGCCCAAACGCCGCACCATGGAAATCATCCGCCGGCTGGAATCCACGCCGCGGGGGTTTTACACCGGGGCCATCGGGTTTCTCCGTCCCGACGGAAGCGGGGAATTCAACGTCGCCATCCGAACCATCGTCCTGGACGGAAAAACGGGACGGGCCCGGTGCGGGGTCGGGGCGGGCGTGACCTGGGGATCCTCCGCCCCGGGGGAATGGCGGGAATCCCTGTTGAAAGGGGAATTCTTAAACCTCCCGGATTTCCGCCTGATCGAATCCCTGCGCTTGGAGGAAGGTCGGTTTCCCTTAAAGGAATGGCACTGGCGGCGCGTTCGAAGCTCCGCGCGGCGTTTTGGGTTCGCCCACGATCGGAAATCCTTCGACCGGGCCCTGTCTCGGCTGGCGGCGGGGCGATCCCGCGGGGCATGGAAAGCCCGCCTGCTTCTCCGCCGGGACGGCCGTTGGACCGGTTCCGTCGAAGGCCTCCCGGCGGCCGCGGCCCCCTGGCGCGTCGCCTTGTCGACCCGGGCCGTGGACGATCGCGATCCGTTTCTGTTCCACAAAACCACGCGACGGGGCGTCTACGACGCTTGGGCCGCCGATCGCCCCGGCGCCGACGAAGTCGTGGGCTGGAACCGCCGGGGGGAACTGACCGAAGGAACCCGGACAAACGTGGTTTTGGAAATCGGGGGGCGGTTTTTCACGCCGCCGGTGTCCGCGGGACTGTTGGCCGGGGTTTACCGGGGGGTCCTGCTCCGACGGGGCCAAATTCGGGAGCGTGTGTTGAGAAAATCCGATTGGCGGAAAGCCGACCGGGTGTGGCTGATCAACGCCGTTCGGGGGTGGATCCCCGCCCGACGGCACGGGGATTCGACGCTTCCCCGTCCGAAGAGGGTTTCGGCACCCAGACCACGTTCCCGGAAACCGCCGCGTAATGGTCGTCGATCCAACGATCCAGTTCGGGGTTGATGCCCGCCCATTCCCGATGGCCCAACAGAGCGGCGGGGCGGAGACGCCCCGAAACCAAATCCTTCCTTAATTGTTCCGCCCAATCCGCGGGCAGGGTTCGGCGGATCTCCCGGTGCAGGTGCGGGTAGAAAAGCGCGTGGGGGCGGAACACGCCCAACCCCGTCCAGGCATCGAGGACGGACCCTTCCGGCGGAACCGCGTCGTTGACGACCGTCAATAATTGCAATTGGGGGAGGTTCCGTTCGAAGGGTTGCAATCGCTTTAAAAGCCCCGGGAAAACCCCCGCCACCAGGAGGGCGGCCAGCAGACCGTCGGCCGCCCGGGCCCCCCAACGTTCGGCCGCCCTTTTGACCAAAATCAGAAAGACCCCGAAAGCGCCCAGGGCCCAGAAGGGGAAGAGAAACAAAAAGCTCTGTCCGTAGGGCACGGGGTTTATCCAGAGGCCCCAAACAAGTCCAAAGCCCAGAAAGGCCAGAAGCCCCGGGGCGCGGTTCCCGTTTTTCGCCGGAAAGAGCCACGGGGCCGCCAAAACACCGACGGTGCCGGCCGCGAGCAGAAGCGTGTTGTCCCGGGCGATGGATCCGATCACAATCATCGGACTGAATCGCGTGTTCCAAAAAGCGTTCCCCCGCCACACGAAATTCCAATAACCGGCCAAGGCGCCCTCCCGGGCCAAACCCGCCGCCATGACGAAAACCGGCAGGAGAAAGCCGGCCGCCTGACTCAACCCGTCCCGAAGCGTGGCGGCCCGGGCGGCCCGTTCTCGGAAGAATAGAGCGGACCAATACAGGGCGACCCCCATCAACGGGAAAGTGATTTTCGGGCTGATCGTCCACCCCAGACCCCAAAGCACGCCGGAAAGAAAAAGAGGGCGCCGGTCCGCTTTTGCCATCGATCGGAGATGGGCGAGTAAAGCTCCCGCGGCCAAAAGGGCCGCGGGAGAGTCGGGGCGGATTTCAACGCCGTTTTCCCAGAAAATGGGGATCCCCGCCAACAGGGCGGCGGCCCCCGCCCCGGGCGGACCCCACAGGGCCCGGGCCAGCAGGGCGACGGTCAGGAGCGACAAGAGACAAAAACCCCAGAACACCCACCGGACGTCCAACAGGAAGGCCCCGGCGGCGACGGCGGATCGTTCCACGGGAAGCCGCCGCAGTGGCAGGGCCAACACCGCGGCCAACACCGGGCCGTGGTGTTCAAAAAAATCCCGATAGGGAACGCGCTCCCGGGCCCAGGACCAGGCCGTGTGAACGTGTTGGAGTTCGTCGGGGTTGAAGGCTCGGACCCGGGCGCGCCAGACTTCGGCGACAATGGGGAAAACGATCAATGCGGCCGCGACGGCGGCGGACAGGGGAAAAGCGGGGGTTCGGGGGAGTGTCACGCGTTCCGTATCTTAGGATTCCATCCATGGCCTGGCAATCATCGGTCCGGGGGCCGCCGAAGGCGTAATCAAACCCCATTTCGGAGCCCCGGGGCGAATCCCTGGATCCTCCCGAGGGGAACGGCCGACCCGTCAGCGGCGGGGGGGCGTTTTTCGCTTCTGGGGGCGGGGCGAGTCCCCGGGGGAACGGGCGGGATTCGGTTCGGTGAAAGTGTCTCCCCAACGGAAATTCAGGCTGATCAATGCGAAAACATGACTAAATATGTCGTATAAACGATCCACGGCAAAGTCCTCCCGGCGGACGGATTTTCCTTGTGTCGATCTGGGTGGAAGGGAAAACGAATCGGACCAGCCTACCCCCGGTTGGTTGAAAATTCAAGGGCGGCGTTCCTCGTTGAAAAGTTGACAACCCCGTGTTTTTTGATAAACTCACCCCATTCTCGCACGCCGGGGAAGCCCTGTCGGACCGCATCGGTCGAATCAGGCACTGCCCCGCAACGGTGAAGCCCCGACGAAACGGTCGGGGACAAGTCCGGTCTACGGCGCGCGAGCCATACTTCGCCGAAAGGCGCCTTCGCGGGAAGGACGATCGACCCCCAACAGACTCCCGCCCTGTTGGGTTTTTTTGTCCCCTCTTTTCCCGCCCGGCGTTGGGTCCGACATGCGTTTTATCCGAGCGATCGCCGTTGTTCTCGTGGCCGCGCCCCTGGGGGCGGGGGGCCGGGAACGACGTCTGGTGTCCCTGCTTCCCTCCCATTCCGAGATCGTGACGGCCCTGGGGGCGCGGAGCGCCTTGGTGGCGGTTTCGGATTCGGAACACCCCGGGGATTTCCCGGGTCTCCCCCGGGCCGGGGCCCTGGAGCCCCGCTGGGAAGTCTTGATGGCCCTTCGCCCCGATTTGACCCTGGCGGACAGTTCCCACGAACGGTTTGCGGCGGATTTTCAACGCCACCGCCTCCCCGTCCTCTTCCTTCCCGCCACCCACGCCAAATCCATCGAGGACGTTTTTGATTTGATCCGGAAGGTGGGCGACGCCATCGATCGCGCCCCGGAAGCGACGGCCCTGATTTCCAAATTGAAAGAACGTTTGGCCCGGTTGGACGCCCGGCCCCGGCCCGCCCGTCGCCCCCGGGTCTATTTCGAAATTTGGCCCCGCCCGCTCCAGTCCGTGGGGACCGCCAGTTTCCAGGGGCAATTGTTGACGCGCGCCGGTTTCGACAACATCGTGCCCGACACCACCAACGAAATGCCCCTGATCTCCGCCGAGTGGGTCGTGAAGAACCGGCCGGAGGTCGTTTTTCACACCGGGGTGGAGGGCGCCGGGGATTTGGAGTCCCGCCCGGGTTGGAAAGACCTTCCCGCCGTGCGTTCCGGGCGGGTGATGCGGGTGGACGCGGATTTGTTTTCCCGGGCGGGGCCGCGGGCGGTGGAAGCTTTGGCCTACTTGTTGGACGTTGCCGCCGCGGTGAAACCGTGAATTCCCGCCGACGGTCCTGGGCGGTGCCCGCCCTCCTGTTGCTGCTGGCGGGCGCCTTCGCTTTTTCCCTGGCCGTGGGCGCGGTGCCCCTGGGCGCTTGGAGCGATCTTCGGCCGGGCGGAACGTCCTGGGACATTTTGTTTCGACTGCGTCTCCCCCGGGTTCTGCTGGGGGCCGCGGTGGGCGCCCTGCTCTCCGCCGCGGGGTGCGTGCTTCAGGGCGTTCTTCGAAATCCCCTGGCGGACCCCTATTTATTGGGACTTTCCGGCGGGGCGGCCCTGGGGTCGGCCGTCGGATTTCTTCTGGGCGTCGCCCAACCCGCGCCGCTGGCCGTGGCCGGCGCCCTGGTTTCGCTGGGGCTGGTTCTTCTTTTGTCCCGGGGCGCGGGCGCGCCGAGCGTCACCTTGATGGTGTTGGCCGGGGCGGCCCTGCACGCCTTCACCTCGTCGGTGCTCACCTTCATTCTCTCCCAGGCTCGGCGGGACCAGGGCGCCAACATCCTTTTTTGGCTTCTGGGCAGCTTGGACTCGCCGCCCTACGGACGGCTGATCCCCCTGCTCCTATTGTCCGCGGCGGCCCTGGCGGGTCTCTGCTGGACGTCGCCGGCGCTCAACCTCCTGGCCCTGGGGCGGGACACGGCCCGGGCCCTCGGGCTATCGGTGGACGCGGCCCTCTGGACGATGGTTCTGTTGTCTTCCCTGGCGACCGGCTTGGCCGTCACGTTCAACGGGGTCATTCCCTTCGTGGGCTTGATGGTCCCCCACATGGCGCGGCGGCTGGTCGGGTCCGACCACCGTTGGAGCGTGCCGGCGTCGGCCGTTCTCGGGGCCGCCTTGGTTCTCCTGTCCGACGCCCTGGGTCGTTGGGCTCTGGCGCCTCAGGAAATCCCCGTCGGCGTTGTGACGGCTCTGTTGGGCGCGCCGTTTTTTCTGATCCTTCTCCGACGGGAACGGAGGCACCTGGGATGAGCGTCCTGTCGGTCCATCAACTTTCCTTCGCCTACCCCCGCTGGGAGGACGATCGCTCCTTCGCTTTAAAGGACATTTCCTTTGACATAGAGGCCGGGGATCTGTTGGCCGTACTGGGACCCAACGGGGCCGGTAAATCCACGCTGCTGCGCCTACTGGGCGGAACGCTGGGGCCCGGGTCCGGCGAGATCCGTTTGGGGAACGATTCTTTGGAATCCCTATCGGCCCGGGAGGTCGCCCGTCGGGTGGCCTGGGTGCCTCAGGACCTGTCGACGCTTTTTTCCATGACGGTGGAGGACGTGGTTTCGCTCGGGCGCTTTTGCCACGGACCCTTGTGGGGGCGCCGATCGATCGCCGATCGACGGGAAGTCCACCGCGCCCTGGAGGAGACGGATTTGACCGGGCTACGGCACCGCCCGGTGGACCGCTTGTCGGGCGGGGAGCGGCGCCGGGTCCTCCTGGCCCGGGCCTTGGCCCAGGAACCCCACCTCCTGTTGCTCGACGAGCCCACGGCCCATTTGGACCCCCGCCACCAAGCGGAATTGGTGGCGGTGATCGAGCGGCTGCGCCGGGAGCGGCGGCTCGCCGTGATCGCGATCCTCCACGACGTCAATCTGGCCTACGGGTGGTGCCCCCGGGCGTTGTTGATGGATAAGGGCGAGTGCCGCGCCCTGGGCCCCACGGCCCGGGTTTTATCCTCCGAGCAACTTTCGACCACCTACGGGTTGAACGCCTCGGTTCGTCCCGGGGATTCGGGAACCGCCGGATTCATTCAATTCCACTATTCCAAGAGATGAACAAAGGAGTCGTTATGAAGCGCCTCATCCTCGTTGTCACCCTGGCCGCGACCGGCTTTCTCCGGGCGGAAGACGGCGGCGTCTTCCTTTCCCTCACCCGCTCGGCCACGCCGGACAAACGCCTGCCGACCAACGTTTCCCGAATGACCGCGGACGATTGGGAATCCCTCGGCGCCACGGCCCTGGACGAGGGCGTGGTGCCGTTCCCCTCCGTGGTGGTGCAGAAATCCGGCGGGACCGGGTCCTTCGCCACGCTGCGCCTGCGGGGGTCGCCCTCCTCGGCCCAGCAACAGATCCTGATCGACGACTTGCCGCTGCTGGGAATCTCCAACCAGTTTTTCGACCTGTCCCAGATGCCCTTGACGGACATCGACCGCATCGAAGTCGTGCGCGGGGGCGCGTCCGTCCTGTACGGAGCCAACACCACGGGCGGCGTCGTTCATTTGCTGACGAAACGGCCCGTGGGCGACAAGCCCCAAACCCGACTCAAAAGCGAGTTTCGGTCCTATTACACCCAATTGTACGAGGGGGACATCCGCCACCGGATCGGCGGGTTCGACGCCTACGCCAGCGCCGGGCGTTCGCTCACGGACGGATTTCAAAAAAACGCGGATTCGGACAATTTGCACGGGACGCTAAAAACCGGCTACACCTTCGGCAACGGCGCCCGGTTGGCCATCGACGGGTCCATCGTCGATGGCGAGGTGGGGAACCCTCACGGAACGCTCCTCCCCGTGGAGGAGTGGGACGGTAAAAAGGAACGGGAGGCCGTGGATCCGACGGCCCGGGTCCAGCAAAAGGCCCAGCGCGGACACGGGCTCGTCTTCCTTCCGCTGGGGGGATCGGCCAGCGTTCAGTCGACTTTTTATGGAACGGGCCAACGGTACGAAACGCGCCCGTCCAAAACCGCCGCGCCGGATTTCGAGCAGGACAACCGGTTCTGGGGGAACGACACCCGCTTCCAATGGTCCGACGTGCTCACCCTGGGGGCGGCCTACGAATGGGATGGTCAAAAAACGGCCGAATCGGCTTTCGCTCCCGCCCGGAACAATCACATCACCAACGTCGGCGCCTACGGCCAGCTGAGCCTCGCCCTGGGGGCCTGGGTGTTCATGCCGGGCCTGCGCTACGACAGCCACAGCGCTTTCGGTCCCACCTGGAACCCGCGGTTGACGGTGGCCTGGCGCGCGACGGAAAATTTAAAACTCTCCGGCAACGCCGCCCGTTCCTTCCGGGCCCCCTCCTTCCTGGAGCTCTATTACGTCGACGCTTTCTTCTCCGGCAACCCCGATCTTCGTCCGGAAAAAGCCTGGTCCTACGATTTTGGGTTCGAGGTCGGCGGAAACGCCGCCCGACGCCTGTCGGTGACCGGCTTCTACACGAAAATCGAGGACCGGGTCACGGTCAACGGCGCCTTCACCTCCTACGAAAACGCGCCCCAGGCGGAACTCGCCGGGGCCGAGGTTGAAAGCCGCCACCCGCTCCTTCCGCGGGTGACGGGACGGGCTTCCTACACCTACACCCGGGCCATCGGCAATTCCTTGACCGAGTCGACCCACCGGGCCCTGCGGCTCACGCCCCGCCACGCGGCCTTCTACCAGGCGGCTTGGCGCCCCGGCAACGAGTGGGAGCTCTCCAGCGCGGTTCGTTACATGTCGAGGCAGTTTCAAAAAGACGACCAGCGGGGGCTCGATCTGCCGACGTTCGCGGTGTGGGGCGCCCGATTGTCCAAGAAAATTCTCGCGGCGGAGTTTTACGTGGCCTGCGACAATATTCTGAATCGCCGTTACGCCCTGACCTTCGACGCGGAATCGACTTTTCCCTTTTCGACCACCCGGAACCCCCAGCCCGGCCGGACTTTTTGGATGGGCACGACGATCCGTTTCGCGGACTAGAGGAAAAGCTCGAGGCCCCTCCTTCCGCCGACAGCGGGGGGAGGGGCCTTTTTTTGGGGACCGGCGGGGCTCTCAACGCGGACGATGACCCGCATCATGGCCGCTCTCCCATCGAATTGCCAAAATAACCTCCGGGTGGACCCGGGGGCGAATCCTTTTGAGCCTTTCCGCATCCAAAAGGTATAGGAGGAATTCATGAACATTGAGCGTGTTTTGCGGGGGATTGCCGGTTTTTTCATATTGGTGAGCCTGGGTCTGGCCCATTGGCACAGCGCCCACTGGTTGTGGTTCACGGCCTTTGTGGGGTTGAACCTGTTCCAGTCGTCTTTCACCAACTGGTGTCCCATGATGACGCTTCTTCGTAAATGCGGCGGTCGTCCCAGCGAAACCCCGTGAAAAAAGTCCTTCTTTCCGGAATTCCGCTCCTCCTGGGGGGCTTTCTTCGGGCCGAGCCCCTGTCTCTGGAACATTTTGTCCGGGGTGTTTTGGACCGCCATCCCGGATTGTCCGCCGCCGACGCCGGGCGCCGCGTCGCCCAGGCGCAACTAGCGGAAGCCCGGGCTCAGCGGCTTCCCCGACTCACCGCTTTCAGCCAGTTGACCCGGGGAGACGGACCGGTCTACGCCTTTGCCTCCCTCCTGGATCGCCGTTCTTTTACGGCGTCCGATTTCGCCGTCGACGCCCTGAACCGGCCGGGGTACGCCACGCACCTGCGCAGTTCCCTGGCCCTGGGGGTCCCGTTGTTCGCGGGGTTTGCCATTCAAAGCCAGGAGCGGCTTGCGGCCCTGGGCGTCGAGAAAGCGGCCTGGGAGGAGGAGCAGGCCCGTCAGTCTCTTCGGCGGGCGGTGTTGGAAGGGGCGCTTCAGCAAATGCTGGCCCGTCAAATGGAAAGTTCGCTGGCCGCCCGCATCGAAGCCGCCGAGGAGGAAATCGCCAGCGCGCAAAAATTGCGGGCCAAGGGATTGGTGTTGGGGTCGGATTATTTCGCCGCGGAAGCGGTCCTCTCCTCCCTGCGGGCTCAACGTTTGGAGGCCCGGGAAAGACGCGCGGGGGCCGGGGAAACGTTGGCCCTTCTCCGGGGCGACGCCGTCTCGCCGGTGGAAATCGCTGGATCCCTGGAGGCCTCGCCGCCCTCCCTGCCGTCCGAAGAGGCCATGCGCCGGGCCCTGGCCGACCGCCCGGATTTGGCCGCCCTGGACCGCGGCGCCCTTCAAGCCGCGACGGCGGCCCGACAGGCGGGAAGGTTCCCCTGGCCCACGGTCGACGCCCTGGCGGAAGCGCAGTCCAACACCGATGATTTTTCAAGCAACGCCGGACAACGCCTGCTAATGCTTCGGGCTCAATGGGCTCTCGGGGACCCCGCCCGGGGCGCCCGGGAGCGCCGATCGACGGCCCTCGCCTCGGCGGCCCGGCGCGGCCGGGACGCCATCGCCGAACAGGCCGAAATCGAATGGCGCCGGGCCCTTCGCGCCCGGTCGGCGGCGGCCGCGGTGTCGTCGGAACTGGACCGGACCGTGGAACAGGCCCAAAAATCCCTGGAGCTTTTCCGACCGCTCTACCGGGAAGGGCGGCAGAGCATTCTGGATTTGGTCAAAGCCGAGCAGGCCTTGGCCGACGCCGAAAAAGCCCGGGCGGAGGCCCGGCACGCCCTTTGGTGGAGCCACGTCCAGGTCCTGGCGGCGGCCGGTTTATTGGAAGATAAAAACATCGCCGCCCTGGGCGGCGGCCTGGAGTCGCGTCCATGAAGAACGAACACGCCGGACTCGCCGGCCGGTTGGCCGAGACCTTCTTAAGATCCAAGCTCACCCCCCTCCTGGTGGGCGCCGCCCTGACCTTCGGCCTCTTTGCCACCCTCGCCCTGCCCCGGGAGGAAGAACCCCAGATCAACGTCCCGATGTTTGACGTCTTCGTGGGCTTCCCCGGCGCCAGCGCCCGGGAGGTGGAGGAGCGATTGATCAACGTGGGCGAACGCCGATTTTGGGAAATCCCCGGCGTGGAATATGTCTATTCGACGGCCGAACCGGGGTTGGCGATGTTCATCCTCCGCTTCAAGGTCGGCACCAATCCCGAGGAGGCCATGACCCGGGTCTACACCAAAACCTTCGCGCACATGGACACTCTCCCCCCCGGGTCGACCCAGCCGATCATCAAACCCCGATCCATCGACGACGTCCCGATCCTGGCTTTCAACCTCTCCGGCGGGGGGCAGGACGGCTTCGCCCTTCGGCGCCAGGCCGCCGCCCTTCAGCGGGAAATCAGCGCGGTGCCGGGCGTTTCCGAAACGGAAATCATCGGCGGCCGCCGGCGGCAATTTTTGATTCATTTCGATCCCGCCGCCCTGGCCCGGCACCGGTTGACGCCCCTGGAGTTGGCGGGAACCCTCGAGGCCTCCAACACGCGCCTTCCCGCCGGGACCCAACGCGCGGGCGACCGCTCGGTGGCGGTGGAAACCGACGCGTTGGTCCGCACCGCGGAGGATTTAAAGAGAATCGTCGTGGGCGTCTCCGGTGGCCGCCCGGTCACTCTGGCCGACGTGGCCCGGGTGGTCGACGGCCCCGACGAAGAAGAGACCGACGTCGCCCAGTGGGACAAGGGGGACGGGGGCGCCCTGGCGGGGCGGCCGGCCGTAACGGTGGCGGTTTCCAAGCGCCGGGGGGAAAACGCCACCCGGGTGGCCAAGGAAGTGATGAGGCGGATCGCGGACGTTCGCCCGACCCTGCTTTCCCCCGTCACCGCCCTGGACCTCACCCGGAATTACGGGGAAACGGCCAAAGAAAAATCCAACGAGCTACTGTTCCACATGGCGCTCGCCACGCTTTCCGTGACGGTGTTGATGGCCTTGGTCCTGGGGGTGCGGGAAGCCCTGGTGGTGTTGGTCGCCATTCCCGTGACCCTGGCCCTGACGCTTCTGGTTTATCATCTGCTTGGCTACACCCTCAATCGCATCACCTTGTTCGCCCTCATCTTCTCCATCGGGATTCTCGTGGACGACGCCATCGTGGTGGTGGAAAACATCCACCGCCATTTCACCTTGAACGACGGCCGGTCCATCTGGCGCCTTTCGGTGGACGCCGTGGCCGAGGTGGGCAACCCCACCATCCTGGCCACCTGGGCCGTCATCGCGGCCATCCTCCCCATGGCCTTCGTGTCGGGCCTTATGGGGCCCTACATGCGCCCCATCCCGGTGGGCGCCAGCGTGGCCATGTTGTTTTCCCTCGGCATCGCCTTCGTGGTCAGCCCCTGGGCTTTCGCGCACATCCTGGAATGGTGGAAACCCCGTCCCGTCGCGGGACACGGCGCGGAATCCCGCTTGGACCATTTCTACCGGCGGATGATGGGAACCCTTCTGTCCTCGGTCCGGGCCCGGTGGGCCTATTTGTTGGGCACCGCGGTGTTGCTGGCGGCCGCCGCGTCCTTGGTTTATTTCAAGGCCGTCACCGTTAAAATGTTGCCCTTTGACAACAAAAACGAATTCGAGGTGGTCCTGAGCCTTCCCGAAGGAACCGCCCTTTCCCAAACAAAACGCGCGGCGGACGATATGGCCCGGGCGCTGCTGGAGTCCCCCGAGGTGGAACGGGTGACCCACTACGTCGGTGCCGCCGCCCCCTACAACTTCAACGGACTGGTCCGGCATTATTTCCTTCGTCAGCGTCCCCATCAGGCGGATTTGGTGGTGAACCTCACGGACAAGAAAACGCGGCACGTCCAAAGCCACGGCATCGCCACGCGGCTTCGTCCCGGGATCCAGGCCATCGCCGACCGATTCGGGGCCCGGGTTCAAGTCGCGGAGATTCCCCCGGGGCCGCCGGTCCTCTCGACCCTGGTCTTTGAGCTTTACGGACCCGACAACGCCCGGCGGGACGCCTTGGCCCGGAAATTGGAGCAATGGCTTAAAACCGCGCCGGGGGTCGTGGACGTGGACAGCTACGTCCCCGGGACGGAACCCCTGGATCGGTTGGTTGTGGACCGGGCGAAGGCTTCGCTCAACGGCCTGCCTCCCGCGGCGGTGGCCCGGACGGTGTCGTTGTCCCTCGGCGGGCAAACCTTGGGCCTGGCCCACACCGAGGACCGGGAACCGGTCGAAATACGCCTGCGTCTTTCCCCGGAAAATCGACGGGGTTTGGACGCCCTGCGCGGCCTTCAAATGATGTCCCGCAACGGGACGATGCTCTCCCTGGGAACCTTGACCCGTACGGAACGAACGGAACGGGACGCGCCGGTCTACCACAAAAATCTTCAGCGGGCGAGCTACGTTATCGCCGACGTCGCGGGCAAACAGGAAAGCCCCGTCTACGCCATTCTGGCCCTCCGCCGAGGAATTCGCGAAATGGCGGAAAAGGAGGGATTTGACCTGCGGGAATATTTTTCAAAACAACCGGGGAATTCCCAGGAGTGGGCTCTGAAATGGGACGGGGAATGGCAGATCACCTACGAGGTTTTTCGGGACTTGGGCCTGGCCTTTGCCTTCGCCTTGCTGTTGATCTATGTGTTGGTGGTGGGGTGGTTCCGTTCGTTCCTGATTCCGCTGGTGGTGATGGTGCCGATCCCGTTGACCCTGGTGGGCATTCTACCGGCCCATTGGGCTTTGGGGGCCTTTTTCACGGCCACCAGCATGATCGGATTCATCGCCGGGGCGGGGATCGTGGTCCGCAATTCCATCATCTTGGTGGATTTTATTCATCTGCGCCTGGCCGAAGGGATGCCATTGAAGGAGGCCGTCATCGACGCGGGCGCCGTGCGTTTCCGGCCCATGCTGCTCACCGCCGCGGCGGTGGTGGTGGGCGCCGGGGTGATTCTGTTTGATCCCATCTTCCAAGGCCTCGCCGTGGCCCTCATGGCGGGCGAGGTGGCCTCGACCCTCCTTTCCCGGGTGGCCGTGCCCGTCCTCTATTACATGGTGGCCCACCGTTCCGCCGAACGCCGGGCCGCCTAGAACGGCCGGGGCCGCGGACCCCCGGAAAGCGAACGATCTCAGGCCGGTGTGAGGTCCTTCGTGTCCAGCTTGGCGGGCAAGAAAATGCCCAGCACGCCGCGAAGTCCCACGCTCAGGACAATATTGGCGAAAAAGGCGAGAAAGCCGACGAGGATCAACAATCCCGACAGCGCCGCCAGGACCATGTAAGGCGTGAATTCCCCCTGGAAGTACAGAGTGCGTCGGAGCATGCCGTGCAACCCCGCCATCCCCATGAAGGCTCCCATGCCGATCCCCCCGACCAGGTGCGCCCAGAAGTGAAGATCGGCGAGTTTTTGGCTATAAAGTTCGGCGCCGTTGGTGAGAATCGGGAAAAGGAAGTAGACCGCCGAATACAACGTCATGGTCAATCCCACCAGCACGGCCACGTGCACGTGGGGTCCCACCACCCACTGGGTGTTGTGGAGAATGCGGTTCAGCCCGAGATCGGCCTGCATGATGCCCGCCGGCACGGCCAGGGCGAAGCCGAGAAGTCCACCCAGGAGGAACTTGAGCGGGTTCGTCATTTTAAGGGGCCGCGCGCTCCACAGAGTGATCAAGGTGATGGTGAAAGCCAGGCCTTGGGTGATCAACTCAAAGGCCGTGACCATTTCACCGGACAGGATTTTGAGGACCGCCGGTTGGGCCTGGTCGGACATGAGGTGGTGGGACCACACGGTCCAAGACACGACCATTTCGACGAACAGGGCCGCGCGAGCCACGTTCTCCATGAAAAGTTTCTTTCCGGTGATTAGCGTGGCGAGAAGATACCAGGCGCCCGCCACGTAAATCAGGACGAGACCGTCCGCCACAAGGTCGAGCCCCCACCAGAACCAGTTTTTATACAGCAGCGCGTCGATCGCCGAGCGCCGAAGGTCGTGCCCCAGGATCGCGGCGACCATAAAAACCAGAATCAAGACGCCGGTGAACAGGATCACTCCGGCGTTTAAGGCCGTATCGACCGTACCCCGGGCGATGGAAGCCACCGGCAGAGATACCAGATGTTCCTTTTTCTCCCGGGAAACCAGGTTGCGCAGCCCCGTCAAGCCCAGCGCCGAGGCCAACAGGGCCCCCGCCGGCTGGGGCGGAAACCCCTCGGGGGTGTAAGTGATCGTTTTGAACACGTTGACGACAAAGAGAACCGTGGCCACCATCACCAGGGCGATGCCCAAAATGAAAAACGTCCCGCCCCAGACGCTGAATTGCGTGAAGTCCGCCGGAAGAGGCCAATACAGGGTGTACAGCGGCGCGTAATGGCTGAGAAACGCCGATCCCCAAAAAACCAAGGTGCCAACGCCGAGCAGCGCGCAGGTCGTGTTGGCGGCCTTGAGGCTCCAAAGCGGCTTCTTCATCAGGAACGGCACGAGGAAGAGAAACGCGCCAAAGACGATGGAATAGGTGGAACCGAAAATGCCCACCAGGGGATGCGCCGTTAAAATGGCGAAATAGTGTCCCGGGGGAAACGTGGGCAGGGGCTTGACTTGGCACACCCGCATGATCATTCCCTCGATGACGGCCACGCCGTACCACAACAGCCCCATCACCACAAACCGCAGGGTCATCTTCTGCGTGGGGGTCAACGTGTCCGGCTTGAACAAATCGCGCGTGCCGCGGATCAATGTATCGACTAAAGTCATGGGATCACCTCGCCGTGTTGGGGACAACTTCAACCACGTCTTTTTCAATCATGTCGATGCCGCGCGGGCCGGAATATTCCGTCGAACGGAGGGTGTAGAGCCCGGGGGCTTCAAAAAGCCAAAGCAGATCGTTGACGTGGCCCGGCAGTACCTGCATTTGGAAAACCAGGGTGTTGTCGGGACGAAACAAACCGAACCCGTAGGTCAAATCGTCCGAAACGACCCGAAACAACGCCATCTCGCCCACCCGGACCGACATTTTCTCCGGGGGGAGGACGAAACGGTGGTCCGCCACCCGGATGTCGAATGTTTTGTCCGCGGTCAGGCGGTCCCGGTTCAAGTCGATTTTTTTCCAGGGAATGGTTTCGTGGGTCACAATGTGAAGGGAAACGCCGACCGCGACCAAGACGCCCACCACGGCGTAGAAAAGCGCGTTGGGGACTTGTTTGCAACTTCCGTCCCGCGTAATTTTATAGGCGAACCAAGCCATGCCCGTGATAACGGCCAGCACGTAGGCGGTGTAGCCGAGGGTTTGGCCCCACAGAACCAATTTGGAATCGATCATAAAGACCTCCCGGGGAGATGGCCATAGATTCTTAAAAACGGAATGGGAGGACCATGATCGCGGTCATGTCGTGAAGCAATTCGGTGGAGGGGCGGGGCCGCCGGGAGGGCGTTCTCCGGCGAAAAAAAGGCCCCACCCCGCGAGAAACGCGGGATGGGGCCTTTTCGGTTGGAGCTATTTCGCGGACCGGAGGGAGAAGAGCCGCGTCACCATGAAATAGGCGATGGGCACGACGCCACCCAGCACAAAGACCAGATCCCCCACGACCCGGGCCCAGGTCGCGGTTTGAAAGAAGGACGAGTTTAAGACCGCCGCGCTTCGGGCGTACCAGAACCCGTGATTAATGCTCTGTACCAACTGGTAAACGCCCGCCGGGAAGATGTTGAGCAGAAGCATCAACATGAGACCGGCGTTCAGGGACCAGAAGGAAACCCCCCACAGTCGGTCGTTCCACCGTTCCGGCCGGACCAGCACCCGGGTGCAGAAGGCCAGGGCGGCGATGGCCAGGTTGCCATACACGCCCATCAGCGCCGCGTGGCCGTGATTGGACGTCAGGTAGGTCGCGTGCTCGTAGTAGCTCACGATGGGCAGGTTGATCAGGAAACCGAAGACTCCCGCGCCCAGGAAGTTCCAAAAACCCACGGCCATCAAAAACATGACCGTCCATTTGTGGGGAAAAGCCTTGGGGTCCACGCCCAGAACGCTCTTGTCCTGGCGCAGTTTGATGAAATCCCAGGCTTCCAGGGTCAGCAGGCAGAGCGGAACCACTTCCATGGCGGAGAAGATGGCGCCCAGGGCGAGGTTGATCGCCGGTTGCGCCGTCCAGTAGTAGTGGTGGGCGGTGCCGATCATGCCGCTCCCCAGATAAAGAACGATGTCCAGATAAACGACCCGCAGGGCCGCCTCCCGGGACACCAACCCCAGAAGAACGAAGATGTGGGCCACGACGATGGTCGTGAACAGCTCGAAAAAGCCTTCCACCCAAAGATGGACGATCCACCAGCGCCAGAAATCCGCCACGGCGAAGTTCGTGCCGGGACGGTACATCATGCCGAAGGAATACATGAGCGGAATGGCCACGATGGAATAAAGGAGCAGGTACGGCAGGCCGCCCTTATCCTCCCCCGCCAAGGTGGGACGAATGCCCCGGAAGACGATGAAGGCCCAAATGACCATGCCCGCCGTGAGCAAAATCTGCCAGAGGCGGCCGAGTTCCAGGTATTCCCACCCTTGGTGGCCCAGCCAGAACCAGGCTTTGCCGAGCAGGCCCTTCACGCCCAGCCATTCGCCGGCGATGCTGCCCACCGCCACCAGGACCACCGCGCCGAAGAGCACGTTGATCAGGATCGATTGGCCCCGGGGTTCCCCCTTGGCCAACAGCGGCGCCACGAACATTCCCGTGGCGAGCCACGCCGTCGCGATCCAAAAGATCGAAAGCTGAAGGTGCCAACTGCGGGTGATGGTCAGCGGTAAAAAAGAACGGGTGTCGATGCCGTAAAACCCGGCGCCTTCCACGAAGTAGTGGGCGGTCACGACGCCCATGAGCGTTTGGAAGAGGAACAACAGCGCCACGACCAAGAAATATTTGTAGGTGGCCTTCTGGCCCGCCGTGACGGGAATCGAATCCACGGGCGGCACCTGGGAAACGTCCATTTTGCCGCCGCCCCAGCCCAGGAAATTAAATCGACCGAAGAACATGAGAACGAGGCCCAGGGCGCCCAGGAAAGAAATAAGGCTCAGGGCGCTCCAAATCACCACCGCCAGGGAGGGACGATTGCCCGCCGTTTCATCGGGGGGCCAGTTGTTGGTGTAGGTGTGGTTTTTGCCCGGACGGGGGGTCACCGCGGCCCAGGCCGACCACGTGAAAAACGCGGCCAGGGTTCGAAGATCCTCGTCGCTGGAAATGTAGTTGGTCGGAAGCGGGCGGGTTTTGTCGGCGTCCTTGAGGGTGAATCGTAGGTGGTCCACTCGTCGGCCGAAGGCCGTCGCGAAGGCCGGCGTCACTGAAACATTGTTGGTCGCGGGGTCGTAGCGGTTGTTTTTTAACTCCGCCACCACGCGCGACGCGATGGACGCCCGGTCGGATTCGGGCAGGTCGGCGTAGGCCGATCCGCCGCGTTCGGCGGCGTAGATCTCCCGCAGGTCCTCGGCGAGTCCATGGAGGGTTTCCGCCGTGAAGTCGGGCCCCCGGTAGCCGCCGTGGCCAAAGAGCGTTCCATAATCCATGAGACCGTATTTTTGGAAGACGTCCTGTCCCGCCTTCACGTCCTCGGAGGTGAAAAGGGATGTCCCCGAACCCTCGACGACCGCGTTGAATTGGGGGGGAGCCCCTCGATACGTCGTGCGGCCCATGAATATCAGGCCGGTCAAGCCGAAAATGACGGTGAGCACGGCGCCGTGCCGCCACCAGGGGGAAATGCCGAGGGTGCTTCGAGGTGCGTCCATGAATGCCTCCAGGTTTGAGTTGAGCCCTCAGGATAGAAGAAGAGCGGGGCTCAAAACATGCGCTAAAACAGACATCGGGCCGGGCCCCGAGAAGGGCCCGGCCCGATGAGCGTCAGAAAACGGGGATTATTTGACGGATTGATAAACCGCCGGGTCCTCCGGCCCGTCGACGTGAAGGGATCCCAGGGCGCCCTTCTCGATTCGAAAGATCGAGTGGTCCACCAAGGTGTAATCGCCGGGCACCTGGGTTTTGAATTCAACCACGACGGATCCGCCCGCGGGGACGAGGGTGGTTTGGACGCTGTGGAGGGGCGGCGACGCCAAGGCCCCTTCGGGCCAAAGGCGGTCGAAAATTTCCCCGATGATGTGCCAGCTCGAGACCAGGTTGGGACCACCGTCGCCGAAGTAGACGCGCACGGTCTCGTTGGTTTTGGCTTTCAAGGCCCCCTCGCCCAGAAGCGCGCCCACCCGGCCGTTGAAGACAATATAGGTCGGACGTTCGGCGGCGGCCTTGTCCGGATCGAAACTTTGCAACCCTTCGGCCCCGAATTCGGCCTTGGTGTAGAACTCGCTCTGCATTACGTAATACTCCCGGTCCACTTTGGGCAGGCCCCCGGCGGGTTCCACAAGTATCATCCCGTACATCCCGTTGGCGATATGTTCCGTCACGGGCGGGGCGGCGCAGTGGTAAACGAAAAGCCCCGGGTTCAAGGCTTTGAAACGAGCCACTTTTTCCTCCCCGGGTTTGGCCAGGGTGATCTTGGCTCCTCCGCCGGGGCCCGTCACGGCGTGCAAGTCGATGTTGTGGTCCATGGTGCTTTCTTTGGGATTGGTGAGGGTCAGCTCAATGGTGTCCCCTTCCCGCACGCGGATCATGGGCCCCGGGACCTGCCCGTTAAACGTCCAAAAGCGGTAACGGGTGCCCTCCTCAAACCCGTTCATGATCAACCCTTCTTTTTCCCGTGTTTCCAGGTGAACTTGAACCACGGCGGGATGCCGCCGGGCGATGGCGGGGGGTACCTGGGGGGCCTGGGTGAGCACCGCCTTTTCCGTGACCGGGGCGGCCAATGCGGCCAGGCCCCCGCCGGCCAGACCGGCCGCCAACAGCACGATTCGTCGAAGCGTCATCGGGAATCCTCCTTGGGTGATTCGAATAAATCGCGATAGCGTTCCGGAAAACGTTTCCGGAAATCCTTGAGTAGGGCGCGACGGTTTCGAACCCAGTCCCCGGCCCGGGGGCCGGTTTTCCGGATTCGACCGTCGAAAACCAAAAACCGCCAGATGTCCCGGGCCTCGGTTTCGCTCATAACCGGGCAGACCCCGCAGCAGGGAGGGCGCATTTTCATGCGCTTGATGTAGCGTTTCCATAGATCGGGGCCCGGAAGGAGAACCCGGGGGTCGTCGAAGAGGGTGGGCGACGCCGCCCGAAGGGCCGCCGCTTCGGCCGTCGGAAGTTCAAGAAATTCGGAATGGATGGCCCGGGCCGGCGAATGGCAGACCGCGCAGTTTTTGAGGAAATTTGTCCGATAAATGTTTTGCATTTCGGCCGGGTAGGAGGAAACGTCGATGGTGGCCGGGCCCAGATCGGCGGGGAAATCCATCCGCGGGGCGCGCGGGGGCGCGCCGGGGGACCGCCCGAAAACGGCGGTCGTCGCCAAAAGGAATGGAACCCACCCCCGTCCAATGCGCACGGGGAAAGCTTAAAGCTTGGAGGCCGACTTAAGTATGCGTTAGGGCAGGTTTGCGGGGGAGCGGGACAGGCGGCGCAGGGCGTCGGGGTTGAGGAGAGCGATTCGCTTCCACCCCGTTCGGATCCACCCGCGTTTCTTAAATTCGGACAAGGTGCGAATGGCGGTTTCGGGAATGCAGCCCACGAGTTCGGCCAGGTCTTCGCGCCGAACCCGCACCTCCGCGCCGGGGGCCGGAAGAAGCATCAGCAGAAGGTGGGCCAGTCGTTTGTCCACGGGCTCCGAGGCCCGGGCGCGCATGTCCTGGGCGTGCCGCAGATGGTCGCCCACCTCGCCGTGAACCGCCCGGGAAAATTCCGGATGCTGGGACATCAGCCGATGAAAGACCGCCGCCGGCAACACGAGCACCTCGGCGTCCTGGAGGGCATAGACGCTCACGGGGTAGGGCCGATGGTCCAGCAAGGCGATGACGCCGCAAAGGCGGCCGGGAACGATCAGGTCCATGGCGGAGACCCGCTCGCCCTGGGAAAATTTCAACGCTTTGAACAGTCCCTTCATCACCACGTAGGCGGCCTCGCCGGGTTCCCCCTCCTGGAAAAGCGCGGCCCCGGCCTTCACCCGTCGTCGGACGAGCGCTCGCCAAAGCTCGGTTCGCGTCCCGGTCGGCAGGGCGTTCAGCGCCGAGGACGGGGGGCGTTCTTCGGTTTCCGGGGGGCGTCGGGGCGTCAAGGCCGCCTCCGGGCCCACCGTTTGGCGGTCCAATCCACCAGGAAAACGCTGAACGTGCCGACGGCCACGCTCGCCGCGATATCAATGGTGTGCAGGGTCGAAAAATGAAATAGGCGCCTCAAAAGCGGCGTGGAAAGCACGACGGCCAAAAAGAGCGCCGAGCCTCCGACCACGGCCCAGAGGGCGCGATTGGGGGCCCGCCAGCGGGCCCAGGTCGATGGGGTCCAGGAGCGGTTGGCGAGGATCAGTCCCGCGTTGGCCGCCATGAGCGTGGTGAAGGCCAGGGCCCGGGCGTCCAGCTCTCCTTGGCCCCGGCGAAGAGCCAGGGCGAACACCGCAAACACCGCGGCGAAAACGCTCACGCCCTGGGCCAGGCTCGGGCCCAGGGTGTCCCATCCGAACAAGCGGTCCGTGGTTTTCCGCGGGGGGCGTTGCATCGCGTCGGGCTCCGGCGGTTCGGCTTCAAAGGCCACGGAACAGGCCGGGTCGATGACCAAATGCAGGAAGGCAATGTGGATCGGCAGGAGGACCAGGGGCCACCCCAGAAACACCGACGCCAGGGACAGCCCGGCGATCGGCACGTGAATGGCCAGGATGTAGGCCATGCCCTTTTTCAAATTGTCGAACACCCGCCGACCGCCGGCGATGGACCCCACCAGGGAGGCGAAATCGTCGTGGAGCAGAACCAACCCCGCGGCCTCCCGGGCGACGTCGGTTCCGCGTTCGCCCATGGCCACGCCGATGTGGGCGGCTTTAAGCGCCGGCGCGTCGTTGACTCCGTCGCCGGTCATGGCCACGATCTCGCCGTTGGCCCGCAGGGCCCGAATGAGTCGGAGTTTGTGTTCCGGCACCGCCCGGGCGAAAACGTTGACGCGACGCAGCCGCTCGGCCAGGGCCTCCTCGGACAAGGCGTCGATCTCGGGTCCCGTGAGCACCCGGTCGGCGTTGGACAAGCCGATGGCCCGGGCGACGCTCTGGGCGGTGCCCGGGTAGTCGCCCGTGATCATGGCCACCCGGACGCCCGCCCGACGGCATTCCTCGATGGCGGCGGGCACGTCCCGCCGCACCGGATCCGCCAGGGCGATCAAGCCCAGGAATTCAAAATCGAAGTCGTGTTGGAGGTCCGGCAGGACCTCCGCCGTGAAAGAGGATTTGGCCACTCCCAGAAGGCGGTACCCTTCCCGGGCGTGTTCGTCCACCTTTCGGCGGAGGGCCTCGAGGCGGTCGGGGGGGAAATGGCAGAGGTCCGCGACGGCTTCGGGGGCGCCTTTGGCCGCGATGACGAAGCGCTTCTGGTCGGGGGACGTCCACACCTGGGACATGGCCAGCAGTTCCCGGGACAGGGGGTATTCCTTGACCAACGTCCAGTCCCCGTGGAGATGCTCGGTGCGGGCGAGGAATCGGTCGCCCAGGGCGTGAAAGGCCTTTTCCATGGGATCGAAAGGGTTTCGGGCGCTGGCCAAAATCCCGAACTCGAGGATTTCATGGAACGCCTCCTCCAGGGTGTTTCCCGCGGGCGAAATGTCGAACCGAAGATCGCCGGGAAGGAGCCGCTGAATGTCCATGCGGTTTTCCGTCAAGGTGCCCGTTTTGTCCACGCAGAGAACCGTGACGGCGCCCAGGGCCTCCACCGCGGGCATGCGCCGGGCCAGGACGCCCCGCTTGGAAAGTCGCCAGGCGCCCAGGGAAAGAAAAATCGTGAGGACAACGGGAAATTCGTTCGGCATGAGGGCCATCGCCAGGCTGAGGCCCGCGAGGACGCCGGTCAGCCAGGCGCCCCGCCAAAAACCGGTCACCAAAACCACCGCCGCGCAAAGAATGGCTCCCACGACGGCGACCACTTTCACCAGGGCGGCCATTTCGATTTGCAGGGGGCTAAGGCCCGACTCGGCGCCTTCCAGGGCCCGGCCGATTTTGCCGATTTCCGTGGCGGCCCCGACGCCGGTGACGCGCACGAGGCCCTGCCCCTGGACCACCAAGGTCCCGGCGAAAACGTAGGGGGATCCGTCCCCCGCCGTGGTCGGGGTTTCGCCCGGAATCGCCGCGCGCACCTCTTTTCGAACCGAAACGGATTCCCCCGTCAGCAGAGACTCGTCCACGGCCAGGTGGGAGGAGGAAAGAAGAATTCCGTCGGCCGGGACACGGTCTCCCTCGGCCAACACCAGCAGGTCGCCGCGAACAACGTCGCGCCCGGCCACGCGCCGCTGGGACCCGTCCCGAATCACGAGCGCCCGGGGGCTCGATAGGTCCCGCAGGGCCTCCAGGGCTCGTTCGGTTTTTCCCTCCTGAAAAAGGGTGATGCCCATGATGAAGAACACGAACCCCAAAAGCATCGCGGCTTCCTGCCCGTCGCCCAGGGCGAAATAGAGGGCTCCGCAGGCCACCAGAAGGAGGAACATGGGCTCTCGGAAAACGTCCAGGGCCAGGACGACCCACCCTCGACGGTGGGAAGAGGGAAGTTCGTTGGGGCCTTCGGCCCGGCGGCGGGTTTCGGCCGCGGATTGGGACAGGGATTCAAACTCCAGGGGAGCCGGCGGCGATTTTTGGGGGGTCGCAATCACGGGGTCATTGTAGCTCTCTGATCGACGGAGGGGAATCGCGGGGGCGGTTTCCAGGGATGTGGGGGTGGGGGGATTTGGTATAATGCGGTGAAATTCAAAGATTGTTTTCTTCACAAAAGATTTCAAGGAGGACGGCGCCAACGCAGTGCTTTTGGTGCCCGTGGCGGCCCAGAGGGCCGACCCCTCCACTGGG
>Ga0268298_10001735_pt1 | contig 24996 bp, 26 predicted proteins | sample WWTPWeurt_MetaG_FD_194462 | JGI IMG/M metagenome (GOLD analysis project Ga0268298, IMG submission 194462) | Activated sludge microbial communities from WWTP in Nijmegen, Gelderland, Netherland - WWTP Weurt | ecosystem: Engineered > WWTP > Aerobic digester > Activated sludge | place...
ACGGTAAGACAAGATTAGAAGCTTTTCCCAGCACCAGCGAACCACCCGTAAAAAACCCGCGAGCCGATTTGCGCCCGCGGGACGATGATGTTCCACCGAACGACCGGAAGCCAAACTTCAGCCTTACAACCACCATTATCGCATGTGGCCGAAAAATGTCAAGAACTCTTTGTGACCCGCCCCCGTCACGGGTCCGAACAATCCCGGGTGTACCCGCAGGTCGTGCAAATGATTTTGCACTTCCGGGCGAGCGCGAGCCCGCCGCAGACAATGCAGATCGCGACGTCCCGCGGATCCCGCCCGGCCAACCGCGGGTCGCGGACGGCGGCCGCGGGCGCGGGGGCCCTATCCGCCACGGAGCCCCTTCATCAAATCCATGGCCGCGCGGGCGCCCTCGGCCTTGGCGTCGGACAGCGCGCCGTTGAGCAGATCCACGAGGGCGCGTTCCAGGGCGCCCTTTTGGACCGGGGCCAGCAGGCTTTCGTCGATGGACAACGAGTGGACCACCTGGTTGCCGCTCACCGACGCGCGCAGTTTGCCGCCCAAGCCTTCGCGCTCCAGGCGGATGTCCCCCAGCCGGCGCTCGGCCTCCTTGGCGAATTTTTGCATGTCCATCAGTTGTTTCATTTTTTCAAACATAACGCCCCTCTCCTTTTTTTCACGTCAAATCTTTGGGCACTTCCTCGCCCCAACGGATCCGCTCGGGCGAGACCACGGCGCGGTACACCAAGACCTCCACCCCCGCCGCGGAGGCCCGCCGCAGGGCCGCGCCGTAGGCCGGGTCGATGCGATCGGCCGGCCGGAACACCCGCCCGTCGGGCCGCTGAACGACAAACAACATGGCCGCGCGGTCGCCTTTTTCCACCACGCGGGTCAACTCCTCCAAATGTTTGAGCCCCCGTTCCGTCACCGCGTCGGGAAACAGGGCCGTCTCGCCCTCCACCAGACTGACGCTCTTGATCTCGACCCACAGACGCCCGGGGGGGCCCTCCAACAACAAATCGATGCGGCTGTTGACGCCGCACCGCACTTCCCGCCGGACGGACGTGTGGCTGATGAATTCGGGGATGAGGCCGTACTTGGCGGCCAGGGCGGCGAGCCCGTTCGGGATCCCGGTGTTGACGCCGACCCAGCCCGCGTCCATGCGGATCATCTCCCAGGTGAGGGGGTGTTTCCGCGCGGGGTCGGGGTGGTAACTGAGCGCCACCTCCCGGCCGGGTTCCGAACAGTTTTTCATGCTTCCGGTGTTGGGGCACAGCGCGGTGATCACCTTCCCCGACGACAAACGCACGTCGGCCAGGAACCGCTTGTACCGCTTGAGGAGCACCCCCCGCGCCAGGGGCGATGAGAAAACTATTTCAGCTTCCACAGGTCCCTCAGTTCGTCGTTGATGGCGTCGCGGTCCGCGGCGGACAGCCCGGGACCCCGGCGGCCCGGGGCGGGCGCCCCCGCGGCCAAAAAATCGGCGACGGCACAGACCCGCGCGCCCGCCGCCCGCACCCAACGCTGGATCGCCCGATCGTCGGTGACGACCACGGCGTCCCGGGGGGACGCGGACTCGTCCACCAACGATTTGATCAGCGCGTCGGCGTCCTTGCCGTGGGAGAAAAACACGCGCGTGGGACCCGGCCAACGCGGGGAAGACACGTCCGCCCGGCCGTCGAACACCACGGTGACGCGGTGGGCGGGGCTCCCCTGGGGTCGCCGCTCCTCAATAAAGCGCAGTAGTCGCTCGCGCTGGTCCCGCAAGGAGCCGGCCGCGAGCGCGTCCGATTGCCGGATCACGTTGTAACCGTCCACGACGAAGTGCATCGGCGCCCATGATACGGGTTTCGGAACGCCTCCACAACACCGTCGACAAGGCCGATCCAAGGTGGTAGAATCCGCGCCATGAAATGGGCCTCCACCCTCTCGACCGCGACGCGCCTCGAAACCGCCGTGCGGGAAGCCGCCCTCGGCATCAAGGAGAAACTCGAGGGCGCCGCCCCCGATTTCGCGGCCCTGTTCGTCGCGCAGGCCTTCGCCGAGCGCCGCGAAGACATTCAGAACCTGCTGGCCAAGCATTTGCCCGCGCGCGTCCTCGTCGGGGCGAGCGCGGCCGGGGTCATCGGCGGCGGCCGGGAATGGGAATCCAAGGCGGGGCTGAGCCTCGTCGCGGCCGTCCTGCCCGACGTCAAGTTGCGGACCTTCGCGATCCGGGACGAGGACCTGCCGGACCTCGACGACTCCCCGCGCGCCTGGGAAAGCCTGGTCGGCGTCCGGGCCGCCGAGGAACCCCAGTTCGTGGTGTTGGCGGACCCCTTTTCCATCCGGCTGGACAATTTTTTGTCGGGGCTCGATTACGCTTTCCCCAAATCCGTGAAGGTCGGCGGCGTGGCCTCCGGCGCGTCGGAGCCGGGGCGCGGCGCCCTCTATCTCAACGATCAGTGCCTGCGGGGCGGCCTCGTCGGGGTGTCGTTCACCGGCAATTTGCGCATCGATTCCGTCGTCGCCCAAGGGTGCCGCCCCATCGGGCGCCCCCTGCGCGTCACCGGCTGCAAGGAAAACGCCCTGCTCGCGGTGGATGGAAAACCCCCGGTGGAAATCCTCCAAACGATTTTTAAGGAATTGTCGGACCGCGACCGCCAATTGTTGCGCCAGGCCCTCTTCATCGGCATCGCGATGACCTCCTCGGCCGACGCCCCCCAACCCGGGGATTTTTTGGTGCGGAACATCGTGGGCGTGGACAACGACCACGGCTATTTGGCCGTGGCCGCCCCGTTGCGCCTGGGGCAAACCGTCCAATTCCACCTGCGGGACTCCCGATCCTCCCTCGAGGATCTGCGCCAGGTGTTCGCCCGCTTCAACGGGGGCGCCGCGGCCCCCCACGGCGCCCTGCTGTTTTCCTGCGTCGGACGCGGGGAGGCGTTGTACGGAAAGGCCGACCACGATTCCGCCTTCTTCGAGGAAACCGTGGGCCCGGTGCCCTTGGGCGGCTTTTTTTGCAACGGCGAAATCGGCCCCGTCGGCGGCACCACCTACCTGCACGGCTACACCAGCTGCTTCGGTCTGTTCCGGTCCAAAACATGAAACGGCTGTGGGCGGCCGCGGCGATCCTGTTGGGCGCGGGATCGGTCCGGGCGGAGGACGCCGCCGTCGACGCGCTGATCGACACGGGCCTCGAAGCCATGTACAACCTCGACTACGCCCGGTCGCGCGCGGCGTTCGACGAATTGACGACGCGCTTTCCCCAAAACCCCATCGGCCCCTACGGCCGCGCCACGATCCTCTGGTGGGAACTGACCAACGAATACGATGAACAGAACGACGCCCTGGAGAAGGAATTCCTCGCCGCCGTCCAGGACACCGTTGAAAAAACACGCGCCCTGGCCAAAAACGGCGACCCCACCGGGCTGATCCGCCTCTGCGGGGGAGGCGCCCTCGGGCTCAAAGGCCGCTGGGACGCGATCGGCGGCCACTGGCTCGCGGCCTACCGGGCGGGCAAACAGGCGTTCAACCTTCAGTCCGCCGCCATCAAGGCCAACCCCGCCATGTACGACGCGTACCTGGGTCCCGGCATCTTCCATTATATGGTCGCGACCCTGCCCGCCGCCGCCAAGGTCATCGGCCGCATGATGTTCGGAGGTTCCAAAGAGCAAGGACTGCAAGAAATCCGCCTGACCATGGAGAAGGGGCGTTTCGCCAAAACCGCGGCGCGCCTTTTTTTGGTGAACATTTACGTCAACAACGAGAAGGACCCCGCCGCCGCCCTGGCGCTGTTGCGGGAGGGACGGGCGGCCTATCCCCAAAGCCCGTTTTTCCACTACGTGGAACTTTTGATCCTGGAGGAAGCCAAGGATTGGCCCGCCCTGGAGGCGGGGGCGCGGGACTACCTGGCCAAAATCCACGCCGGGGCGCCCCATTATTCGCCGCGGTTTCAACACATGGGTCTGTTCGCCCTGGCCAACGCCCACCGCGGCGCCGGACGGCTGGACGACGCGCTCGCGCTTTACAGCCGCGTGGTGGACCGGCCCGCCCGCGACGACCGTTGGGTCAGTTTGGCCTATTTAAACCGCGGCAAAACTTTTGATCTTTTGGGCCGCCGCGAAGACGCCCTCGCCGATTACCGCACCGTTTTAAAACGGCGCGACGTGTGGCAACTTCACGACAAAGCCCGGGACCGGGTGCGGCGTCCTCATTCGCCGGACGACGCCCCGCGGCGGCGCTGACCTTTGCGAACGATGGGCCCGCCCCCCCGTCGCGCCGCCGTCTGGCTCGTCACCGTTCTCTTCGCCGGGGGAACCCTCACGGCCATGGGGGCCTCTGTGCTGTGGGTACGCGACGCCGTTAACAACGCTTATTTTCTCCGGAGCACCGGTCCCATCCAAAAAGCGCGCGCCGGCCTTCAAGAAAACGTCGACCGGCAGGTCCGCGACCTGAACGCGGTGGCGGACGGCGTTTCGACCGACGGGGAGTTCGGGCCCGAAGCCTTTCAACACCGGGCGGCCCGCGCCCTCGGCGACAGCGCGGCGATGCGCGCCTTGGATTTTGTCGACCGCTCCGGCCGCGTGCTCTGGACCTTCCCCTTTTCGCCGGAACGGACGAAGCGGGGCGTCACGGGCGATCGGTCGGTCGCGGCCGACCGCGCCGGCCGGGAACAACGCACGACGGCCTCGGGGCTCATCGATCTCTGGGACGGCCGCGTCGGGGTCGCCCTGTACGCGCCGGTGTTCCGGGGGTCCCTCTGGACGGGCCTGGTGGAAGGCACCCTCGAGGTCTTGCGCGTGGCCGCCGGCGGCGCGCCGGGACTCGGGGAACGCTTCGACGTCACCTTCATCGATGAAACCCAGGGGCGGGAATACCGCCCCGTGGAAAGCCCCGGCCCCGCCTCCCCCGCCTACGATCATTACTTTCCCCTCAATCTGGCCGACCGAACCTGGTGGGTGATCCTTCACCCCCTGCGGCCGCCCCCGGCCCTGGCAATCGTCGTGGGGGCGCTCTTTTTGGAAGCCTTGCTGGGCGGTGTTGTCGTTTATTTGTGGTTGAGGAGGAACACGGCATGAATCAACGATCGCGGACCGGACTGTTCATCGCTGTTCTTTTCATGGGCCTGGGATTCGTGGGGCGCCTGCCCGCCGCCCCCCTGGATTTGGCGGTCCCCTGGGGCACCGACGAAAAGGACCCTTTGATTTTGCAGGGCGACTACGTGCCCCCCCAACGGGAGGGCGCCCCCGTCTTGATCGCCCTGCACGGGCTGGGCAGCGATCGCGCCGAATGGCGCCCGCTGGCCGCCGCGGCTCAAAAACGGGGATGGGGCGTGTGCCTTTACGACGCGCGCGGCCACGGAAAAAGCCGGGCGACCTTGACGGGCAAAGCGGTCAATCACGAAGACCGGGCCCAGCGGCGACCCGCTTTTTGGTTCGGCATGATGGACGATTTGGCCCGGGCGTCCCGGGCCGTGGAGGACCGGGGCGTGCCCCCCGCGCGGCAGGTGTGGGTGGGCGCGAGCCTGGGCGCGAACGTGTGCCTTTTAACGGCCTCCCGCGGCGTTCCCCCGGGCGCCTTGGTGTTGATGTCCCCGGGCTTGGATTACGCCGGACTCGAGGTCGATGAAATTCCCGCCCGCGTGGGGGCACCCATGCTTTTTGTTTCCGCCCAGCCCGACACCTACGCCCACATCAGCGCCGAGCGCCTGCTGGGGCAGGCCGATCCCGGCCGATCGAAATGGATCGCCCTCGAAAAGGGGACCGCCCAGGGGGCCCACGGAACGCAGTTGTTCGACGAAAAATTGGAAGGGAAGATGCTGGACTGGGTCGGGCGCGTGATGAAAATGGATCAGCCGCGGTCCGCCGGGGGCGCGCCCAAACCCAAGCGCTGAACCCGGGCGGCGCGCTCAAACCGGAGGGCCGCCCCGCCGGCGTTGACGCTTTGGACCAACACCCGGAATTTTTCTCCGAAGGCCGCCGGGTGCACCAACTGTTGGACCTCCCGCCCCCGGGACGGGACCGCCTCGATCGCGGCCCGCAAAGTCCCCTCCGCCCCCGCGAGCAGAAAAGGCCCCTGATCGCCGTAAAAAACCGTCCGAAACCCCCGCTCTTCCCCGGCCCGCGCGAGGCGGGTGAAATCCACGTGCGCGGTGATGTCTTTTTCGCCCACGTCCCGGAAAGGGTCGTCCCCGACGCGGTGGTGCGAAAACGTTCGTCGCGTGCCCCGCGCGCGCGTGGGGTGATGGACTTCGGCCGCCGCGCCCCCGTAATCCACCGTCAACACAAACCCGCGCGCGAGCACCCGGGCCAATTCCTCTTGAACGGCGTCCACCAACGGGCACACTTCGGTCTCTTGACCTTCCTCCAGGGAAATCCCCGCGGACGACAGGAGGGCCGCGAGGGCCGGGTCCGACAGGGGGCCCGGGGTTTCGAGCAGACCCCCGTTCCCCTCCGTGACAAAAAGCTCCTCCGGTCCGCCGGCCGCGCCCCGCAGCCGGTGGAAGGGCAGCGCGTCGAAAAACTCGTTGGAGTACACGCACCCTTCGACCCCGGCGGTGTGCTCCAGGTCCGCCAGGGCGGCGTGGAGGTGGACCCCGCCGAACCGCGACAACCGCCGACGCGCCGCCGCCCGGGCCGCGGGGGAAGCTTCCACCAGGTGCGTCGTCACCCGGCGGGCGCGACCGCGCCGGTCCAACGCGGTCAGCACCCGTTCGGCAAGCACGCCGTCCCCCGCCCCCAACTCAATCAACGTCCACCGGGCGGATCCCAGGGCGTCCCACATGTCCACGAGAATTTCAGCCAGAGCCTCCCCGAACAGGGGCACCTGGGCGTTGGTGATGAAATCCCCGGTCCGGCCGGTGCGCGCCCCGGCGGTGTAGTAGCCGTGGCGCGGGTGGGTCAGAGCCCATCCCATGAATTCGGCGAAGGTCACGCGCCCCCGCCGCCCGATTTCCGCGCGAACGGTTTCGGTGAAGGGCCCCGTCACGCCGCCTCCCGCAGGGACCGGTCGATTTCCTCTTTGACGACGGGGTGGGTTTCCGTCGTCCAAGCGCGGTCCAGCCGCGCCCGACCGACCCGGCCCGCGCGCCCCAGGGCCCAGGCCGCGTGCTCCCGCACCACCGGCTCGGGGTCGCGTCGCAGACGGTCGTCCAAAAGATCCGCGAGGGCTTCGGCGTGCCCCCCGTTGGCCGCCGCGACGCACGCGTTGCGCGCCAGTCCCGCCCGTTTGGCCCGCAAAACCGACGTTCCCCGAAACCGCACCCGGAAAGCTTCGTCGGAATCCAGCCGCAAAAGGTCCTCCAGCGACAACCACGGCCCCGGGCCCCGGCGGGCGGAAAATTCCGGCCACCGGTGGGCGGCCGCGCGCGCGTTGAACGGGCAAACGTCTTGGCAATCGTCGCAGCCGAACACCCAGCGGCCGATTTTCGGCCGCAGGTCCCGGGGGATGGCCCCCCGGTTTTCGATGGTGTGGTAGGCCACGCAGAGGCGCGCGTCCAGGACGAACGGGGTGTCCAGGGCGCCCGTGGGGCAGGCGTCCTGGCACCGCCGGCAGGCGCCGCACCCCTGGGGCACGGCGCCCTCGGGGGGCAGTTCCAGATTGACCAGCAGATCGGCCAAAAACAAAAACGAACCGCTGCCGGGGCGGATGAGATTGGTGTTTTTTCCGACAAACCCCAAACCCGCGCGCCGGGCGAAGGCGCGCTCGAGCAACGGCTGGATGTCGACGGCCGGCCGGGACAGGACCGTGGGACCGAAGGCGAGACGCAACCGGTCGCGCACGTCCCCGAGGCGCCGCTCGATGACGGCGTGGTAGTCCTCCCCCCAGGCGTAACGGGCCACCCGCCCGGCGGGACCGGCGGGGCGCGGGGCGGTGTCCTCCTCGAAATAAGACACACCCAGCGTGATGAGCGTGCGGGCTTCGGGCATCAGGGCGGTGGGACGGGCCCGGCGTTCGGGATCCCGGGCCAGCCACCCCATGCCCGCGGCCTTGCCGGCCGAACACCAATCGCTCAAAAAAGCGCCGTCGGACGCCGCGGGCGACGCGGCGGTGAAAGCGACCGCCTCGAACCCCGCCGCGGCGGCGGCCGCGCGGACGATGTCCGCGGGGGTCATCGGGCGCGTTCCGGAAAATTGGTGGCCAGGGCGTCGACCCCGGCGGCCCGCAACCGGCGGATCTCGGCCGGCGCGTCGGCCGTCCAGGTGCCGACCCACCACCCCCGCGCGTGGGCCGCCGCGACGAAATCGGGGGTGACCAAATGGCGGCGCGGGAACACGGCGTCGGCCCTCGTCCGCGCCACGCGGCGGGCCAAATCCGGGGGCGTTTCACGAAACAGGAGGCCCACGCGGACGCCGGGCAAAAGCCGTTTGACCCGCGCCGCGGCGCCGTGGTCGAACGAAATGACCGTGGAGCGCCGCACCCAACCCGCCCGCCGGAGGGCGCGCGCGACTTTATCGGCGATGCCCGGGTGGGGACGGTCCTCGGGGCGTTTGATCTCGATCACGAGTTCCAGCGGCCGGCCCCGGCGGGTGCGTCGGTGTTTGGCCCAGGCGAGAAGGTCGCCCAGCCGCCACAGCCTCTCGCCGCGGTGGGCCGGGCCGAACCAGGCGCCGGCGTCGAGATCCCGCAGGGCGGCCCAGGGCATCGCCCGCACGAACCCGTGACCGTCGGTGGTGCGGTCCAAAACATCGTCGTGAATCACCACGGGCACGCCGTCCCGCGACAGGTGGACATCGCATTCCAAAGCGTCCGCGCCCAGGGCGAGGCCCCGTTCAAAGGCGGCGCGGGTGTTTTCGGGCGCGTGCCCCGCGGCGCCCCGGTGGCCGATGAGGATCATCCGCCGAAACGGAGCGCCGCGCGCGCGGCGCCCCCCCACCCGCAAAAATAGACGAAAGCGCCTTCCCCCGCCCACTCCGCCGCCACGGGGCCCAGGGGATCGGGAACATTCCACCCGCGGGCCGAGAACAAAGCCGCCGTGCCCACCAGCGCCGGAACCGGGCCGCCTTCATGGAGCGACAAATTCCCCCCGAACCCGGCGTCCCCGTGCTCTTCAAAAGCGACGACGTCCTTGGCCCCCCGGCTGTTCCACAGCGCGACCCGGTGCAAATCGGGGGCGCCGGGATGCGCCGACCGGGCGGCCAGGCTGGCCGCGACCGTCAGAAAATCACGTTGGTTGTCGATGGTTTCGGGATGGGTGCGGAAGCCGCGGAACCGCCAGGCCGGATCGCCGACGGGGTGGTCGAGTTCGGTCATGTTAAAATCCTACCCTTTGCAAAAGGGCAGCCGTTTCACTGGCATTTCCCAGTTTAAAAATTCTCTTCGGGCAAATCCAGAATTACATCCAACCAATTAAGCATCGACAAGTTGCGAACAGTACGTACGACCTCTTCCCTGTTAATAGGAGGTATTCGTCGCTGTTTCCATTTCATCACGGATTCGACAACTTCTGTTTCCTTGGGCTTGGTCTTATAGTGTTTTTTCAAATCATCGGCCGAGAAAATAACCGTCGCAACCAATTCCGCCTTTGCGGTATCCATTCGCATGAAAAGGTCTTTGATTTTTTCAAGAGCCTCATTATGCGCATTAATAAAACCTTCACTCATTTTCCTTGCCCGCTCAAATTCTGTTCCAAGTTCTATCCGAAACATACTCCCCCAGCGGGTTTCCCTCATTAAATTTCCACTCATAAGTTTTGCCTGCACATTCGGCAGTTCCTTGGAGAAGGGGCCATAACTTTTGGGTTCAAAATGCAACCCGGTTGGGAGGCCAATTCGCGTAGCGATATAGGAGATCTTTTGAAAAATAACCCTTCCAATCGGCGGGTGGAACGGTTCCTTTCCCAATCTGTTCACGACCTCTAACAAAGCCACCCACGCGGGGCTAATTGCCGTTTGCACTGAAGCCGAACGGTGGGTCGGACCTTTTTCAATTGGCCCTTCCAAAAACGATGCGGTCAGCTCTTCTGGTTTTGTTCCATAGGGCCCATAAAGTTCCACAGGGATATTTAGTGGTTTTAATTTTTTGTAAATAATCGGCCCGATTGCCCGCCATTCCAATTGGCCGCTACCGCACCCCAAAGGAGGCACAGCCAATGAAGTCACACCCCAGGGCTTAATACGAGCCACCAAGTAATCCAATCCCTTCTCAATATCTCCGATCTTTGAGAGGGACCGCCAATGATCTTTGGTTGGAAAATTGATGACATTTGGTCCAGTCAACTGCTTATAAATGTAGGGCTCGCCGAGTCGAACTTCACCGCGGGAACACCGGGCAGCATAATCTTTAAACATGTCGGGAAATTTCTTTTTGAACTCCAAGGCAATGCCTTTACCCATGACACCCTCGCAATTCACGGTATTAACCAGGGTGTGAGCTTCGGATTTCAAGATGTCGCCAACAAAGATTTTCATACTGGGAAAAACATACCGCTTTTTATTTCAACTCGCAATTGAACTCCAAATTTCTCAAACGCCTTTAACCCCAACTCATTGACCACATAAGCGTGCCTAATAAACCTTGCGTTAACCCCATTTGGGACCAACACCTCAGCGCATTTAATTTGACCGTGAATCCGATCTTTAACCTCATCCTCTGGATGCTTCCAGTTTGTCGCGTAGAGTGCATCTTTGTCCAAGATCGATAATCCTTCGGGGAATGAATACGGCCGCATCAAATCAGCTGCTGCATTCATATCGGTTATTACAACCCCGGGGAATTTCATTAAGCAAGGGTCCACTGCCAAAACACAAATATCATTATTTTTCGATCGAATTGCGCTGAGCATTGGGTTGTGTGCATCAAAGTATAGATTCACGAAGTCGTGAAGAGGTTTATCAGCAATTTTTCTTAATTTTCGTCTTGCCTGAACACTCGGGTTCGCAACGGATTGATGGGGAACATTATGCATTTTATTGTTTGGCAATATACCCCGCTCCAAAATTGAAGGGACATTCATAATGTGGGCGATGTAATGCAACTCAACCACATCCTCATATCTCATATTTCAACCCAGCAAGTGGCCTTCAAAGTTAGAATCCGTGCCTGGCATAGAGGAAAAAGTAAATCGCCACCCCGGTCACGCACACATAAAGCCAAAGCGGCCAGGTCCAGCGCGCCCAGGCCCGGTGCCGTTCCGTCCGGTCCCGCAGGGCCCACACCAGGGTGACGATCACGAGCGGCACGATGACGACGGCCAGGACCGTGTGGGACAGGAGCAGGGCGAAATAGACGGGTCGCGTCCAACCGGTGCCCGTGTAGGACGTGTGACCGATGCCGGCGTGATAGTGGAGGTAAGAGGCCAGGAAGAGAGTGGAAAGAAGAAACGTCGCCCCCATGAGGGCGCGGTGCCAGGCCAAACGGCCCGACCGCACGGCCAGGCGGCCCAAGATCAATAGCACGGCCGCGGTGCCGTTGAGCATCGCGTGCAGGGCCGGTCGGGCGATCATTCTACCCCCGGTCGCGCCGCACGAGGGCCGTCGCCGCCGCGCCCATGACGACGGCGAAGAGCGCCATCACGGCGAGACAGGCGCCCAAGGACGGGCCCGTGGTCGCGCCCAGAAGCGCGCGGTGCAGGCCGTGCACGCCGTAGGTCACGGGGTTGGCGGCCATGGCGGCCGCCAGCCAACGGGGCGCGCCCGCCGACGGGAACACCGCCCCCGACAAAAACCACAGCGGCATCAAAATCAAGTTCATGAGCGCGTGGAACCCCTGGACGGATTCCGACGTCCAGGCGAGCAGGAGCCCCAACCCCGTCAGGCCCAAGCCCAGCAGGACCAACACCGCCAGCGCGGCGGCCACGCCCCCGGCGGTGAGAGGCACGCCCACCATCGGTAAGAAAATGAAAAACAACACCGACTGCCCCACCGCCAAAACCGTGCCGCCCACCATCTTGCCCGCGACCACGGCCGAGCGCGGCGCCGGCGACACCAGCACCGCCTGAAGGAACCCGGCCTGCCGGTCCTCGATCACCGATATCGTCGAAAAAATCGCCGTGAAGAGGCACACGAGCGCCATGGTCCCCGGCAGGAAAAATTGCAGGTAATTGAGCCCTTCGGCGCCGCCCAGGTTCACGCGAAAACTGGAGCCCAACCCCGCCCCCAGGAAGAACCAAAAAAGGAGCGGCGTGGCCAAAGCGCCGATGACCCGGTTGCGCTGGCGCGCGAAGCGCGTCAGCTCCCGCGCCGCCAGGGTGCCCGCCGCCAGGAAAAAAGCCCTCATCCGTTTTTCTCCGCCCAGAACCGGTGGCCGGTGTGCTTCACGAAAACATCCTCCAGCGTGGGCCGCCCCACTTGGACGGTCTCCACCCAACCGGGGAATTTTTCCACCAGTTGGGGCACGAACCGATGGCCGTCGGCCCGCTCGACGCGGACGATGTTGTCGATCACCTGGGCCGTGAGGTCGAAGGCCGCGCGCAGGCCCGCCGCCAACCCGGCCGGGTCGGAAGTCGTCACCGTCACGACCTCCCCGCCGACGGTTTTTTTAAGTTCTTCGGGAGTCCCGAGAGCCGCCAGGCGCCCCCGGTCCAAAATCGCGAGACGCGAACACCGCTCGGCCTCTTCCATCAAATGGGTGGTCACCAGCACCGTCACGCCCTCCCGGGACAAGGCGCTCAAGTAGATCCACAAATCGCGGCGGGCTCCGGGATCCAGGCCCGTGGTCGGTTCGTCCATCAACAAAAGCCCCGGGCGATGCAACAACCCTTTGGCGATCTCGGCCCGCCGCTGGAGGCCGCCGGAAAGATGTTCCACCACGTCCCCGGCCCGGTCGGCCAACCCCACGCGATCCAAAAACTCCAGGGCCCGCGAACGCAGGACCGCCCCGCTCAAACCGTACAACCGTCCCTGGTGGATGAGGTTTTCCAGAACGGTCAGTTTCTTGTCGAGGCTGGGGTTTTGGAAAACCACCCCCAGGGCGGCGCGCGCCGACGCGGGGTCGGACACCACGTCGCGGTCCATCACCCAGGCCTGTCCCGCGGTGGGGGGGAGGGCCGTCGAAAGGATTCGAAAGAGGGTGGTCTTGCCCCCGCCGTTGGGCCCGAGCACGCCGAACAATTCCCCCGCCCGGACATCGAAGGTGACGCCGGAGAGGGCCTCCCGCGCCGGCGAACGGCCCCGGGCCGGGTAGACATGCCGCAGGTTCTCGAGCCGGACGGCGCGGTCGTTCATGAGCGGAATCCGGACCAGACCAGCGCCGTCAGCAAAACGGGCAAATACACGACGGACGCCAAAAAGAGGCGCCGCGCGCGCCGGGTCGTGCGGTCCCGGTGAAAATGAAAACCCAAGGCGACCAGCGCCGCCCCGAGGGCCGTGGCCAGGACCGCGTAGGCTCCCGTCCCCCGCCCCGCCCACACGGGCACCCAGCTCACCGCCAACAGGGCCAGGGCCCCGAGCAACGCGTGGAGGGACGTGCCCCGGCCGTCGGGCTGAACCACCGGCAGCACGACGAACCCCGCCCGGGAATAGTCTTCGCGGTAAAGCCAGGCGAGGGCGAAGAAATGCGGAAATTGCCAAAAGAAAAGAATGCCGAACAGGATCCCCGCGCCCAACTCCAGTCGGCCCGCCGCCGCCGACCAGCCGAACACCGGCGGCAGCGCGCCCGCCACCGCGCCCACCAGGGTGTTGACGGCGGAAATTTTTTTCAAAGGCGTGTAGGCGTAAAGGTAGACGGCCGCCGTGGCCGCCGCCAGCGCGGCCGTGAGACCGTTGACGAATAGTCCGAGGTAAGAGACGCCCCCGAGCAACAACAGGGCCCCCAGGAACAACGCTTCACCGGGCGAAACACGCCGCGCGGGCAAGGGCCGATCGCCCGTCCGCGCCATCAGGGCGTCGCGGTCCCGTTCTATCAACATGTTGAGGGCGCAGGCGCCCGCCGAAACCAACAACGTGCCCAGGGCCGTGTGTCCCAACCGCCCGAAGGACACCGCCCCCCGGGACGCCAGCAAAAATCCCGCCAGAGCCGTCAAGGCGGCCATCAAGGTGATGCCCGGCTTGGTGAGAGAAACGTAATCGCGCAATCGGTCCCCGTTGAACGCCCCCGGGAACCGTCGCCAGGAGAGAAGCGCCAGGGCCACCGACAAACCCAGGAGAAGCGCCCCCGCGACGACGTGGGCGGTGGCCCAACCCACCGAGGACCACGGGTGGACGGGCCATCCCGGCCCCAGGAAACTCAGCAGGGCCAAGAGACCGAGCAGGCATTGGACGGCGAAAACCGCCGCCACCGCGCCGGCCACGGCCCAAAGGTCTTTTTCCCGCGCGTGGGACAGGGACAGCCGGTGGAAGGACCAACCGATCCACAACAGGATCAACCCGGCGTTCACCAAATGGAACGACAGGGCGTGCCCCGTGTGGCGAACGGTGGCTCCCAAAATCAACTGAAGGTACAACGACGCGACGAGGAGGAGGGCGATGTGCGGCAAAGGGATGTCCGTCCCCCCCGCGTCCGCCGCGGGTTCGCGTTTCCAGAGGGGCGAGGTCCAGACCGCCAGGGCCACGGTCATGCAGAAGAATGTTTGCGCGAGCGTGGCGTGAACGATGGACACCGGCTTGGGGAGCTTCAGGAGAACCGTCAGGCCGCCGAAGACGCCTTGAAGGATGACCAACCCCAGGGCGGCCCAGGCGGTTCGGCGCAACCAGGCGCGGGGGTCCTTCCGGAAAACAATCGCGGTCACGATGGTCAGCAGCCCCACCAGAGTCGCCGCCAGGCGGTGGCCGTGTTCAAACAAAATGCCGCCCACCAGGCGGGGCATGAGGCGGCCGTAGGAGAGGGGCCAGTCGGGCACCGTCAAACCGGAATGGGTGCTGGTCACCAAGCCGCCCAACCCGACAAGGAGCAGTGTCGCGGCGGCCAAGGCGAGGGCGCACCGGAACGGCGCCACGGAAGAGGGCCGATCGATCATGCTATTCGGCCCAATCGTCCGCTTTGGGCGGGGCCAAGCTGTGCAGGTAAGTCACGAGGGCGTCGAGTTCGTCCTCCGAGAGAAAATCTTTCCAGCCGGGCATTTCCACCCAGGGCGGCGGGCGGGTGGGGTCGGCCGGCTCCGGTCGGCGTCCCAACCGAATGCGTTCCTTCAACTCCGGAACGGAGAATCCGTCGCGGGCGTGCTTCAAACCGGGCACCGCGCTGCCCACCACGTTGTTGTTGGGAAAACCGCCCCGCCCCCGGTCGCCGTGGCAGGCCACGCAGCCGACACGGTTGTAAATCATCTCCCCCCGTTTGCGGGGGTCGGCTTTGACCCCGGGGGCGTTCCAAGGGCGCGTGGCGCGGTAGGGCTCGCCGTTTAAAGATTGAAGGTAGGCGACCAAATCCGCGCGCACGTCGTCCTTCAACTTTAAATTGGGCATGGTGGTCCCGAGTTTCCAGGCCGACGGATCCTTCAACCACAAATCCAACCACGCGGCGGAATGTCGGATCCCCACGGTGGTGAGGTCGGGGCCGGCCTGTCCGCCGCCCCGTTCCCCCACGCGGTGGCAGGTCACGCACCCCAGGGCGGCGAACCGCGCCGCCCCGCGTGCCGCCGGGTCTTTCGACGGGGCGCAGGCCGACAGGGCGAACGGGATTAAAATCCAGAGCGCGCGACGCATCTTATCGATCGAACACCGCGCCGGTGTCCGCGCTCAAGACATGCTGGACGTAACGGCCCAACCACCCGCGGGTCACCCGGGGCTTGAAGGGTTTAAGGGACTTTTTCCGTCGCGCCCATTCGGACGCCGGGACCAAGGCATCGAGTTTCCCCCGCCCGGCGTCCACGCGGACGCGGTCGCCTTTTTTTAAAAGGGCCAAGGGACCGCCGGCGGCGGCCTCCGGGGACACGTGGCCGATGCAGAGACCCCGCGTGCCGCCCGAAAAACGCCCGTCGGTGACCAACGCCACGCGCAACCCCGCCCCCATGATGGCCGCGGTGGGGCTCAGCATTTCCTGCATGCCCGGCCCGCCGCGCGGCCCTTCGTAACGGATCACGACCACATCGCCGTTTTTCACGCGGCCCTTCAAAATGCCGTCGAGGGCGTCGTCCTGGGATTCGAAAATCACCGCCGGGCCCTCAAACGTCATCATGTCGGGAGCCACGCCCGCCGTTTTCACCACGCCGCCCCGGGGGGCCAGGTTGCCGAAGAGGACCTTCAATCCGCCCGTGCGGCTGAAGGGGTCTTCCACCCGGCGGATCACGTTGCCGTCGGGCGACGGGGCGTCCCGCAAAAGGTCCGCCAGGGTTCCCGTCACGGTCACCGCGCCGGTGTCGAGGCCGACGTCCGCGCGGGCCACTTCTTTTAAAATGGCCGCCACCCCGCCCACGCGATACACGTCCTCCATGTGGACGTCGGGCCGGGAGGGGCTCACTTTGCAAACGCACGGGGTTTTGCGGGACAGGGCGTTGATCCGTTTCAAATCGTAGGGGACGCCGGCTTCCCGGGCCAGGGCGAGGGTGTGCAACACCGTGTTGGTCGATCCGCCCATGGCCATGTCGCAGACGAAGGCGTTGTCGAGGCTCGCCCGGGTCACGATGTCGCGCGGACGAATGTTGTTGTCGATGCAACGCTTCAAGGCGTGGGCGCCGCGGCGGATCAAGGCTTCGCGCGCGGGGTTGTCGACCGGCCGGCCGTCGGGGCCGCGCACCTGGGCCGGCACGCTGCCGTTGCCGGGCAGGGCCAGACCGATCACTTCGCCCAAACAATTCATCGAGTTCGCCGTGAACATCCCGGAACAGGACCCGCACGACGGGCAGGCCCTCTCGGCCAGGTCGGACAGGGCGCCCTCGGTCATTTTCCCGACGGCGTGCTTGCCCACGCCCTCGAACACCGTCACGAGGTCCGATCCGTCCTCCCCGGCCAACATGGGTCCGCCCGACACGTACACCGCGGGGATGTTGACCCGGACCATGGCGTTGTACATGGCGGGAACGATCTTGTCGCAGTTGCCGAGGCCGATCCAACCGTCGCAGGGATGGGCGACGAGCACGGTTTCGATTTGATCGGTCATGAGTTCCCGGCTCGGGAGGGAGTATTTCATGCCGAAGTGGCCCATGGCGATGCCGTCGTCGACGGCCCCGCCGAGGTTGCAATACCAAACGTTGTAGCCCAGGCCCTTCAGTTCCTTCTCCAGGGCGTGGCCGAGGGCTTCCAAATGGGCGTGGCCGGGGATGTGCGTGGAGTAGGAATTGACGACGGTGACGAACGGCTTGCGCCGGTCGGCGATGGACCCGATGACACCGGCCGCCTTCATCAAGGAGGCGGCGGGCAACATGCGGGCCCCTTCCCCCACGATCCGGCTGCCGTACCGACGAAGATTTTCGATTCCGGGGTTGATGGAGTCCGATCCGTGTCTGGCCATAAAGTCCTCTCTCAGGGCGTGCGCCGCGGCCTGTCTCCCGCGGAAAAGGACAGGATACAATTTCCCGCGATCGACGGAAAGCGCGCGGGGTTTCCTCCCCGGGGCAAGAAACCCTTGAAAAGGGGAGGTTCTTCTGCTATGTTGAATTCGCTATGGCTTTGGGTTTCTCACATCACGATTCAACAACGCGGACCCAAGACCGCCGGTGCCGCACGCGACGCGCCGCTCGGCGCTCGTCGCTTGCGGCCCTCGCTTTTCTGGCGTTGTTCTCCACCGCGCCCCTGCGGGCCTTCGAAGAAGAAGACGACGATCTCGTAAAAAAGTGGCAAGAATCGGAAACCAAATCGAGTTGGGTACTTTCCCCCGCCCTCTACGGCGGTTATCTGGACCCGCTGGACGGGTACCCCCGGTTCGAAAGCTTCGCCAGTGGGGGGTTGGATCTTTATGTGAGGCCCCCTCTCCCCCAATTTCCCAATTGGGCCGACAAACTGGTGGGGCGAATCTCGTTCAACTATTTCCCCTTGGAAGCTCCCAAGGAGGTCCGCGGGGTCATGGAGGACATTTATTCCATCGACTTCAGCGTCCTGTATCGTCTGACCCGGTTCAAGGGAAAACCCGATCATCTCCGTTGGGTGCCGTTTTTGGGGGGAGGCATCGGCGTTTACCAGGACGTGATTAAATCCGAACACCCGGCCTTCTCCTCGCTGGGGCAAATCAAGCAGCGTGAAACGTACATGGGCTTGAACGGTTCGGCGGGTTTTATGCTTCCCTGCTTGGGTCCCATTCGTTTGATTCCGGAAGTCCGGTATCACGCGCTTAAAAAAGAGCACGGGGAGTGGGCGACCCACATCAGCTATCAACTGGGGTTGGCCTATTGGATCCCGGACCGGATCGAGGAGTAACCATGACGCCATTTCAAAAAACAGCGGCGACGGCTCTCCTCCTGATCTTGGGCAGCGGCTGCGATCGTTTCAACGACGGATTGACGGGCACCCCTCCCGCGGGCGCCACGGCCCTAACGTCCTTTAGCGGGACTTACGACCTTTCCCACTTTCCGGATGTTACGGTCACGTTTACCCTGGACACGGACCTGGGCCCCGTGGACAACCTGCAATTGGGCAACGTCGCCGCCCTGACCAAAGAATTTGACGTGGAAATCGACACGGCCACTTTGACGGTGACGGGCACGGTGTCCAAAGGTCCCGACCCCGTCGTCATCACCCAATTGACCAAAGACCCCTTGATCGCGGGGACCTACAGCCTTAATTTCCGAACGAAAACTTCGGGTTATTGGAGTTTCACCCTCGGTTTTGATTACGGGGGACTCAAGAGGACCGTTGACAGTTTTCTGAATTACCAAGGGTCCGCTCTGCCGATAGCCCCGCCCGGCGCCTCCGGGGCAGTCCACGTCACGCCCGCTTCAACGAACAACGGCGGCTGAACTTTAACCCGAATTCCCCAGTTGCGTCGCGGGATTCGACGGAAAATCCGGCCCTCTTTCCTTCACAAAAAAGTTTGCCCGTAGTCCCTGCTACGGACTGCACTTTTTTGTTCGTAAAAAGGGCGGTCTTTTCCGTCTCGGTCCTCGCGATCAACTGCGGAATCCGGGTTAACCCGAATTGTTGGGGAATCAATGAACCCGCCCGAAACCGAGGCGGGTTTTTTATTGGCTTTTAGCCGTAGCGGTACTGGACCCCAAAACCGCCCCGGGGCCAGTGGCATTGGATGTTGTCGAAGGGGCAGAGCATGCGGCAGGCGCCGCATTCGATGCAATTTTCAAAGGAGACGACGAGTTTCTTTTGGGGGTCTTCCCACCGGTACACCTGGGCGGGGCAGATCGTCGTGCAGGGGCGGTCGTGGCAACGGTCGTGGCACACGTCCGCGCTTTTGATGGTGATGTGCGCCTGGTGGTCCGCCTTGTAGGTCAGCGTCCCGAGCTTTTCATCGACGTTCACTTTGGGCAAATCGGGCATAGTGTCCCTTTATCCCCCGTGGGTCATTTTCCAGAGAAGCACGCGCATCTTGAGCGCGAGTTTCATCAGGGTGAATTCGTTTTTAAGGGTCAATTCGGTCTTGGCCAGTTCCTTGACGGCGGGGTTGCGCATCACCCGTTGAAGGATCGCCTTTTGCACATCCCGCCGGGCGCGTCCGTCCACCGCGAAATAGTCCAAGGCCGCCTGGGCCAACAGCTCCGGGCCTTGGTTGACGAGCTCCATGTGCTTCTCGATCAGAGGTTCCAGATCTTTGTGGTCGAAAAGATCGGGGAGGATAAACGAATTGCGCAATTTGGTTTGGTAGGCCGACAGGGTCGCCGCCGAGAAATTCCCCTTCTTTTTCGCCTCGATCACGGTTTCCCCGGCCATGCGACCGGCGGACATGGCCAGGTTCGACCCCTCGCGGTGGGAGGGGTTGACCATCTGGGCCGCGTCGCCGGCGATCAAAAACCCGTCGGCGTAAAGCGGCGGCATCGAGTTGTAGCCCCCCTCGGGAATGAGGTGGGCGGAGTATTCCAGGGGCTTCGCGTCTTTCAACAGACGTCGGACCATGGGGTGGTTCTTGGCGTACTCCAAAAGATCCGGAGGCCGGACGCCTGTTTTCTGGAAATGGGACAGTTTGGCGCCGATGCCGAAGGAAATGGATTCTTTGTTCGTGTACAGGAACGTGTAGCCGAGCATGCCCTGGGTGTTGTCGCCGAACATCTCGATGGTGGTGCCTTCCCCCCGCTCGAGATTAAATCGGTCTTCCAGCTTTTCCCGCGGCAACGCCAGGACCTCTTTGACCCCCAGGGCCACTTCGTCGGAACTCCACTCGTCCAAAAGGCCCAGGCTTTGGGCCAAGAGGGAATTGACGCCGTCCGCGGCGATCACCACATCCGCGTAAAGTTCGTCCCCCTCGCTGGTTTTGACGCCGACCACTTTGCCGTCTTTTTTGATGCCTTCCCGGACGGTCACGCCCGTGAAGAGCTGGGCGCCCGCCTCCTCGGCTTTCTTGGAAAACCATTTGTCGAAGTTGGCCCGGATGATGGTGTAGCAGTTGTGGGGTTCCTGCAACCATTTTTCGGATTTGAAACCCACTTGGAAGGCGGAGTCTTTGGAGAGAACCCAAATTTTCTGTTCGGTGATCGGCCGCTCCATGGGGTTCCCGTCCTCCTTCCAGAACCCGGGGACGATCTCATCGAGCATCTTGGTGTACAGCACGGCGCCCTGCACGTTTTTGGCTCCGGGGACATCGCCCCTCTCGAGCAAAACCACGTTGAGCCCGGCGCGCGCCATGGTGATGGCCGCCGCGGTGCCGGCGGGGCCGGCCCCGACCACGATCGCGTCGAATTTTTCCTCAGCCACGGTTAAAGGGAAACGGGCGCCACCTGGCGCGCCGCCTGTTCGAGGTCTTGGGGCGTGAAAGGCTTCGAGAGGAAACCCTTCACTTGGTTGAATTTTGAAAACATGTCTTGGGTGAACTCCAACGCCGTCACAACGATGACCGGCAAGTTTTTGAGGGACGCGTTCGCCGACATTTTCAGAAGGATCGAGTGGCCGTCGAGTCCGGGCAACATCACGTCCAGGAGGAGCATGTCCACTTTTTCCCGGAGCAACAGCTCCAGCGTGGCCGGCCCGGTGGCGGTTTCCACAACCGAGTAGCCCCCCCGCTCAAGGACGGCCCGGGCGAGTTCACGAATGTTTGCTTCGTCGTCCGCGACGAGGACACGGGGCATGGATTTATTTCTCGTAAAGCTCTTTGTAACGGGCCGGGTTCTTGGCTTTGAAATCAAGCAGAAGTTTTTCGCGTTGGGCTTTCCAGACGGCGGCGTTCTTGCCGGATTTTCGCTGTTCGCTGTCGTACACGAGGAACCGGTAAACCGCTTTGCCCTCCGGCTCGGAGATTTCGCAACCGGGTTTCGCCATCATACGCTTCACGTAGCGCTGCCAAATGTCGTTTTCCACCTGCCAGACGGCGGGGTTTTTGAACATGTCTTTGTTGGCGCCCTGGAGGCGAACCAAGTTGGCGGCCTTCTCTTCTTTCTTGCCAGGGACCTCGAAGAACTGGCTGTTCAAGGGCCGGGCCGCTGAATGGCATTTCGCGCATTTGACGAGCAGCACCTCTTTGTAGGCTTTCACGTGCTCCGCGGGGTAGGCGGCGAGCTGGGCGTCCGTCAGTTTTTCGGGCCCGAAATCGTTGGCGTAGGGGCTGGCGAGGGCTTTTTTGCGTTCGGCCTCGAACGCGGTGTCCGCGGCGAAGACCGCGCTCCCGGTCAAAGCCAACACCGTCATGAGAAATTGAATGGTTTTTTTCATAGGATTCCTCCGTTCCCCTTCTTATTAAGCTTACCAGTCCTCGTCTTTTTCCGCAATGCTGAACAGATAGGTCAACAGGTCGTCCATCTCCTGGCCTTTGATCTTTTCCTTCCACCCCGGCATGTACAGGGAGGGGGTCGGGCCCTTGGGATCTTTTTTGTCCACGGGCGACACGCCTTTCTCGATTTTCTCCTGGAGCTCGTGACGGGTGTAGGTGCCGACGACCTTCACCAAATTGGGTTCCGTGTCGTTGACGTAGTTGAAATTGCGGATCCCCCCGGTCCCGTCGGGGGCGTGGCAGCCGCCGCAGCCGTATTTCACGTACACCGCGCGGCCGCGCTCGATGGCGTTGCGGAACACCGGCGCGGGGCGGGGGCTCGCCGGGGCCAGGAATTCGGCCGGGATGCGGTCCCCGCCGAGGGACAACACGTACGTCGTCAAGGCGTCGGCCTCTTCGGCGGACAGGCTGAAGAACGGCATGCCCGACGGGGGCACCGGCTCGTCGTTGTGCAGGCCTTCCGGGTCGCCGGGAACAAGGGTCCACGGGTCCTTCACGAAGTGCAGCCGAATCCAATTTTCCAGCGTCCGGTCCTCGTGGGGAAGGCCCGTGAAGCTGAAATCAATCCGGGAAAGGGGCTTGTCGGCGGTTTCCTCGGCCAAGTCCACGGAGATGGGGCCGCCCTGGCCGTGGATCTGGTGGCAGCCGATGCAGCCGATTTTCTGGAAAAGGGCCTCGCCCTTGCGCCAGTTGTCCGTGAAGGGCATGGCCGCGGCGTCCCACAGATTGCTGTGGCACTTCGCGCAGGAGGCTTCCAGCACCGCGCCCTTCCTCATCGGTTCTTCCCAATGCTTGACGGGGCCGTGGGCGGCCCGCGCCGTGGTCGCCAGGCCCTGGCCCTCGTGGCACACCGTGCAACCGAATTTATCCGCCGGGTGGGACGCGTGGATCGCGCTGGGCCGCGCCTTGTGCGGGGGGTCGTCGTAAACGGTGGTTTGCGTCGGGGCGATCCCCGTGTCGTAACCCAAGTGACAGGTGATGCATCGGTCGTAGCGGTCCAACGCGGGCACCATCAACTGACGCAATTTGATGCCCTGGCCGCGCAGCAGGGCGAGGTGCTTGTCCACGTGGGCGGCGTCGGGGGTGTTCTTTTTTTCCTCTTTCAGGCGCTTGAATTCCCGGGCGTAAAATTCCTTTTGAACCTCTTTCCATTCCCGGCGCTGGTCCTTCACCACGGCCGCCGCCAACAGCAGAACGAGGACGACGTTGCCGCCCACGAAGAGGTTGCGCAGGGTGAAATAGCGCGTGAGGAGCAATTCCTTGACGCTCATAGGTTCAAATTGATCGACGGCAAACTGAGAATGTACTTGATGTTAAAGCCCATCCGGGCGCCCATTTTAAGGATCACCCCCAGCATCATCAAAAGCAGGAGCATGGTGGTGACGTACTGCACGGGGCTCAAGGGCGACGCGCGCAGATATTTCTGGGGCAGAAGGAACCCGATGACCACGACGATGAACAACACCACCGCCACGTAGGCGATTTCCGTCGGGCCGAATTGGGGAATGTTTTTCCCGATGAAATCGTGATGACGGAGAAAAACGTGGCCGACCTTCGCCGCCACGCCCACGAAAAGGGAGGCGACCGCGGTCACCCACAACGCCCGTCGGAAAGACCACTCTTTCTTGATCAGCCGGGGCAAGGCCAGGCCGGCCCCGAAATAGGCGCCGATCAACCCGCCGGCGGCGGCCAGGGCCGCGGCGATGCCCAAGAAACCGGGAACGCGGACCCCCGGCGTTTTCTGGCTCGTGAAGAAGACGCCCGCCTTGTCCGTCAAGTCGACGAGAATGAGGCTCCAGGACGGCGGGGGAAGGGCTTTGTGAATCTCCCAGGACTCCCAGGGCCAGTACCAGCTCCAGTTCGGACCGCGCAACACGGTCCCGATGAAAATCAGGAGGAACCAGAGGGCGATGCCGAAGAGAAATACCGTGCTGGCGAAGGGCCGTTCCTTGATGGAGTAGTAACCGACGCCCCGCTTGGCGTCCGGATCGATGTAGGGAATGGCCATGAGGCCCATGGCGATCACCCCGGGCAGAACGACCCCGGCCAGCCACGGATCAAAATACACCAACAACTCTTGCAGGCCCAGGAAGTACCAGGGGGCCTTGGACGGGTTCGGGGTCACGCCCGGATTCGCCAGTTCTTCCAGGGGGGCGTTCTGAAGGATCGACCAGGCGATCAAGAACACCAGCATCAACACCGCGCCGATGTATTCGCGAACAACCAAATTGGGCCAGACTTCCATCTTCTTCTCGGGCGCGTCCCCGGGGAGCGGCGCCGCGGAGAAACCGTCTTTGCGAATCCGCCAGAAGTGGACGATCATGAGGACGCCGGCCACGAACGGGACAGCCACGCAGTGCAGAACGTAAAAGCGAATGAGCGTGTTGGCGCCCACGGACGTGCCGCCCAAGAGCGCGAAGCGGGCGTCGTTGGCGTTGGTCACGCCCAGCAAATTGGAGAAGGGGCCCTCGGCCCCCGCAAAGGGGGTCGCGCTCGCCATGTTGGTGCCGACGGTGACGGCCCAGAGGGCGAGCTGGTCCCAGGGCAACAGGTACCCGGTGAACGAGAGGAAGAGCGTCACCACCAAGAGAACGACCCCGATTCCCCAGTTGAATTCGCGCGGGGTTTTGTAGGCCCCCGTCAGGAACACGCGGACCATGTGCAGGATCACCAACAGCACCATGGTGTGGGCGCTCCAGCGGTGCAAATTGCGGAGGAAAACGCCGAGGGACACGGCGAATTCCAGGTCTTTGATGTCCCGGTAGGCCAATTCGACGGAGGGCCGGTAATAAAACATCAAAAGGAGACCGGTGAGGGTGAGGATCATGAAGAGGCCGAAGGAGAGCCCGCCCAGACCCCAGGTGTAAGTGAAACGCACCGCGCGCTGGCGAATGCGCGCCGGGTGCAGGTGCAGCCAGACGTTGCCCAGAATGTGCTGGGCGCGGTCGCGGGAGGTGTCTTTCCAGGTGCCGCCCCGGAACATGGAGCGCCATATCTGGCTATTGATGAGTTTGTCTTTGGCTTCTTGGAGGGAGGGCATCAGACGACCAGGTGGAAGGCGCCCTTCTCACGGAACCCGGGGCGGTTTTCCATTTGGGATTTATCGATCACGAGATCGCCGTCGGGGGTCACATCCACCGCGCAGCGCCACAGGGGCTTGGGCGCGGGGCCCGCCACCACGTCGCCGTCGACATTAAAATTGGAGCCGTGACAGGGGCAGCGGAACCGCGATTCCGCGGGGAACCAGTTTGGGGTGCACCCCAGGTGGGTGCACCGGGACCAGAGGGCGTAGACGCCTTTTTCGTCCCGGACGACCCACACCCGTTCTTTTTTGTTGATCGTGACGCCCAGGGGCAGGTC
>Ga0268298_10001736_pt1 | contig 24995 bp, 22 predicted proteins | sample WWTPWeurt_MetaG_FD_194462 | JGI IMG/M metagenome (GOLD analysis project Ga0268298, IMG submission 194462) | Activated sludge microbial communities from WWTP in Nijmegen, Gelderland, Netherland - WWTP Weurt | ecosystem: Engineered > WWTP > Aerobic digester > Activated sludge | place...
AAAACTGAGCAGGAAAAATGGGGTAGTGGTGTTATTAAACAACTTGCTATTGACTTACAAAAAGCCTTTCCGGATACTAAGGGTTTTTCTGAGAGAAACTTAAAATATATGCGTCAATTTGCAGGAGTTTACAATGCTTTTTTAATTGGGCAAGAACCTCTTGCCCAATTAAAAAATACTGATAACAATAATAAAAAATCAGCAACAAAAAATAAAAACCTAATTGGGCAAGAACCTCTTGCCCAATTAAAAAATACTAATAACAATAATAAAAAATCAGCAACAAAAAATAAAAACCTGATTGGGCAAGAACCTCTTGCCCAATTAGCAGAAGTTTTTAAACATACTTATATTGCTCAAATTAATTGGACACATCATGTAATATTATTGGATAAAATTAAAACTACTGATGAGCGATTATGGTACATTCGTAAAACAATAGAAAATAAATGGAGTAGTACAGTATTGCTGCATCAAATAGAATCAGGTTTATACCAAAGGCAGTATAAAACAAACAAAACAACCAACTTTCATCTTACGTTATCTAAAACGCAAAGCGACTTAGCTTTAGAGATTTTCAAAGATCCTTACAAATTCGATTTTCTTTCTTTAACTGAAAGAATTACAGAGAAGGGATTAGAAAATAATTTAGTTAATCAAATAACCAAATTTTTGTTGGAATTAGGTAATGGTTTTGCATTTATAGGTAATCAGTATAAAGTAAAAACGCCACGTAAAGCCTATGCAATAGATATGTTGTTTTATCACTTAAAACTAAGAGCATATATTGTTATAGAATTAAAAATGGAAGCGTTTTCGCCAGGCGATGCAAGTCAACTAAATTTTTATTTAAACCTTGTTGATGATTTTGTAAAAGACAAGAACGATAAGCCTTCTATTGGAATATTAATGTGTAAAGCCAAAGATAATTTTGAAGTGGAATATGCTTTAAGAGGTTTAAATAAACCAATTGGTGTAGCAGAGTATAAAATGCTTCCTAAAAAAATAAGGGAGCAATTACCAAGCTCTACTCAATTTCGTAATATGCTTAAAAAAATAAAAAATTTATAATAGTATCAACTAAAAAATGAGGAGGTAAATAAAATTTAACCCATGAAACAATTTGCTCTTATTGGTGCTGCTGGTTTTATTGCACCACGACACATGAAAGCCATTAAAGATACAGGCAACGATATTGTGTGTGCTTTAGATAATTTTGATAGCGTTGGTATTTTAGACAGTTATTTTCCCAATGCTGATTTTTTTACAGAGTTTGAACGTTTTGACAGGCATATAGAAAAATTACGTTTAAACAATACTCCAATAGATTATGTTTCTGTTTGCTCACCCAATTATTTGCATGATGCTCATATACGTTTTGGTTTAAGAAATAATACAGATGTTATTTGCGAAAAACCTATTGTATTAAACCCTTGGAATATTGATGCTTTAATAGATATGGAAAAGCAAACAGGCAAAAAAATATTTAATATTTTACAACTCAGATTACATCCAGCCATTATAGAATTAAAAGAAAAAGTAGCTAATGCAGATGCTAATAAAGTGTACGATATAGATTTAACTTACATTACTTCCAGAGGCAATTGGTATTATACCAGTTGGAAAGGAAATATAGAAAAATCTGGTGGTATTGCTACTAATATTGGAGTGCATTTTTACGATATGCTTCAATGGATTTTTGGCGAAGTAAAACAAAATATTGTTCATATACATGAGCATGATAGAGCAGCAGGTTATTTAGAGTTTAAACAAGCAAGAGTACGTTGGTTTTTAAGTATAGATTATAATACCATACCACAAGCATTAAGAAATGAAGGTAAGAGAACCTATCGTTCTTTAACAATAAACGATGAGTCGTTTGAGTTTAGTGATGGCTTTACAGAATTGCACACCAACAGTTATAAACACATTTTATCAGGTGCAGGTTTTAGAATTGAGGAAGCCCGAACAGCTATAAATATTGTGCACCATATTCGTACACAAAAACCAATAGGTTTACAAGGTAATTATCATCCTTTTGCAAAATTACCTTTAAGTAAACATCCTTTTAGTAAATAAAATTGGTTAAGAAATTATTTAAATTCAAAAAATGATAAAATTAAATTTAGGCTGTGGTTCAGTTAGACCAGAGGGTTGGATTAACACAGATTCTTCTCTTAATGCAAATATTCAAAGAATTCCATTTATTGGAAAATTGGTTACAAAAACATTTGGTAAAGTACAATACAGCAGTTCTAATTTTATTTATATGAACTTAAATAAAAAATGGCAATATGCTGATAATTCCGTTGATATAGTATATGCCTCACATTTATTTGAGCACCTTACCCAAAAGGCTGCAGACTTATTTTTAAAAGAAGCATACAGAACTTTAAAGGTTGGTGGAACTCTGAGAATTGTTGTACCCGATTTATACCAAATTGCAACTAAATATTTAGCAGAGTACGATACAAAAAATGATAATGAAGATACTACCAAATTTATAATGTGGGCAATTAATATGCACAGAGAGGGGCAATATGGCAACCCAAGTATTTTAAGAAAAATTATTTATGAATGGCAGGGATACCCTCACCAGCATAAATTTATGTACGACCCCAAAAGTTTAAGTTTAAAAGTAAAAAATTATGGGTTTAATAATATTCACTTAATGAGTTATGGTAAAAGTGAGTACATTAAAGAAATACTAGATGTAGAAGGTACAAGTGAGTCGTATTTATCTGTTTATTTAGAATGTAAAAAATGATTAATTTCTTGCACCTCGCCATCATCATTACACACCCTATTCAGTACTATGCACCAGTGTTTTATACTTGGTGCTAAGAGGTATTGAAAGATAAATATGACCCTGGTTTTGGTAAGGTGATTAAATGGGATTTACCTTTATTGGAAGACAGCAAATATTGTAGTAAGTTTGATAAAATATTTAATTAAATAAATGATGAAAACGGCATTGCAAATAGACCTAACTTTTGATCAAATATTATCTGTAATAAAACAATTACCTAAACAGCAAAAAATAATGTTATCAAAAGAGTTAGAAAAAGAAGTTATTGATAGCAAACTATCTCGTTTGTTAAAAACATTTCATACAAAAGAACTTGATTTGAAAACAATAACAAAGGAAGTTGAAATTGTAAGACAAGACGCCTATGCCAAACAAAAGCATTAAAGTAATTTTTGATACTAATATTTGGATTAGCTTTCTAATTGGAAAACATTTAGCTAAAATTAAACGATACCTCTCTAACGGAAGTATCATTATTATAACTTCAGAGCAATTAATTTCAGAAATTAAAGTAGTAACTGGGAGAGCAAAATTAAAGAAATACTTCCCTCATGATAGTGTTGAAGAAATGATTGAACTCTTGGAAACTATTGCTATAAAAGTGGAAACAAAATCAACACATTTTGTAAGTAGAGACCCAAAAGATAATTTTCTTTTAGACTTGATTGATTTTTCAAAAGCAGACTTTTTAGTAACAGGCGATAAAGATTTATTAGAACTCAGCCCTTTTAAAACTGCTCAAATCCTGACACCTACTGAATTTGAAACTCAACTTAAAAATTAGTGTATAGAAAATTTGTTTGAAATATACACATGAAAAACCTTGCCATCATCATAACACATCCTATTCAGTATTATGCACCAGTATTTCAGTTATTAGCTAAGTGTTGTACTATAAAATTGTTTTATACTTTTGGCGAAAAGGTTTTGAAAGATAAATATGACCCTGGTTTTGGAAAAATAATTACATGGGAAACTTCTTTATTGATAAGCACTCATGAGTCGTATTTATCTGTTTATTTAGAATATAAAAATAATGAAAATATCAATTTGTGTAGTTCAGTACAATCGTATTGAATTATTGTTAAAAAGTTTGTCAATTATAGAAAAGCAAACTTATCATGATATAGAAATTTGTATCAGCGATGATTGCTCTACCGATAATACTGTTGATGAAATCCTAAAACTAAAACAAACTTATAAATATCCTATTGTATTTCATAGAAATGAAGTGAACAAAGGATTTGATTTTAATTATAGAAAAAGTATTGAAATAGCATCGGGTGATTATGCTTTTGTTATTGGTAATGATGATTCCATAAATGGAGAAAACAGCATTGCAGAATTGGTAAAGTTTTTAGAAGAGAATAATTATCCAGATTTAGGCTTTTGTAATATGTTGGAAGAAAGAACAGGCAATACAGTTATTAAAAGAGCAATGAATACAACAATTTTAGGTTCAGGTGCTGATGTTGCAATAAAATATTACAGTTGCTTTGTTTTTGTAGGTGGGCTAATTTATAAAAGAAGTACTTTTTTAAAATATAATACAGACCAATATGATGGAAGTATTTTTACACAAATGTATTTAAGCGTTTTTATGATATGCAAGGGTGAAAGAGCATTTAGTATTAAAGAACCCATGGTATTAAAAGATATTTTGTTAGATGGCAAATTCAGACATTCTTACAGAGATAGAATTGCTAAAACATGGGATAAATATTTTGAAACAAATGCAGGGTTATTTGGATTAATGCATGTAGTTATAAGTGGGTTAAAAAATGCTGGCCTTTTACAGCAAAAACACATCTATAAAATATTTAAAAGGGTTTATTTAATGACTTATCCTCAATGGATATTGGATTACAAAGAAAACAATGCTTTTCCGAGTGCTGTTGGTTTGTTTGTAGGTATCAATCCTCTTAAAGCAGATGATTTTAAATTGCTTAATTTTTTTAATAAAATAAGAATTTTTTGTTTATACGTTTTTGCATCTATTGTTGCATTTTTAACACCAGTTTTTTTGTTTAAAAAATTTAAGCAAAAATTATACGAGTATTTTAAAAAGTAGGTTAAAGTAGTAATTATGAACATTGCAATTATTGGCAAGTTTTATACAGAAGGGTTTGGTTTGCATATAGAAGAAACTTTGTCAGATATGGGGCATACTATTGTAAGAATAGATCCTGAAATGGAATTTTTACAATACAATTTTTTAGGTAAACGAATTAAAAACATTAATAAAACGCTTTATCAGCAAGTTTTTCATAAAATACCAGCTATTAGAAATTTTAAGTCTAAAGATATTTATAATAGTTATAAAGCAAATAAAATTGATTTTACTATTGTAACACATGACTTTTTAACCAAGCAAGAAATAGATACAATCAAAAAAATTAATCCATCTCCAATTGTTTTATGGTTTCCTGATGCTATAAGTAATTTTCAAAAATCAATGTTTTTTGTAGCAGGTTACGACTATTTATTTTTTGTAGATAAATATATTGTTGAAGTATTAAAATCTGAATTTAATTTTAATATTCATTATTTACCTCAATGCTGTAACCCTAAAAAACACAATAGAGTTGTATTGAATGAACAAGATATTAACTTTTATAGTTGTGATATAACCAATGCAGGGAACTTATATCCTAGTAGATCTGCATTATATAAACACCTTCTCAATTATAACATTAAAATGTGGGGGGCACCACCTTCAATTTGGTTAAAACTGCCAGAATTAGATAAAATTATCATGAACAAATCTGTTCATAACCAAGAAAAATCAAAAGCTTTTATGGCAGCTAAAATTGTATTAAATAATTTACATCCTGCTGTAATAAATGGGGTAAATAAAAGAACTTTTGAAATACCAGCTTGTGGTGGCTTGCAGTTTACTAGTTATAGGGCTGCACTAAATGAATTGTTTGAAGTAGGGAAGGAAGTAGTGGCTTATAAAGATTTAGAAGATTTAAAAAATAAAATAGATTATTTTATAAATCCACAAAATGAAGCAGAAAGACTGCAAATTATTGAAGCAGGTTATAAAAGAGCTATTACAGAACACACTTATGAACAGAGATTAAATCAATTACTGGATACAGTTTTTAACTAATACATGAAAGTTCACTTTTTATCAATAAGCTTATTTAGTTCCATACCATCTTTAAGATTTATTGTAGATTCTTTTTTAGATAAAAATTTCAGAGTTGCCATTACCGAATTATCTATTAAAAATTCAAATAACTATTTTGTAAATAAGAATATAGAACATAATTTAATAGCTGAGTTTGACAATTTTGATCGCTTAAAAGTTGGGTTAAAGAAAATAGCTTTTAAAAAATACCTTACTATATGTAAAATATTGCTAAGCAAAAAAGATGATCTAATTTATACAAACGATTTTCAGGTTGTTTTTCTAAAACTATTATTGAACAAAAAATCAAAACTAATATACCATCAGTTTGAATTAATTGAGCCAACCTTTCTTGGAAAAATTGGAAATTTTGTTTTTAAATATGTGTTGAAAAATGCAAACAAAATAGATCTATGTATTTTTCCTGAACAAAATAGAGCTGATTATTTTATCAATATCAGCAAGGCATTAAAAGATAAGGTTATGATTTTTCCAAATACCTGTAAACTTGTTACTAGTAATTTGGTTGATGAAAAATCATGTATAGATTTTATTCCTGATAGCCAATTTATAGTATTACATACTGGAGTATTGGGTGTGGCTGAACATTATTATGATACTTTTTTAAGGGCAACACAATTATTTAAAAAAGAAGATAATGTTGCTTTTGTTTTTATTGGAAGAAAAACAACTGAAATAGACCGGTTTATTGAAGAGAATAAAATAACCAATATTTATTTTATTGCCAATATTCCACATCAAGAGTTATTAAAAGTATATAAAAAAGCCAATTTAGGGCTAATATTATATAAAGGAGTTAATTTAAATATTGAGTATTGTGCACCTAATAAATTATACGAGTTTTGGAGCAATGGCATACCTGTTTTAGCACATACATTACAGGGATTGCAACCACTTTTCAATAATAAAGTTTTAGGATTATTAACCGATTTTAGTAAAGAAGAAATTGTATATTCTACTATTTTAAATTTAAAAAATTCAACAGATCATCTCAAAGAGGAAGTGAAAAAATATTTTAAAGAAAACTTTGAAATAAATATATATCAAAACGAATTAAACAATAAAATAGCAGCATTGTTTACTTTCAACAAAAATTAGCAATATATGTGTGGTATTGTAGGTGTTTTTTCTAACAACACTCATTTACATAGTAATATAGATAAAGCCTTAGAAAAGCTACATCATAGAGGTCCAGATTTTCAAGCTTCTAAAAGAATCAATAATCAGCTTAGTTTAGCACATGCAAGACTTTCAATTGTTGATTTAAACGAAAGATCTCATCAGCCTTTTTATGATGTTATTACAGGAAATTATATTGTTTTTAATGGCGAAATATATAATTACAAAGAATTAAAAAAATTAATTCCCAACCGTGAATTTCATACCAATTCTGATACAGAAGTTTTGTTGTATTTACTTTCCGATTTAAATCATAAAGAAGTACTTAACCAATGCAATGGTATGTTTGCTTTTGCACTTTGGATGGAGAATGAAAAGAAGTTAGTTTTAGGCAGAGATAGGTTTGGTAAAAAGCCTTTGTTTATTCATTTAGATGAAACTGGTTTAAAATTTGCCTCAGAAGCAAAAGCATTAAAGCCATTAGGTGTAAAGTTTGAAGTAAACCATGAAGCAGTAATTAATTATATTTTCGAGATAACTATTGGCAAAAATGAACAAAGCTTTTTTAAAAATATTCTTCAAATTAAAAATGGCACACTTGCTTATTATTCATTTAATAACTCTCAAAAAGTAATTGAAGATAAAGTAGAGAGGTTTTGGAATTATCCTAAACAAATAAGTAAAATTAAATACCAAGATGCTGTTGAAGAATTTAGGTATTTATTGTCAGATGCTGTAAATACAAGACTTGCAGAAGAAGTGAGTTATGCCGTAATGATTTCTGGTGGTTTAGATTCTTCTTCGGTTGCATCATTTGCAGCAAATAATAATCCTTCAAAAGATATTACTAGTATTTCTGCAATTTATCCAGGTGATGAAAAAGATGAAAGTTATTATGCTAAATTAGTTACAGATAAATATAGCAATTTAAACCCTATCTGGGTAGATGATATTAATCATGAAAAGTTTCATGAAAATATTAATGATGTAATTTATCATTTAGAATGCCCAATTGCAGATGGTTCGTTGGTAGCTCAACATATATTAATGAATAAAATTAGCGAAAGAGGTATTAAAGTTATTCTGTCTGGTAATGGTGGCGATGAAATTTTAGCTGGTTATCCTACCATATTTTTACCAGTTTATGAAATTGAAGAATGGAAAAATGGAAAATTCTCATTTCCTTCTTTTAGAACAATGTACCACCTATTGCCAAATGGATTTAAGAATTATATGTATAAAGAAAAGCATAAAAAGCTTGGAATCTTAAAAAATTATAATATACTTAAACAGAACTGGAATCGCTTTTATGATTATGGAACTGATGATAAGCTAAATAATTACTTAATTAATGGTTTAGAACATTGGACATTGCCAAACCTAATGTGGTATGAAGATAGAAACTCTATGGCTGCTTCCATAGAAAGTCGTTGCCCATTACTAGATTTTAGAATTGTAGAGTTTTTATTAAAACTTCCTGCATCCTACAAAATAAATAAAAACTTTACCAAACAAATTCTGAGAGATGCAGCAAAAGAAATTGTTCCCCAACCAATATTAGAAAGAACAGATAAGCAAGGGTTTCATGCACCAACCAATAAATGGGTTGAGTATATTGATAAAAGTTTCCTATGTGATACTGATTTTATGTATGAGTTCCAATATTTAAATTTCTCAAAAATTGAAGATGCTCCGTTTAGAATATATTGGAGAACTTATACTCTATACTTATGGTATAAGAAGTTTTTTGTTTAAAAAATTCTTAAAATAAGTAAAAGCAAAAAATGAAAACCTGGCGTTCTTATTTATTTGCTGCTATTACAGCATCAATAATTTACCTTAAGGGAGATTATTATTTAACTGCTTTAGGCTTAGGGCTAACTGTTTTTGTTTTTTTAGATTTTACTGAAAAATTGGGAAAAACAATTCCTATATTGGAGGTAATGTTGTTAATGGCTTGTTTGCAATGGATTCTTGGTCCTTACATAGATTACAAATCAACCTATCAGCATTATAAATATTATATGTATGTAAATGAAGATGTGTATATGGATTTAGTAGTACCATCTTTGATTTTATTTGCTATTCCAATTTATTACTTCTCTAAAAAAATAAATTATTTGGCTTTCCTAAACAGAATTCAGTATATAGGCATTACTCCCAAATTTGCTATATACATGATTTTAGTTGGTTTTTTACTTAATCTATTATTTCCCTTTGTACCTGCAGAATTAGGTTTTATAGTGTATCTATTATCTGCAATGAAATTTATTGGTATCATTTATTTATTTTTTACCAATTATAAATACAAATGGCTGGTTTTTGCAGGAAGCTTTTTGGCTCAGTTATTAGCATCGGTAGCCGCTGGTATGTTTCATGATTTATTATTATGGGGTTTGTTACTATTTATTTATCTATGCATATTTTATAGGCTGTCTTTTCTTAAAAAATTTTCAATACTTCTAGTAGGCTTTTGGGCTATTTTTATATTACAAACTATAAAAGCTGAGTATAGAAACATAATTTGGAAAGAAGGAGAACATGTAAATAAGTTACAAGTATTTATTGATGCTTTTGTAAATAAAAGCAAAACTTTTTTTATTCCTGAGAAACAGGGTGTTCAATACTTAGATGAAGAAACAGAGGCAACTGCTGCAAGCTATAGATTGAACCAAGGTTGGATTATTTCAAGAATCATGTTTAATATACCAGATAATACAGCCTTTTTAAATGGGGCTACAATAAGAGATGCTATATTAACAAGTTTATATCTATCTTCTTTTGCAGAAAACAAAGTAGTTGGTGGAGGTAAGGCAACTTATTTAAAATTGAGTGGCTTTGAACTTACAAGTAGTACATCTATGGGTGTTGGCATAATAGGAGAGTCTTATGGAAATTTTGGGGTTATTGGTAGCTATTGGTTTATGCTTATTTGGGGTTTCATATTAGGGCTGTATTTATACTTGCTATTTAAAAAAAGTAACGATTATTATACTTTACCATTATGGATACCTGTTTTATTCCTACAAGTAGTTAAGGCAGAAACAGATTTTTATACAGTATTTAATCATTTATTTAAATCAACCATACTTGTTTTTGCAGTACTATATTTTATCAGAAAAAAATACAGACTGGCAGTCTAATTCAATTAAATTAAATCTCTAATTACACATTGCTTTTTATTTCGTTAGATACTTTTTTATATACCGGTGGGTTAGAAAAATTTAATCGTTGCTTTTTAAAGGTTTTGCAAGAACTTTCCAACGAAAGTTTTATTAAAGCAAAAGCAATGGCTATGTACGATAAAAATTGTGACGAAAAATATTTTAACCCTGCCCATTATACAGCTTTTAAAGGTAATAAATTAAAATCTGTATTATATACTCTGTTACATTCATACAAGCACAAAACAGTAATTCTGGGTCATATAAATCTTGCATTAATAGGGCTGCTTATAAAACTTTTCAATCCTACAACCAAAGTAATATTAATAGTGCATGGTATAGATATATGGCAACCTCAAACAGGAATAAAGAAAAGGTTTTTACATACCGTAAATGAAATTTGGAGTGTAAGCAATTATACAAAACAAACTATGTTGCAAAACAACCCTTATATACAGGAACAAAAAATTAAAATATTTCCCAATACTCTAGATCCCTATTTTCAGCTACCACAAAATTTTGAAAAGCCTGATTATCTTTTGCAGAGATATGGCATTTCTAAGGAAACAAAAATAATAGTTACTGTAACAAGGCTTGCAGCAACAGAAAAATTTAAAGGATACGATGGAATAATTTCACTTTTAAAAAGCTTAAATAAACAAGAAAAAATACAGTATGTTTTATGTGGTAAAACTGATGAAAAAGAGTTAGAAAGAATAAAACATTTAATTAAGGAGCAAGAGGCAGAAGACTTTATAACACTTACTGGCTTTGTAAAAGATGAAGAGCTGATAGACCATTACTTATTGGCAGATGTTTTTGCTATGCCCAGTAAAAAAGAAGGCTTTGGAATTGTGTTTATAGAAGCTGCTGCTTGTGGTTGTAAAGTAATTGCAGGAAATAAAGATGGTAGTGTAGATGCTTTACAAAATGGAGCATTAGGAACATTGGTTAACCCTGATAGTGTGGAAGATATAGAGCAAGCAATACTTGAAAATTTAAATAACAATAATCATCATAACCCGGCAGCATTGCAGCAAAAAGTGGTAAACAGTTTTGGGTTTCCTGTTTTTAAAGAAAGACTAAAACAATACTTGAATGCCTAAGAAAAAAATATTGCTTTTATACGAATATTTTTACCCTGGGTTTAAAGCAGGTGGTCCAATACAATCTTTGGTAAATTTGGTTTTGGCTATGCAACATCAGTATGAATTTTATATTGCTACTACTGCTTATGATATGCAAACTGCAACACCTTATCCAAACGTAGTATGCAATAAATGGGTTAATACACAACTTACGCCAAATGCTTTACCTGTAAAGGTTTGGTATTCATCTAATATAAAACCAGGGTACAAAGAGTTATTGCAAACTATACAAACATCTGGCTGTACTACTATTTATATCAATGGTTTTTATACCAATTATTTTTTATTTCCATTATTGTATTTAAAGTTGGGAAAATTAAAGAATATGGATTGCATTGTTGCTCCAAGAGGTATGCTTACAAAAGGGGCATTGAGTGTAAAACCATTTCGAAAGAAAATTTATTTTACTGTAATTAAATGTTTTGGTCTTTTAAAAACTGTTCGTTATCATGCTACCAATACAGAAGAAGTACAAGAAATACAATCTATGTTTGGAAGAAGTTCTTCAATTACTTTAGCTTCAAATGTTTCTAAACCTCCTTTTGAAAAATTCAGGCAATCTACCAAAAATAATGATGAGTTAAGATTAGTTTTTTTAGCTCTAATATCACCGATGAAAAATTTATTACTGCTATTACAATATTTACAGTCTTGCAGTAATACAATTGTGTTGGATATTTATGGTCCTGTAAAAGATAAAGCCTATTGGCAACAATGTTTACAAGCTATACAAGCTTTACCAAAAAATATTAAAGTACATTATAAAGGCGATGCAGAGCCACATACAGTGCAAAATATTTTCACAGGCTACGATGCAATGATTCTATTAACCAAAGGCGAAAATTTTGGTCATGCTATTTATGAAAGTTTAAGTGTAGGTACACCTGTAATTATAAGCCATTTTACACCATGGAATAATTTGCAAGAAAAAAAAGCAGGTTGGAATATTAATATAAATAATAAAGAAGAATTACTAACCACTTTACATCAATTATCAAAAATGACATTACAGGAACATAATGATTGTAGCAACAATGCTTGGCACGTTGCAAAAGATTATTATGAACAATCAAATTATACAAAAAATTACAACAATTTATTTAGTTAAAAACTATGATTATTTTAGGTATTAATGCATATCATGCAGACTCATCTGTTGCTATTTTTAAAGATGGAATTATGATTGCTGCAACAGAAGAAGAACGTTTTAGAAGAATAAAACACTGGGCTGGTTTTCCATCTATGGCAATAGAGTTTTGTTTAAAGGAAGTAGGAGTTACATTGAAAGAGGTAGATCAAATTGCAATAGGAAGAGACCCTAAAGCAAAATTTTTGAAAAAACTTTTTTTCTTTGCTCAACATCCTACTCACTCAATAAAATTTGTTGCAGAAAGATTGAGCAATCAAAAGCAAGTAACAAGTATTGAAAAAGAATTAGCACAACTTTCTGGATTAGATGAAACTGAAATAAAAAATAAAATTCATCAGGTAGAGCATCATAGAAGCCATTTAGCAAGTGCCTTTTTTGCCTCACCTTTTGAAGAAGCTGCTTTGCTTAGTATTGATGGCTCAGGCGATTTTTCAACAACCATGTTAGGCATTGGAAAAGGCAATAAAATTGAAGTAATTGATTCTGTTGATTTCCCTCATTCTATGGGAATTTTTTATACAGCTTTTACACAACTTTTAGGCTTCCCTTATTATGGAGATGAGTATAAAGTAATGGGTTTAGCACCTTATGGCGAACCTAAGTATGTTGATAAATTAAGAGATGTTGTTTTATGGAAAGACAATGGATTATTTCAATTAAACTTTGCTTATTTCCGTTCAGCAACACAGGGCTTTATAAAATATGAAAACAATTTGCCTATTGTACCACCATTATTTGGTAAAAAAATGGTTGAAGTTTTTGGAGCAGAAAGAAAAAAAGATGAACCATTATCACAATACCATAAAGATTTAGCAGCATCAGTACAACGATTTACTGAAGAAACCATATTTCATATTTTGAAAGGCTTACATAAAAGAACAGGACTTGATAAAGTTTGTATTGCTGGTGGAGTTGCACAAAATAGTGTTGCTAATGGTAAATTAACAAGAAACACACCTTTTAAAGAAGTATATATTCCTTCTGCAGGGCATGATGCAGGAATTTCAATGGGTGCTGCACAATATGTATATCATCAAGTTTTAAATAAACCAAAAGTTGCACCAATTTATAGTGCTTATACAGGGGCAAAATTTTCAAACGATGAAATTGAAACTTTATTAAAAGAAAAAAATATCAACTACAAAAAATACGATGATGAAACTTTGTATAATGTAGTTGCGGATAGATTAATTAATGCTGGTGTTGTAGGATGGTTTAATGGTAGAGCAGAATTTGGTCCAAGAGCTTTAGGAGCAAGAAGTATTTTAGCAGACCCCAGAAGAAACGATGCTAAAGATTTATTAAATGCAAAAATTAAACGTAGAGAAAGTTTTAGACCTTTTGCACCAAGCATTTTAAAAGAATTTGTAGAAGAATATTTTGAAGTAAATGATATTGTTCCTTTTATGGAAAAAGTTTTTCCAATTAAAAAAGAGAAACAACATTTAATTCCTGCTGTAACACATGTTGATGGAACAGGAAGATTACAAAGTGTAGATAGTAATACATCGCCAGCTTATCATAGTTTAATAAAAAATTTTTATAACAAAACAGGAGTTCCTATCTTGCTAAATACTTCTTTTAATGAAAATGAACCAATCGTTAATTCCCCCCTCGAAGCATTGGATTGTTTTCTTAGAACATCAATGGATATGTTAGTGTTAGAGAATATTGTAATAGAAAGATAAATTAATAAATGAAAGTTTCCATCATTACCGCTACCTATAACAGTGCAACAACAGTTGCTGATACTTTACTGTCTATAGAAAAGCAAACTTATTTGCCAAATATTGAGCATATAATTGTAGATGGACTTTCGGCAGATAATACTTTAGAAATTGTAAATCATTTTCAACATGTAACTAAAGTAATTTCAGAAAAAGATAAAGGTATTTACGATGCAATGAATAAAGGTATTGCATTAGCCAATGGTGATATTATTGGCATTTTAAATTCTGATGATTTTTATGCACATGATAATGTTATCCATCGTGTAGTGGAAATATTTAACACTACAAATTGTGATGCAGTTTATGGCGATTTAATCTTTGTTCATCCCAATAATCCAAATAAAGTTTTACGTAAATGGATTGCAGGAAGTTTTAATGCCAATATGTTTTTAAAAGGTTGGATGCCTCCTCATCCTACTTTTTTTGTAAGAAAAGAGGTATATGAAAAGTATGGTAAATTTAATCTTACATTAAAAAGTTCTGCAGATTATGAACTATTGTTAAGGTTTTTGTACAAGCATACAATAAAAGTAGAGTATTTAAGAGATGTAATTGTAAAAATGCGTAGTGGTGGTCAAAGTACAAAATCATTATCCAACAGAATTAGAGCCCATAAAGAAGATTACTTAGCATGGAAAATAAATAATTTAAAACCAAAATGGTTTACACTTTTATTTAAGCCAGCTCGAAAAATTAAACAATTCCTTTTTCCCAGAATTTAAACTTTAACTTCGTAATTAAGTTATTAAATATATTTGAGCAATGAAATTTTTTGCTTCCATTATTAAAGCTACTTTAATCATCATTTTTTTATCGTTAGCTTTTACATCAACTGCACAAAGCACTTTACAAGAATTGATGAATAGCCGAGATTTATCCAACTTTAAAGTAGAGATGCTAAAAGATGAAGACATTATAAAATATAAAGCCTATTTACAAAATGCAGGTATTACAGAAACACAAGCAGAGCAAATGGCTTTACAAAGAGGTATGCCATCTTCAGAAATTTTAAAATTAAAAGCAAGAGTTGCAAGTTTATCTAGCAGAACTACTACTACCACAAAGCCAACTACCAAAGGAAGAACTAATACGAGTAGAGATATAGACTCTTTAGATGTAGAGGGTAGTAGAGTAGTTGAAAAAGAAAAAGTTTTAAAACCCGAAGATGAAATTTTTGGTTCCGCTTTATTTAATAATAATGATTTGCGTTTTGAACCTGATTTAAGAATTGCCACTCCTAAAAATTATATTATAGGCCCAGATGATGAAATTGCAATTGATGTGTATGGATATCAAGAAACCAATCCAAGACTTACAGTATCTCCTGAAGGATTTATAAATATACCCAATGTAGGTTTTGTTTCAGTAAATGGTTTAACTGTAGAAACTGCTGCAAAAAGGATTAAAGAAAAAATGATTAAAAATGGGTATTCAAGTGCAGCAACGGGCAACACTAAAATTGAAGTAAGCATTAGTAAAATTAGAACTATTAGAGTTACTGTAATTGGAGAAGCTAAAAAACCTGGTACCTATAATGTGTCTTCTCTATCATCCTTATTTAATGTGTTGTATGCAGCAGGTGGCCCAAGTAATAAAGGTAGTTTTAGAACCATAGAATTAATAAGAAATAATAAAGTAATAGCCACCTTAGATGCTTACGATTTTCTATTAAAAGGCATTCAACAAAATAATGTTAAACTAACCGATCAGGATGTTGTTAGAATACCAGCAGCCAATATTTTAGTAAAGCTTAAAGGAGAAGTAAAGCACCAAGGAATTTTTGAAATGTTGCCAACCGAAAATATGAATAGCTTATTAAGCTTTGCACAAGGCTTTACAGGTAAAGCTTATACAGCATCGGTTAATGTTAAGTCGTTTACGGATATTGAAAGAAAAATTCAAGACATTAATAAAACAGAATTTATAAATTATAAACCCAAAAATGGAGATGAAGTTTTTGTAGGAAGAGTTTTAGAAAGGTATAGTAACAGAGTAATTTTAGAAGGTGCAGTATATCGTCCTGGACAATATGAACTAACTTCCAACCTTACATTAAGTAAACTAATAGCAAAAGCAGATGGCTTAAAAGAAGATGCTTATAAAGAAAGAGGATTGTTATATAGAACAAACGAAGACTTAACAAAACAAGTAATAGACTTTAATTTGAATGATGTTAATAGCAATAATAATCAAGATATTATTTTGCAAAAAGATGATTCAATTGTAATTGCTTCGGCCAAAGATTTTTATGAAACCTATACTTTAACAGTAGATGGAGAAGTAAGAAAACCAGGTGTGTACGAATACTATAAAGGCATTACTTTAAAAGGGTTAATATTTCAAACAGGAGGCTTTACCGATGCTGCTACAGCACAAAGAATAGAAATTGCAAGAAGAATTAAAAGCGATGATATTAATGCCACTGCAATAGCCCAGGTTATAGAAATTGCAACCGAAAAAGATTTAAGTATTAAAGGCGAAGAAGTAAAATTGCAACCTTGGGATGTAGTTATTGTAAGAAGTAATCCAGGCTATAAACCTCAAATTGCTGTAAAAGTAGAAGGAGAAGTTTTATATCCAGGAACCTATATTTTAGGGTCTAAAGAAGATAAAGTAAGCGATATCATAAAACGTGCAGGTGGCGTAACACCACACTCCGATAAAACAGGAGCATTTATAACTCGTATTAATACCAGTGCATTTAAAGATGAAGCTGCCGAAAGGTTACAAAAACTAAAAAAGGCAAGCGATACTTCTACTCAACTTATTGAAGAATTAACTAAACCAACAGTAAAAATTAGTTTAAGATTAGATGAAGTATTAAATAATAAAGGCAACTTATTAGAAAATATTACTTTAATGGAAGGCGATGTAATACATGTACCTAAACAAAGAAATGTAGTGAAGGTAAATGGAGAAGTAATGTTTCCTACAGAAATTGTGTATAAAGAAGGAGCAAGCATACACTATTATATTGATAAAGCAGGAGGCTTTACAGAAAATGCCAGAAAGAAAAAAGTAACGGTGTTAAACTCCAATGGTAGTGCAGCTAAAACAAAGAAATTTTTATTTTTCAGAAGTTACCCAAGTGTATTGCCAGGTTCAGAAATATTAGTTCCAAAAATTCCGGTAAAAGAAAATAAAGGATTAAGCACTGCAGAATGGTTGGCTGTTGCAAGTGGTTTAGCATCTTTGGCAGGTGTTGCAGTTGCAATTATAAATGTAAGTAGAAAATAATTTTTTTTTAATAAATTTTATTATTTGTGAGTTTAGTAAACCCTGAAGAAAAAGTTGTAAAAGCAAAACACCTAATTGCACTCATGAAATATTGGTGGAAGTTTTTATATGCTAAAAAAGTATTGATAATAGCTATTACATTTTTGGGTGCAGTAGTAGGTTTTACTTTTGGATGGTTTCAAAAACCAAATTATAAAGCAGAATTAACTTTTGCACCAGAAGATGCTGGCCAACTTGGAGGTTATTTAGGAATTGCTGCACAATTTGGCATTGATTTAGGCATGGGCAGTGGTAATGTTTTTGAAGGAGAAAATATTACCGAATTATTTAAAAGCAGCACTTTAATTTCAAATACACTTTATTCAGAAGCTACCATAGGCGGTAAAAATCAAACCTTAATTGCTTATAAAATTGCTTCTAAATACAAAAAAAATAAGCCTGTTTTAGATTCGTTACAATTACACCAAGTTAATTTCAATCAATCTCTACAAAACAAAGCTTTAGGAATTAGGTTTGCCGATAGTTTAGTGAAAGCAATTATTAAAGAAACATCCAAATCCTTAGATGTTAATAAAGTTGATAAAAAACTAAACATCATTAAAGTTAGTTTTACGGATAAAGATGAAGTTTTTGCAAAATTATTTGTGGATTTATTAGCACAAAATGCAATAAAATATTATACAGGGTATAAAAGTAAAAAGGCAAGAGATAATGTTGAAATCTTACAGCATCAGGCCGACTCTGTTAAAAGAATGTTGTTTGGAGGAATAGGAGATGTTGCAAGTATGAATGATTTGAATGTAAATCCTACTAAACAAACTGCAAGGGTAAGTACTCAAAAAAGAACTATTGACGTACAAGTGAATGGTGCAATTTATACAGAAATTCTTAAAAATTTAGAGTTAGCTAAAATAGCTTTAAGAAAAGAAACACCTTTTATTCAAATTATTGATAGACCTTATTACCCATTAGAAAGAAGCAGAATTGGTAGGTTATTAGGTGCCATTTTAGGTACATTCATTTTTGGTTTTGGTATTGTATTCTTCTTAGTTATTAAAAAATCTTTTAAGGAAGAATAACAGAGTAAATTTTATTTTCTAAAATTTCATTTTTATTTCTACAAAAAGCATTAAGCATAGCATATCATGGATGTTTATAGGGCATTCATTTTTTGCATTTTCACAGTGGATACAATTATCAGTAGTTACTAAATTTTGTACCTCGTTAGATTTAGGTATTTATACATTGGGCTTAGCTATTATAGGCCCTCTTTTTATTTTTGCAGGGCTTCAACTAAAAGCAATTCAAATAACGGATGTAACAACAAATTGGAAATTTCAAGAGTACTTTACATTACGTGTTATTTGCCTATTGGCTGCAATTATTTTTGTTATTGTCTATAGCTTACTTTTTTCAAGAGAATTTTTTTCACTTTTTTTATTACTTGCATTATTAAAAGTTGTAGAAGGTATTTCTGAAATTATGAATGGCCAGCAACAGCTACAAGAAGATATGAAAAAAGTAGCTATTTCAAATATATTAAGAGGTTTTGCTATTGCAGTGGGGGTGTTTATTGGCGTTTACTTCATTAAAAGTTTAGTAGTAGGGCTTTTAATTGCATTACTCGGTAACCTTCTTGTACTTGTTTTTTACGATTATAAAAACTGCACTACTTTACTTAAAACTAAACAACTTATTCAATTTGCAACAACACGTTATAAAAGTATTGTATTAAAGGCATTGCCATTAGCTATTGTAGTTACCCTAATTTATTTAAATGCTAATGTGGCTAAATATTTTATTGAATATTTAAAAAGTACTGTTGAACAAGGTATTTATTCTACAATTGGTTACTTAATTGTAATTGGTAATTTAGTTAACAATGCTTTAGGGCAGGCAATTACACCAAGGTTAAGTAAATATTTTGCAGAAAGAGAAATGAAGAAGTTTAACCAACTTGCAAAGCAGTTTATAATTGCAAATATTGTAATTGGTATCTTAATTATTGCAGTGGTTCATTTTACTGGAGAATATATTTTATTATTCTTTTTTAATAATTCAATTGCACAATACACCCAACTATTTACATTGTTTATGGTTGCAGGTTTACTGCTTTATTGTGTTTCTTGTATTGGATATATTTTAACCAGTATGCATTATATTAAGCAACAACCAATAATTCATATTGTTGGCTTAGCCACAAATTTAATTTGTTGTTTTTTACTAATTCGTATTTATGGTTTAAATGGTGCAGCTTATGCCTGGATTATTTCCTTTGCTGCACAACTAATTATTAGTGTTCTTTTATTAAATAAATCGTATAAAAATATTTTAAAGCCTGCTGTTTAAGTAATGCACTTTGCTTTTTCTCAATATTTTATTTATATAGTTTTTGTGGCTGTAATTACAGCCTTCTCTTATATTAATAAATTAAATAAAACAGATGTTTTTGCATACTTAATGTATTCCTTTATGCTGTTAATGGCTGTATTAAGAATTGATACAGGAGCAGATTATGCAACGTATATTGAAATGCATGAAAGAGTTGGCAAAAGTGGCTTTCAAGATATGTTGGATTTTACAGAACCACTTTTTTTCTGGTTACTTAAATTAATTTATGTATTTACCGATGATTATTGGATAATGTTTGCTGTTGTATCTTTTTTTATATACACAGTTTTATTTTTAGCATTAAAAAAACTTTCTACAGATATTGCCTTATCGTTAATACTATATGTTATTACTTCTTACTATTTTATTTCTATCAATCAGTTAAGGCAATCCATATCTTTAGTAATTTTTTTGTACAGTTTAACTTATATAATAAATGCCAAGCCAGGAAAATATTTCTTGCTAAATTTAATTGGTGTAGGCTTTCACTATTCAGCAGCCATTGTATTATTTCTATATCCCTTATTTAGAATTAATTTTTCTCGTAGAAATTTAATTATCATTTACTTGGCATCTATTGTACTTTCTATTTTTATCGAAAAAATGTTTGTATCCTCTCTATCGGCTTTAGATTTATTTTATGCCCAGTATTTTGATATGGAAGAATACATGGAAAAAAATTATTTAGCTTTAGGCAAAGTAGTTATTCCAAATTTAATTTTAATTTATTCCATTATACAGTTTAAAAACTTTAGCAAAGCCGAGTACTCCATTTTTTTAGTATTCTTTGCAAGTATTATCTATTACAATATATTTTTTGGCAAACACATTTTTATCAGGCCAGGAATGTATTTTGAAATTGTAACAATATTGTATATTCCAATATTTATAAAAAAATTCTTTAGTATAACAATGGGTTTGGTTGTAGAAACATTTTTAATTATTTATTACTTCTTTGCTGTAACACTCTATGGTATTTTAATTAATGGTGGGCAAGGAGTAGTGCCTTATAAATTTATTTTTTCCAGATGAGAATTGTACATATTGCTTATTTTGACTTTGAATATAAAACAGGAATTGGAGAAGTAGTTGTAAATCTTGCTAAAGCACAACAACAAAATGGAAATGATGTATTTATTTTAAATACCCTATCTCAAAATAATATAGAAAATTACGAAAATATTGGAGTTAATATTGTTACTAATACTTTTAATTTTAAAAATTATATTCAAACAATTAAGCCAAATGTTGTAGTTTTTTATTCTTTTTATCAACTGCCTTTTTTAAAGTTTTATAAAATTTTAAAAGCATTAAAAATTCCATATTTTATACAGCCTCAAGGTGCCTTTGGCAAGGCTAACCAACAAAAGGGTTATTTAAAAAAGAAACTTGCTAATTACTTAGTTTTTAATGCATTTATACAAAACTCAAATGGTATTTTATACTTGAATAATGCAGAAAAAAGTATTTCTGTTTTTAATTGGTTTAAAGCTTCTTATATTTTACCAAATGGTGTTTTTACTAATGTAAATTATTTGCAAAATAAAACTCCAAATTTGCCAATTAACCTTATTTTTTTATCTAGAATAGATTTAATGCATAAGGGTTTAGACATATTGTTAGATGCTTTATTAAAAGTAGATAAACAACTTGCTGAAAAAAATATCAGTTTGCAAATTTATGGTTATGGAGAGGAAGCTGATGTAAATTATGTAAAAAAAAGAATTCCAGATTTTACTTGCAATATCAATCTTAATAACCCTGTTTTTGGTAATGAAAAAGAAAATGTTTTATGCAATGCAGACATTTTTGTTTTAACATCAAGATATGAAGGCATGCCTGTTGCAATTTTAGAAGCATTAGCGTATGGAGTGCCTTGTTTTATTACACCAGGTACCAATATGGCAGAAATAATTAAAGAAAACAATGCTGGTTGGGTAACTTCATTAAATACAGATGAAATAGGAGTCAATCTTTTAAATGCAATTGAGGAGTATAAAATAAATTTTTCAACCCTAAGAAATAATGCTAGAAACTGTGCTGTTAATAATTACCAGTGGAGTGTTGTAGCAGAAAAATCAATTCAAATTTACCAACAAGCAGTTAGTTAGAAAGCAAATTAACCCTTAACCTCCCTTTCTTAAATGACTAATACAACCCATAATCAATACGAGCCATTTTCTGTGTTAATGGCCACTTATTATAAAGATAATCCACAATTTTTAAGAGCCGCATTAAATAGTTTGTTTACACAAACAGTACTTCCATCAGAAATTGTTTTAGTAATAGATGGTAGCATTCCAAACTCTATTCAAGAGGTTATTAATGATTATCTTAAACAACAACCAACAATTTTTAAAACCTTTCCTTTAGATAAAAATGTTGGTTTGGGCAATGCATTAAATTATGGCTTAAAAATGTGTAACAATGAATTAGTGGCTAGAATGGATAGTGATGATATTTGTGTACATAACCGATTTGAAATTCAGTTGAATTATTTTAAAAACAATCCAACTGTATCTGCACATGGTGGCTGGATGAATGAATTTGAAATTGAATTAAACGATAGGAATAAAATTAAATCAACCCCAATTGGTTTAGATAAAATTATAAAATATGCAAGGCTAAGAAACCCACTCAATCACCCAACAGTAATGTTTAAAAAATCTGCTGTACTTAGTGTAAATTCTTATATTGAAATTAATTTGTTTGAAGATTTTTATTTATGGTTAAGGATGTTAAATAAAGGCCTTCTATTAGCTAACTCAAAAGATATTTTAGTAAACTTTAGAGTAAACGATAGCATGATTGCCAGAAGACATGGGCTTAACTACTTAAAAAAAGAATTACAGTTTATTATTAAATGCTACAGAGAAAATTTAATTCCTTTTAATTCATTACTTGTACAAATATTAACACGTTTGCCTTTAAGGCTAATGCCTATGGGGGCTTTAAAGTTTATTTATAAATACATTTTAAGAAATAATTCAAACTAAAGTTTACAATGCAAGCCATTATTCTCGCAGGAGGTTTAGGTACTCGTTTAAAATCGGTAGTGGCAAATAAGCCAAAAGTATTATCTCCAGTTGCTGGTAAACCTTTCTTGCATTATATCATTACTTATTTACAAAACCAAGGCGTTGAAAAATATATTTTTGCTTTAGGATATTTGAGTGAGCAGGTAATTGATTTTTTAAAAGATGAATACCCCTCATTAAATTATGAATATACAATAGAAGATACACCATTAGGCACAGGTGGAGGAATTAGAAAAGCAATTCAATTAATAACTGAAGAAAATGTTTTAATTGTAAATGCCGATACTTTTTTTGAGGTGGATATTAAGGCTCTGCACTCTTTTCATCTTTCTACCAATGCACATTGTACTATATCTTTAAAACAAATGTATAATTTTGAAAGGTATGGTTGTGTTGAGTTAGATAATAACTCTAACACAATTCTTTCTTTTAAAGAAAAAACTTTTACAACTAAAGGATATATTAACGCAGGGTATTTAGTAATAAATAAAAATTATTTTTTGTCGGCAACCAATAATTTACCCCAAATATTTTCTTTTGAAAAAGATTTTTTAGAAAAAAATTTGGCTAAAATGCTCATCAAAGGGTTAGCTTTTGATGGCTATTTTATAGATATTGGAATACCAGAAGATTTTGTACTGGCTCAGGAGAAATTTAAAAACATATAGTTAAGCTAAGAAATTTAATAACAAATCAACCCAATAAGAAATTTTGTTGATTTTTGTATAGTGCAATTCCTTATCTTGCTTTTTTAATTTTAGGATAATAAATGAATGTTTGTGTAATTGGAGGCTCAGGATTTATTGGCTCGCATCTAATTAATTCTATTGCAACCCACCATAATGTAACTAACGTTGATAAGCAACTACCAGAATACAATAATGTTAATGTTGCAAATGTTATTGCAGATATAAGAGATTATGATGCATTAAAACTTGCTATACCCGATAATTCTGATTACATAATTTTATTAGCAGCCGAACATAGAGATGATGTTTCACCAATTTCTCTTTATTATGATGTAAATGTAGAAGGTACGCATAATGTGTTAAGAGTAATGGCTGAAAAAAATATTGAACATATTATTTTTACCAGTTCTGTTTCTGTATATGGTTTAAATAAAAAAGACCCCGATGAACTTTCTGGCACCGACCCTTTTAACCATTATGGTAAAAGTAAATTAGAAGCTGAAAAAGTTTTAAGGCGTTGGTTTGATAATGATAGAAATGGTAAATCCTTAATCATTGTTAGGCCTACAGTAACCTTTGGTCCAGGTAATAAAGGAAATGTTTACAACCTTTTAAAACAAATTGCTAGTGGTAATTTTATTATGGTTGGCAAAGGCCGAAACAAAAAATCAATGGCTTATGTAGAAAATGTTGCTGGTTTCATCAGTTATTGTTTAGATAAAAAATTTAAAGGCTATCATTTATTTAATTATATAGATAAACCAGATTTATCTACTAAAGAATTAGTGCATATTGCCGAAGAAGCTTTAGGCAAAAAATTACCGCCTATTAGAATTCCTTATTTTATTGGCTACACAGGTGGCTTAACATTAGATTTGATTTCTAGAATTACCAAGAAAAAATTTCCTATTAGTGCAGTTAGAGTTAAAAAGTTTTGTGCTACTACACAATTTTCTTCTGCCACTATTCAGGCTACCAACTACACCCCTAAAAAACAATTATCCGAAGGGTTATCAATTACTATTAAAAGTATTGTAAACGGTTCAAAATAATACTTAATTAGCTATTATTAAAGGTTAGTATAAATTTAATTTAGAAATGAAGAAAGCATTAATTACTGGCATTACAGGGCAAGATGGTGCATACCTTGCCGAGTTTTTATTAAAGAAAGGTTACGAAGTACATGGCATTAAACGCAGAAGTTCGTTATTTAATACACAACGTATAGATCATTTTTACGAAGATCCACATATTCCTAATCGTCATTTAACATTGCATTTTGGCGATTTAACAGACAGCACCAATTTAATAAGAATTATACAAGAAGTACAGCCAGATGAAATTTATAATTTGGCAGCTATGA